>Ga0208752_100008_pt1 | contig 150010 bp, 138 predicted proteins | sample LakWasMet27_LOW6_2_FD_183871 | JGI IMG/M metagenome (GOLD analysis project Ga0208752, IMG submission 183871) | Freshwater sediment methanotrophic microbial communities from Lake Washington under simulated oxygen tension - Sediment Metagenome... | ecosystem: Environmental > Aquatic > Freshwater... | reverse complement strand
TAAATACTGTTGGTTTCGATCAAATTGGATAAAACGACTCATAAAATCATGCCGATGAAATTGTTGAACTCAACGCTATTTTACAATATATGAGGCTTAAAAGCTGATAAGTCCGACAGACTCCTAGTGCAGCAGGTACGCCTGCTTGGCGTAGTCCATCTATTAACTTCATTAAATACATCCCCCTCATTAGAGGTTGTTAGTAGGGTAAACACAGAACCAAGTATAAGACAGACAAGACCTAGCGTCCCAAAATAACCGTTTGACGAACAGTCATTCCGACTTGCGAGCCTCACACTTGCCCCCTATCAATCAAGGCGCTGAGTCATACATTTAATTGCTGTTTGTTTTCTCGTATGCTAGCTTATATAAAGAATTGATTTTTTCAGCTCAAAGAGGCCTTGTGCTAACAGCGTTGCATTTAAAAAGAAATCGTCCTTACCTGCACACGTTGGTGTTCGTGCTGCTGGTGAGCTGGATTTCTTTGACCATTTCTGCAACCTGCACCATGCCTATGCCCTCGGTATTGACGGCAATGCCCGATCACATGCAGGGATGTTCGGAATCCGGCGCACCTAAGCATACGTCAAAGACTATGCAGGATTGCACGTTCAAGCCCTGTCTTGACTCGCAAACTCATTCATTCCCCGATTTTCATCGTCTGACTAAACCGGATCTGCCGGTTTTTATTCTTAGCCTCATTGGGACGTTTTTTTGCTTATTTCTAAGCTATCCACCCACGAAAGTTCCTCTTCGTAAAGCTGACCCGCCGCTCGGGCGACGGATTCTGCTCATCTATCGGTTCTGCACACTGCTGAATTAGCCACCCCTCGAAATCGAACCCTGCCACACCTTTAAAACGGGTATGGCTTACTGTAGTTCCGCGCTTGGGAGCTTGTTTGTTCCGATTTGAGAGGAAAACTCCATGTTTTTCGTTATTTGTCCGTCACCGCTACGTCGCGTTAATCCGGCGTGGGTAGCGGTAATTTTCTGGTTGGCGCTGTTTTCGCCTGGCCTGGTTTTTCATATTTCAAGCAGCACTGTCCGTGTGGTTTTGGCTGAGGCGCTAGCCGAAACGCGGCTCACTAACAGGGATGAATCTATCCTGACACTCAACCAGGCGATTGAACTGGCCCTCACTGGTAACCCCGGACTGGCGGAAATCAGGGCGCGAGCCGAGGCGATGGCGGCCGTGCCTTCCCAAGAAGGTACTTTGCCTGATCCGACGCTCAGATTCGGCGCTCTTTACCTGCCTACCAGCAGTTTCAACCTGCACCAGGATGATTTTACCATGATGGAAGTAGGCGTTAGCCAGGAGATTCCTTTTCCCGGTAAGCTGGCATTACGGGAAAAAATCGCCGAGCAGGAAGCGCTGGCCGCCGCTGACTCCGTTGATGAAGCGCGATTGCGACTGGTGCGGGAAGTAAAACAGAGCTGGTGGCGGCTATTTTATTACGACCGGGCTTTAAACCTGCTGGACGAATCAGAACATTTTTTCCAGCAGCTCATCGACATCGCTCAGGCCAAATATAAGGTGGGCAAAGGGTCGCAACAGGATGTGCTGCTGGCCCAGCTCGAACTGTCCAAACTCAAGGACGAAAAGTTGAACCTGGTCATTATGCGTCACAGTCAAAACGCCCGGATCAATGCCTTGCTGGATCGCGCGGCGGAAACGTCTGTGCAAATACCGGCGGAGGCTGAGTTCAAGTTGCCGGTCATTGTCGAGCCTGCCTTGCAGGACAAGGCCTTACACATCCGTCCTTTATTTGCGCAACACCGCAAGATGCTGGATGCGGGGCTAGCCAAGGTCGATTTGGCGCAAAAGGGTTTCTACCCTGACTTCACTGTGGGCGCTTATTATGATGCTCGTCAGAACACGCCGTCAGGGCAGTCGCGTAGCGATTTCGCCAGTGTCCAATTAAGTATCAATGTGCCGATTTATGCTAACCGCAAGCAAGCCAAGGCGGTTGATCAGCGCCAGAGTGAACTCTTGCAGGCGCAATATGCATTACACGACGACCACCGCAAAATTCAGGCTGAGATCGCTGCCAAAGCCGTCGAGTATCAACAGACAAAAGAAAAGCTGTTACTGCTCGAACATGAAATCATCCCGCAGGCTCAGCAAGCCGTTAATTCCCTACTGGCTGGCTATCAAGTGAGTCAGACGGACTTTACCGATCTACTGCGCACGCAACTGAGCTTTTTCCAATATCAGACTCAGTATTGGCAAGCGTTGACCAACACTCAGCAAATTTTAGCCGAGTTATCCGCTGAAGTCGGCGAGGAGTTGAGCCATGACTAAATATTTCTTGGCAAGTTTGATTTTAATGCTGGGCGTAGGTTTGGGATTCTGGGTGGGCCGTCAAGAAGTACTGCAAAACCCGAATTCTACCGCAGTCAGCGAACGGAAACTGCTGTATTACCGTCATCCGATGAACCCTAAAGTGACCTCTCCGACGCCCGCCAAGGACGACATGGGCATGGATTACCTACCGGTTTACGCGGAAGACCAGAGTCCGCCGGAAGCGCAGTCACAACAGGGAAAAATTCTGTATTATCGGCATCCCATGGGTGCGGCGGATACCTCGCCGGTGCCTAAAAAGGATGAGATGGGCATGGATTACCTACCGGTCTATGAAAGCGAACTGGCGAGTGCTGGGCAAATTCAGATCAGCCCGGAAAAAATCCAGAAACTGGGTGTAAATACAGAAACCGTGACGAACCGCACGCTGACTCGCAGTATTCGCGCCTTGGGCAGTATTCAGGTTGACGAACGACGTGTTCATGCCGTGACACCCAAGTTTGAAGGCTGGATTCAACGTTTATATGTCAACGCAACCGGACAAGCCGTCAAGCGTGGTCAGCCGCTGCTTGAGGTATACAGCCCGGAGTTGATGACCGCTCAGCAGGAATATCTGATAGCCCGGCAAGGACAACAAGCGCTGCAACAGAGTAGCGCCCAAGCGCGCAGCACGGTGGAGCAGCTGACCGACAATGCCTTGCAGCGTTTACATTATTGGGACATTGCACCGGCACAGTTGCAGCGTTTACAAATCCAGGAAAAACCTTTGGATACCCTGCCATTGCTGTCACCAGTCAATGGCGTGGTGCTGGAGAAGCCGGCGCAAGAGGGGATGCGTTTCATGCCTGGCGAGCTGTTATTTCGTATCGCTGATTTAAGCACGGTGTGGCTGTTAGCGGAGGTGTTTGAGCAGGACATCGGCGGGGTGCGCTTGGGCCAAATCATGCAGGTGCAAATCAACGCCTATCCGAATCAGCTGTTCAGCGGCAAGGTCGGGTTTATCTATCCGACGCTGTCAACCGAAACCCGCACCATCAAGGTGCGTGTCGAGTTGACCAATGCTGAAGGTTTGTTAAAGCCCGGACTGTATGGCAGCGTGACGCTGGCAGCGTTGGCGGATAATGACGCACGCTTGGTGGTTCCCGATTCGGCAGTCATTGACAGCGGTGCCCGGCAAGTCGTTCTAGTGCAAAGAGGCGAAGGGCGGTTCGAGCCGCATGTCGTGAAACTTGGGCGTCAGGCTGACGGATACTGGGAAGTATTGGAGGGGCTGGCTGCAGGTGATGAAGTAGTGACTCGTGCTAATTTCCTGATCGATGCCGAGAGCAATCTCAAGTCCGCCTTGGATGGCTTTAACAATCAGGGTGCTGACGCTGGTCAGGCAACGCATGAAACACAACAGGGAGGCCAGTAGCCATGTTGAATCATGTTATTGACTGGTCGTTGCGCAATGTGTTTCTGGTGCTGCTGGCAACCCTGAGCATCGTAATCGGCGGGGTTTATGCGCTGTCAAAAATGCCGCTGGATGCGCTGCCCGATCTGTCCGACGCGCAGGTGATCGTTTATACCGAATATCCCGGACAAGCGCCGCAAGTCGTCGAGGACCAGGTCACGTATCCGTTGACGACTGCGATGCTGAGTGTGCCGCGTTCGAAAGTCGTGCGCGGTTTTTCCTTCTTCGGCGCCTCTTTCGTGTATGTCATCTTTGAGGACGGTACCGATATTTACTGGGCACGTTCACGGGTTTTGGAATATCTCACAACACTGACCGGAAACCTGCCGCCCAACGTAAAGCCTAAATTAGGACCGGATGCCACCGGGGTCGGCTGGGTTTACCAGTACGCATTGCTGGCAAAAAACTTGTCGTTGGCTGAATTGCGCACTCTGCAAGACTGGTTCGTGCGTTACCAATTGACCAAAGCCAAAGGCGTGGCTGAAGTCGCCAGTATTGGCGGTTTTGTGCAGCAATATCAGGTCACCGTCGATCCGCACAAGCTGCAAGCTTACGGCATTTCTTTACGTACCCTGAGCGATACCATCCGCAACAGCAACCGTGATGTCGGGGGGCGGGTTATTGAGCTTGCTGAAACCGAGTATATGGTGCGCGGACACGGTTATTTGCGCGGCCAGACGGATTTGCAACGGCTGGTGTTGAAAGTCAACAATGGCATTCCCGTATTGGTGCGCGATGTTGCGCGCGTGGAGCTGGTTCCCGATGAGCGGCGCGGCATCACCGAATTGAACGGCGAAGGCGAAGCGGTTTCCGGCATTGCGCTGGCACGTTATGGTCAGAATGCACTGGAAGTGATCAGTAATGTAAAAGACCGATTGCACGAAATTACCGCCGGTTTGCCAACCGGTGTCAGCGTACAAACGATTTATGACCGCTCCGAGCTGATTCATCGCGCGATTGAGAATTTACGTCATACCTTGCTAGAAGAAAGCGCGGTGGTCGCCGTTGTCTGCGTACTCTTCCTGCTGCATTTACGTAGCGCTCTGGTGGTTATTCTGATGCTGCCCGTCGGCGTGCTGATCGCTTTTATCGTCATGCAGGCACTGGGGATGAATTCCAACATCATGAGCCTCGGCGGTATTGCCATCGCTATCGGCGCGATGGTGGATGCCGCCATTGTCATGATCGAGAATGCCCACAAGCATTTGGAACGTGATGCTGGCCGCTTGCCGCGTGCCGAAATATTATTTAATGCCTGTAAGGAAGTCGGTCCGCCGCTGTTTTTTAGTCTGCTGATCATCACGGTCTCTTTCCTGCCGGTGTTTGCACTGGAAGCGCAGGAAGGCCGCCTGTTCCATCCTTTGGCCTATACCAAGACTTTCGCGATGGCGGGTGCGGCACTGCTGTCGGTGACGCTGGTTCCGGTATTGATGTCGCTGTTTGTGCGCGGGAAAATCCTGCCGGAGCAACGTAATCCGATCAACCGGGTTTTGATCTGGATTTATCGACCGGTCATCGCCGGGGTTATGCGCTACAAAAAGCTGACTCTCGCTTTCGCGCTGCTGATGCTGGCAGCAAGCTGGTATCCGGCCTCGCGTCTGGGCGGTGAATTCATGCCGACGTTAAATGAAGGCACGCTGTTATTCATGCCGCTAACCTTGCCGGGTTTGCCCCCGACCAAAGCCGCCGAATTGCTGCAAACCCAGGATCGCATCATCAAAAGTTTCCCCGAAGTCGAATCGGTGTTCGGCAAAGCCGGACGTGCCCTTACCGCCACCGACCCGGCGCCGCTGGAAATGTCCGAAACACTGGTCAACCTCAAGCCGGAATCTGCTTGGCGGCCCGGCATGACGGTCGATAAGCTGATTGCCGAGATGGATCAGGCGCTGCAAATTCCCGGTGTCAGCAACTCCTGGACGATGCCAATCAGGAACCGTATCGATATGCTGGCGACCGGCATCCGCACGCCTATCGGCATCAAGCTGTTCGGCAAGGATTTGGCGGAAATGGAACGCCTGGCGCAGCAGATCGAGCAAGCCGTCAAGACGGTTCCCGGCACCACCAGCGCCTACGCCGAACGCATCACCGGCGGCTTTTATCTGAACATCACTCCAGACTACGAAGCTCTGGCCCGCTATGGGCTGTTAATCGGCGATGTACAGGACATCATCGCCACCGCCATCGGCGGCGAGACCGTCACCACAATGTTGGAAGGACGCGAACGTTTCGCCGTCATCGTCCGTTACCCGCGCGAACTGCGCGACAACCCGCAAGCCATAGCAGCAAATGTTCTTGTTCCGACACCGGGCGGGGCGATGGTTCCCCTCGGGCAGTTGGCGCATCTGAGTCTGGACAAAGGCCCGCCGGGTATACGTACAGAGAACGCCTTGTTGTCCGCTTATATCTATGTCGACATGCGTGGTCGCGATATTGACAGTTATGTACGGGATGCCAAGCAGGCGGTGCAGCAAGCGGTCAAGTTTCCTGCGGGCTACTATATCGCCTGGAGCGGCCAGTTCGAGTACATGGAGCGGGCCAAACAACGTTTGCAATTGGTGGTGCCGCTCACGCTGTGCATTATTTTTATCCTGCTTTATCTCAATTTCGGCCGTCTGACCGAGACATTCATTGTCATGTTGTCGGTGCCGTTTGCTCTGGTCGGCGGCATCTGGCTGCTGTGGTTTCTGGATTACAACGTCAGCGTGGCGGTCGGCGTCGGCTTCATCGCCCTGGCGGGCGTAGCTGCAGAAACCGGCGTTGTGATGCTGATTTATCTGGATCATGCTTATCTTGAAAAGCAACGGCAATGCCTGGAAGAAAAACGGGCTTTCACCGAGACTGATCTTTACGACGCGCTAATGACCGGCGCAGCGGAACGTTTGCGACCGAAAATGATGACGGTCACCGCGATTATGGCCGGGCTCCTGCCTATTTTGTGGAGCGTCGGCACCGGCTCGGAAGTCATGCGCCGCATCGCTGCGCCGATGGTGGGCGGCATGGTGTCGTCAACGCTGTTGACCTTGATCGTCATTCCGGCGCTTTATGCCCTGTGTAAGCAATATTCCATTAACAAACAATCCCGAAAATTGAACGATACGTTAACAAGCTGAAAACAATATCAATAACCTATTGAATTATAATGGATAAAACCCATGAAAGCTAAAAAACATGTTGTCATATTAATCACACTTTTATTGCTCACTGTTTCTTCGTGCGCATCACGTACTAAAGTCATTAAAAATGTCTACTCGTCACATCCTGGTGGCCAGGGCCATCCCTGGGATAAAGGGCGCTCGTTTTAAATAATACTTATGCTGGATTTAGTAACTCAGCATTTGCTAAGAAAAAACTGGATTTCATTCTTCAACCCACGAGCTATGAAGGAGGTAAAACTGATAACAAGCTAACAGCCTGAAAAAACGATCATTTTAACTATATAAATTATTTTGGAGAAAACTCATGAAAATTAAATTACTGATTACCCTGCTTTTAGCTATTGGTTTGTTGTCCGCATGTGCCGAATTTGACCCGCATTCTATGGATATGAATCAAGCCGTGCACAACGCAAAAACCAAAGCCGATCATGAGGCGCTGGCACAACACTATGAGGAAGTGGCGAAAGAAATGCAGCTTAAGGTTGAGGAACACAAGAAAATCCTGAGTGAATACCAGCGCGAGCCGTGGTTGATTGGTAAGCAGCAGGCAACCGGGTTCGGAGTCCATTGCCAAAGGCTGATTGATGTCTATGAAAAAGCCGCCGAGGAAAACCTGGAAATGGCGAAAATGCATCGCCAGATGTGATGCTTCATACAAGCCAGGGGATGGGAATGTTACTATCCCCCTGGTAATGATGTAAGAATCCTTTTATAAAATAGGATAGCCCGTTGGATGTGCTGTCGAATGAAGCGCATCGTATCGCGATGGATACTTGATATTGATGCGCTTCATTCGGCAGCACCTACGAGCTATGGAACCGCTATAGTGGTTCCCTTCGTTCACCGCATCCGCGCTTACGGAGATGATGATACTTTAATAAAAAACCGATTGACAGTCGGTTTATAGATACTTAAAATCACTTTATATTTTAAGCCACTTGCGAATTGATTTTTTATGCAGAGTTTAAAGCGTCCTTATTTAGGAGAGCTGGAAATGGCGGTTCTTGAGCATCTGTGGTCACACGGAGAATTTGATGCGAAAGGTGTTTATAGCGCATTAGGAAAAACGCGCGGCATTTCTCACAATACCATCCAATCGACACTCGAACGCTTATTCAAGAAGAAACTTTTAGCGCGTCAAAAAATCAGCCATGCTTATGTCTATCAGGCGATAGTAGGCCGCGATGAACTCATGGGTCGCATGATTAAGGATGTCGTCAAAACCCTATCAAAAAATAATTCAGATGGAATGCTGGCCGCTTTCGTCGACATTGCGGCCCGTACCGATGAGGCTCATCTTGACAGGCTTGAGCAATTGATTAACGAATATCGCTCAAATCACGATAATGATATTCCGTCATGACCCTGCATTTAATCCAGTCAGGGCTATTGGCAATGCTCTTTTTTGCGGGTTTAGTGGCATTGTTGTCGGCGCCTTTATATCCGAAGGTCAGAAATAATCTGACGCGGTTACCTTGCCAAATCAGGTCAAATATACTGACACTATGGCTGCTCAGTCCTGCTTTTATGGGGCTCTTGTTAGCTTTTTCAGGGTTACTGCCTTCCTGGATGGATAGTCATGAAATAGCAACCGAACATTGCTCCAGCCATACTAATGGCATAGCGCATTTATGTTGGTTTGATCCTATTGTCCATCTATCTGATGCGCTATGGATGGGGGGCATTAGTGTGCTGGCATCGGTCATGCTATTTGATGCCTATAAAGGTGTTAATTTACTGATCAAACATTGGCATTTCCAAACAACACTTCGGCTTATCGGTCAACCGGACCCTCAGCGCGGTGTTTTTCGTATTGCCAGTGATCATTTTTTTGTTTTCTCTTCCGGATTGTTTACACCATACGCTTTCATTTCTTCACGGCTCATGGAGCAATTATCGGCAAAACAATTAGATGTGGTGCTTGCGCATGAACAAGCGCATTGTCAACGGCGCGATGTTTTACGGCGATTATTTTTGAGTCTGGCGGCCTTGTTTCATTTCCCCGCTACGCGTCAATATTTACTGGCTGATTTGGAATTGGCGCATGAACAAATTTGTGATGTTGCTGCGGTACAAAAAGTAGGAGATCGACTTTTTGTGGCGGAAACTATTATTAACATAGCGCGCAAATTAAACTCACTGATTCCAGAGCAAGCCATAGGCGTTATTGCTTTCAATGGCAGTCACATTGATATCAGAATTCAACAGTTACTGGAACAACCCAAACCAGTGAATCGTTACGCTGTGTTTTTTTCATCGCTTCTTTGTATTGTCTTTTTTAGCGGCGTACTGGCGTTAGCCATGCCGCTGCATCATTTACTTTAACCCCCACAATTTGTAAACTAAGATGGCTCTATTTAAAAAACGGCTGTATAAAATACCGACTATCGGTCGGTTTTGTGCTTTGAACTCTATTTTCTTTGCATCGATGTCTTGTTGGGCCATTGCGTGTGGTGTCGCTGCGTGGCATAAGGTTTTCCGGCAATCATGCTCAAGAGGTTCCTATGCAGCATTCGCACGATAAGTTTCATTCACACGATCAGCATGACTATTCGTACGGACACGGTCGTGCTCACGGCGTCTCGACCCATCTATTACCACGTCTGAGCGGGGCATCTGGGCCATCAAGTGGTCTTTTGTTGGCTTGTTTGTAACGGCTCTCTTTCAAGTTGTCGTCGTTTGGCTGTCAGGCAGCGTAGCTTTGCTGGCGGACACTATTCACAATTTTGCCGATGCGGCAACGGCGGTGCCGCTGTGGATTGCCTTCGCGCTCTCGCGCTGGAATCCCATTTTTGTATTTACGCTTTGGCTCAATGCGGAATGAATGTACTCGGCAATCGCTCCTGCATTGCTCTACCTCCTGCATCCATGCAGTCGTGAATAACGGTGACACAAAATGAGCTACACAATAATCAAGGTTATCATCACGAGCCTGCTTATCGTTTCGATATCGAAGCTATCGAAACGAAGTTCATTGCTTGGCGCCTTTTTAGCCTCGCTGCCGCTTACATCGGTTTTAGCGATGCTCTGGCTTTACATCGATACCAAAGATGTCGGGAACGTTGCCGATTTGGCAAGCAATATATTTTGGTTAGTCATCCCCTCTCTGGTTTTTTTCATCAGCTTACCCGTTTTGCTAAAGAAAGGGGTTGTGTTCTATCTGAGCATGGGACTTTCAATGACAGTGACGGCAGGATGTTATTTCATCATGATCACACTATTGAGGCGCCATGGCATTAAGTTATAGGTATTGAAGCAACATTATTCTAATAACTTGAAACAGGATTTTTAAATATGACACCAGCAACACAACGACCAGTCTGGCTTATTGGCTTGCCGTTCTTTTTATGTCTCCTAAGCCCAAGTGTCTTTGCTCATGGCGTTGACGCGAATACCGAACGTTTTTTATTGGCGAACCAGGGCGTAGCCATCGGGCCGTTTCTTTATATCGGCGCCAAGCACATGGTGACCGGATACGATCACCTGCTTTTTCTGATTGGCGTGATTTTCTTTTTGTTCCGCACCCGAGATGTGTTGATTTATGTCAGCTTGTTCACCTTGGGGCATAGCTTGACGCTATTGTTCGGTGTGTTAAACAACATGGCGGTTAATCCTTTTCTTATTGATGCCATCATTGGACTTTCCATTGTATACAAAGGCTTCGATAACTTGGGTGGTTTTCGCCGATTGTTCGGCTTTCAACCGAATACAAAAATCGCTGTGATGATTTTTGGCTTGTTTCATGGCTTTGGGCTAGCCACCAAATTGCAGGGCTTTTCACTGCCACAAGCGGAGTTATGGAAAAATTTATTGGCCTTCAATGTCGGGGTAGAACTGGGTCAGTTTATAGTCTTACTGTATATCTTAATTGCCCTCGATTTTTGGCGCAGACACAAAAGTTTTTATTCCTTTTCGACGGCCACCAATACACTTTTAATGACGGGCGGCCTGATTCTGTTCGGCTACCAGATAACCGGCTATTTAATTAACGGATAAATTCATGAATAACATCAGTCCCCCTATTCAATCACTAAAATCTCTGATCATAGCTACCTCTTTTGCAATGCTATTGGCCGCCCTTATTTTAATATCGGCTGTACTGCCGGCAGAATACGGTATCGACCCTACCGGATTAGGGAAAATGATGGGATTAACCGCTTTGTCGGCGCAATCCAAAGCAACGAGTCAGATGCTCGCCATCACTAGCCCGGTTCTACCGCCGCAAGCCACCGAAGTAAGCGGTCAGGATCAGAAACAGGCCACTAATCAGTCTACCGGCTCGACTGAAACCGCTACAAAGGAACAACTGCCTCAGTGGCAAGATTCGGTCAAAATAATGGTGCCTGCCGGGGAGGGCCTGGAATATAAATTCCATCTGGTGAAAGGCGCATCGCTGGAGTACTCATGGGCTACTGACGGGGCCCAACTCTATTTTGATTTTCACGGCGAACCCAAGGGTGATAAGACAGGTTACTTCAAAAGCTTTAAGGAGAGTACCGATAATCAAGCCAACGGTACTTTGACGGCTCCCTTCGAAGGCCCCCATGGCTGGTACTGGGAAAACAAAACCCGCTCTCCCATTACTATCATCTTGAACACCAAAGGCTCCTATCGGATTTTAGGTCTGATGTGATGGCGTATGTCATTGCAGATGCCGGTGGTAACAGTATTATGTACAGTCATAAATTGCCGCATTTAATGCCGCAATCTCCGCATGTCCTGTTCAATAATCCCAGTTAATTTTAAAGGTTCAGCAGCAGAACGTATATTGTTTTTCTTATCGTTTATTTATAGCGCGGACATAAAACCGCAATGAGCTTCCTTATGTTATCCCTGAACCTTTCCAGGAAACGCGTTCCCAAGCTCCTGCCTGGGAGTGTTGTTTTTTTGCTGGCAACTTCGTTGCTCATTCCCAAGTCTGTTTGTGCCCAAGCTTCACCCTGGAAACAGGCAGATACGACCACGATGGTTGGTCATCTTGACCCCATTGAAAGTGATGCAACTTTGAGTTTAGCTAAAGTCGTCGATCTAACGCTGGAGAAATATCCCGATGTAACCTGGCTCAATTCGCTGGAAGAAGAAGCGGCGGCTCTTTCGTTGCGTGGCGATAGCTGGACAGCCGGTGCATCACACGCAGGGCTTCATTTTCAGGAAGCGACCAGCGGCACTTTGCATTATCTGGATGCCTCGGTGCAAGTGCCGTTATGGAACTTAAGCCAGCGCGATGCGGAACAAACGGTCGCAAAGCAAGCGGAAAACAGCGCAATGTCACAATCGGATGCGATTAAATTTCGAGTGGCGGGGCTGATTAGAAATGCTTTATGGGGTATTACACTGGCAAACTTAAGTTATGAGCAGGCGAAAACCGAGCTCGCTATTATCGATCAGTTAGTGGCCAAAGTGCAGCGGCGTGTTGAGTTAGGTGATTTGCCTCGTGCTGATTTATTGTTGGCGCAAACTGAGTTGCTGCAAAAACGCTCAGTGGTAACACTAACTGAAGCGGAATTAATGCATGCCCGCAAACGTTATTCCAGCATCACTCAAATGACTAAAATCCCCGGCGATTATCAGGAAAAGCTGGTTGGGTTAACTGAGATTCAGCAAAATCATCCTGCCTTAGCCGCCATTAACGGCCAGATTGAACGCAAACAGGCGGAGCTTAATGCGATTAAACTGGTGGGTTCCGGGCAGACGGCGGTTGCTGTCGGCGTAAACAGCGACCAGTTCACCAATGATCCTCGAAGTAATAAAACGGCAAGCTTCAATATCGGTGTTACCGTTCCTTTCGGCGGCAGCGCGCATCTGGCGCCAAAGGTTGCAGCGGTTAATGTCGAATTAAATAAACTGATTGCAGAACACGAACAACTGTCCCGCGATTTGGAACAGGCGCATCACGAGGCCGAACATAATCTGGAAGTCAATCGGGTCGAACTGGGCATCGCCAACGAGTTAAAACAGGTTGCCGAAGAGCATTTAAAAATGATGCGATTGAGCTTTTCTGTGGGTGAAATTAATCTGATAGATTTATTAAGAATCCAGGCCAGAACCCAGCAAGCGGTGTTAAATGCCAAGCAACGGTCGGTCATACTACAGCGCGACATAGCGCTTTATAATCAGGCCGTAGGAGTTATGCCATGAGAACGTATAAATTTTTACTGATATTGAATTTTGCAGGGTTGGCAATGCTGTTCTGCCCACCGGTAATAGCTGAAAATATTATTAAAATAGCGCAGGATAATTTTAATAACCTGGGTGTCACCCTGCGAAAACTGAAGCCTGCCAAACAAATCCCGCCCACCAAAGTAGTGATTCCGCCAACGCAGGAACATAGTATCAGCGCCTCTCAGGCCAGCTTAATTACTCAACTGAATGCGGCGATAGGGGACTTAAAATGAACAAAAAATCTTTAATTATCATCAGTGCTTTGTTAATCACCGGCATGGTGCTGGCTGGTCTGATTCTCACCCTGGATGCACCTACAGTTACCGATGAAGAAAAGGCGGGGGCTGCTGGACAGAGTGCAGCGTTCACTCGTGGACCTCATCGCGGCCGGTTGTTATCCAAAGACGACTTTGCGCTGGAGGTCACGATTTACGAAACGGGCGTTCCGCCCCAGTTCCGCGTTTATGCCTACCAGGACGATAAACCGCTGTCGCCTGAACGGGTGCAGATGGAAATAACCCTGCATCGTTTCGGTGGACGCACCGAGCAGATCCGGTTTAAACCGGAAGCGGGCTATCTGCTCGGAGAGGCGGTTATTGAAGAACCGCATTCGTTTGATGTGGACATCAATGCCGGTTTTGACGGCAAGACTTACCCATTCACTTATTCACAGGTGGAAGGACGGGTTCAATTGAATGCCGCGTCACTGCAAAGCGCCGGTATCACGATCGATACGGCGGGTCCTGCCAGGATCGAAAGCGTGTTGAAATTGCCTGGCACCATCGAGTTCGATCAGAATCGGCTGGCTCATGTCGTCCCCAGGGTCGGCGGCGTGGTCGTTGAAGTCCGTAAAAAACTGGGTGAAGCCGCTAGCCAGGGAGAAGTGCTTGCGGTCCTGGAAAGCCGTGAACTGGCAGAGCTGAAAAGCCGTTTGGCAACCGCGCGTAAACGCCTGGAACTTGCCCGTTCGTTGTATCAACGCGAAGAGCGCATGTGGCGTGAACAGATTTCCGCCGAGAAGAATTATTTGAACGCCCGCACACAATTGGCGGAGGCGGAAATTACCGTCACCACCGCCAGCGACCAATTGGACGCCTTGGGTATGCAAACGGATAAAGGCGCGCGCGGTGTCAGTTTGGCTCGTTACGAACTGCGCTCGACGTTGACTGGAACCGTGGTTGAAAAACATCTGGTCGTTGGCGAAGCCGTTCAGACCGACACCACCGTGATGGTCATTGCCGATTTGACTTCACTCTGGGGTGATTTCAGCGTGCCCGCCAAGAATTTGAATCAAGTTAAAGTCGGACAGACTGTGCGCGTTAAAGCGCCGGAACTCGGGTTTGAGACAACGGCCACCATCGACTATCTAGGCGCCTTGGTGGGTGAACAAACGCGTTCGGCGCCCGCCCACGTTCATATCGATAATAAAGCGCTGAACTGGCGGCCCGGTTTGTTTGTTAGCATCGAGGTGGTCGAAAAGGCCGCCACCGTGCCGGTAACAGTAGCGCTCGAAGCCATACAAAGCTGGCACGATGCCGATGCGGTGTTTGTTCAGGATGGCGATCAATTTGAAGTGCGTCCGTTGCAATTGGGACGGCGGGATGCAAACCGGGCTGAGGTTCTACAGGGACTTAGCGGCGGAGAACATTATGCGGCAGCCAACAGTTTCGTGTTGAAAGCGGAATTGGGTAAGGCCGGCGCAACTCACGATCATTAGGAGGCATCATGTTCGAACGAATTCTGAAATTATCCATTCAAAGCCGCTGGTTCATTATGCTTGCCACCGTAGCGGTGGCAGCGCTGGGGATCTACAATTTCCAGCGCCTGCCGATCGATGCAGTGCCGGATATTACCAATGTTCAGGTGCAAATCAACACAACAGCGGCCGGCTATTCACCGCTAGAGGCGGAGCAGCGCGTTACGTTTCCGATTGAAACGGTCATGGCAGGGCTTCCAGGCCTGGAACAAACGCGGTCGCTGTCCCGCTATGGTCTGTCACAAGTCACTGTTATCTTTAAAGACGGAACCGACATTTATTTTGCCCGGCAACTGGTCAGTCAGCGTATTCAAGAGGCAAAAAGTCAACTGCCGCCGGGATTGGAGCCGGCCATGGGGCCGATAGCCACCGGTCTCGGCGAGATTTTTATGTGGACGGTGACGGTAGGATCCGACACGCGCAAAGACGACGGCAGCCCCTACGATGAGACCGATCTGCGCACACTGGAGGATTGGGTGGTGCGTCCACAGATGCGCACGGTGCCCGGCGTCACCGATGTCAACAGCATAGGCGGTTATGTCAAGCAATACCACGTGACGCCCGATCCTGCAAAATTAATCGCTTACGGACTGAGCCTGCGCGATGTAGTCACCGCGTTGACCCGTAATAATGACAATGTCGGCGCCGGTTACATCGAACATCACGGTGAACAATACCTGATTCGGGTGCCCGGCCAGGTAAAAAACCTTGAGGAAATCGGGCGCATTATCGTCGGAAATTACCAGGGGACGCCAATCTTCATCCGGGATGTGGCTGAGGTATTGATCGGCAAGGAATTGCGCACCGGCGCCGCCACCGAAAATGGCCGTGAAACCGTGCTTGGTACGGTGTTTATGCTGGTGGGCGAAAACAGCCGCACGGTTTCGCAACTGGCAAGTGACAAACTGGAGGTCATCAACCGCAGTTTGCCGGACGGCGTCAAAGCCACGCCGGTCTATGACCGGCGCATTCTGGTCGATAAAACCATCGCCACGGTCAAAAAAAATCTGCTGGAAGGCGCCATTCTGGTCATTGCCGTGTTGTTTCTGTTTCTGGGCAATCTGCGCGCCGCTTTGATTACCGCGCTAGTGATTCCGCTGGCAATGCTGTTTACGTTCACCGGCATGGTCACGCAAGGCGTGAGCGCCAATCTGATGAGTCTTGGCGCACTGGATTTCGGAATTATTGTCGATGGTGCCGTGGTCATCGTGGAAAACTGTGTCCGCAGCCTGGCGATCGAACAACAACGCCGACAGCGACCGTTGTCATTGACCGAGCGGCTGGATACGGTGTTCGGCGCCTCACAGGAGGTGAGGCGGACGTTACTGTTCGGTCAGATTATTATTATGACGGTGTATTTGCCGATATTCACATTGTCCGGCGTCGAAGGCAAAATGTTTCACCCGATGGCGTTTACCGTTGTGACCGCCTTGTTGGGCGCCATGCTGCTTTCCATCACCTTTATCCCGGCCGCGCTCGCGATCTTTATCGGCGAACGGGTGAGCGAAAAGGAAAATCCGTTGATGCGTTTCGCACATAAAATATACCGGCCTCTGTTGGACAGGGCATTGGCAAATGTTCCGGTGGTTTTAACGGGCGCTGCTGTACTGGTTGTCCTGAGTTTGCTGTTGTCCACGCGCATGGGATCGGAATTCATTCCCACGCTGGATGAAGGCGATATCGCCCTGCATGCCTTGCGCATTCCGGGAACCAGTTTATCGCAGGCGGTTGAAATGCAGCACACGTTGGAAAAAAGAATTACCACATTCCCGGAAGTTGAGCGGGTGTTCGCCAAGATGGGTACAGCCGAGATTGCGACCGACCCGATGCCGCCCAGTGTGGCAGACACGTTAATTATGCTGAAAGAACGTTCCGAATGGCCAGATCCCGGCCGTTCCAAGGCCGACCTGGTGTCTGCGCTGGAACGGGCAGTTAAGGAGGTGCCCGGCAACAACTATGAATTTACCCAGCCGATCAAAATGCGCTTTAACGAGCTGATAGCCGGTGTACGGGCTGATGTTGCGGTCAAGGTGTTTGGCGACGATCTGGAGAGTCTGCTGGAAATAGCCGAAGACATGAGCCAGGTTCTGGAAAAGGTGCCGGGGGCTTCGGATGTCAAAGTCGAACAGGCGACCGGATTGCCGTTGTTGACCGTGCAGATGAAACGGGACATGCTGGCACGCTTCGGTTTGAATACCGCAGATGTTCAGGCGGCGGTTCAGGCGGCGATGGGCGGGGCCAGCGCCGGCGAGATTTTTGAAGGCGACCGGCGTTTCGATTTGCTGGTGCGCCTGCCTGAAAAACTGCGTAGCGACCCCGAGGCGATGCGGCAAATTCCCATTCCGTTGCCCGTCCGTCAACAGGATTCAACGCAACAGTCCTTTATTCTGCTTGGCACGGTAGCGGACTTTGAAGTGACTCAGGGGCCCAATCAAATCAGCCGCGAAAATGGTAAAAGGCGGATTGTTCTGACCGCAAATGTGCGTGGCCGGGATTTGGGCTCCTTCGTGGCGGAAGCCCAGGAAAAAATCAACGCCGAGGTCAAGGTACCCGCCGGATACTGGATTGTGTGGGGCGGCCAATTCGAGCAAATGATTGCCGCCACCGAGCGCCTGCAAATCGTGGTGCCCGTGGCGTTGCTGATTATTTTTCTGCTGTTATATGCCACTTTCGGCAATGTCCGCGATGGCCTTTTGGTATTCACCGGCGTGCCGTTCGCGCTGACCGGCGGCATCGTTGCGTTGTGGCTGCGGGACATTCCGCTGTCGATTTCGGCAGCGGTCGGTTTTATTGCGCTTTCCGGCGTGGCCGTGCTCAATGGTCTGGTGTTGATTATGTTTATCAATAAATTGCGCCAGGACGGTTTAGCACTGGAGCAGGCGGTCCGCGAGGGCGCGATGGTTCGGCTAAGACCGGTTTTAATGACCGCACTGGTAGCTTCGCTCGGTTTTATCCCGATGGCGTTGGCAACCGGTACCGGCGCGGAGGTGCAACGGCCCTTGGCGACGGTGGTTATCGGCGGCATTCTGTCATCGACGCTGCTGACCCTGCTGGTGCTGCCGGTTCTTTACCGGCTGGTTTATCAACTGAAACGTCCGGACGGACCGCAGCCGGCTGTACCTGTGGGTGGTTCGCGAACCGGGCCGCTAGTCGGGGGCGAAGCGTATCGACACGATGGCCAAGTCGATGGGGCTGAAATTCAACAAACGAGTGCATCGAGCCTGCGGGTGCTGATGACGCGTGCGCGCTGGATCGAAGTCGGACGTATTTTGCTTACTGGCTTGATAGCGCTGCTATTTTGGCGGCAATGGGTACCGCTACAAATCCTGTGGCTGGCCGTCGCTATTGGTCTGTATCCGCTGGTAAAAACCGGCGTGACCGACCTGATACGAGAACACAAAGTCGGCACCGAGATTTTCGTTACCGTGGCCACCCTGGTCGCGGTGTTTGGCGGCGAGACGGTCGCCGGCGCCGTGCTGATGGTGATTATTCTCATTGCGGAGTTCATCGCCGACTTGAATATGGATCGCGCACGGGCTTCCATCAAGACCCTGATCGGTTCAGTGCCGCAAGTCGCGCTGATGCGCGGTGCGGACGGTGAACGCGTAGTTCCGATCGAGCAACTGCGATCCGGCGATGTCGTGCTGGTGCGTGCTGGTGAAAAAATTCCGGTGGACGGCGGCATCGTGGGCGGTTCGGCATCGATCGACGAAGCGCCCATCACTGGCGAAAGCCTTCCCAAGGACAAGAGTATCGGAGCCAGCGTTTTTGCCGGCACCATCGTCGCATCGGGCGCACTCGATATTCAGACAGAAAAAGTCGGTAGCGACACCACCTTTGCCCGCATCATCGGACTGGTTGAAAACGCTGAAGCACAGCGCGCACCCGTGCAAAAACTTGCCGATCAAGTTGCGTCGTGGCTGATCCCCGTTATTTTTGTATTTCTTATCGTGGTTTATATGGTCACGGGCGACGTGCGAACCATTGTCACGTTGCTGATTTTTACCTCCCCTGCCGAACTGGGGCTGGCGACGCCATTGGTGATGATCGCCGCCATTGCACGTGCTGCCCGAAGCGGTATTTTAGTCAAGGGCGGCCTGTATCTGGAGTCGCTGGCCAAAGCGGATGTAATGGTCTTCGACAAAACCGGTACACTGACCGCGAATAAGTCTGAAGTCGTTCGAGTGGAGGCACGCGATTCACGATTTTCTGAAATGGAACTGTTGAGTTTGGCTGCCGCCGCCGACCGCCGTTCAGCACATCCGCTGGCCAAAGCCGTTGTGGATTACGCAACGCTTAAACAGATCGCCGTGCCGGAGCCGGACCAATATGAGCAGGTGCAAGGTCGAGGCATTATTGCAACCGTCTCGGGTCGCGCCGTGCTGGTCGGCAATGCGGCGTTGCTGCGTGAAAACGGCGTAACGCTTGCCATGACAATTGAAAACGGCGGACAAACACCGGTTCATGTGGCGGTTGATGGACACTTTGCAGGGGTCATCTTTATCGCCGATGTGTTACGGCCGGGCGCCCGCGAAGCACTGGAGAAATTGAAAGGCAGTGGCGTCAAGCGCATCGTGATGTTGACCGGCGACAATGAGGCCACCGCGCGTGCTGTGGCAGCAGAACTGGGTGTGGACGAGGTGCTCGCCGACTTGCTGCCGGAAGACAAAGTCACAGCAATCGAAGCGTTAAAAAATCAAGGGCATCGCGTAGCAATGATAGGTGACGGCATCAACGATGCGCCAGCACTGGCACGAGCGGATGTGGGCATTGCGATGGGCGGTGGCGGCACCCAGGCCGCGCTGGAAGCGGCCGATATCGTGCTGATGACGGATGACTTATCTAAAATCGTCAGTGCTCGCGCCATTGCCCGACGCGCTTATCGCACGATTCAAGAGAATTTATTTGTGGGCGTTGGTGTAGTCCATGTGTTGGGTATCACGGCTGCGCTGATGGGCTGGATTGGTCCTATTGAAGCCGCCTTGTTACATCTGGGGCCGGATGTTCTAGTGTTTGTGAACTCTGCCAAATTGCTGCATGTTCGGATTGATGGGGTCTGAATATCCGATGCGCACATAATAAACGGGAATTCGGGAGTAAGTTATACGATGATTCGAGTCTCTAAGCCGATGCTGGAAAAACATCAAGTTGGTATTTATTTCATAGCGGTGTTTGCTGGACTACAGGCGGCTGAAGGCTGTCTGTATAGGTACTGGTGAATCGCCACACATATTTCATACGGTACAAAAATTATGAACCCATGCAATCAAGCTAAAAAATCCTGCGCTTGTGCCGGAGACAAACCGGATACCAGTCAGCCAAGCGTATCCATGCCTGCGATTGGCATGACTTTCAAGATAGAAGGCCTGGACTGCGACTGAAGAAGTCGCTACTTTAAAAAACGCGATTGGCCCCATAGTGGGTGGCAGTGACAAGCCGGTCAGGCACAAGCTGATGTAAAACAACTACACCGTTCGAAGACTGTTTATACCACACTCAGCGGTTTGTTTATCATGGTCGGCATGTTGATTCATATCACTATGGCCGGTGGGTTTAGTGATGCGCAAACTTTTCTCAGCCACCCTGAAAATTGGTCGCTACACTGGGCGATTATCACTGAATATCTCACTAGCTTATTTAACGCACATACTCAGCAAGCTATGCCTTTACCTGAAAAAATCGCGTTTGGTCTGGCGGTGATTTTCGGTGCTCGGCATGTGCTGGTTAAAGCTTTTTATGCGCTGAAACGATTGTGTGCCGATATGAATTTGTTGATGATGGGTGCCTTTAGCCATACCCGTGTTCATGATTGTCTGCCCGGCAGCTTTACAGTTGTTGCGTTAAAGCTTGGCGCGTACATTGAAGAATTCTTAAAGCAGATTGGTGCTAATGCAATTTACAGTACAGCATCTAGACAATTCATATCTATCCGATCTTTATCTCTGACCACTTCGATCCCATTCGGCAACTCGTCGGCATGTTCATTAAGCCAGTTATCCAAGTGATGACCAATATGTGTCAGTAGCATTTTTTTCGGTTTAATATCGGCAAAAATATTCAGCGCCAGATTGACGTCATTATGGTTTCTAGGCGGCTGTTCCATGGGTGGAAAGGAGCAATCTAACACCATTAAGTCGGGTTTCCAGGATTGTAAAAAAGCCTTGGTTTTTCTAGGTAGCCCCACGGTGTCAGTCAGATAGGCCAATTTACCTGAAGCATGATCAAAACAGTAACCCAAGGTTATTTTAGAGTGCACCAAGGGTACCGGAGTGACTTGCATACCGGCTAACTCAAAGGTGTCGAAAGGAATTAAACGTTTGAAATCCAGAATCCCATGGTTTTTATGCAAATCACCCAAACCTTCTGTGTCATCGGGGCCATAGACAGACAAAATCTCCCCCACACCCCAACGCAAAGGAAACAAGCCCTGCACGTGATCGGGATGATAATGGGTTAACAGAATGCTGTGTAACGCGCCGTTCGGGAAGCGGTATTTTAAATCCGGCAAACCGGCATCGAGCAGGATTGTATGCTGCCCCACCTCTAACAATGCTGAACAGGGTTCACGCCGGAAGTCGATATTGAACGACGCTTTCACGCAAATCTCGCAAGTACAGCCATGCACCGGCACCCCCGGTGCATTGCCAGTACCCAGAAATCTGATATTCAAGGTTTCTCGCCTTTCAATGCGTTCAATTGGCGCTATTCTCACCTGGTTGTGTTTTCCGTCAACAAGTTGATAAAAGCCGCCCCGCTGTCGTCCAGCAATCCGTCGTTATCCAAAAAAGTTACATTAGGATGATGGATTCGGTTAAATAATGTCGCCCGTTCCAGACGACGCTCAATTTCATCGTCGGTTTCCCTTTGTCTTTTCTTAAGGCGTTCACGCAACGCGTCAGTAGAGGTTCTGATTAACACCACCCGCATATCAGGCTCTTTTTCCAATGCAGTAGTGAAATACTCGCGGGAACCGTTGATAACCACATTAAACCCTTGCGCGAGCCAGAAATTGATTTCCTTACCGATGCCATAACGCAGACCGTGACTGTCCCATTGCATCGTAAAAAACCCCTGTCTTTCCTTGGCGGCAAATTCCGCTTCGGATAGATGGATATGGTTTTCACCCACTAACTCCGGCAGACGGGTGATATAGCGATGCGCAAACACGATTTTATTGTGTGCCGCTAGTTTCTCTCGGGCATACTGCATCAGCGTATCCTTGCCCGAACCCGAGGGCCCGATCACATAAAACAGCCGTCCCTTACGCACTAAACACCTCCGTACAAGGCCTGATATACCGGCTGGCCGTTCACCCAGGTTTGCCGCGCTTGCGGATAAGCACCAGAAAAATCGACACACACCAGATCTGCACGCTTACCCACGGCGATTTCGCCACGATCGCTCAGTCCCAACGCCCTGGCCGGATTCAGGCTGACCAGCTTCATCGCCTCCGACAAACTCAGTACGCCGCGCTGTTCCAACATAAATACTGCCGTTAACAGACTAGCGGGAGTGTAATCCGAACATAAACAAGTCGCCACGCCATGCTCTATCGCATCCTGCGCCTTCATTGAGCCGCTTTGGCTTTTGCCGCGCAAAATATTCGGTGCTCCCATGATGGTGCTCATGCCTTGCTCAATAGCATAGCGTGCAGTTTCCAGATTGATTGGAAACTCACTAATATGCACACCTAGCGCTTTAATTTCAGCCACTTTTTCGGCACAATCATCGTCATGGCTGGCGACGTGGATATTTTTGCCATGCGCATGGGCTATCAATTGTCTGACCCTGATTTGCGCAGATTCCGCCTGCGCCAGTTTGTCGTCGATCAGCGACTGGCTTTCGGCCTCGGTTTTCTGATAGGTCTTTTGCAGATAGGTCTGATAGGCGCGCATATCCTTGAACTGACCCTGCCCAGGCGTATGATCCATGATCGACAGCAAGTGCACTGCGTCTTCGTCCAGCAATTTCAGCAATACCGGCAGCGCAGTCGGATCGGTGATTTCGTAACGGGTATGAACGCGGTTATCGATCAACCCTTTGTCGTTAAACGCATGTATCGCACGGACAATTTCCGCAGCCATGTCATTATTGCGCAATCCCAATTCGGCATTGGCGAACGACAGCGAATGAAACACCGTGGTAATTCCCGCTGCGGCATTGCGCTTGTCGGCTTGGGCAATGGCGAATTCCAGCGGGAAATGCACATTGGGCCGGGGTTCGATGTCTTTCTCCAGCGCATCGGCGTGCAGGTCGATCAAACCGGGCAACAGATAACGGTTGCCCAGATCGATTGTTTGCTCAGCATTAGCATCGCTTGGGTTAATGGCGGTGATGCGGCCATCTTCGATTAACAGCGACGCATGTTCAACAATGGCATCTGTTAACACCAGACGCGCATTAGTAATTAGATAATTCATGATGATTCCAAATATATACAATGTGTGGGAGATTCGCTCCCACTAGACACCAGTCGGCACACTCAATTCAACAACTTCATCCGCCATGCGTTTAACCAAATCAGCATGGTGAAAAATCGCCAACATGCCGACACCTTGTTCCTTTTTGCGTTGAATCAGCGTCACCACGCGGTTGGTGGTTTCGGCGTCCAGACTGGCGGTCGGCTCATCCAGCAACAACAGTCGTGGCGAGGCAATCAAACCGCGAGCCAGATTCACCCGCTGTTTTTCGCCACCGGAAAAAGTCGCAGGCGGCACTTCCCATAAGCGTTCGGGGATATTCAGTTCCCCCAGTAATTCAGCCGCCCGCGCCCGACCTTCCTGTTTGGCTATGCCTTGCCGATATAAAGGCATTGCGACCACATCCAGGGTTTTTTGTCGTGGCAAGGTGTGCAAAAACTGGGTGACGAAACCGATTTCCTCACGCCGCAATTCAAGAATGCGATGCTCTAAGGCCAGCGCTAAATCCAGGATTCCACCCGCCGCTGTTTCGTACAATAGCCGTCCGCTGCTGGGTAAATAAGTCCGGTAAATGCTTTTTAGCACCGACGATTTGCCCGCGCCGGTAGGGCCGATTAACGCGGTCAACTTGCCTGAATACACAGTGAGATTGACCTGTGACGACGACGGGATGACTTTATTTTGTTCATGCAGAAAAAATGTCTTGGACAGGTTTTCGACGCTCAATAACGGTTTGTTGGTCATGATTCTGTTCCTTACAGCGCCGAAGCGACCAGTTGTTGGGTGTAGGCGTGTTGTGGGTCTTCCAAAATCTGGTCGGTCAGCCCCCTTTCAATTACCCGCCCGTATTTCATTACCAATGTGCGCCCGGCCAAAAGCCGGATCACCCCCAGATCATGGGTGACTACAATCATCGCGGTGTTCAGTTCCGACTGGATTTCCAGAATCAAATCCAGGATTTTAGCCTGCACCGACAAATCCAGACCGGTGGTGACTTCATCCAGAAATAACAAAGGCGGTCGGGTCGCCAGCGCCTTGGCGATTTGCACCCGCTGCTGCATGCCGCCGGAAAAGTTTTTCGGCAGCTCGTCCATGCGTTCGGTCAGCACCTCGGTGCGCGCCAACAATTCGCGGGCACGGCTGCGGATTTCGCTGTAATTCATCACCTGGCTCATCAATAACCGTTCGGCAATATTGCCGCCCGCCGATATGTCGAAATTAAGGCCCAGATTGGCATTTTGGTAGACCATGCCGAAACGATGATTGCGCAGGCTTCGACGTTGCGCAGGATTGAGTTCGAATAAAGGCTTTTGCCCGCTGTCGTCAAAAAACAAAGCGCTGCCGCTGTAAGGCATTTGATCAAAATACAGGCACTTGACCGCCGTCGATTTACCGCTGCCGGACTCGCCCATGATCCCCAGAATTTCTCCTTTATAAAGATCAAAGTTCAAATCATGCAACGCGACAATACTGCCGCAATGCGGGCAGATATTGGTCTCAAACTCGGGGCCGGTGCTGGAAAAACATAAATCGCAGCCCGGCCCGTAAACTTGCGATAAGCCTTTTACTTCCAGAATCTTATCCATGCACTAACTCCTGCTGCTGTTCGCAATAATCACTGTCGGAACATTGGTAAACCCGCTCACCTTGTTCATCGATAAACTCATCCAGAAAACTTGTCTTAGAGCCACACAGCTTGCACGCTCTGCGCTCGCCGTGACTGTCGGTAAAATCCTCGATGCGGAACGGTACGTCATCAAACGCCAACGGCTCGGCCGGGCAATGCGGAGGTATCGCGTAGATTTTTTTCTCACGGCCCGCACCGAACAGAATTAACGCATTGGAATTATGCAATTTTGGTACGTCATAGCGCGGAATCGGCGATGGATCGATGATGTAATGGCCGTTGATCCGGGTCGGGTAACGGTGCGAAATGGTGATTTCATCGAATTTGACAATGTCCTCGTACAGCTTGACCAACAGCCTGGAATAATCGGCCTCGCCGTGCATGACCTTGCGTTTGTCCTCGCTGGGTTCAACGATGACCAACGCATCAGGGTAGGGCACTTGCAACACTAAAATCTGGTCGGCTCGCAGCGCTTGCTCGGGTATCCGGTGGCGCGATTGAATCAGCGTCGCTTCCTGGATGCGGGTGGTAGTGTCGATGCCGGGGCAGGTCATTTCGATAAATTTGCGTAAATTAACTGCATTAACCGAATCATCCGACCCCTGGTCGATGACTTTCACGGTGTCGTTTGCGCCGATCAAAGCTAAGGTCAATTGCAGGCCGCCGGTGCCAAAACCCCGTCCCATCGGCATTTCCCGGGAGGAATACGGCACCTGGTAGCCGGGGATGCAGATGGCTTTTATGACACTGCGGCGTATCTCACGTTTAGCGTATTCGTCCAGAAAGGCGAAATTGATGCCGTTACTCATGACTAGCCTCCTGTTTTTGCTGGGTGGTTCTCAATCTGTCCATATCCGACTGAAAGGTGACGTAATGCGGCATTTTGTAGTGCGAGGCAAAGCCCATCGAATCAATACCATCGACATGCAGCAACACAAACTCCGGGTCTTCCGAAGGGTTTTCCGGGCCGTCTTTCATGCCTTTTTGCAAAGCTCTATCCAGAATTGCCATCGAAATCGCCTTGACCTCGTTGTGTCCGAAACAAGCGCCGTAACCCAAGGTAAAGGTCGGCAAGCCTTTGTTGTCGTCATCCTGGTACATCGCCACGACTTCGCATTCAGTCATCAATACTTCGCCAACTTCGGTTAGCTCACCGGTAATGGGATGCGGCAACAGTACCGGCAAATAACCGACACGCAGTTCCGCTACGGTCGGATGCACATCGCCATAACCGCGCATATTAGTGTAAGCAATCGCCAGTAGAGAGCCAGTTTCGCCGCGTGCCATGGTCGCCAACGCCGCCGAGCGCGGCACCGGAAAAATCAGCGGTTCGCGGGTAATATCAAACGGCTGCTCACGCGCTGCTTGATTAACTTTAGGCAATAGTCCTTCAGCTCGCAGGCTGTCCAGTACTTTCGGGAACGAATCAGGCACTGCTTGTTCCGGCAACCCGGCAAACAACGTTTTAGCTACGTTTTGAAACTGCTCCTGACTTTCATTCAGCAATTCCATGCGCAGTAAGCGTAAGGCGTAATCTGTGGTTGGCCCCAACATCTGGCCGCCCGGAATATCCTTGAACGACGCTGAAATACGCCGAATCAAGCGCATGTGAGTGGTGTCGTGGACAGGCGTTTCCAACAGTCGGGGTTTTGTGGAACGGTAAGCGCGTAAAGCAAAACCGGCTTCCAGCGTGTCACCCAAACTTTGCTTGATGGCCAGCGCCGCCAGTTTGGGATGATACAATCCACCTTCCGACATAATCCGGCTATGCAAAAAATACAGCTGCTTTTCGATGGTTTCGATGTCCAGCGGCTGGCCGGATTCACCTTGGCAGGTGCGCAATAATTCCAACATATCGGCAGCGCCGTCGATTGCCCTGCCACCGCCTTTTATAGCGACATAGCCCATTAGTTGATCTCCTTGATCTGTGTTGTCCTCGGTAGCGCCAGAACACCTTCATCAGTTGCCAGCAGCATATCCACACCTAGAGGAAAGGCATTGTTCCATCCTGCCCGTTGTTTGAACCAGGACACATCCAGGCCTTGCGGGGCTATGTGCATGACCGTTTCGATACCGGGGCCGGTTAGTTGATAAATGTTGTCGCCTCCGCTTAGCGCATCCATTGTCAGCACTAGCGTCGCGCCCTGTTCAGGGCTGGCCAGCGTTCCCAGGCTCGGTTCAAAATCTACTCGCCGGATGCCTTGACAGAGAATAAATGCCGCCAGTTCAGGCGCGGTTGGCTTGATCTGCAAACGCAGCCAGTGGCTGTTATCGAGCAGCTGATGCGGGTCGGCCAGACTGCTCTCGCCATCGACCAGCGTTGCCAGCACGGCTATTGCGGTATTGTGGTTACATTCCGGTAAGGCGCTGATTTGCCCTGGGCGTGAAAATGCTTCAATCACACACCGGAAAGTGGCCTGTTGAAATTCAGGTTGCCAAATCACATCAATCATCGTCATGCTCCGTCGCGTTGAGTAAGGCAAAATCCACCCGGGTTTTCGCCAGCATGGCGTTACGCAGGTTTTGTTCTGTAGTCAGTTCGGCCATGCCGATTTCCACCAATTGATAAATCACTAGCCAGCCGGGCAGTTGATGCGCCAATACTGCATCGCATACCGCCAGAGCTTCAATTTTTTCCCGGTCATCGTCCATCAGTTGCGCCGCGCCTTGATATTCCAGGTTGTCTTCAGTGCTGACTGTCACCCAGGCGCTAGCCAGCGGAATTTCGCCTAAAAAGTAAGGATCGTTAAAAGCGCTGTCGCGCAGTTGCAGCATGGCCAAACCGGTTTGCGGCAACTGTACGGGGGTAATCGTCCAGCGGGCGGCAATCTCATTGAGCACTGCCGCGATCTGTTTTTTCGACTGGGTAGCAAGCGCCCGAGGCCAGTCGTGTCGAGATATATTCATTAGTTCAAGACCTTTCTAATCCAGGATGACAGGTTATCGATCACCACAATGGTGATCAGAATAATGATGATTAAGGCGGAAGCCTGATTGTATTTAAACAGGCGCAAGGCATCGTGCAGTTCCAAGCCGATGCCGCCCGCGCCGACCAGCCCCAACACAGCCGCCATTCGCACGTTGCGGTCAAAGATGTACAAGGTATTGCCCACCGCTTCTCTGAGCATGGAAGGCCAGGCGGCAAACACGATTTTTTGGGTAAAACCGGCACCGACCGCCGACAGTGCCTCATATTTGCCTGCCGGTACCCGCTCCATGTTTTCTGCAAAAAATTTACCCAAAAAACCTGCGGTATGTACCGATAGCGCCAATACACCCGGCAGCGGCCCCAGTCCCATTGAGCTTACGAAAATCAACGCCAGCAGCAAATCTGGCATAGCACGCATGAAATTGAGCAATTCTTTGGCAACCCGATAGGCGACCGCATTAGGTGTTAGCGGCCGCGCCGCATAAGGCGCTATCGTTGCTGCCATAATAAAGGCCAGCACAGTCCCCCAGAACGCTGTCACCAAGGTTTGCACCATTAGATATAGATAACTAGACATGTTGGAAAAATTAGGCGCGCCGTAACGGCTAAAATATTCCGTCATGTCTTCAACGCCGTACAACAAATCCTTAAAGTCAACGCCTAAATCCCAGATGATTAACCACAGCATAGCCAGTGCGACAGATAGCCAAACCGGAAATAAATTTTTCGGCTTGGGCGGCAAGGTTTTAATGGACATTGAGTATGCCTCCGATGGCTTTCTGCCGAAACACATCGGACAGCCTGTCCAGTAGTGTCACCAGCGCATAAATGGATAAAGCAATCATGCCGATACGCTCGTAATTGAACAATCGCATGGACATCACCATGTCGTAACCGATGCCGCCAGCGCCGACCAAGCCCAGGATGGACGCCGCGCGCAGATTGTGATCGAGAATGTACAATAGCGAACCGATAAAATCCGGCACCGCTTGCGGCAGCATCGCATACAAAATGCTCTGGAATTTAGTGCAGCCGGTCGATTCAAGCCCTTCGACGGCTTTGAAGTCGACCACTTCTATGCTTTCAGCGATAAATTTACCCATAAAACCGACGGTGACCAACGCCAACGCCATAATTCCCGGCAACGGCCCCAGTCCCAACGCCGACACAAACACCAGCGCCCAGACCAGTTCCGGCAGGGCGCGAATAAAACTCAGCAGATCGCGGGTCATGCGGAAAATCCAGGGGTTAGGGCTGGCGTTTTTCGCCGCCAGAATGCCCAGCGGCATGGATATCACCACCGCAAGCGCGGTCGCCAATAAGGTCATTTCGACGGTTTCCAGCATTTTTTCACCTAATTGGGGTAAATAGTGCCAATCAGGCATAACCCATAAATGCTGAGTAAAATCCAGCATACGCGGTAAGGCATAAAATACTTTGTTATACGACATATCCACCGTAGACGCTGTCAATACCAGCACCGCAATCGGCAGTACAACACTCAACACCGCAGTAAGCGGTGGTTTACCGTTAGGCGTGGGCCAATACCAGCTCGGGTTCATGACTTGTCTCCTCGAATGTGGTGCCGTAAATTTCAGCCTGTTTAGCTGCAGTTAATTGTTCGGGACTGCCATCAAATACCAGCCAGCCCGCATTCAAGGCAATGATGCGGTCAGCATATTGTTTGGCATATTCAACCTGATGTAGATTGACAATGACGGTAATGCCTTTTTCGCTGCAAATTTTCCGCAGCAGTTTCAGGACTTCTTCGCTGGCTTTGGGATCAAGACTGGCAATCGGCTCATCGGCCAGAATCAGTTTGGGTTGTTGTGCCAAGGCACGGGCAATGCCCACCCGTTGTTGCTGTCCGCCGGACAGTTTGTCGGCACGACTCCAGGCCTTGTCGAGCAAATCGACTTCCCGTAGTGCAGCTTCGGCAATCTGATAATCCGTTTTGGGAAACAGGTAAAACAAACTGCTGAGCCAGCTGTGTTCAGCCAGACGACCGACCAACACATTAGTCATCACGTTCAATCGATCCACCAGATTAAACTGTTGAAACACCATGCCGACATGGGCACGTATTTTGCGGTAGTTTTTTTTGTTCAGAGTAACGCCATCAATGGTAATCTCGCCTTGCGTAGCTGGATCAAGGGCATTCATCGCTCGGAGTAAAGTCGATTTACCGGCACCGCTAGGCCCCAGCACGGCAATGAATTGCCCGGCTTCGATGTCCAGATTGATGTTTTTCAGTGCGCAATAACCATTGGGGTAAACTTTACAGACTTCTCTTAGAGAGATATAAGCCATAACGGGTCTCTTTTGGGTGTAAATGTACATAACGGGCCTATTTTGGGTGAATAGGAGAAATGTACCGGATGGTTAGTTTTTGCCCACCCGGTACAACATCAAATACTGAACTTATCAATGTGGTGGAAAAAAGCCTGCCCAACTTACATTTACTTCAACATGTCTTCGCGAAGCAATCCCAATTCACTGACCAAATCGCGTATTTTTTGGTAGTCGGCTGCCGTAACCGGGTCATATTTGGTTAATTCACCATAACCCGTGACTTTTATATCTTTATGAGCATTGAGAACCGCATTGCGAATGTTGGCTTTGGTTGCTTCCGGCAAATCTTTACGATAAGCCATAGGTGAGCCGGGCAGGGGATCTGAATACAGCAACACCCGATTGGATTCTTTAGTAATCAGACCTTTTTTCAGCATTTTTTCGTAAGTGATGTCGTTGTCAGCGGCTGCATCAACGGATTTGTTTTTAACGGCCATTTCGGCAGCATCATGTGAGCCTGCATAGGTAAATTCGCCGAAAAATTGTTTAGGCATCTGCCCAGTGGCTTGTTTAACCAAATAAGTCGGTATCAAGCCGCCTGAAGTTGAGGCAGGGTCGACAAAGGCAACGCTCTTGCCTTTCAGGTCGGCGATAGTCTTAATATCGGAACCTTCCGGCACCACGAACAACGAGCGGTAGGTAGACAGGCCGGTATCCGAACGGACACCCACGGCAAACGCTTCGGCATTGGCTTCTTTTTCAGCCAGTACATAAGACAGTGGCCCAAACCAGGCAATATCGACCCGACCTTTTTTCATGCCTTCGATGACGCCTGCATAGTCGGTGGCGGTGTAGACTTTAACGGGTTCGCCAGTTTTCGCTTCAAGATATTGGCGCATCGGCTCAAATTTCTGAATCATCTCTTCGTTGTTTTCAGCAGGTATAAGTCCCATCACCAAGCCTTTGGCTACGGCAATTGTTTGCATCCCCGATAGGACCAGCAAGGCGGCAATGAATTTTAGTTGTTTGAATTTCATGTTGTTTTCCTTAGAAGTTATTCGATATTGATTGAGATTTGCGCGCGATCTGCTCTAAATCGCGCTAATGAATACTCAATCGGTTTTTGTGTCTTAACATCAACATTTACGGTTTTCACCCGTAGCACCGGAAGGTGCCTGGGCATTGCCAGCAGCAAACCGTCTTCATCCAATGGCAGGGTGGCGCTAACCGTGCTGCCCAGCCTGACCGGATTAAGCCCCATTTCTTTGAAAAAAGTGTGCAGCGAACCGCTTTGATACTCCTTGATAACATCCCCCAATCTGGCGATGGGCAAATAATGAGAAATTATGCAGAAGGGTTTATCGTCAACTTTACGTAAAGTCTCCAGCCATAACACGGCATCACCTTCCTCAATTTGCAGCATCTTTGCCACATTGCCTTTCGCCTTGATTTCAAGCTTCCTCAACAACCTGGAATCACTGGTTTTGCCCAGCGCTTCCAGGTTTTCGGTAAAACGGCTATGCTTGCCAATCGCATAATCGACCGGCGCATCCAGCACAAAAACACCTTTGCCATGTACTCGTTCCACCAGTCCAAAATTAACCAGCTCATCAATGCCTCGGCGTAAGGTGTGCCGGTTCACTGAAAAACGGTCTGCCAGTTCCTGTTCAGAAGGCAGGCAGTCGCCTGATTTATAATGATTTAAAATATCCTGCTGTAGCGATTCAGCAATTTGCCGGAATATGGGTTTGCCTTGTTTTCTGTCTAACATACTCATCTATACATATCTATATAACTAGGATGTGTCCATTCTAGTGCTTGAATATGACAGTCTTGTGACAAACAAGAAATTTCCACACTTAATCTTCAACCCTAGAAATTGATCTGTGTACGGAAATTAAGCCCGTCTTCGGAATTAACTTTTGTATTATTGGAAGTAACGGTTTGATTAAAGTCGGTTCGCACATAGTTGGCCAGGAATCGGACTTGCGGATTGATTATCCATTTAAGTCCTACGGTGTAAGCATCCGCTTGATTGGCAAAGCCATTTGACAATACACCTGTACCTGCTGCGTTACCTGCCTTGAAGTCTGAGGCATCCATATGACTGAACCTAAAGGCCAATTCCCACGCCCCCCAACCGCCTTTCATATCGAAATTACGAAGTGGCGCAATATCGCCGAAAGCATTTTGTTTGCCGAAAGACTTGGCGTAGCTTTCGCCGGTGATCATCCAATGTCCGGACAAATAATAGGCATCAATGTTGCGATCGAAGTGTTGCCCTAATGCTGAGTTGCCAGTGAAGTTATTGTTCACGTATTCACCGGTAAATCGTAGCGGGCCGTTTGCCAATACTGTCGTTGCACCTACTCGGGATAGATCGACATTAGTATCGGTAAAACTATCAACGTGGAAGAATTGCAGGCTGTTCGTTTCGGTTACTGCACGCAACTGGTAATTTGCATCACCCGGTTTGGTAGGCTGTCGCCCAAAGCTACCGGACATACCGAAATGATAAATGCTGTCCGTGTGTCCCAAAATAGGCGCTGCATTATAGGAAACATGACCCAGAAAATCTTTGCCATCGACATCGCTGGTTTCATCAATGCCGGTGCTTTTTAAGCCGGGATTATTCCTCAGTCCGCCATTGACCGCAGATACGGCGTAGTACAAGCCTTGAATCGGATGACCATGCAACATCGCACCGCGATCTATGCCTGGAATAAACTGCATCGCCAGCGCCCGCTCCATAAAGTCTATATTACGAGAAGAGGTGGATTCGTTGATGCTGAACGGAAAACGGTATTGCCCCAATTTAAGCTGCGCCTCGTCCCATAAATGCGCGTTCATATCCCAGAACACCATCTGTGGAGTCCCTTGAAATGAGGCTACAAATAAATACTCCCAATTCTTATAAAGTTTGCCCTGAGTATAAAGATAGGCTCGGCGTATATCGAACCGATCCGTTGTCGCGTTATCGCCAGCGCTAAGAGTATTGTAAGAATCAGCTTGAATCCGTCCATGAAGTTCCAGGCTATGCTCGCCATCGGCGCTTTCCATTTTAAAGCCGTTTTTAAAAGTTATATTGGCAGGTGCACCCTTGGCTGCTTTATCCTTTTTTTCCTCCGGCGTAAGTGGCTTTTCCTTCTTGACAGGCTGCTCACCGGCAGCAGATAGCCTCAAGGCGCCATAAGCCTTAGAATCGATAGAACCGTTTTCATATAACGCATCAATCAGTTTAACCATGGTTCCTTCATCAGCCGAACTCGGCTTTTTCTCTTCAGCTAAAACCGGCGAAGTTGCCAGCGTGCCGACCAAAGCGATACTAATGGCCGTTGCGAGTTGTTTTTTAATCACCTTTTATCTCCTGAATTTAATAAGAAACGTCAGTGAACTTCTAAAAATTGCTTGCCAGAAAACATAAATTTTTAGAGGGTCATTTAGCGTCACCATTTAGTTGTCTATATAACTAGATATATAAAATGCAGGGGAACTATATTGGCTTTTGTTTACAAGATGATTACAGGATGATGAAGATTAGATGACAAAACGCATTCTTAAAGTGGACCCCGAAAACCGGACGGTAGTTTAAGATATAGCCTAGCCTCCTCCTTATGCAGTTGTCCGACCTTGCATCAATAGAGGTGAATCGCTACGTATATTTTTACGGTACATAAATTATGGGCTCATGTAAGCAAGCTGAAAAATCCTGCGGTTGTGCAGGAGACAAACCGGATACCAGCCAGCCAAGCGTATCCATGCCTACGAGTGGCATGACTTTCAAGATAGAAGGCCTGGACTGCGCTGAAGAAGTCGCCATTTTAAAAAACGCGATAGGCCCGATAGCGGGTGGCAGCGACAAGCTGGTTTTTGATATTTTAAACGGACGAATGACACTGTTGCCTGAAGCTGACCCGGTGACGGAAAAAAAACATCATTAAAGCGGTTGCCTTAACCGGTATGAAAGCGACTCGCTGGCAAGCGGGTCAGGCACAAGTTGATGTAAAACAACTACACCGTTCGAAGACTGTTTATACCACACTCAGCGGTTTGCTTATCATTGTCGGCATGTTGATTCATATCGCTATGGCCGGTGGGTTTAGTGATGCGCAAACTTTTCTCAGCCACCCTGAAAACTGGTCGCTACACTGGGCGATTATCACTGAATATCTCACTAGCTTAGCTAACGCACATGCTCAGCAAGCGATGCCTTTACCTGAAAAAATCGCGTTTGGCCTTGCGGTTATTTTCGGTGCTCGGCATGTGATGGTTAAAGCTTTTTATGCGCTGAAACGATTGCGTGCCGATATGAATTTGTTGATGATGGTTGCCGTCATCGGTGCCATATTCATTGACGAGTGGTTTGAAGCGGCAACCGTGAGTTTTCTATTTTCTCTGTCCCTAGCGATTGAAAGCTGGAGCATTGGCCGTGCCCGTCATGCGGTAGAAGCTTTACTGGATTTGGCACCCTCTACGGTTACGATCAAGGATGAAAGCGGACAGGAACGTATTGTACCCGCCGCAGAAGTTAGCACCGGCAGCCATTTCATAGTAGCGCCTGGCGATAAAATCCCTTTGGATGGCGATGTGATTAGCGGCTTCAGTTCGGTCAATCAGGCACCGATTACCGGTGAAAGCATTCCTGTTGCCAAGCAAGTTGACGATGAAGTGTTTGCCGGTAGTATCAATGGTGAAGGAACACTGGAGATCAAATCCTCAAAACTCGCCTCGGATACCACCCTGGCGCATATCATCCGTCTGGTGGGAGAAGCCCATAGCAAGCGAGCGGAAGCCGAGCAATGGGTGGAAAAATTTGCGCGCATTTATACCCCGGCGGTGATGATCTTTGCGCTGGCTGTGTTTATCATCCCGCCGTTGTTTTTAGAAGGCAGCTGGAACGAGTGGTTCTACCGTGCCTTGGTGTTACTGGTGATTGCCTGCCCTTGTGCGTTGGTCATTTCAACGCCGGTCAGTATTGTCGCGGCATTGGCTAGCGCAGCTCGACAAGGTATTCTGATCAAAGGCGGCATTTATATTGAAGCACCTGCCCATCTTAATGCGATTGCCTTTGATAAAACCGGTACGCTGACCTGCGGTGAGCCAATAGTCACCGGAATTTATCCTTTTAATGGGCATAGCGAAGAAGAACTGTTAAGTCGTGCTGCTGCACTGGAAGCACGAAGCAATCATCCACTGGCTAAAGCCATATTGCAATACACAGAAAACCGGGGTATCGGTATTGCCAGCGCTGACGAGGTGACCGTTCTGCCTGGTAAAGGTGTAAACGGACTATTTAATGGCATTAATTTCTGGCTGGGATCGCGTCGCTATTTATTAGAGCGTAGTCAGGAAGTTCCGGAAATCAGTGAAAAAGCGATTGCACTTGAACAGACCGGCCAAACCGTTATCGCCATTGGCAATGACCGACATATTTGCGGCCTGATAGCCGTCGCCGATCAACCTCGTGCTCAAATCAAATCGATTTTGCAATCCCTCAGACAGAAGGGAGTCAAACACTTGGTGATGTTGACTGGTGATAATTGGGTTACGGCTAATAACATAGCCGCACAAATCGGTATTGATGAAGTGCATGCTGAATTATTGCCGGCTGATAAAGTTGAGATCGTTAGTCAAATGATCGAAAAATACGGACAGGTTGCGATGATCGGTGATGGTATTAATGATGCTCCGGCACTCGGTCGGGCCAATCTGGGTATTGCCATGGGCGTATTGGGTGCGGATGCAGCGATAGAAATAGCAGATATTGCATTAATGGGTGACGACCTCTCTAAGCTCCCTTGGCTAATCGGTCATTCCAAAAGAACACTGGCGATTATCCGACAAAATATTATCTTTGCACTCACTATTAAGGCCGCTTTCGCACTGTTAGCTTTTGCAGGGCTTGCAACGTTATGGGAAGCCATTGCGGCCGACATGGGGGCTTCTTTAGTGGTTGTTGCAAACGGATTGAGGCTACTCCACGCTAAATAGGATTATACAAAAATAGTAGTACGTAATGAAATTCTGTTTCTGTAAAACAGCGTGGAAAAATGACCAGGGAATCGGGGGAAACCAGTAATTCTCATTATGGCTATAAAAGTGGGCAAAACGGTTGCTTGAGTTTGTCGTCACTCTTGGCACCAAGTGCTACCCCGTAAATTTGCTTTATCAACGTTACCATTTATAATCATTTCTGCTTTCAGGTTCCAGAGGGTTTTTCAGACCTAATGGTTAAACGGGAAGTCGGTAAGGTTTACACCAAATCCGACGCTGCCCCCGCAACGGTATATAAGTAAAAGTTTCATCAAGATGCCACTGTGTTTATACATGGGAAGGTGATGATTCAGGTTAACGCCACTTATAAGCCCGGAGACCGGCCCGAAAGTGTAATTCGGTACAGCGGAGGGCTGTCTGCGAAAGTGACAGTACAGCTCCGTGTCATCTCTCGTTTTCTTTTGTCCTCCGTTGTGTAAAACAACCATTATGCGCGGGCGGCGCACGAGGACACACATGCAAAAATTCATCTTCGGCTCATTATTATTCGTGGGTTTTAATACCCAGTTACAGGCGCAGGAAACTGTGCAAAATCTTCCCGATATAGTTGTTACCGCAACCCGAACAGAGACGGCTAAAAATCAGCTGGCGGCTGCGGCTACGGTCTATACCCGAAAGGATATTGAACGCCTGCAAGCTAAAACCTTACCGGAACTGTTAAGCGGCAGCACCGGCATCGACATCACCCAAAATGGCGGCTACGGAAAAACTACCAGTGTGTTCATGCGCGGCACTAATGCCGATCACGTATTGGTGTTGATTGACGGCATTAAAGTCGGCTCCGTTACCATGGGTACGACACCTTTTGAATTTATTCCCATTGATCAGGTCGAGCGGGTGGAAATTATTCGCGGCCCTCAATCGAGCCTATATGGTTCAGAAGCGATAGGCGGGGTTATCCAGATTTTTACCCGCAAAGGCGGACAAAATGAAAAGCCTAGCGTCGCCCTGGATGCGGGCGGCGGCTCCTATGATACTTACCGTGCTTCCGGTACGGTCAGCGGTAAATGGAAAAACAGCTGGTATACCTTGGGTTCATCGCAGTTCGGTTCTCAGGGTTTTAATGCCCGGCAGCCAACCACCGGGCCGTTTGGCGTTAATCAGCCCGACAAGGACGGTTACCTGAACACGGCGCTGAATGCCCGATTAGGTCATCGTTTTGACAACAATGCAGACGTTGAGGCATCTTTTATGCGGGCTGAGGGGAAAACCGAATATGACGGCAACCCCAATAAAACGGAATTTGTAGAACAGGTCGTTGGCACTACAGCCAGTATCAACATTGTTGAAAACTGGCGCTCAATACTGCGCTTGGGGCAAAGCCGCGATGATAGCGATAATTTTGCGCCTGATGGTTCTTTCTCCAGCAAGTTTAACAGTACCCGCTGGAATGTCAGTTGGTTGAATGAGCTTGCCTTGTCTGATAATCACCAGTTGGTTATCGGTTCCGACTACCGCCTGGATCAGGTTGACAGCTCAAAAACATTCGCTGAGCGCTCTCGCTATGACGCGGGCATTTTCACCGAATTACACAGCCGCATTCTGGATGACCATTTTATCAACGCATCGGTACGCGGAGATAAAAATGAGGCATTTGGCGAGCAGGTGACCGGCAATTTCGGCTGGCGTTATAACGGGGACTATGGCATCAGCCCGTTTGCCAGCTTTGGCAATGCGTTCAAAGCGCCGACCTTTAACCAGCTTTATTTTCCGGGATTCGGTAATCCCTCGCTGAAAGCCGAACAATCAACCTCTTTCGAGGCAGGACTGGCGGGCGACCATGATTGGCTACAATGGGAACTTCGCGCTTATCATACCAATATCGACAATTTGATCGTGGCGGTCACCAACCCGATAACCTTTCAATCCAGCGCAGAAAACGTCGGCAAGGCGCAAATTGACGGCATTGAAGCCGAAATCGGAACTCAAACAATGGGCTGGAACAGCAAGTTGAACATGAACCTGATAAGCCCTAAAAACCGGGAATCCAATATGCGACTGCCGCGCCGTGCGGAAAAAATCTTATCCTATGATTTATCGCGCTCATTCGGACAGTTTGATCTGGGCACTAATGTGCTGGCCCAAGCCGACCGTTTTGACGATACCTTGAACAAAACCAAGGTTGCCGGTTATGTGACCGTTGATTTGCGCTCAGCCTATCATTTAAATAAAAACTGGATGCTGAACGCAAAATTAAATAACCTGCTGGATAAACAGTATCAAACCATTAATACCTACAATACCGCAGACAGGAATTTCTTTGTTTCAATCCACTATAACAACTAACCTAAGGGAAACAACATCATGAACATAAAACAATGGCTGCAGGCCGAATATTTACCCATCCCCCTGATCGCGCTGATGGTGCTGACGCGCTTTCATCATTTTGGCGATGCATTGCATCTGCCCGATGCCTCGTTGGCGGTTTTTTTCTTTGCCGGTTTTTACCGCAAAAAAGCCTTGTTCGTCTTCTTGGCTGTCATGGCAGGATTGATTGATTACGTCGCCATCGCAAACGGCACCAGCAGCTGGTGTGTGTCGCCCGCCTATGTTTTCCTGATTCCTACCTATGCAGTCATGTGGTTTGCAGGCCGCTACTGTTCGGCATTTAAATCGCTGAAGATGACTGAACTGGCCATGCAGTTGGGTCTCCTGATACTTGCAGCATCGGCTGCATTTGCCATTTCAAACGGCAGCTTTTATTTGTTTTCAGGTCGTTATACGGATTTATCCTGGGGACAATATCTTGCACGGGTAGCTCAGTATTACCTGCCTTATGTTGGTTATACCTTGGCTTATGCGGTTGCAGGTTTGTCAATCGTTAAACTATTCATTGCACTGTCTGTCACGCGACCCAAATATGAAGAACTTGACAGAAGGGGTTGATTTTTATCGTGAACACGGCTGGGTAGTTTACACAGCCGAATACCACCTGAAACGCGGCTATTGCTGTCATTCAGGGTGTCGTCATTGCCTTTACGGTTATGATAATGAACCACAACAAAAGCCCGAGGTCGCCAATGGATAAACAAATGACAACAATTGACTCAACCGTTATCAAGCGTGAGACGGTTGAGAATCTGGGTGGCACAATCACTGAATATACCTACTTCGAGCCTACCGAAGAAAAGATGAAAGAGCTGTCGCAAGATCTGTTCTCGAAGAACTGGAATAAGATTGTCGTTGGCCCCTGCGTTGAAGGTGCCGTCTTTGAAGTACGTTTTGCTAAAGAGCCAAATCTTTCTTATCTTGATGGCTATTTGACCGTTGACCTGGGTCATTGGCATTTTCATCTTTGCATTGGACCGCACCAGAATTGCCCCTCTGAAGAACTGAGAAAAAATCGTCCCGTTGCCAAGTGTGGATTTTTTGAAATGCGTGGCGGCAAATGCGGCGGCGGACGCAGCTGGGGCTTGCGGCTGTGGAACGGCTTTGGCGACCAATTGACGACAGTCTTTTTGCCTTCGCCGTATTTGTCGGATGAGCAACATGTATTGCCTGAACCAAAATGGGAACACCTGGATCTTTATTATAGTTTGCGCGAAAAGTATTTGGCTGAACCAAAGCCGGAAAACTTTAAGCCTGCAGATGCGCCCGATGTTAAAAAGCCGCTTTTGCATTATTAGCTTTTGCAGGGCTTGCAACATTATGGCAAGCCATTGCGGCTGATATGGGGGCTTCTTTAGTGGTCGTTGCAAACGGATTGAGGCTGCTGCATCCTGGGAAGAGTTTCTCTAAATAGTCTGAGCAACATTGATGTCAAATCATGAAAAAATCGTACTCTGGTTTTTAAACTAAATTTCCAAACGATGTTTCGGTCTCTTGTTGGGCTTAAACACCCATGTCTGGGCCTGAGACGGCGAAGGAACCCACGCCTGTACTGGCAACTCTTGGTCAGTCGGGAAGCGGGGTCTTTTAATCCTTTATCGAAAAAATCACATAGCTCGCCTGCATTGTAATCATCAAACCATCGAGCAACGCGATAAAGGCGAAAACCTTTTTTGTCGTGCGCGGGGAAATCCATTGCGCGAGAAATGGCCCCAGCCGTCCGCCCCATAGTACGCCAAGCATGGTGAATACCGCCATGTCCCAGGGTACGCCGCCAAAATACAAGGCATGGACGAAGGCAAGCAAAAGTGAGTTTAACGACAACAATACCACGCCCAGACCGATTGCCCGGTTAGCGTTAAGGCCGTAAGCGAGCATACAAAAGGCAGCGATAATCTCGCCCTCGCCGATAGCCACCCAGCCGGTAACTATGCCGCCGATGAAAGAAACCAAAACGATTGGGATACGGGCATGTGCAGGAAGTTCCATTCTCCCGCCTTTTCGATCAAGCGTGATGAGCGTTAGCAAACCCGCTATGAACGCAATGGGACCAAACAGCCCTTTGACCAGCATCGGCTGGGGATGGATCAGAAATGTGGAAATCATTGTTCCGATAATAAGCGCAGGTACGGTCCACTTCAAAAGCGGTAAAGGAACATCACCACGCCGCAGCCAACCGGATGCGCCGCTGGTCATGCCGACGGCTTGGGTGACGAATGCGAGTTTTAATGCGCTGACGGGATCCACTTTGTAAGCGAACATAAGCACAGGGATAAAAACAATGCCGCCCCCAATCGCGGCAGCGTTACCGATGAATGCACCGAACACACCGACGATGATCAGCGGCCAATTGCTGGCGGCAAGTCCGATTGGGTCTGGAAATATAGTCGCGTATACGACAAGCCAGATCAGGGTAAATACAAAAAGCCAAGGCGTGAAATACGCAAAGTTTTTTGCCGATGAATTGTTGTCCAGCTCAATCACAGGGGCGGAATAACGAGAGAACTGCTGTTTTTGATCGCTTCTCATAAGTGCAACTCGTTAAGTATTTTGATTATTACTTTTGTGTGTTGCAGTCGGATGATGAGCGAATTAAAAACAGTTTTTGAGCAATGAGCTAATTCGGAGCTTTTCTGCTTGAGAAGTTCCCATATTAATTTATTAATACTGGGCATGTTTTCAGCAGCACAAACCGCTTCAGTGCTTGAATAGGTCGAAACACAATAGGGTACTAAATAGGTCAAAGTAATTTTGATGAATTCCTTTGTCGATAATCCATTGCTCAGCATTACATCACCGTGATTGATTAACATCAGAATTGAACCAACCACCAGCGCAACCTTGATCGCACGCATTAGAATATTTTTTTGCAAGGCAATTTTAAGCCAACTATTTATCATACTGTGTCATCCTTACCCAGGTAATGTGTGATAAACACATAAAGATTGGGTGTTTAATAGTTAAAATCTGATTGTTAAGGTTTGTGTGTTTATAGAGTGATTGCGGATGATTAGACGACAGCCTGCCAAAGCAGCCGTATCCCGACAGCGAACAAGAACAGCGCAAATATCCTTTTCAGGTTCTCGGTCGGCAGCTTATGTGCGAGTTGCGCCCCCATTGGGGCGAATACCCGGCTACTGGTCACGATGCAGAGAAACGCCGGCACATAGAGATAGCCCAGGCTCCAACTGGGCAGACCGGCGTTGCCCCAGCCCAGGGCGATGTAGCCGAAAGAACCGACGATAGCGATGGATAATCCACAGACGCTGGAAACGGCCATAGCTTGGCGTAAGGGAAACTGGCGCTTGACCAGGAAAGGGACGATGATGACCCCAATGCCAGCGCCCAGGAGGGTGCAAAGTACACCGATGATGCCGCCTGCACCGACAAGGTTTCGGTCGCTAGGAGACTGGTCAGGATCGTGCGCTGGCGAGTAGGGTTTGATCATCTGAAAAGCTACCCATAACGGAAAGAAGGCGAACAGCGTTTTAAAAAGATCGGTCGGCAGGCTGTCCGCGACAACTGAACCTAACAGAGAACCGACCAAGACACCTGGCACCAGTTGCTTCACGACCGGCCAGTCGACCGAACCGTGGTGGTGATGAGCCTGAAGAGAGGCGGCTGAGGTGACGATGATGGTGGCTAGCGAAGTCGCCACGGCCATCAGCATGACCAAGTCCGGCGCAATCCCCTGAGCCGAAAAAAGCCAGACCAGGAAGGGGACAATGATAATGCCGCCGCCGATGCCGAACAGTCCGGAAAGCAGGCCCGCAGCGCTTCCCAAAAGCAGATAGTAAATACTCGGCAAGCCGACCATCGTCAGCGTGAGCGTCGCGGTAACCCAGAACAGTGACTTATACAGACGCTCGCTTTTAGGCTCTGGGCCAGTCTCGCCGGCCTGAGTGGATGACTGATAAAGCTTGCTATGGGCAAATACGAGACTATTAACCGCTGTGAAGTTAAAGATCGGGCTCAGGAAGTGCAACACCGACAGGTGGCTGATGGCTGCGCTGCCAAAACCGGCCGTCATCAACGCCAATGGTGCTGTGTCATAAAGGGAAGCCCAATTTCGACCGTAGTGTCGCCATCAATCAACGACTCCGAATTTCACATGCATCATGGTGTTTTCCTTTCCAAAAAATGAAGCGGCGCTTATAGAATAGAATGGTTTTTGTGTAATCATCTATTTGAGCCTCAGGGCATAGACCTAAAAAAATCGATGTAAACGTGCTTATTTCTAAAAAGAGGGCCGCCGACAAGATCATTCCTAATGGGAAACAAGCTAATCGACAGCCAAGTTATACCCCCCAAAGCACGATTGAAATAATAAATGCCGTACTTAAGAACAGAGTCAAGCGAAAAGTTAAAAACCCCACTAATTTTTGATCTATGTAATGTGCATAAAATAACTTATACTGATCCCAATAAGTTCACATACTATCCCTTCTCCAGTGGGAGAAGGTTAGGTTGAGGGGATTCAAATAACAACTTATTGGGATTGGTATTACACACTTGAAACAGCGATTCCATTCGTCCTGAACTTGCCGAAATTATAGTGTGGACGTTCCCATGCTTAAGGCTGGACAGGATTTGCAACCCTGTCCGTACTGATTCAGATTTGTGATGTCACAATACGCGCAGTAAATAATCAGAAATATTAAAAATTCTGCTTATTTATGATGCCAGGTAATAAAGCTACTTTTCATCTGAAGTAGATTCCAGTTGTTTTCTTTTTTCTTCTTTTTCTCCTTCATCCAAAAGCCCAAAATCTTCTTCAAAAAGATTAAAACGAAAGCCCATGAATTTAAGTACGACAACGACAATGAGAAAACCAATAACCGGGTAGAAGAATAATTGCGTGCCCCAAGGTATGTCGTGCGGGTCTTTCAAGTCAATACGTAAGATTTTAGTAAACACAAAGAACATAAAATCTGTCATTTTATTCACCCTAAAATGTTATGAACAACAAACAATCGTTGATCAAAATTTAACCCTGGTTGAATCAAGGCTAAACATGCCCAGTAAGACTATAAATAGAGATATAAACGTGCTTGTTGTTGATTAAAGAAGGTCGATTATTTTTCCTAAAAGAGGAAAATAATCGACTGATCACTATGAAAAAAGTCAAAGCTCGGTTGAAATAATAAATGCCGTACTCCAGAACAGAGTCAAGCAGAAAGCTAACAGACATGAAATTATCGATACTGATCTCAAACCAGTCAGCCTGAATCTGCTCCTGACTGGCTTTCCTATAGAAAGGAGTTGTTAATCCGAGTCCGAACAGCCGTTTGCAATACATTGATTTAATGCAGACGGAATATCCTGCCCGTTATTTTGGGTAGCGATTATTTCAATCCGGCTGTTTGCTGAAGGTTTGCACGGAACGATAGTCATTACTCCGTCGACTGCATTAAAAATAAACCAGCCTTTATCGGTCGCAAAAACGGCTTTTATTCTTTCCGCTTCCAGTTGACTTAATAATCCCTTTAAATGCACATAATCAAAGCAACTGTGTTCTGGAAATACAGCGCCAAAACTCTGGTAACCGTCTGCTGCATTTTGTAGGGGCGAATTCGCTAACGCGCTCTTACGGGTCATTCGTCTATAATCTGCATCAATTTGGATCGATCCAGCTTGATGGGCATCAGGAAAAGCAGCTTGTCTTTCCGGGTTTCTGGTCAAATCCAGCCAAGCAACATCCAGTTGTCCTTGAACGGTTTGAGCAACAACCGCTTTACGTGGGCGGCTGCCATCAGCCCAACGATCAAACAGCTTAGTCGCTGCTTTGTCGGCTAAATCCATTTTATTAGCGACCAGCACATCGGATAAGGCGATTTGATCGACAAAGTTTTCATGCGACGTGTAGCGACTGTCGCTTAACTTTCTCGGATCAACCAAGCAGATACTGGCGCGCACATCCAGCACGGTTTGAAAATACCCTCCGGCGAGCATATCCAATGCCCGCTTTGGGTGGCCTAAACCGGTTGGTTCAATGAGCAAACGATCCGGTTTGACTTCCGTTAACAAGCGATTGATGGCAACCTGAAAAGGCAATCCCACCGCACAACACAGACAGCCCCCCGGTACTTCCCTGACTATCGCATCCGAAGCGGCGAAGATTGCGCCATCAATACCAATTTGTCCAAACTCATTGACCAATACCGCCCATTTTTCGTCAGCCGGTTTTTGTTTAAGCAAATTAAGAATGGCTGTGGTTTTACCAGCGCCGAGGAAACCCATCACTATATTGGTTGGGATATTGGCAAACTTTCTGGACACTTAAGCTTCAATCCATCTAGGCAGAAAGCTATAGAGACGCGATGTGCGCGTCTCTATAGCTTAATTTTATTAAACGCCAACAGTGCTGCGGTTAACGAAATCAGGAATATCACCGAAAAACCCATGACGGCGGTTACCGTCTGTTCGGAAAAGAAACTGCCCAATGCTGTCCCGGAAAACAGCATGATCCAAAAAGCAATATGACAAGGACAGGCGAGTAATGCTAAAGACGCAAAAAACCAACCGGTTAAACGCCTTCCCGGTGGAAGGGGTAGATCGGAATCTTGTTGTGTTGAAGAAGTATCACAAGACGTGTTGCCACACTTGGATAAGTGAGCCGTGTTATTTAAACTTGTTTTCATTGTTCCGCCTTGCTTCGTTTCGATTTATTTACCACAACAGCTGATTCTTTCACCAAAAACACCGACATAGTTTGTTTGCCACGCTAAACGCGCAATGAAATAGTGCGGATCTTTATTGAATTCATTCAGGCAATGAGGACAGCGACAAAACACAACAGGTTTTCCATTAAAATCCATTGTCACTGTGGCATTAACCGGTTTCTCAGCTAAACAAACAGGACACACTGTCAAACCGGATGTTTCGATCAAACATGATTCAGGGTTGGTTATGAATAACTCCAAACACCCCTTACAACAGAACCAGTATTGCTTCCCTGCATAATTATGTTGAACAGCTTTTTTCTTAGTGATGCCTAATTTGACTAATGAGCATCCACAAGCAGGGCAAATTGGGGTTTCCATCGTTTGTTACCGGTCTTCTCGGCAACTGCTCCTGCGTTGCTCTACCTCCTGCATCCATGCAGTCGTGTCTTGCATTCGTCATCCGCACAAGCAGGGCTGTTGCGTCCAATCATAAAATCCCAGATATTGGCGACGACAAAAAGAGTAAGTCCTATATAGACCAGTATAACGGCGACCGGTAATATCCCGGTAACGGTAAACCCTAAGCCAATGGTACTGACCAATGCGCCGATACTACCAGTCCAGAAGGCGAGCATCGCTTCCTCCGATAGCGCTTCATGTTTCCTGGCGGAACGATAAAGCGTCCATAAATTTAAACCGGTGAACCCTACAAATATCGGCAACAAATAGGCATCGTTTATCAGAAAACTAAGCCCAACAGCACCTACTGCGCTGAGCACAACAGAGATGCCGAGACAACACGCCGCAGCAATCGCGGCACCGAATAAACCGCCAAATTGACTTAATTTTTCTTGCATTTTAATGCTCCACAATAATTCGCTTAAAGCACGATACCTAAATGCTGCTTCAGGCTTTGTTCAAAACAATTTAATCGATCCCGACACGTTTCAATATATTGAGTCAATTCAGCGAGACTTGTTTCCGTAGCGTCATCGTCCCTATCATTACAGGCTGCCAATAAACGGTCGATCTGCTCTAACGGAACACCCACATCACGAGCCGTTCGAATAAACCGTAACCGTTCAATCACCGACTCGTAAAATAAGAACATTCCCCCCGCTGTTCTGTCATTAACCTGAATCAAGCCTCGATCTATATAGGTTCTAATGCAATGAATGCTGATTCCGGTTTGCTCAGCCAGTGTTGAGAGCCTGATCAGCTTGTCGTCACACGACAGGCACTCGTCATTAGCCCGCACAGCAAGAGAGCTCTTTCACGTCTTTGCTGAAGGTTTGCGCGCACAGTTTGATGCCTTCCACCATCGTCAAATACGGAAACAATTGTCCGGCCAGGTCTTCTATCGTCATCCGGTTATGGATGGCTAACACCGCCGTCTGGATCATTTCACCCGCTTCCGGTGCCAGGATTTGCGCCCCAATCAAGCGGTGGCTGCCTTGTTCCATGACCAGTTTGACAAAGCCTCTAGTTTCAAAGTTGGCCAGGGCGCGCGGCACATTCTCCAACGGCAACAGGCGGCTGTCGGTTTTGATATTGTTCAGGTGGGCTTCGGCTTCAGTCAAACCAACAGTGGCCATTTGCGGTTCGGTGAACATCACGGACGGCATCGCCGACAGATTGATGGCAGCATCTCCGCCGGTCATATTGATGGCGGCGCGGGTTCCGGCCGCCGCCGCGACATAGACGAACTGCGGCTGGTTAGTGCAATCACCGGCGGCATAGATATGTTCGACATGGGTGCGCATGTGATCGTCAATGCTGATAGTGCCATCCTTATTGACTTTAACCCCCGCTTTTTCCAGACCCAGACTTTCCGTATTAGGCGGCCTACCAGTGGCAATTAGTAATTGATCCCCTGAAAGAATTTGGCCTGACTGGGTTTTCAGGGTAAATTTTCCTGAACCGAACAAACTCTTTTTATAGCTCACGGCTTCTGGCTGAGTATTGGTTAGAATAGTCATACCTTCGTCTTCCATGACGGCTTGCAATACTGACCCTATTGCGGGATCTTCCCGATACATGAGCGTATGGCGAGCCAGCAACGTTACTTTCGACCCCAGCCGTAAAAAGGCTTGCGCCAGTTCCAGAGCGACTATCCCTGAACCAATGACGATTAAATGCTCCGGCAGTTTTTCCGCCACCAATGCTTCGGTGGATGTCCAGTAAGGCGTGCCCGCCAATCCTGGAATGGGCGGTATGCCCGGAGACGATCCGGTGGCAATAAGAAAGCGGTCGGCGGTAATTTCGGTGAATTCGCCATGTTCCCGATCGACAATGAGCGTTTTGGCGTTTTTAAACCGTGCCTGCCCTTTGATCAGATTAATATCCGGATGGGTTGCTAAAATATTTTCATATTTGGCCGCTCTGAGTTCATCGACTCTGGCTTGCTGCTGGGCAACCAGTTGCTTGCGGTTTATCACCGGTTGTTGTTTTTTAATGCCGGGAAACGCATGATTTTTTTGTAAATGGGCAATATGCGCCGCACGAATCATGATTTTGGAAGGCACACAGCCGATATTGACACAAGTGCCGCCAATAATGGGATTGCGTTCAATCATCGTCACTTTGGCACCATTTTCCACCGATTTCAGGGCGCAAGCAAAAGCGCCAGAACCACTGCCGATGATCGCTACATGGAGTGGCTTGTCATGGTTTGCAGGCGCTGTTTTTTTATCGGCTTTGACAGGCTTGTCGTCAATCTCTTTAACCTGATAACCTTTTTGCGCTATTTGCTCAAGCAGCGATTCAAGACGGGCTTCACTTGTAACCGTCAGGATGCCAATGCCTTCCGGGTAAGAAACTTTAATGGCAACACCTTCAAGCATATTCAATTCTTTCTCAATGCCAACGGCACAGCTTGGACAGGTCATGCCATCAATTTTCAGTTTTTTGGTCCACATGAGGATTTCCTTTTCTAGCACAGCACAAGAAGCCTTTTATATCAAATAGATAGCATAAAAATGCAAGTAAAAACGGCCATAACAGAAAGCCCACTAACTTAAACACAGTTTCAATATCCACGATTGTCTCCTCATTCTGTTTTGTTGCGTTGGGGCGTGGCCGCCGTTTTGTTGTCAATTTCTTTAACCTGATAACCTTTTTGCGCAATTTGCTCAATCAGTGATTCAAGACGGGTATCCCCCATAACCGTCAAAACGCCAATGCCTTCCGGGTAAGAAACTTTGATTTCAACACCCTCAAGCACATTCAGTTTTTTCTTGATGCCATCAGCACAGCTTGGGCAGGTCATGCCGTCAATTTTTAGTTTTGTAGCCCACATAACGATTCCTTGAATTACTTTGGCTGGTGAACAGTCGCCGGGTAACCTGCATTTGTAGTCGCTTTAATCAAGGCTTTTATGCTGGTTTTTTGCGGATCAAACGTGACATCTGCTATTTTAGTATCCCCATCGACACTTACCTTTTGTACACCCTCGACACCCTGCAAAGCCTTTTTAATGGTGATTTTACACATCGCACAGGTCATATTCTGCATGTCCAATATGACAGATTGGCTGCTGTTTTGATTTTGCACAGAAACAGGAGCAACTGCTTCAGAATGAGCTGTCTGCATTAATAAAGGTACGGCCAATAAGCTCAAAGTTAAACATACGGTTTTAATAGTCATCATTATTCTCCTTAGTTCATAAAAATCGGGGCATACCAGGGAAAGGTCAACAGCAGCAAGATCAACGCCGAGCCAATCCAGAAGATCATCCGCTGTTTGTGCTTGACTTCGGGTAATGCACAGGCCTCGCCCTCTTCACAGCTATCCGGTATCAAATAGAGTTTGCGATACCCCAAACCAATAAAAATCAGGGTTAAAATAATAAAATAAGGCCTGACCGTTTCCATTGAAGTGAAGGCGCTCATCCACGCGCCGCCAATCCCTAAGGATATAAGCAGCAAAGGGCCGACACAGCAGACCGATGCGCCAATGGCGGCTAGCACGGCGCCAATGCCTAGCCAGGATGGGTCTTCTTGGGGGGGTATTTCATGTTCTGTAGTCATAAGAATTTTCCTAAATAAAAACTAAGCGTCTGAGTGCTGCATTCAGCAAGGGTATGATGAATGCAGAAAATGTCAGGTTTTATAAACTTCGGATAGGAGTCTAAACGCCGTTCTATAGGACAGGGTCAAGCAGAATTTACATTATTTTTGAATACTCAGGATTTTGAGTCCGAGTTATTTGGTCGCATCGGTTCCGTACCGATTGCGACACTTCTGACCTCCATGGATGGAGGAAATGCCGACGACTGCCGTGAGCAGTCGCGGTCGTCATCCCTGGCAGTCGGCCGCATCGGTTCCCTACCGATTTGCGACACTTCCGGCATCCTTGGCAGTCGAAAGTGCATCAATGAGGGAACAATGTTCTGCAGAAGAATCGCTCTGGCAACGTTTTACCAAGGCATCCAATACATTACGAAGAGCCATTAAATCCTTTATTTGTGCATCGATTTGCTGACATTTCTGTTCGGCAATTTTTCGCACATCGGCGCAATGATCGGCATCAAGCGATAACAGTTGGGCAATTTCTTTTAAGGTAAAACCCGCTTGTTGAGCGCGTTTGATAAACCGGATTCTGGCGATGGCATGAGGTGGATAGTGCCGATAACCGTTACCGGGTTTACCGGGTTCATCCAGCATACCGATACGCTGGTAATAGCGGATGGTTTCAACAGTTACTTCGGCTTGTTTGGCTAGTTTACCAATTGTCAGTTTCATTTTTGTACCTGTGTGTCTAGTTCCGTGTGATTATATCTCGATTCATAGCTGGCCATTATTCAAGGCGAAAGAGCGACTAAAAAATCTAGTGAACACTATTGCTGATTTTTATCATGTTGTATTGCGCTTTCCGCAATATCACCAAACCAGCCATCGTCATGCTGACCATTCCCTTTAGTCTGATTGGCGGCATCTGGCTGGTTACTGGTTAGGATTCAATTTATCAGTAGCTGTGTATGTCGGCTTTATCGCCCTCGCCGGTACCGGATCAATTTTTAGAGATGATCCGGTTACGATCTGCACATGATCACCTAATTTCGTTAGGAAATCGAAAGCTTCATGAATCTGAAGACCGAAAACAGCAGCAGGGAGTCGCTAAAACATTTTGTTACCTATTCGCCAACGAAGGACGAAATATCACCCTTTCTTCCGGATCCTTATTGAAAACCGTCACCAATACCCTGTAATCATTTTTGGGGCAAAAAACGTAATGCAGTGGATTATCCGGGTGTTTCCAAACCTCCGGAGCTTCGCCGTATTTTCTCAATTTATGCAACATCACCCTGGAAGGGAGTTGGATTTCATTAAGTCGACATTTGAGTCTTCGATGCAGGTTTTTCCATGATGTGTTCATATCCAGCGTCCCACAGTGTTCGCCATACTTTTCCAGGGCATGACGGGTTACGGCAACCATGCCCATAGCTTCGCTTTCGATCTTCTCAATCCCTCGCAAGGATTCGCCATGAATCAATGGAACATCGAGCAATTTCTTATCCGGCGGGAACCAGGATTTGTCCTTTGAAACCGCTATTTCCGCTTCTCCGTAGCGCGTGAGAATCGGATAGCCATACTCGTAAAGGTCGATTTTCTGGGTGGATTGCTTTGCCATTTTCTTGATGGCACCCTTGGATACCACGATTTTTAGGTTGATCCCGAACATCGATAGCCTTTTTTCTATGCAAGCCGGTACACCAATACACGCGAACAACAGCGTGGTTGTCAAACACGGAATCTGAGTTTGCAAATACAGTTAAAACATCCATTACTCACCCTTCTTGCATTGGACGATGAAACCAAAGTTCTGGTAAATGCTTGCAAAAAATGACATTGATTTTCTCCTGATTGATTGAACGTTGAGTCCATTTTCCATGCTTTGAAAATTATGCAAGGGGGGTTAAAGGGTATTTTTTTGAGTTTACGCAGCAACAACAAAAAATTGACAGCCGACCACAAACAGCAAAATACAAAGCCATTCACCCGACTGAGAGGTCTTATAGAGATTGAACGAAAATCGAGAACCGAACGGCGTGACCAATGGAATACCTGAAGGTGTCATGATATCCATGACTAAATGCAGCCAACCTGCCGCACAAAATCCAAAGCCGACGCTGGTTATTTCGTAGAGCAAAAAATCATGGGTTGATACCAATGCCAACCAACAGATTGCTGTCATCGCCACCCAAAGTGGTGGCCAATGAGTTAGCGTCCGATAAAGCTATATCAAGAACCCAATGAAGATTATTTTCAATCGCCCAATGCGCTCGCACCACACGCTCTAATCGCTTCGGATCATTCGCATCAAGACTACTGATAAAATAGCGTGTTTCTTCTGTAACTTTACGCTGGTTCCCAAGCTCAAGAGACTGTGAAAGTATTCTAAATTCGTTTTGAATTCTAAATTTCGGCAGCGATGAGTCAATAACTTACAGTAAATTTTTTGCTGTTTTTTGTCGATTTGAGCTGTTTTTGATAAAACTTTCACAGTCTCTTGAGCTTGGGAACTAGCCAACTTATTTTTCATCTGTTTCCTCGAATTTCAATAATTCAGATGGTTGCACTCCTAAAGTATTTGCAAGTTTGCATATATTGACCAGCGAAATATTTCGCTGCCCACGTTCAACACCACCTATATAACTTCTCGCTAAGTCACTCTCCCAAGCAAGTACTTCTTGAGACCATCCGTGTTCTTTTCGTAATTGTACAAGTCGTTTCCCAAATAATTTTTTCGGATCTGCTGCCATTTGCAATTAACCAGAAGTCATGAGCTGGTTGAATGCTACCGATGTAGACCTCTATAGTGCCACGTACTATAAGTGACATTTATTTGATTTTTTGATCTAATGGCTTTTATTTGTAACGCAGGGAATTATCGATATGTTTCTTGACACTAAAAACTTAGATCCAATTTTATCTGAACTTGACATCTGGCCAGCGACGATTTTGGCACGGGATATTCCTCTTTGGCATACCTTAAACACTTCCCACTGGACGTGCTCAAAATCGACAAAACTTTTATCGCCGACATTCTCCATAATAAAGATGACATGGAAATTGCGGCGACCATCATTGCTATGGGCCATACGTTAGGTTTCAAAGTACTCGCTGAAGGCGTGGAAACCACAGAGCAACTGAGCTTCCTCAGCGAACAAGGCTGCGATCTGTATCAAGGTTACCTAAAAAGCAAATCCTTAGACGCAGATAGCTTTGCAAAATTTCTGCATAGAGGAAACAGCTCACATGATTAGAAAGGAACAACTCCGAAGAAAGAATACCACCCTATAAGCGGTTTATAGCTTTAGCAAGATAACTTTGTCCGCAAATAGTGCGGCTTAAGACCTTTGAATATTTGCGACAGAACCTGAGAATCTGCTGCACAGAAAAGAGACCAATCTATGATCAATGAATTCAATTTTCATGAACTGAAAGCCGCTGAGCGTCTGCCTTCACCTTCAGGAACCGCGTTGGCCATTGTAAAGCTTGTCCAGCGGGACGATGCCACAATGCAGCAAGTTTCTCAATTGGTTAAAATAGATCCCGCCTTAAGCGGTCGAATATTGCGTTTCGTCAATTCAGCTGGTTTCGGGGCGCGGCGCCCCATCGCCAACGTTCATGATGCGGTGATGATGATGGGCATGCAGGCGGTGCGCAACTTTGCACTCAGTCTCTCTTTAATTGGTAACAACAGCACCGGCAATTGCGCAGAATTCGATTACGCAGCGTATTGGTCACAATCCCTGGCCATGTCGGTGGCTATTGCAGCCATCACTACACGAGAACGCACAGTATTACCCGAAGAATCATTTACTCTGGGACTGCTCTCGGACATTGGTCGCCTTGCGCTTGCAACCGCTTGGTCCGAGATTTATGGCGAATGCCTTACCATGGCGCAGGACGAGCAGCTTATTGCTTTGGAGAGAGAGCGTTTCGCCATCGACCATAATGCCTTGAACTTGATTCTGCTGGATGACTGGGGATTCCCGCAAATATTTCTGGATGCTTTAAAACTGAGCCTTGAGCCGGAAACAACTGATACTTCTCGAGTTGCTCGGTTTGCCAGTCAACTGGCTTTCGCCCGACAGATCGCGCGTGTCTGTTTGGCTGATGAATGCTATAGAGCTTCACTGTTAACAGATTTAAAAACACAAGCGAATCTTCACCATCTGGGCGAAACAGCCCTGATCAATTTTGTCGATGAAGTCATCGAAGAATGGCACGAATGGGGCAAGCTGATTGAGGTTAACACCAACATTCAAAACTCTTTACCAAAAGCCACCTCCGCAGAAGCAATTTTTTCGGGTCTGGATTTATTGCTGGTCGATGATGACACCATAATGCTCACACGTCTTTCCAAACAGTTTACAGAAGCCGGGCATCGGGTCGAGGTCTGTCGCAGCGGCGAATCTGCATTGCAGTATGTCATTGATCACAAACCCCAAATGGTCATTACCGATTGGCACATGAAAAACATGGATGGACTCGCCCTCTGTAAGACACTACGCACATCAGGCTTTGGGAAGAATCTTTACCTTATCATGCTCACTGCCAGTGAAAACGAGGATGCTCTGATTGAGGCTCTCGATGCCGGCATCGATGACTACTTAACCAAACCGGTCAGTTTGCGCGTACTTCTGGCTCGCATCCGGGCCGGTCATCGTATTGTCGTGTTACAGCAGGCATTAGAAAAGGAAAGCCGAGACATTCAGCACTATACCGCCGAGCTGGCGGCAGCTAACCGCCGCCTTCGGATTATGGCTAATACAGACATTCTGACCAAATTACCCAACCGCCGTTATGCGCTTGACCGTCTGGAGCAAGAGTGGGCAACCGCGCAACGGTGCAAGCGTCCGATGAGCATTTTGATGCTGGATTTGGATCACTTCAAATCGGTCAATGACACCTTTGGACACGATGTCGGAGACCAGGTATTGTCGCATACAGCCAAACTTATGAAAGAGGCTTCACGCACCAACGATATCGTTTGTCGATTGGGCGGTGAAGAGTTTCTGATAATCGCTCCCAACACCAGCGGCAATACTGCCCTGTTGTTGGCGGAACGTATCCGGAGCTCCATCGAAAAAAACCAATACAAGGAACTGGCACAGCACCAACCGATTACCGTCAGCATTGGCGTGGCAAGTTCTATGGATGACAAGCTGGGCTGGAATGAGTTGATGAAATTGTCGGATCAAGCTTTATATAGTGTCAAGCGCAGTAGCCGCAACGGTGTACAGCTTGTCACAAGCTAAAGCATAACGTCTGTAATGGTCAACTAAAACAGGACACTTTCTTAGGCAGGCTTTCTATGGAATTCCCGCTCAAATTCCAGCGGGGATTGATAGCCTAATTTTGAGTGCGCGCGTCTACCATTATAAAAAGCATAAATAATGCCCTATAGGTGACATAATGAATTCTCGAATTATTGGCTTTTGGGCTGTTTCTTAACAGGGTGTTCTTCTTGCGATCTCGCGCTTGGCCGCGACAAGTCTTCGGATAACGAATCTCCCATCGCTTGCAGCCCTTTCACCAGCGAGCCAATCATTTTTTCCTCGGCTGGTTTAGTTTCGGCATCATCCATCAGAATCGCACGAAAACCGTGCTTCATAAACGCATCAAGCTTGGCGTTGATAACCTTTGGCATTTGTAATGCAAAAGCATCGAAATGATCTGCTGCCTGTTCAATTTGAGTCTGTGCAACATTCTTTTCGGAGTCTGACGAAGACTGTCTGAAGCCGGCATCCTGCTTTTGCCGTGTTTTATCAACAGTCATCACGGGTTCTGCGCTTGCAGTCCCTACCGCCAACAGGAGGGATGCAAATAGAATGGGTAGAATGGGTTGAATTCGACACATGGCAATCAATAAGCGACGTTAATGGATACCGGCATGGACAGTTCTTTGGCATCGTCCATACCCGTTATAGTCGCCGAAGCCGACTGTGGTGTAGTCGTTTTGCTAAAACTGATCCGGTAGGATGTGGAACCGATGGGTTGGCCGTTAACCTCCCAGGCATAACCAATCACCTTGCCGTCAGGATCGGTACATTTGGCTTCGACATAGACCACATAGGACGATGGTTTCGCCATCAGTTCGCACACCGGCGGCTGGTTCTGAACCAGATTCAACGGCGAATTAACGGTTGTCGTTTCGCCCATTTTGCTGTTCATTGTGTAACTGACAACGTGGTTGCCGGCGTCAGTGATGTTGGACACCATATAGCTGCGGTTGGTGAATTCATCCACAGGTATGCCGTCGACTTTCCAAAGCTGGCCCACCACGGAATCGAGCGGGTGACCACCGTAAAGGGTGGGCCTGACCGTAACTGTCATGGGCGCCCGGTCGTAATAGTTGGATTTGCCCACCTTCAGCGTGACGGTATACGGCACCGCCTGCTCGGCGACGATGTGCTGGGTTAGCACGGTTTCATGTCCACGGCCGTCTCGAATGGTTACCGTGACATCGTACTCGCTAGCATAGACCACTTGGCCGGCAGCCCGGTTTGGGAAAGCGTCGTTCTGGCGTCCGTTGACATTGGCAGGAAATGACCATTCGTAGCTCAAGCCCTCAAAGCGTCGGTTCATTTCAGGGCGGTCATGATTGACCATCAGGATAATATCGGACGGTGCCTGAACAGTCAGCTGTTTCATGCTCATGGTGAAGTCAGGCCAGACGTATTGCCAAGGAACGTATGAAACCGTGGTTTCTTTGGTGGTAGTTTCTTTGAAGCCATCCACCCAGGCTCGGAAGATCAGAGGTTTGGTGTCAACCATGTCCCGTGGTGTCGGCGTCCAGTCGAGCGTGTCGCCGGATACGAGTGAACCATCCGGTTTCTGCCATTCGGATTTGGTGGTATGCACGCTGACTATGCCACCCCAAGATGGCCGGACAGAACCCTCGTAGTGATAGGTTTTGCCGGTTTCGACATCCCGCTGGCCTTTGGCGCTGACGCTGGGTCGAGTCGGCGTTTTGACGATCAGATAATGCCGCGCGATCGACCAGGCATTGGGGTCGTCGGCGCGGGTGTCGACCGGGCGGGTTCTCAGGGTCACGTACACCTTGCCTTCCTGTTCCGTAGTGATCGTCGCCGTTGCGCCGGTCGTGGTTGTGGTACCACTAGGCGCTTCGATGGTCCATTCGTTGACCGTGTTGGTGGTCAGTACGCCTTCACGGTATAGCTCGGCCGCCAGGGTGGCCGCATAACCCGGCGCCATGTGACGCGGGCCGGTGATGGATGCCTCCAACGTTGCGTAGGCCCATACCTCAACCGGCGTAGTGTAGCTCTCGATCAGTGTGTTCTTGTTAATCATCTTTACGCGCACCTGACGTTTACCTGTATCCTTCATGGTAACGTTATGACGAAGCGTATTGGACTTCTCGATGGCTATCCAGGAATTGCCATCCGTACTTTCTTCCCAGGAAACTTCCTTGAGCGCAACCCGATTATCCGTGGTCATGTCCAGGTTCAGCGTGAAGGTTTTCGGTGCCGGACCATCTAATGCCTTGCTGGATATCGCCCCTTGGATCAATGAGCCCTTGACCACTTCAATGTAACGTGTGGAGGATTCTAAGGTGCTTTCCAGTCCATTAATTGTCGATACCAGCTGTGATACAGCGGTCAGTTTCATCCACAGATTGCCCGTCGGATTGACCTGGAAAGTAGCTTCACCATTAGCCGTATCCTGCATTCCAGTGATTGGAGTTTTGGCTGCCTGATTATTACTTTGCATTAAAATTTGCGTCCGCCACTGTCCCATCGTTTCCGGTGTGTAGATGAGGCCGTCTTTGGTGTACTTACCCACGTTAACCTTGATTTTAATTAGATCGGTGTCAGCAATTTTCTTTGGTGAATCAATGACTAGCTTCATGTTACTTTCAGCACCACCGATAGCAGTAATCACCTGCTCGTTATAAACGGTAGGAAAATCTTGCCAGGCGACCCGCAAGGTCACCGGGCGCTCTTCCAGTAAGTTGAGATTTGGAGTCGATATCCAATAAGAAGCACCACTCATCACATTGGTACGTTCAATCGACTGTTTGCTGTCTGTAACCGATAATTTCATCTTGGCATTGGTCGGTACTCCGGCGGTAATGACCGCATTCGTGATGGATTGCCCCATCGGGACGTAGTATTTGCCCTCGGTGATTTTATAGCCGCCTTTCAATGCCACAATCGGAGGAACTAAGGGGTTGACGGTGATCGATAGCTCCCCTGACTGAAGGTTCGCGGCCATACCGTCGGGGAATACGCGCTTGACGAGATAGAGTATTTTTTGAACACCCACCGTCGCCAGTGTGCCTTCCAGTTTAATCTGTTTTGTCGTCAACGTGGTGGTAAGCCCCGTAGTACCGGTCAAGCTCACGATAGCTGCACGATTACCCTTCGCAGCCTCAGTTTGCGCAATTGCTTGATCGGTATAAAAACTATAAGGTGCTCCGGAGTCTTGAGCAAAAGCCAAGTTGACTTTTTCGATGCCCATGTAGACATTCGTGTCCCCAGTAAACAGGAAAGTCGGAGGCGCTGAGGCCGTAACTTTAACATTTTTGATTATCGGATCAGAGTCATGTCGGGTGCCATTGACCCAACGCGATACGACTGCCTGCACAACGAAATCACCTGTTACAGACGGGTAACCGGCTAAGGTTGGTAAACCCTTGACGTCAGTGCCAGGTGCCATATCCGATAACGTTGTTGTTAAGGCCACGTAACACCGCCGGGGATCAACTTCGGCCTCGGATTGAACATAAGTTAGTGGGCAAGATAAATCCGCTGAGGGTTCAATCGAGGCATCGACACGGGTTTCACTTTGAAATATTGTTCCTGTTGCCGGCAACACCGTCAATGTCGGCATCGGCACGGGTTGAACTGTGAAATCCACATATTTGAAGGCAACGCCACTAGTACCAACAATGCTCAGTAACGCAGTATAATCACCAGATGGTAAACCGGTAACCGCTGCATTCAAATTGACAGAGGCACCATAACTTAGTCCGGACAGGCTTTTGGTTTCAATAACCTTAACGCCACTTTTTATAGTCAAAGTGCCTGACATGGCTCCATTACAGGAATCTGACTTATACCCGATTGCGGCGGTCAACACCTCATAGGGCAGTAGATCTGGAATACTCATCGAGGTAATTGATGGAGCGCTACAGTTGACGTTAACTGTACCCGAACCGATGACAGATGCGCTGCCTTTATCGGTCACCTTAAACGCAAAAGTTAAATTACCTGAGAACAGGCCGTCTGCTGGCGGAGTGAATACAAAATTATTATTAACAATGGTCAGTGTTCCAGCTGCGGGCGGAGTGGTAATCGCTAGTGTAAATATCTCTGTTTTGCCTGCCGTTACGTTGGGATCGGTAATTGACGGTGCGGTGGGGAGACTGGGACTGGTCGAGCTAGATGTTAACGCCGCCGTCGCAGACGTCGGTGCGGCGTTGGCCCATCCTTCCGCTTCGTTACTGGGCAAACTTGACTGTAAGCCAATAATGGTCTTGATCGTGTAAAAATAGGATGTGACATCGGAAACAGTTGTGTCAAAAAAGATAGGTGGAAAAGTAGTTGAGGCGACGTAAGAAGGAACGCCTCCAGGCGTTGTCGATCTCCAAACTTCATATTCTGTAGCGTCTGGATTATCCGTCCATGTTAGCGTCACTTTATGGCTTAAGGTACCTTGTGTAGCAGTCAAATCCGAAACAACCGCTGGTATTTTGCTCCACCCTGTCGCTTGATTAGAGTCGGGCGCTGAACCCATAGCATTCTTTGCAACCACGGTGTAGAAATAATGTGTCTCTCCGGAAACAGTGGTGTCGTTAAAACTGGTGCCAATAACGTCAGCTCCCACAATGGCGCCTTTGGTTCCGGCAGCAGTGGAACGATAAAGGTCATAACTAGCGGCTGATGGATCTGCCGTCCAAGTTACAGTGGACTGGGCATAAAGAGTGCCTTGGGTTGCTGTCACGCCAATAATTTTTAACGGAACTATCATCGCAAAGCCCATTGCTTCGTTACTGACTTGTGACGCTACAGAATCAACAACGGTTTTTACCGTATAATAATATTGCGTCATTCCTGATACAGTGACATCTTCGTAATAACCCGTTGCCAGTATACCCAACGTGGCAATTTTTGCTGAGCCCCCCCCTGAAGTCGAAGAACGCCAAACCTCATAGCCTGTAGCGTCTGTATTTTTTGACCAGCTTAACCCTACCTTATTCGCTAAGGTGCCTTTTGTAGCGGCCAGATCAGAAATAACCACTGGCACCTTTCCCCATCCAGTCGCTTGATCGGAATCAGGTGCTGACCCCAAGATATTCTTTGAAACGATGGTATAGAAGTAATGAGTTGTTCCTGAGACGGTAGTGTCGTCAAAACTGGAACCAAGAACATCAGCGCCCACAATAGTGCCTTTGGTGCCAGCAGCGGTGGAACGGTAAATGTCATAAGTGGCGGCGGATATATCCGCCGTCCAGCTTACGGTAGACTTGGCGTAAAGTGTACCTTGGGTTGCTGTAATACCCGTGACCTTAACTGTTGTATTAACGGCATAGCCCATGTCTTCGTTACTGGGTTGTGATAGTGCCCCATTAGCCACGCTTTTGACTGTATAAAAATAATGAGTCATGCCGGATACAGTGACATCTTCGTAATAACCCGTTGCCAGCGTACCTAACGTAGCAATTTTTGCTGATATTCCCCCTGAAGTCGCAGAACGCCAAACCTCGTAACCGGTGGCGTCTGGATTCTTAGACCAACTCATTGCCACTTTGTTTTGTAAAATACCCTTCGTGGCAGTCAAGTCGCTAATATTAACGGGGACTTTGCCCCAGCCAGTCGCTTGATCGGAATCGGGTGCTATGCCTGAGCTGTTTTTTGCAACAACGGTGTAAAAATAGTGGGCCGTTCCAGAAACAGTGATGTCGTCAAAGCTTGCCGGTATTACATCAGCACCTACAATACTGCCCTTGGTGCCAGCAGCGGTGGAACGGTAAACGTCATAAGTGGTGGCAACAGGATCTATCGTCCAACTTACGTTAACCTTGCCATAAATCGTGCCTTGCGTTGCATAGATGTTCAGAACTTTTGATGGGTCATTCATTGCATACCCCATAGCCTCGTTGCTTTTAAGGCCTACGAGTACACCTACAACGGCTTTGACGGTGTAATAATAATGGGTTGCCCCGCTAGTCGTGGTGTCATCATAGGTAATTGCTGATGTCGTGGTTAGCTGCGTGGCGGTGCCACCCGGAGTCAGCGAGCGCCACACTTCATAACTGGTTGCATCGGGGATGGTCGTCCAATTTAAACGGACCTTGGCGGGGATAGTACCTTGAGTTGCGGTTAGATCTGCGATAATGCCGGGCATTTTCGCCCAGCCTTGACCTGAAATAGTGCTCGTTGAATAGTTAACGTGAACGATATTGGGTACCCATTGCCAATTAGCAGACCAGACCCAATTCGATACCCAGACCCAATCAGATATCCATACTGTTGTTTCACAAAGGCTATAATTCATGCACATAGGATCGTCCGCCGGCCATCCTGATGTATACCAATATCCGTTATCAACCATTGAACCGCTATCAACCCAATGCCCCTGATCAACCCAGCTCCCTTGATCAACCAAATTATAGTTATTCAAACGAACCACGTAATCGTATTGGGTAGAACCAACTACCGTGCTGTCTGTAAATACGCCTGTTGACGAAAAAGTAGCACAGCTATTTGTTTGAGTATCAATGCCATTACGCACCAAAGTTACCGAACACCCCGCATCCATGTGCCAGGTAGAATAATCAATGGGAATCGTTGAAATGTTAACCTTCCCGTATAACGTTCCTTGAGTAGCGTTAGTTTGCCAAGCGTAAGCAGTATTAAATCCCAAGAAAAGAAGGATAATTAATTGTAGTAATTTTAATAAGCTGTTTTTTAACATTGGAGCCAAGAGTAATATGGGTGTAGGAATGGATTAAGGCAGCAATACGTTAAATATTTTATTAATTGCGCCGCAATATTTTAATAGTCATCAATATTCCTATTACCGAAGGCTCAAACATTCAAAAGATTGGAATTGAGCCGTTCACCGTAACGTATAAATGCCTTATTAAAGATTTTGATAGGTTTGTTGGTTCCTTATGAATTTCACCATTTGCTCTTTTTTTTCCATTGAACGGCAATCTTCGTTATCAGCACGTCCTTGCGCAGACAGTGGCGGTTGATTTACGCAAGCTGATAAGGTGATTACCGCTATAACCATAAATAGTTTGTTCATGCTTTTCTCCGAATTAGGCAATCAAAAATATTTTATTAAAACGTTTACGTTACGCTAATTTCTGGCATAAGTCGGATTGAAAGCCCTCGAAAAAAGCGACCTTTCAAAATAAATAAAAATCAGGCGAAAAAAAACCGAACACTGAAAAAATCCAGGTTCGGTTATGGGGATAGCACATATCAATTAAACAGTAGTACGCTTCGTTTCTCTGTTAAGAGAATTGATAACGAAAATTAACGTTTTACTGAATAGACCTTCAATATAAGGTGGTCGATTTAGTTGCGAAGAACGGGCAGCGCATCCGAGTCTTTGTCGGAAACAATGACTGCTCTTAAATTGAGATCGAAGCCAACTCAAATATGCGACATTATCACCTTCCCATCCTTGGGGCGGTGAAAACATCTGAGAAGGTGCGCCAAGTGTCGTATCTAGACGGGATGCGTCAAAAACATACAAACTCATAGCGACCTCCATTTAAGAGCAAGGCCGAATAACAGAAAACGCATTCGGGCCATACTGGTTGAGAACATCCAACCAATCGATACTTTTAGCATTGGCAGGTATAGGCCCTTTAGGTTCGCAAGTTACTGCTTCAACACCTTGAGCATTTGCACGCTCAGTAAGTTTTGCAGCAGCAAACGATCCAGCAAAAGACAGATCAAGATCAGACCAGATAATCAGTTTTTCAACGCCACTCGGTATTATAAAACCGGACATCAATGTCGAACTAATCAGCGGCCATGTCACCATACCGGTAGCTTCAATAACAGCCAAAGCCGTTTCAAAACCTTCCGTAACACACAGGACACGACCTGGAGCACCTAAACGAATGGCAGACCCCATTACAATCTTGTTAGACGGTGTCGGCATCATTTTCTTAGGTGAATCCACAGCAGCTTTACATCCGTCGGGCGTCAAAAACGTACGATGAATAGTAATAGCCTCACTGTCTCTTTCAACTAGCGCAACAATGGCCGGATATTTACCTATCAATTTACCGTCTTCGTCACGATACTGCATGCGAGGATGAAAGCGAATTGAAGGCCAATTTGGAATCATATTGTCCAAACCGCGTGATTGTAAATATAGCCTTACAGGTTCGGCGTCTGGATGGTGAACCGATTTTGATTCCTGCCACACAGTACGAAGAATCTCTTTTATTCTGTCATCGTCCGCAGTGAATTTTGGCTTTGTAAAAACAGGCCTCTGTGCAACAACGGGGCTTTGATGATGTTCATCGGTCGACAACCCAAGTACATTGGCAACGGCCATTAATGCATCAGGAAAACGCCAACCTCTAAGCCACATCAATAACGAAAAACCATCCGGTTTGGCGCCACAAGTATTGCAGATGCCTCCACCTGAGATGTCGGCATCACGAAACAACTTAAAGCCATCTTTTCCACCGTGGACAGGACAACCAATATGCCGGCCAGGTTTTAATATAGCGCGTTCAAGCTCGGGCGCCAGGGAATCCAAAACGGACAACCAGGAACCACGAACTGCATTTTTGATAACGTCAGATTCAAGCGACTGAGTGTTCACGCGATCACCTTATCGACAATAGCAACAGTTTTAATGAAAAACATCGCATTCAAATAAGATTCTTTACCGTTATCCCATCGAATCGTTACGTAGAAGTCCCTGCTACCTCGACCCACTTCTTTGAGTCTAACAACTTCCCCCAATGATTCTTTGGTTACGCCAGGAAGAATATCGTCGCAAACGGGACGCACTTGAGTTCCAATTTTAATATTGCGGTAAAACATGATTTTTCTCCTAGAAATGTCCCGACAACCGAGACTTCCTTAATGCCCGTCCAGGGAAAATTGAGGAAGTCCCGGAAGGCAGGATGAAAAATCCATCCGAGAGAAAAACACGCCCATAAGGAGAAAGTATTTTTTCTCCCTGATGGGTGATTTAATTGAAGTATCTAACACAAGTATTCAGCGGTCGCGCGCCTAAGATACTGGTAAAGGTAAAGCCAATTTGCATAATGTCATATCGACCAGATCTTCGTTTGCACGCTATAAAATAGCGGTAAGTGAACCAAACCAAGCAACGCCATTAATTCAAATTCATAACAAACCTGCGTTTCTCAAGCCATCTTCCACGCATTTATGAAGCGGTGATGGCGTGCAAGCAAAGTGCTGCAAGATTGAATTCAGCGTTTTATCATCAAGTTCAATGCCATAGTGTTCACGCGCAAGTTTTGCGGCTTGATACTGCGGCAAAGTCTCGTTGAGGATATTCTGGTAGTGCTCCGTACACGCTTCCAGATCCTCGTCCAAAACATCGTCGGCTTCATTTAACATAAAACCTCCTAAGCAGCGTGAGCTACAAGCTTTTTGACTTGAACAGGACGATGTTCGGTAATTTCAACAACGTCATAATCATCAAGAAGATTGATAAAATTGCTACGGATAGAATCACATGCTGCATCAAACGCGCAAACCAGTTCAACACGATCACGAAGACTTCCCATTGACCAATCTTCGGCACAAAAGTCCTCGCCCTGATCAATGCTTTTATTTGCCACCATTAATCGTGAAGGCGGAACGCTGAAATTGGATCGAGGATTTCCACAAACACCACAGGTATTTGATAAAGAACAGTCTGCCAATTGAGATTTGAGTCGAATAATCAGAGAAAATTTCTCATCATCTGAAATGGACAAGTCCTGAATTGTAGATTGCCCAAGATATACTTTAGGTAGCCAAGAATTCTGGCTTTTGAGTATTTCTTGAGCAATAACTTCTTCGTTATTGTCCTGAAAAGTTACCGGCGGTACTTTTTTGAAGTTCCGCTGAGAACAGGTAGGACAGTAACTAAGATGCCCGGTGAGTTCCAGATGAGAATCATGCAAAACCAGATAACCGCTAGAACGTCCATTTGAACCAATGGTATAACGATGACCTTGCTCATAAGTAAAGTCGTCAATAGGACTTCTAATGTCATCCCAATAATCAACACCCAGTAATTCGTAAGCCTTATCGTCCTGTGAAGACGACAAACCAAGACGGTGAAACTTGACGTTATTGGCATAGGACGTTAGACGATTCCAAGAACTCATGGTGTCGTAACGAAAATGCCCTTGTAAAAAATCTACCATTGCGGAACGGCTGCGACGGTCAACTTTCTTTTGAAAAAATGTAGTCATGATGTTTCTCCTGCTTTGAAAAGTAAAAAGCGGGAAAAAACAATTGTCCCAGTGGGAAAATGAATTTTCCCACGTGGGTAAGGTAAAGTAAGGCTAATTAGTCAATTGAAAACCAGTAAGAGCCCGTTTCATTGCGATCAAAGCCTGTCTTGAAGTCCTCGAATACAAGACGCGAAACTTCTTTTAAAGCCAATTGCAAATCATCAGTTTCCTGACCTTCTATTTCGACGATTAGTTTTAGTCCGGATGAATTATCGGGCGAAGAATCGACGATTGTTTCCAGTCGCGCAATCTCTGATTTAGCTTGATCAATGGCCTTGCTCAGATCGAAATAACAAATTCCTAAATCCGGCCAGTCTAAAGATTCCTCCCAAACCGGTTCGCCTTCATCTGACACGCCAATAGCACCTAGTTCAATCGTTTGCTTAATCTCTAAAGACGCTTTGCAAACATTGATTAAAGCGCGTAAAGAAGCGTTTGTTAACGTGATATTGCTCATAATGTTTTCCTGGAAAAACGGGAAACACTAATATCCGCGACGGGAAAGTGTTTCCCGGTCGGGTTAAATGAAAAGAATGAATTAAGCAGCGGTTACCGAAGCAACTTTGCCGCCATCATCCAGGGTAATAACAAACGATTTGCCATTTAGCGATGGACAATTAAAAGAACTAGGTATCAATTTCTTCATTGCATCAGCAGGATCACTTGCCGTATTTGCGACAGTAAACGAGGAAAAAGCATAGACATCGGACTCATGCGTTGATTCCTGGAACTCGTCGTACTCAGATTTATAGCTTGAGATCTGTTTTAGGACATAACCTGAAGCATCACCCTTTGGCACAACAGCTAAACCACTTTGATCTTCACCGTGGTAGAAAGCGGAGTCGGTAATTTCAACAACATCGTTGCCAATCTGAATTCGGTACGCGTCACAAAAATGCACATAGACCGTAGTCCACTCGCCTTCAAAAAGCGCTCTGTGTGATGCATTGACCAGTTCAGTCGTCAATTCTTCATTATCGAGATACCGAATCATAGGATAAATCCAGTGATCATTATCAAGTCCATCGTTATAAATCAGGCTTTCCCTTTTCCATGCGAACATGTGCAAAGCAGAGCCTTCATTTTGCATATCATCATTAAAGTTAACAACTTCGCGACTTTCAACTTCTGATCTGGTCAATGCTTTGTCAGGGTGACGCGTAAAATCGCTATAGACTTCGGTGTCACACACAGGGTAATCGTCATATTCGTGAAGAACTTCACGAGGAACAACGGGGACGTCATTAAGCAAGCTTAATAGTTTCCAGTGCTTCAGCGTGTCGTAAAAGAGCGCAAAAACATCAGCAGGTGCTGTAGTTTTAAACAACGTAAAATGCTTCTCCATTTCTTGCGCTAAGACGATCCTGACAAGAGCAATAACTTCTTTTTCATCAATAAGCTTATCCCGATCCGGTAAACGCGCATAAAAACGCGAAGAATCAAGATGAATGATATGCCGATTAACCAATCTAAAGTTATAAGAGCTGTAAACGGGCAAGCCCTGTAGGTACACTTCAAAATCACGAACAACATTGTCCGCTTTATCAACACCATCCAAATAGACGGCACCAATTTCGGTATCTACGAAGTGAAGTCCTGAATCAAGCGCACATTTTCTATCAAGGCTTGTGCCGTTGAATTCAACTGGAATCGGAAAACCCTGTGCAAGCTGATTAAGCATGCTCTCGATTTGTTCGATTTCCAGATCAACGCCAAGCATTGAGATAGCGGTAATGCCATCCCAGTCAGTCACAGGTGTTACGGTGACCGGTTTGAACGACAGAACATCATCAGTATTAACTGATATGCGACCGCTTTTGCTGACAACCGTCATGTGACGGCAGGCAAATAAGGCGGACAAAAAACCGATACCGAACGGATGCTCTTGAGCAACCACATCAGCGTCCCATCCGGATTCAGCGACAGTCAACAGGGTCTCGATAGAATCGATACCGCAACCATCATCAGTTACCCGAAGAATTTTGGTTTCAGGTGCAAACTTAAAAACGACTTGAGTCGCATTAGCGCGGCGGGCGTTTTGCATCAGCTCGCCAAGAACCGTGGTCTTGTTGGTAAAGCTGAATTTCAAACTTTTGACCAGGTTGGCTTGGTTAACTTTCATTGCTACTTCTTTCATGGTTTATCTCCAAATTTCAATTAAAAAAACCGGAGACAAAACATTCCCACTGGGAAGTTGGTTCCCGGCGGGGTAAAAAAATACATCAAATAAAATCACGGCTAAGCCGCTTCATAAGAATCACGCCGGAGCGCTTCATTGATTCCTTATTTAAAGTGCTGAACTGGCACTGCTCTTGAGTTCTCTTAGAGAACTACAAAAAATCGTCTTTCCACAATACTTAAACCAAGTACTCTGGAAAGACGGTAAAGGCATTATGCCGGTTACCGTCAACATAGTAAGATCAAAAGACGCTCAAATTACGCGTCTTTTGACGGGGGTAAAATTAACTCAGTTCGTGAGCGAAAACTTCCGCTACGGACGAGCTTGCTTTTGGCGGCGTTGCTTCAAGGTTGTCAAAGCCAACAAGACGGTACTGATCCATCCATGTGGATTCGCAATCGGAACATCCGACAAGACCCCACGCAGACAGTCTATCGGCTTCAATGCCAACATTGGCCTGAATATTTATAAGGAATGTAAGTAGGCAGTAGTAGCTTTTCTTAAGCGATCATTGATTGCCTGCCAAGGTTCGGTTTGTAACGGCTTTTCCACCAAAATCAAATCTAACTGCAAACTATCCAACTCGCGTAGAGCGGCATAAAACCGTTGCGCATAGGCATCGGCTTGTTGTGGTAAACGTAACACACAGAGCTGACTGGTTTCAGTTATTTCTAACTGACAGCTCAGCAGTCCACACTTTTTACCACTGGTTTGTAGCAGTCTGATCCTGTCCGGCAATTGTTCTGCCGGGTAAAGCATGGCGGGGGTGCTTGGTGCATAATGGACTTCCATCATGCCTGGGGCTCGTATTTCTGTCGGTTTTGAGGCTTGTGGAATGTTAATGTCGGTTTTTAAAATGTCAGCAATTTCTTGGCTGGTAATCAGCCCTGGCCTAAGCAATCTAGGCTTATTGCCGCTTAAATCAATAATCGTGGATTCCACGCCGACCTGACAGGCGCCGCCATCGAGTATCATATCTACGCTATTGCCTAACTCTTCATAGACGTGCAACGCTTGAGTCGGGCTGATGCGGCAAAATCGATTGGCAGATGGCGCAGCAATCCCACCGCCAAAGCTTTTTAACAAGGCCAGAGCAACTGGATGATTAGGTATGCGTACTCCCACGGTTTGCTGACCACCGGTAACTGCCAACGGTACTTGCGGCTGTTTGTTCAATATCATCGCCAACGGGCCAGGCCAGAACTGTTCAGCCAGTTTTAGCGCAGCATCAGGCACTGTGCTTGCCCAATCGCCAAGACTGTCAATATTGGCGATATGCACAATTAAGGGATGATCGGCAGGCCGGCCTTTGGCTTTAAATATACCCGCTACCGCATCGGGATTACTGGCGTCAGCACCAAGGCCATAAACCGTCTCGGTGGGAAAAGCAACCAGACGACCTTGCTTCAATAAGTCAGCGGCATGGGCAATGGCGTTAGTATCTGGAACAACCGGTTTCATATTATTTTCGTAACTATTCAGTATAAAGAGAAATGGAACACGGATGACGCGGATTAGGCTGATAAACACTGATTAAAAAGTGTATAACAAACTTGGCTTCGGCTTTTTAAAAATCCGCGTAAATCCGTTCAATCCGCGTCATCCGTGTTCTATTAATCGTAGTTAGCATTCGCTGAATAGTTACCTTATTTTCAATCAAGCTGGTACGATTTCAATCAAAACTTCATCCGGGTTAGCCGGTTCGCCTTTAACCACATGCACGGCTTTAACGATTCCGGCTATCGGCGCCGTCACTTCGGTTTCCATTTTCATCGCTTCAGTGATCAAAACAGCTTGCCCTGCTGCCACTTGTTGGCCGACTTTGACCAACACATCAAGAATATTGCACGGCATACTCACCACCACATCGCCTTCTGCTGAAGGCTTGGCGCGCTTGCTGGAAATGGTGCTCTTAACCGCACCCTGGGTACCTCCGTCCAGAACTATTTCGTCCAGGGTTTCAACCACAATATCCTCGGGAACGCCGTCCACCATGAAATAAAAATGCCGTAAAGTCTGATTTTTCGGGCCAGCGCCGGTGACTTTGACGTGATAAGACTCACCATGCAGCGCCACGTTAAACTCGGTTGGCGCTTTTTTAACGGCATCAGCCGCTCTTGACTCAAGTTCTAAAGGCTCAGGCACCAGGGTGTTATTAGACCGCTGTTCTAAAAACAGCCTGCCCACTTCAGGAAACATTGCATAACTCAGCACGTCTTCATCATTAAGCGCCAGTGCGCCGATTTCGTGACGAAGACTGTCAAACTCCGGTTTAAGCAAATCGGCAGGGCGGCAGTCGATTACCTCTTCATTGCCGATGGCGCGGTTTTGCAAATCGCTGTCAACAGCTGCCGGAGCCTTGCCGTAGCCGCCTTGCAGATAACGTTTGACCTCATTGGTAATGGTTTCGTAACGTTTGCCGGTTAATACATTCAGTACGGCTTGCGTGCCGACAATTTGCGAAGTCGGCGTCACCAGCGGCGGATAGCCAAGATCTTTGCGTACTCGCGGGATTTCTTTATACACTTCGCCGATGCGATCCAAGGCATTTCGTTCTTTCAGTTGATTGGCTAGATTGGAAATCATACCGCCGGGCACTTGAAACACATGCACCTGGGTATCGATACCGGTGAATTCACTCTCGTAACGATGATATTTTTTCCTTACCTCGGCAAAATAACTGTTGACGGCCTGTAGCTTATCCAAATCCAAACCCGTATCGTAAACCGTGCCGCGCAATGCCGTCACCAAGCTTTCAGTCGGCGGATGACTGGTGCCGCCCGCCCAGGATGACAAGGCGGTATCAACATGCTGACAGCCTGCTTCGATGGCTTTGAGCTGGCACATTTCCGCCAACCCGGACGTTGCATGGCTATGCAGATGCAGCGGCAGGTCGACCGCATCTTTAAGCGCTTTTACCAGTTCGCCGGCCGCATAGGGAGTCAGTAATCCGGCCATATCTTTAATGGCAATGGAATCACAACCCAACTCAGCCAGCCCTTTACCCAGCGCTACAAAATTGGTCAAATCATGCACCGGACTGGTGGTGTAACAAATAGTGCCTTGTGCATGTTTGCCGCCGGCTTTGACGGCTTCGATGGCGGTTTTAAGGTTGCGGATGTCGTTAAGCGCATCAAAGATCCTGAACACATCCATGCCGTTTTCGGCGGCCTTGGTAATAAACGCCCGCACCACATCGTCGGAATAATGCCGATAACCAAGCAGATTCTGCCCGCGAACCAGCATTTGCAAGCGGGTTTTCGGCAGAGCCGCTTTCAGTTTCTGCAAGCGTTCCCAGGGATCTTCTTTCAGAAAGCGCAAGCAGGCGTCAAAAGTAGCGCCGCCCCAGCACTCCAGCGACCAATAGCCGATATCGTCGAGCATGGCGCAGGCCGGTAGCATGTCTTCGGTGCGTAAACGGGTCGCGATCAGAGACTGGTGAGCGTCCCGAAGAATAACGTCGGTAATATGAACTTTTTGCATTTGTTTTTCCTTGGGTTACAAGCCGGTATGGGCAGCCAGCACAGCGGCAATAACGCTGGCCAGCTCTTCGGGCCGGAGTTTGTTGGAATAATTAACCAGTTCGGGATATTTCTCGACAAAGCCGGTATTAAAGACAGCGGCCCGAAACTCGGGGTGTTTGAGAATTTCCAGATAATAAGGAATGGTGGTTTTAATGCCGAACAAGCCCGTATCTTTCAACGCCCGCTCGCCCCGCTTGATGACATCTTCCCAGGTCAAGGCGCTGACTATCACTTTGGCCAGCATGGAATCGTAAAAAGGCGGAATTTCATAGCCGGTATAAATCGCGGTATCGGTACGCACACCGGGGCCGCCGGGCGCATAGTAACGGGAAATCCGGCCAAAACTGGGCAAAAAGCCGTTTTGGGGATCTTCGGCATTAATCCGAAACTCGATGGCATAGCCGCGCCTGACAATTTCGTGTTGTTTAAACCGCAAGGTTAATCCGGCCGCCACCCGTATCTGCTCTTCGACTATATCCACGCCGGTCACCGTTTCGGTAATGGTATGTTCGACTTGTACGCGGGTATTCATTTCCATAAAGTAAAAACGATCTTTATCGTCGAGCAAAAATTCCACGGTACCGGCATTGGTATAGCCGACGGCTTTGGCGGCAAGCACCGCAAGACCACCTATATATTGGCGTTGCGCCTCATCCAGTTGCGGAGACGGGGCTATTTCGATCAGCTTCTGGTTACGCCGCTGAATGGAACAGTCGCGTTCGTAAAGATGGATGGTATTGCCATGATGGTCAGCCAACACCTGGACTTCAATATGCTTGGGGTTGACCACGCATTTTTCCAAAAACACATCGGCGCTGCCAAAGGCTTTGGTCGCCTCGGAAATAACCCGCTGGTAATTGCGCTGCAATTCATCGGCGCTATCGCAACGGCGTATGCCGCGGCCTCCGCCGCCCGAAGTTGCTTTGAGCATAATCGGGTAACCGATGGTTTCAGCCACGGCAAGCGCCTGTTCAACGCTATCCAGATTACCATCCGAACCGGGGGTTACCGGAATACCCGCTGCAATCATGGCTTTGCGGGCTTCGGTTTTATCGCCCATGCGATGGATCACCTCGGCATCAGGGCCGATGAAAATAATGCCGCGCTCTTTGCAGGCTCTGGCGAACTGGGCGTTTTCGGATAAAAAGCCATAACCCGGATGAATCGCGTCACAGCCGGTCGCAGCAGCCAAATCGACTAAGGCATAGATATTGAGATAACCGGCTAAAGGCTCGCTGCCGATGCAATAAGACTCATCGGCTTTTTTCACATGCAGCGCAAAACGATCCGCATCCGAATAAATGGCGACCGAGCGTATGCCCATCTCGGCACAGGCGCGAATAATGCGCACTGCAATCTCGCCTCGATTGGCAATCAGGATTTTACGTAACATAAGTATTTATTTCTCTTCGTGGCTTATCGATTGCAGTTATGAGTTATGTAAGCTGGAAAACACCAAATCTTCCAGAAACCTTACAATCTCTCCCTCATCTTTATTTTTGCCGAAGTCTGTCAGTGACGGCAGATTGTTCATAAAAAAATTCTGGAAATGCGCCATTTCAATAATGGTGGACGCTAATGATTTCGGATATTTGTATTGGGGGTTGCATTCCAAAATCATATTGCCGATAACCGCGCAAAGGTCTTTGTAGGGTTTAAACAAGTGATCCTTGTTGTCTTCGGATACCCGTTTGGTCAAATAGGCTTTAGTACCTTCGGTAATAATGATTTGGTGAAGGATGCTTTCATCGACATAACTGGTGCTAATATCGTCCTCCACGGTGGTAGCCAACAAATGAATGACCATTTTTAGCTTAACAACCGGATCTTTAATGTTGTTGGTCTGGAAGGTAACCTGATATTCAAGCCAGCTCCAATACCAGGCGGTAAGATAGATCAGTAGTCGGTGCTTGTTTTCAAAATACCGGTAAATGCCCGCCTCGGTTGTGCCGATAGCTTCCGCCAGTTTTTTAAACGTGAACGCTTCAAACCCGTTTTTGTGTATCAACTGAATGCTGTGCAGAATGATTTTTTTGCCCAGTTCGGATTGCTCCGGATCCCTGAGAAATAATTTTTCATTCATTTTAATTTGTAGCTGTATTTCCATAGCTCTCTGTTTTTTTATCTGTAGTTAATGCATTTGACCCGATTGTTTTAACAAGGGCTAGCGCATTTCATTGTAAAAATGATAACTGAAAGTATTGCAATTTGTAAAGATAGTGTTACTATCATTTGCAAATAGTTTTGCTATTTTTATCTTTATTCTAAAAGGCTTCGATTATGGAAGTAAAAAATATGTTTCAAGAACTAAAAAGCGACCTGCCTGCAAGTATTGTGGTGTTTTTTGTAGCGGTTCCCTTATGCCTTGGCATTGCGTTGGCATCCGGCGCGCCCTTGTTCGCCGGTATTATAGCGGGCATAGTCGGCGGTATTGTGGTAGGTATTGCCAGTGGTTCGCCGCTGGGGGTTAGCGGCCCTGCCGCAGGCTTAGCCGTCATTGTATTATCCGCTATTACGACACTGGGTTCCTGGCCTGCCTTCTTATTGGCCGTTGTTCTGGCTGGAATTTTCCAGCTTATTCTGGGCTTTGCCAAGGCAGGTTTTATTGCCTACTTCTTCCCTTCCTCTGTTATTAAAGGAATGCTTACCGGTATAGGGCTGTTGATTATCTTAAAACAGATACCCCATGCCTTAGGCTACGATAAAGACGTTGAAGGCGACCTTTCGTACTTTCAAACGGACGGAGAGACTACCTTATCAGCCATTGCCAGCGCTTTTGATGCCTTTACACCAGGCGCCGTACTGATTGCAGTCATATCACTTGCGATCCTTATCTTATGGGATACGGTTTTAACCAAAAAACACAAACTATTTCAACTGATACAAGGGCCCATTGTCGTCGTTGTGTTGGGTATGGTCATGAATGCCGTTTACCAAAATGGGCTATTGAATTTTAGTTTAACTGCCGACCAGGTTGTTAGCATTCCTGTTCCTGAAAACCTGGTCGGCTTTTTTGGCCAGTTTACCTTCCCCGAGTTTTCTGCAATAACAGATATTGAGGTTTGGAAAACAGCTTTCGTAATGGCGATTGTTGCAAGCTTGGAAACACTGTTATGCGTAGAGGCAACCGACAAGCTTGACCCATTCAAACGAGTTACACCCACTAACCGGGAATTAAAGGCCCAGGGATTGGGCAATATTATTTCAGGGTTAATTGGCGGATTACCTGTTACGCAGGTTATTGTTCGCAGTTCGGCAAACATTGCCTTTGGCGGTAAAACAAAACTATCTGCAATACTTCATGGGGTATTTTTATTAATCAGCGCCATTGCCATTGCCGGTTTGCTGAATAGGATTCCGCTTGCCAGTTTGGCGGCCATTTTGATTATAGTGGGCTATAAGCTGGCCAAACCGGCTCTCTTTAAACAGATGTACCAATTGGGCGGGGAGCAGTTTGTTCCTTTTGCAGCTACTGTTGCCGGCATATTGGCAACCGATTTACTAAGAGGGATTACCATTGGTATGCTTTTCGGTATTTTTTACACCTTACGCCATAGTTACCGCAATGCTTACTCTATGAAAGATGTAATCACTACAGAAGAGGGGCATGAGGTTCATCATCTTGTTTTGGCAGAAGAAGTTTCGTTCTTTAATAAGGCAAGCATCATACAGGCTTTGGAGACTATCCCGGCCAATTCAAAAGTGATTATTGATTGCGCCAAATCAAAATCAATTGCCTACGACGTCGTTGAATTCATACAGGATTATAGAAGTAATGCAAAACTGAAAAACATATCCGTTGAAACTATAGAATTTGTTGAGCCGACTTAAAACCATAACCCTTCCTTACAATCATAAAAAACAATGAAAACATTAACCAAAGAAATGCAAGCCGCCATTACACCTTCAATGGCTTTAGACTTATTAAAAGAGGGCAATAAACGTTTTGTGAATAACCTTAAAGTCAACCGTAACCTGTTGCAACAGGCCAATGAAACATCCGACGAGCAACATCCGTTTGCGGTCATTTTAAGTTGCATAGACTCCCGTACCTCAGTCGAGCTGATTTTTGACCAGGGTTTGGGCGATGTATTTAGCGTCCGTATTGCGGGCAATATTATTAATGAAGATATTTTAGGCAGCATGGAGTTTGGCTGTAAAGTTGCCGGTTCTAAAATAATAGTGGTGTTGGGTCATACCAAATGCGGCGCAATAAAAGGCGCTTGCGACCATGTAGAAATGGGTAACCTGACAGCACTGTTAAGCAAGATACAGCCTGCGGTTTATGATGAAAAAACCATCACAGAAAATCGTAATTCAGACAACGGTGAATTTGTCGAAAAAGTGGCCGCCATTAATGTAAAAAGAACGGTACATGCCATTATCGAACGCAGCCCTATTTTAAAGGAAATGATAGAAGCAGGTGAGATAGAAATTATTGGCGGTAATCATGATCTTGCAACGGGTGAAGTCAGTTTTTATGATGATACCTTAATCATTAATAATCCTAAGTAAAACCACTTTCAGGCGGATGTAAATATCTGCCTTATTTTTTATGGCGCAAATATTTACCTGATTAGCAAGGGGCGCCACATCAGCCAGTTACCGAGCAGGACATGAGCGAGAAAACATATCAACCAAACAATGAACCATCGGCAAATAGCTATCGCAACCAACGGATCGCGCTGCTCACCCAGCACGGCAAGGAAGGAGTGATCGGGCCGACGCTGGAAAAGCTGTTGGGTTGCTGCGTAGAAAAGGTGGACGGATTCGACACAGACCTTCTCGGCACCTTTACCCGCGACATCGCACGCGAGGGAACCCAGTTGGACGCAGCGCGGAAAAAGGCGCGCATCGGCATGGAGCTGTCAGGGTTTTCCATCGGCATCGCCAGTGAGGGCGCGTTCGGTCCAGACCCTTTGGCCTTCATGCTGCCAGGGAACATGGAGCTCTTGATCTGGATTGACGACCGGCTCGGCATTGAGGTCGTCGCAACCTCGTCCGGCAGGACCAATTTATCTCACTGTCTGGCCAAGAGTTGGGAGGAAGCCGAAGATTTCGCCCGTTCGGCCGGATTTCCCGAACATCATTTGGTGGTTCGTCCGGTGGACGAGAATCACCCCGAACTCCGCAAAGGACTGGAAGACTGGGTCAGCTTAAAGGATGCGGTAACCTGGGCATTGGACTTGGCGCCGAACCGGCACGCTTTCATCGAGACCGACATGCGCGCGTTCGCCAATCCGACCCGTATGGAAAACATCCGGCTGGCTGCCGAGAATCTGGCGCAGCGCCTTACTTCGCTTTGTCCTGCATGCGGTGCGCCGGGATTTTCCTTGGGCGGACATGTGCGAGGACTTCCATGCGAGGATTGCGGGAGCCCAACCGGTGAGGCGAAGGCGGATGTTCACCGCTGCGTTCGCTGCGACCATCAACTGCTGGTGGAGCGGGATCGAGAACACGCCTCAGCCCGATATTGCGATTACTGCAATCCTTAACTTTATTGGACCGCCTCATGCTTTTCATGCGGCATATCCCTATGCCGCACCCTTCGGGCGCGATGCGTGCAAATCGGCTATCCTGCCGATTTGTGGCTACATATGAAACGCCAAAGTTGTGCGCTCAAATTTTACCCTTTCAACATTAAGAGATAACCTACGTGACTCCATATCAGTTGACCCATCTGAAACAGCTTGAAGCGGAAAGCATCTACATCATCCGCGAGGTGGCTGCGGAATTTGAAAAACCGGTGATGCTCTATTCCATCGGCAAGGATTCCGCCGTCATGTTGCAACTGGCGCTGAAGGCATTCTTTCCCGGCAAGCCGCCGTTTCCGCTGCTGCATGTGGATACCACCTGGAAATTCCGCGAAATGATCGAATTCCGCGACCGACTGGTGCGTGAACTGGGTCTGGAGCTGATCGTTCATATCAACGAGGAAGGGGTAAGGAAGGGAGTCAACCCCTTCACCTACGGCAGCAAGAAACACACCGACATCATGAAGACCGAGTCGCTCAAACAGGCGCTCAACAAATATCAGTTCGATGCCGCATTCGGCGGCGCACGCCGCGACGAGGAAAAGTCCCGTGCCAAGGAGCGAGTCTATTCGTTTCGCGACCGGAACCACCGTTGGGATCCCAAGAACCAGCGTCCGGAACTGTGGAATCTCTACAACGGCAGGATCGACAAGGGCGAGTCGATCCGGGTATTTCCGCTATCTAACTGGACCGAACTGGATATTTGGCAATACATCCATTTGGAAAACATTCCTATCCCAACATTATATTTCGCCAAGGAACGTCCCGTCGTCCAGCGCGAAGGCACATGGATCATGGTCGATGACGAGCGTATGCCGCTGGAGCTAGGTGAGGAGCCTCAGATGAAAATGGTGCGTTTCCGTACCCTGGGTTGTTATCCGTTAACTGGTGCCGTCGAATCCACTGCCAGCACGTTGCCTGAAATCATTCAGGAAATGCTATTGGCAACCACCTCAGAACGGCAAGGTCGGCTCATCGATCACGACCAGACCGGTTCGATGGAAGATAAAAAGAAAGAGGGGTATTTTTAGACAGGCAAAAGGCAAAAGGCAAAAGACACAAGGCTAAAAATGGCGCGACTGGAAGACTTGGACGTTTGGCAACGCCTATCAAGGCTTTGTGTTGAAATCTATAAACCTAAAAACTAACGAGGTTATTTCTGATGGCTAGACTCATTCCCCACGGTCTGTTTGTGACCGGCACCGACACCAGCGTCGGCAAAACTCAGATCGCCGCCGCCTTGGCTCGCCTGCTCGCGGAACGGAATCTCATCGTGCGCCCCCGAAAACCGGTGGAATCCGGCTGTCGTCGGGAAGGAGGCCGCCTGGTGCCGGAGGACGCCCGAACGCTACAAGCCGCCGCCCGTACCGACGACCCCTTGGAGCTCGTCTGCCCTTACTCCATGGAACCGGCCCTGTCGCCGGAACGGGCGGCGGTCTTGTCCGGTACGACTTTGACTTTGAATGGCGTACAGGCGGCCTGCCTCGAAGGGGTGGCCGAAACCGACTTCCTGTTGGTGGAAGGCGCCGGGGGATTCTATTCCCCTCTGGCGCCGGGCGCGCTCAACGCCGATCTGGCCGTGGCGCTGTCCTTGCCGGTGCTATTGGTGGCGGCGGACCGGCTGGGCACCATCGGCCACACCCTGATGACTGTGGATGCAATCAAACGGCGCGGCTTGACTCTCGCGGGGGTGGTATTGAACCGGCTTGACCCCCACGGCGACCCGCTGATGGACAACGCAGCAGACCTGTCCCGATGGCTGGGACATCCGGTGACCGTGACCGGCCGGTTCGATACGGGCATCGTTGATCCCGGCTGGATGATGCTTTGTCCGGCGCTGGCAGCCCTGGCTGACCGGTTGGCGGCGTCCAACCAGGATTTAATGTCACAGGAAATTCCATGAGTTTGAAAGGGGGGCGATTAAAAGTGCGGGGATTGAGGATATCGTTTCCACACTCGGCATTACCACAGTTCAGTAATGTGTGGGCGCGAATGAATTCGCGCCCACAACAGGATGTCGCTATCGATTCCCCGCATTTTTTAGTTACACCCATTTGAAAGCTCTGAACCCTGATTGGGCATTGAACGTTTACGAGGTATTACTGCCATGATCCACGCCCGCTTATCCGATGCCGCCCAATGGTCGGGCGCTGACCATTTCGGCCAGGATGCCGAATTTTCCGGGATCGAAATCGATTCGCGCCGGGTAACTCCCTGTTCCCTGTTCGTCGCGTTGACAGGGGCGCATCACGATGGTCACGATCATCTTGATGAAGCACATTCACAGGGGGCAGTTGCCGCGTTCGTCGCTCGGCCCGTACCGACATCATTGCCGCTCCTGATTGCAGAGGACACGGTGCTAGCATTAGGGAGGTTAGCCGCCACTTGGCGGCGGCAGTTCCAATTGCCGGTGATCGCCGTGCTCGGCAGTAATGGCAAGACTACCGTCAAGGAGTTCACCGCCGCGATTTTGCGGCAGCGGGATGGCGACGCCGTACTAGCGACCCATGGCAACCAGAACAATGCGCTTGGTGTACCGTTGAATTTGTTCCGTCTGAGTTCGCGGCATCGCGCCGCCGTCCTCGAATTGGGAGCCAATGAGCACGGTGAGATTGCGCTGCTCGGCGAAATGGCATTGCCGGATATCGCGATAATCACTAACGCCGGGCTGGATCATCTGGCCGGTTTCGGCGGGCGCGAGGGTGCCGCCCACGCCAACGGCGAGGTGTTTTCCGCCATGGCCAGCAACGGCATCGCCGTACTGAACGGTGACGATGAATGTCTGGCGATCTGGCGTCAACAAGCGGGCGACCGGCTGTGTTTACACTTTGGACTCAAGTCAGGCGTGGATGTGCGGGGCAACTGGCAGCCACGGTCCGACGGCGGCGATCTGACCATCGAGTCGCCGTGGGGGCGGATCCAGACCCGTTTGCAGCTCATGGGTAGACATAACGCCCTGAATGCCTTGGCGGCGGCAGCGGCCTGTCTGGCACTGGACATTGAACCGGAAGCGATTGCGGCGGGTTTGGCGGCAGTGCGCCCAGGAGCAGGGCGCCTACAGTTTCGACTTGGCGCGGGTGGTGCGCACATCATTGACGATACCTACAATGCCAATCCCTCGTCTCTGGCAGCGGCGTTGGAAACCTTGGCTACTATGCCGGGCAAAAAACTCCTGGTGTTGGGCGATATGGCTGAACTGGGTGATGAAGCGGATATTTGGCACGGCTGGGCGGGACAAACGGCGCGTGCGGCAGGCGTCGTGGAGCTTTTCGCGGTGGGCAAGCTGGCAGGTATTGCCGCGGAAAGTTTTGGGGAAGGGGCTCACCATCTGGCCGACCATCAGGCTTTGGTCAAAGCCTTGCTGCCGAGGCTTCGGCCTGACGTGAACGTTCTGGTCAAGGGATCGCGTTGCATGGCGATGGAAAACATTGTCTCGGAGCTTGGGCATCGTAGCCGTTAACCAGCTGTGGATGTGCAATGTAGATATTCAACGAATAGTCCCGGAAAATCAGCAAAACAAATATTTTTTATTACAAACAGATAATTTATGTCGATTCAATCCAGAAAACATACGCAACAAGTTTTAGTCGGTAACGTCAAGGTTGGCGGTGGTGCGCCGATTGTCGTGCAGTCGATGACCAACACGGACACCGCCGATGTGGCGGCAAGCGTGCAACAGATCATCGAATTATCGACCGCTGGTTCGGAAATAGTCCGGGTCACGGTCAACACCGAAGAAGCGGCCAAAGCCGTACCGGAGATCGTCAACCGGCTCGAACAAAAAGGCTTTTCGGTGCCGATCGTCGGTGACTTCCACTTCAACGGGCACAAGTTACTGGAAAAATACCCTGACTGCGCGCAGGCGCTGGCCAAATATCGCATCAATCCGGGTAACGTCGGCAAAGGCAAGGCCCGCGATCCACAATTTCAGCAAATGATCGAATTTGCCTGCCGCTACGACAAGCCGGTGCGCATCGGAGTTAATGGCGGCAGTCTCGATCAGACGGTTTTGACGCGATTGCTTGAGGAAAATCGGCAATTGGCCAAGCCAAGCGATTTGCGGGCAGTGACGCGGGAAGCCATCATCCAATCGGCCCTGGAAAGTGCCGCCAAAGCCCAGGAATTGGGTTTAGGCAAAAATAAAATCACGCTGTCATGCAAAATCAGCAATGTGCAGGAGTTGATCAGCATTTATGAAGATTTGTCTAGTCGTTGCGATTATGCCCTGCATTTGGGGCTTACCGAAGCGGGCATGGGTTCTAAAGGCATGGTGGCTTCGGCAGCGGCCCTTGGCGTATTGATGCAACAAGGTATCGGCGATACGATTCGCGTCTCGCTGACCCCTGAGCCCGGCACGTCGCGTACCCAGGAAGTCATCGTCGCCCAGGAAATTCTGCAAACCATGGGTTTCCGTTCTTTCACGCCGATGGTCATCGCCTGTCCTGGCTGCGGCCGCACCACCAGCGACTATTTCCAGAGGCTGGCGCAAGACATTCAGGGTTATCTGCGTGATCAAATGCCGGTCTGGAAGGACAGATATAAAGACGTGGAAACCATGGAAGTGGCGGTGATGGGGTGCGTGGTCAACGGCCCCGGCGAAAGTAAAAATGCCAATATTGGCATTAGTTTGCCCGGCAGCGGCGAATCACCGGTGGCGCCGGTATTCGAGGACGGCGTCAAAACCGTCACCCTGAAAGGCGACAATATCGCCGAAGCATTTCAGGCTTTGGTCGAACGTTACATCGAGTCACATTACGGTGCGCATTGAAGCAGCGCACTATTTTTATCCATGAGCGTTGATAACGATTCACGCCGAGTTTTCCCGGCAATAGTTTCATAAACCCCCGAGGTTCACCATGCCACAATACCGTTCCCGCACTACCACCCAGGGCCGCAACATGGCCGGCGCACGCGCACTTTGGCGCGCCACCGGCATGAAGGATGAGGATTTTTCCAAGCCGATCATTGCCATTGCCAACTCCTTCACGCAGTTCGTGCCGGGTCACGTCCATCTCAAGGACATGGGTCAACTCGTCGCCAGGGAAATCGAACAAGCCGGCGGCGTGGCCAAGGAATTCAATACCATCGCCGTGGACGACGGCATCGCCATGGGCCACGCCGGGATGCTGTATTCACTGCCCAGCCGTGAGCTGATCGCCGACAGCGTGGAATACATGGTCAATGCCCACTGTGCCGATGCGCTGGTGTGCATTTCCAACTGCGACAAGATCACCCCGGGCATGCTGATGGCTGCCCTGCGTCTCAACATCCCCGCTATTTTTGTCTCCGGCGGGCCGATGGAGGCGGGCAAGGTGACCTGGAACGGGCAAACCCGCGCCCTGGATCTGGTCGACGCCATGGTGGAAGCCGCCGATGACAGTATCAGCGACGAACAGGTCGCCGCAGTGGAACGCTCCGCCTGCCCGACCTGCGGTTCCTGCTCCGGCATGTTCACGGCCAACTCGATGAACTGCCTGACCGAAGCACTGGGTCTGTCATTACCGGGTAACGGCAGCCTCGTCGCCACCCATGCGGATAGAAAACAGCTGTTTCTGCGTGCGGGTCGTATCATCGTCGAGTTGAGCAAACGCTATTATGAACAGGACGACATCTCTGTCCTGCCGCGCGCCATCGCCAGCTTCGACGCATTCCAGAACGCCGTGAGTCTGGATGTGGCGATGGGCGGCTCCACCAACACCGTGTTGCATCTGCTGGCTGCGGCGCACGAGGCCGGGGTGAATTTCACCATGGCCGACATCGATGCCATTTCCCGCCGCGTGCCGTGTTTGAGCAAGGTCGCTCCGGCCACGCAGCTTTACCACATGGAAGACGTACACCGCGCCGGCGGCGTGATGGGCATTCTGGGCGAACTGGATCGCGCCGGCGTGATCAACCGCGATGTACCGACTGTGCATGCCCCAAGCATGGCTGCCGCACTCGAGCAGTGGGATATTCGGCGCACCCAAGATGAGGCGGTGAAAGATTTCTACCGTGCCGCGCCCGGCGGCATCCCGACCACCGTCGCCTTCTCGCAATCCCTGCGCTACCCGACGTTGGACGACGACCGTGCCGAGGGCTGCATTCGCGACAAGGAGCACGCCTATTCGCAGGATGGCGGCCTCGCCGTGCTCTACGGCAACATCGCGCTGGAGGGCTGTATCGTCAAAACCGCCGGCGTGGACGACAGCATCCTCACGTTCATCGGCCGCGCTCGAATTTTTGAAAGCCAGGACGACGCAGTGGCTTGCATTCTGGCCGACCGGATTGTTGCTGGCGATGTAGTGGTTATCCGTTACGAAGGCCCCAAGGGTGGTCCCGGCATGCAGGAAATGCTGTATCCGACCAGCTATCTCAAATCCAAGGGTCTGGGCAAAGCCTGCGCGCTGCTGACGGACGGACGATTCTCCGGCGGCACATCCGGGCTTTCCATTGGCCATGCCTCGCCCGAAGCAGCCGAAGGCGGCGCGATTGGCTTGGTGGTAGAAGGCGACACCATCGAGATCGATATTCCCAACCGTCGTATCCACTTGGCAGTGACGGCAAAAGAGCTGGAGCGGCGGCGAGCGGACATGGAAAACAGAGGCGTACAGGCCTGGCGGCCGGTCAAGCGCGAACGACATGTGTCCCCGGCGCTGAGAGCTTATGCGGCCATGACTACGTCGGCCGCTAAAGGTGCGGTGAGAGATGTTTCCCAAGTTGAGCGTAAATAATTCTACTTTGTCAGATTATACGTAAGCTCGTCATACCCGCCGGGAGCGGGAATCCAGTGCCATGGATGGTAAGCTCAAATCCATCCATGGCACTGGATTCCGGCACAAATCTGTCTGGAACAGATTTGCATTTACCCGAAGGGCGTCAGGCAGGATAGCCTGACGTGAATCCCTGCCGGAATGACGATCTTGAATTGTGTGATCATGAAATCTGACAAAGTAGAAATAAGTTGAACACTTCGGATAGATTAATGGTTCGGTTTTTGAATTCTCAAACAGGTTTCGGCGGTAACTTATGAATAATCAAACGATGGTGCAACGCGATTTGAAGGTGCTCTGGCATCCTTGCAGTCAGATGAAGGATCACGAATCAGTACCGTTGATCCCGATCAAATCCGGCCGGGGCGTCTGGTTGGAAGATTTCGAGGGGAATCGTTATCTGGATGCGATCAGTTCCTGGTGGGTGAATATTTTCGGACATGCCAATCCGGTCATCAATCAGGCCGTCAAGCAACAGCTCGATACGCTGGAACACGTGATTCTCAGCGGCTTAACGCATGAAGCGGCGGTGACATTAGCCGAAAAACTGGTTGAAATCACGCCGCCGGGACTGGATAAATGTTTCTATGCCGATAACGGTTCGTCAGCCGTCGAAGTTGCGTTGAAGATGAGCTTTCACTACTGGCGCAATCTCGGTAAAACTCAAAAAACCCAATTCATTACGCTGGAAAACAGTTACCACGGCGAAACACTAGGCGCGCTGGCGGTCGGTAATGTTGCGCTGTACAAGGAAACCTATGCGCCGCTGCTGATGGATGTCATCACGGTACCCGGGCCGGATTGCTACCATCGCGAAAGCGGCGAAACTTGGCAGGATTATTCAATCCGCCGTTTCGCCGACATGGAACGAACTCTGGCGAAACACGCCGATTCGGTGTGTGCGGTGATCGTCGAGCCGCTGGTGCAATGCGCCGGCAGCATGCGCATGTATCATCCTGTCTATCTGACCCTGCTGCGCGAGGCTTGCGACCGATACGGCGTGCATCTGATCGCCGACGAGATAGCGGTTGGTTTCGGGCGTACCGGCACCTTGTTCGCCTGCGAACAGGCGGGCATCAGCCCGGATTTCATCTGTCTGTCCAAAGGACTGACCGGTGGCTATCTGCCCTTGTCGGCGGTGTTGACCAGCGACACGGTTTATCGGGCGTTTTACGACGATTACCAAAACCTCACCGCGTTTTTGCACTCGCACAGCTACACCGGCAATGCGCTGGGTTGCCGGGCGGCGCTGGCCACTATCGGCCTGTTTCAGCAGCAGGATGTACTCGGCAACAATCGCCGGTTGGCGGCTGCCATGGCCAAAGCAGTCGAACGCTTCCAGGATCATCCCAACGTCGCCGAAGTCCGGCAAACCGGCATGATCGTCGCCATTGAGCTGGTCAAAAACAAACAAACCCGTGAAGCTTACCCGTGGCAGCAACGGCGAGGCTTGAGGGTCTATCAGTATGCGCTTGGTCGTGGCGTGTTGTTACGGCCATTGGGCAATGTCATTTATTTCATGCCGCCCTATGTGATCACGGAACAGGAGATCACACTGATGATCGAAGTCGCCTGGCAAGGCATTCAACACGCGGTGCGCGACTGATGTGCGCTTCCCGTGTATCTGTCGCGGCATCCGTCAAGTCAGTAGCCGTGTCGAAATCGATGGTAATAACGTTAAATAAAATGAAACGCCATCATGCTGACAATGCCAGCGAAATTAAAAATTCAGTAAGGAATGGGCGGAGTTGATGCTGAGTAAACTGATTGGTGGGATACTTTACGATTCAGCACAAAATGCTAAATCCTATTTTCTAAACACGCCCTATCAAAAACCAGGAGACTAAAATGAAACAAATCAGTAAAACATTTTTAAAAGGCTTAATTGCTATTGTACCCATCACGATCACTCTTTATTTACTGTATTGGCTGGCGGTGACTGCAGAATTGGCACTGGGTAATATATTCAAAGTTTTTCTGCCTAACAATTGGTATATAGAAGGCTTGGGGTTTGTTTCCGGTCTCGCAGTGGTGTTTTTTGTCGGCGGATTTCTGGAATCCGAAACCATACACAGACTTTTCCGAAAAGCTGAAGAGTATGTCATCCAGATTCCCGTTGTAAAATCCATTTATACAGCCATCCGTGATCTGATTTCGATATTCTCCAGTGAACCCGGAAAAGAGCTTAGGCAAGTCGTCCTGGTTGATGTGCCGGCAAACGGCGGCAAACAGATCGGCTTTATTACTCGTTCCGATTTCTCGGGATTTTCCGATCCGCTTAATGCGGATGATCAGGTGGCTGTTTATCTGCCATTCAGCTATCAAATAGGTGGTTTCACTGTCATTATGCCTCGTACATCTGTAGTACCGTTGGCTATGTCTGTGGAGGATGCTCTGCGCTTTGTGACAACAGCTGGAGTCGTCGGCCATACAAAATAAGAAGATGAAAAATTATGTCAAGCAAGTGGGCCATTCGATGTCGTGTGGATCTTGAACGGGCAATTACCGGAACGTCGTTTTGTTCGTCTTGTAAATTCGTGAATGGCAACCATATCCAGGTTTTGTCTGGATTAACTGATGGTGAAAAGCGGATTGATCCTGCAAGAATTCACCTGAAGAAATGATGATTTAAAATTCAATCTTCTTGAATTCACCACAATGAGATCATTAATAATGAAAAAAAAACATCCATCAGACAATCGTCCATGGCACACGTTTTCTCCAGAAGCAACGTGTGCGACTTTAACCAGCACTGAGCAGGGCTTAAGCCAGCAAGAGGCTCAGCGCCGACTCATGCAATACGGCTTCAATAAGCTTACGCCAGTGACCAGTCGCGGCACTCTCAAGCGCTTTTTCAGCCAATTTCACAATGTACTCATTTATGTATTGCTTGCTGCAGCCGGTGTAACGGCAGCCATTGACCACTGGGTTGACAGCGGTGTTATAGTCGGTGTGGTAGTGATCAATGCGCTGATCGGTTTTATTCAGGAGGGCAAGGCCGAAAAGGCCCTGGATGCGATACGCAATATGCTCACGCTCCAGGCTATGGTGCAGCGTGACGGCAAGAATTTTCTGATGTCGGCCGAGCAATTGGTTCAGGGCGATATTGTTACCATAGAAAGCGGTGACAAGGTACCGGCTGATTTGCGTCTGTTACAGGTCAAAAATCTGCGTGTCGATGAATCCATGCTCACTGGGGAATCTTTACCCGTCGAAAAAAATACAACGGTTGTAGGTGTCGATACTGTGCTAGGGGATCGATTCTGTCTGGCTTATTCGGGCACCTTAATTACCTACGGTACAGCACTTGGTATCGTAGTCGCTACCGGTGACAAAACCGAAATCGGCCGTATCAGTTCCATGCTGCGCACCGTTCCCCAATTAACCACGCCGCTGCTACGGCAGATTGCCGGCTTCAGCAAATGGTTGACCTTTGCTATCTTAATTGTGGCTTCAGCTACCTTCGCCTATGGCTGGTTCATTCAGCACTCTTCTTTGACAGAGTTATTTATGTCAGTGGTGGGGCTTGCCGTGGCGGCCATTCCCGAAGGCTTGCCTGCTATTATGACCATTACCCTGGCTATCGGTGTGCAGCGCATGGCCAAACGCAATGCCATTATCCGGCGTTTACCCGCCGTCGAAACGTTGGGCTCGGTGACCGTTATCTGTTCTGATAAAACCGGCACCCTGACCTGCAACGAAATGACCGCTAAATCAGTCTTCGTTAATAACCAATTATTTACTGTGGACGGTGTGGGTTATAAGCCCCTCGGTGATTTTAAACTGGCAGACAAAACAACACCTGTAGAAGATCATGCGCATTTGCATGAATTGCTTCGTGCCGCCGTGCTGTGCAATAACGTAAGATTGGAAAAAAAATTAGGTAACTGGATTATTCACGGTGATCCTACCGAGGGAGCATTAATCACCCTGGCGCACAAAGCCGGAATGGATTCTGATTTGCTCAATCAGGAAATGCCGCGTACCGACATTATCCCGTTCGAATCGGAACATCGCTATATGGCAACCCTGCATCACGACCATAGCGGCCATGCCTTTGTGTTTATCAAAGGCGCTCCCGAAAGAGTGCTCGGCATGTGCAGTCTGCAACGCATTAATGGCGAAGATGTACCCATTCATGTTGACCATTGGCAGCAAATGATGGATCAAATTGCAGGCCGTGGTCAGCGCCTGCTTGCGATTGCCTTCAAGACGGTACCTGCCACGCAGAAACAAATCAGCTTTGCTGATGTTGAAACAGGACTGACTTTGCTTGGCATTGTCGGCATGATTGACCCGCCACGTCCTGAAGCCGTTAAAGCAGTACTCAAGTGTCAAAACGCCGGTATCCGCGTCAAAATGATTACAGGTGATCATGCGGCGACAGCCGTAGCCATTGCCGCACAGATCAATATCGGTGATGGCTCGGTGCTGAGTGGAGCAGACCTGGATAGCATGACCGATAGTGAACTTATAGCTGCCATTCGCAACGTCGATATTTTTGCCCGTACCAGCCCGGAAAACAAATTACGCCTGGTGACTGCACTGCAAGCAGACGGCCATGTAGTAGCCATGACCGGTGATGGCGTTAATGATGCACCGGCACTCAAACGCGCCGATGTCGGTGTGGCGATGGGTAACAAGGGTACCGAGGTCGCCAAGGAAAGCAGCGAAATGGTGTTGGCGGATGACAATTTTGCTTCCATAGCCCATGCCGTTGAAGAAGGTCGTGGCATTTACGACAACCTGAAGAAGTCGATTATTTTTATCTTGCCGACCGGTGGTGGTGAAGCATTAATTATCGTCGCGGCCATCGTCATGGGTGAAACATTGCCTATTACACCGGTACAAATATTATGGGTGAACATGATTACAGCTGTTACGTTATCACTAACGCTTGCCTTTGAGCCGCCAGAGCGAAACATTATGGGCCGCATGCCCAGGAATCCGAATGAGCCATTACTCTCGGCGTTCATGATTTGGCGCATTCTGTTTGTGTCGCTCATTATGGTAACTGGTTCCTTCGGACTGTTTCTCTGGGTGCGATCTTTGGGAACCTCGATTGAACAAGCACGGACGGTTACTGTGAACACACTGGTGATGTTTGAAATATTTTATGTCTTCAACAGCCGTTACCTGCACCATTCCGTGCTCAATCTACATGGCCTGTTCGGTAACTGGTTGGTGTGGCTGGCTGTCCTGCTGCTGATTGCACTCCAACTGGCTTTTACCTATTGGCAACCCATGCAAGTGTTATTCGGCACTGTTGATGTAGATGCGCATACCTGGCAAATGATTGTCGCCGTTGCCTCAAGTGTGTTCATACTGGTTGAAATCGAAAAGTTTTTTATACGTTTGTTCATGCACAAAGCAACTGTCGGGAATAGCAAGAAATGAATAAGGGATTTGAGACATATATATGCCACGTATTTTGATCATTATTGCCAATATTGATTACGGAATGCGGTAATGTCAACTTCAAACAAAAAATGTAACTTCTCATTAGTCACAGGTAAGCTTATTTTTCAATGAGTTATAATTGTAAGAAATCACGAAAAATCGCATTTCTAATCCCACGCGAACAACAAATCAATAACTTACGACGCACTGGCATTAAAAATAACGTTTATTATCAGTTTTTACAAATTTTTTAGTCATATAAGTGTTTGATTTATAAGCTACCTGCGGCTAATGAGAAGTTACCAAAAAATTGGGTAACACTATGAATGAAAAACAATCTTGGTTTAATAGCTTAAATAAAAAAGACCAATTGTTTCTGTATTGTCGAGGGTGTAAAAAACTCCGTGTAAACCGCCGTTAAAAAATCTCTGGAAATCGATCCTCGTAGAGAATCATAAACTGATTCAGGGCGGGCTTCCAGTCACGGATTGGCATCGACCATTTTTTGGCCGCCTGTTCGATAGCTAAATACACCACTTTCATCGCCGATTGATCAGTAGGAAATAGTTTGCGACGCTCAGCCCGGTAGGGTACGCTGTGCGTATCTTATCGATTACAGGATATTCTTTATCAAATGCGGCAAAAACATCTGCCACACAAGAATCATTATGAATAATGGCCTCAATGTGACCAATAAACTCCGTGCCATCATTAAGCATCGCTATCTCGTCGCCATCGGCACCCTCAATATCGAAATCCTGAATAGCAACCTGAATGGGAGCGGAGGAGTTCGAATAAATCGCTTGAACAATGCCTCCTTCAACGTGAATGACAAGACGGATTTGATTTGTATTTGTAGTCATGGTGTCTCTCCAAAAAAATAAAAAAAGGGAGAACACCGGCCCGTCGAGGAAAGTTGTTTTCCCTGAAGGGTTAAGTCAATCTAAGTGAGTTATTCGCTCAATTGAGTACTGTGGTTGCTTTCATAACACTGAGCGCAATAGGCATCGCTAAATCTTCTTGCTGTTTATCGACCATGTGAATTTCTTCGTCAAATGCAGCAAAAACTTCCGCCACATAATTAGAATCATCCAAGGAAGTAACATCATCGAGAGCAACAAACTGATCACCATTGGTGAGCGTTACAAGATCGCTATCATCGGCGCCATCTGCCATATCGTAATCCGTGATAATAAACCTTATAGGTACTAATGAGTCCGAATAAACGTCTTTCACCAGTCCTTCTTCGACGCGGATAACGATACGGATTTCATTTGCATTTGTAGTCATGGTGTTTCTCCAAAAAATAAAAAAAAGGGAAACACTATGCCCATCAGGGAAGTGTTTCCCCTGCTGGGTTAAGTCAATCGCAGTGAGTTATAGCTTATGAGAGTGTCGTTTATAATTTAAGATGATTTGTCCTGGCTTTGGGCCATAGGTGTAACACCATCTTTCTCGTACCACCGACTGTTGCCGTAGTCCTCATCACCGATTTCGTCAACCAAAAAGCAGTCAATGTCATCAGCAAATTCCTGGTCAGCTCCTTTGTTAAACAAAGCATTCAGATCAACCAACACCTCGGCCTTTTGAATCGCATCAGCATGGCTTTCAGCTTCAATATCGCATACCTTGACACGCACAATGGCGTAGATATGGACGTTGTGTTTTTTGACACCATTGCTGGAAGATGGGACGGTATACAGCAACCGTTTTTCAACCAGTATTTCCTCAGTAATGTCGACCAACCGGTCAACACCAAAGAATTCGAGAATCGACTCTTTAACGCTGACATAGTGCGGCCCAACATGATCAGTCAACCCGTAAACGAGTTCATCGCTTGGGTAGTCGTTATCTTCCAACTGATGAATCACTTCAGCAGACAGGGCAAGAACGCGATCGGTAACATCAAGATCACAAGCGCCATCAATATCCATCGCGGTGTCGTGAACCCAAGCCTGCGGCTGGAAATGAGCAATGACGCGCCGATCATCAACGACTTGAACGTCTACAGGTAAAACTTGATACCTGCTGTTATCGTCTAATTCGGCTTGGCTTAGTAAAACACTTACACCAAGCGGAAAATCAACCCAATAACAGTGCTCTTGTCCGAACAATACATGACAAATAACCCCATCTGCATTAGGCCCGGTAAAAACATCCTGGCCAGAGTCAGTATCCGAAGTTTCGCCTTGAATGGAGATAAGTCGAGTTCCAACAGGAAGATGGATCAATCTAGTATCGTCACCAATGCTCTCATAACACTGAGCGCAATAAGCTTCATCAAACAAGGTAGTAACTTTTGCGCTGCACTGGTCCCAAGTCCAATAAGGCTTATCGAACGTAAAATCCTGATATTCCCAGTTGTGCCGGGCAGCAAGATTTTTTGCAATAGTGCGAAGATCCTCAAGCTTAGACATACCAGCATCAGCGATACAATAAGCCTCATTATTGAGATCTCTTGTATAAGCTGAGAAAAACTGAGGATTATCGTCATCAACTTCACAAATGGTTTCATTTGCTTCGAGATCGAATTCGCCCTTTACCCCGTGAATCTCAATACTCACGTAAAGCTCGGGCTTGGATTCAAGAATGCTGGTATATTGGTCAAAATATTCATCATCAAACATAAGGTTCTCCAAAAAATAAAAGTGGGAAACCCAACGCAACCCAATTGGGAAACGATTAGAGTTCCCCTGGTGTGTAAAATTAATAATTAAACAGACTTTTCCATGTAAAACATTTCAAAGACGTCATCAAATTCTTCAAACATCGAGTAAAAATTCTTCGGAGCATAAAGATCCTTGAATTCTTTCAACGCTACTGTAGTGGACTTTCTTTTACGACTCAACCAAACTTTTTTAATGCCGGGTTGCTCGCAAAATGCCGTTATTGCCTTTCTGATTTCCAATTGCTTGGTAAAGCCAGAGCCATTGTTATTCCAATAGATGGCAGCATCTTTCGGAATCGTTTTCAGGTTGTGGACAATTACTTTTTTCATCTTCGTAGTCTCTCAAGAAAAACGGGAAACCACATAAGCCCGATAGGGAATATGATTCCCGGTTGGGTAAAGAATTGAAAAAATGGCGAATCAAAAACCTGATTCGCCGGTTAAAGATTAAATGGACGTTAAATTTTGGAGCTTAGCGTTTTACGAAACATACCCGCAGCATCAGTATCAAGATGGTCGGCAAAAATATCATCGCCATCCACCAAAACATGAGTGCCATCGTCATTGTTTGTGTAAGTAAAGCCCGCGTTGTATTCATCGCACAAATCGGCCAGTTTCTTCAAAAACTCGGATTGCTTTTCAGTCAGCATAAGTTCTCCTAAGAGATTGGGTTAAAAACCGGCTAATCGAAAGTGATTAGCCAGAAGGTAAAGATCAAGCTGCCAACAAATCGCGGCTGATTCTGAATAGCTCAGAACGCAACTCGGACACGTTGTTTATACAGATTGATTGATCAAATAAATGACTTGTGTCGAAACAGATCCCCACGCCTACAAGCTCAATACCGGACGATTCGCAGCGCTTGATAACGGCTTTTGCGGCACATTCATCGTCAGGCTGTCCATCGGTCAACACCATAATTACTTTCCGTCCTTCACGAGTAGCAATCACGGACGATGCGGCATACCACAAAGCGGCATGAAGCGGTGTACATCCATTGGTAACAGCCGAGAATGCAGAAGCATTAGGACGAACCTTTTGTCCATGTTTCAACAGCGGAACAACATCATCAGAATCACCAAACGGGAATCGCGTCACGGCAGGATTAACGCCTGAAATACCTTCAAGTGCCAATGCCAATGCCATAGCGGATTCGATGGCTAATTGAATCAGCCTACGATTTGAGTCCGTACTGTAAATTCCATTCATTGAGCCTGAACAATCAACCAGTAAATGAATAGCGGTATTTGGCGCCTGCTTATGACTCCTGCGTTCGAAAACACGAGCATCACCTTGAATCAAGCGCGACAGTTTCCGGCCATCAATACGATTACCCGAGCGTTTATTTACGGGACGATCATAACGACTGGATTGAACCAGACCTTGAAGAGAAGCGCGAATTTTGCCAGAGTCACTTAAAACCTTATTAATTAAGTCGTTACCAGCAGAAGAATTCCGGTTAGGATCCATAGCGACGGGCATGTAAATATCAGCATCGTAACTATTGTGAGATTGACTGCCTAAAAGCTCTTGAACAGCTTCAAATAAATCTTGAGGCACATCATCTTCACTGGCTGACAACACAGAAGCCAGGGCTTGTAGCGTGTGCTCGCTATCCTGATCTTGTGAATCATCGGCACCACTACCAGTAGAATCAGCATGGCCCCGACCAGGTTGTGAATCTTGATCTTGAGCGTCACCGTCGGCATCGTTCTGTTGGGAACCTGCGCCTTGACTTTGATCTTGATCGTCCTGTCCAGATGCATCCTGATCTTGAGCGGATTGACTGTCATCAGTATCTTGATCGGATTGAGAATCATCACCTTGCGACTGATTATCCTGTGAGGAATTGCCGGAGCTTGGATTGGTTAAGTCATCATCCTGATCATTATTGCTTTGTCCAGATTGAGTTTGTGACGACGAATCATCACTTCCTTGTTGCTGAGACTGGTTAGACTGCTGCTGTTGACGCGCTTTTTCCTGCTCAATTTCCTGCTCTTCTTCAATCATGCGCAAGATGCGGTCGGCAAGCCGAACACAGTCACGCGTTACTTGAAACTCAGGGACTTCAGATAAAAGTGCTACAAGTCTTGTTACCGCGCCCACTGGAAAAGTATCTTCAAGTAATGATTCTGCGGTGTCTGCATACGACGCTAGAGCGGTTTGACCCAAGACATCGTTACGAAGACGAAACAACAAAAACTGTGACAAAACGTCAGCTGGATGAATCTGTTCATTTTGACCGATTATTTGAAATCCACCGGTTTGAACAAGATACTCAACCACCTTCTCAGTAGTCCGTTTAGTGCCTGGATAAGTATTCTGCATTAATCTCTCAATACGGATATCCTCCAGGATGTTGACGATACTTCTCCGAATAGGACTGGTAGCTGCTTTACGAAAATCCGCAAATTCGGTAAACCGAACATGAGCTGCTTCATGTGCCAAATAACCCCATGCCACATCCTTGTAAGACGGATCTTCAAGGTTGTAAGCTGGCAAGTTAATCGTATTTCCATCTGTATACGCATCAGAACCGCCAACTTTAACTTTGACGCCAAATTTGTTACCCAGTGCAGCGGCAACGATAGGGAATGCGTTATTCAAACTTTGGTTTTTCATGGTGTATTCCTAAAAATAAAAAAATAGGCAAACCATGACCCAAAGGGGCTATGTTTGCCCCTAGTGGGTTAAAAACTAAAAATATCTATCAAGGGAAATAATAATCCCCAATAGTTGATTCAGTGTTTTTCAAATCATCACAAAATTGTTTAAGTTTTTTAGACGGCTCAAACAATCCGGGATCAGGATGCAATTGCGAACCTTCAATAGCAGCTGGTAAAATGAAGGCGGGACAACAACGCACACCCATACGGATTGTATTGCAACCCGCCGGGTGGAAATAAATAAAATCAGAACCAGAAGTCTGTAGATTCTGCGGTTTCTTCTGATTCGACTAGATCGTCGTCATCAATATCTTCCAGATCGTCTTCAGATGAAGATTCAACCGGCGTAACATTAGCGGCTTGAGTAACCGCTTTAGCAGTGACCTGAACATCGTCTACAAGTGATCCAAGAACGCTTTCTACTAAACCAAGTAATGCATCGGATGGAACGAAAGGTTTTGCGGCTTCTAAAGGTTCCTGAGTAACGGTGTCTTCTTTCGAAGAGTCGTATTTAGCCAGGAATGCATCAAAACCAGGAAGATCGTCAACATCACTTTCAATTTGAACTTCAGGTTGTTCACCTAAGTCGTTATCTTCAGTATCCGTTGTAATCTCCAGCACAGGCTGTTGAACGATATCTTCATCGGCAAGCGTTGAATCGGCATCTGAAATGAGTTGATCATCCAAATCGTCTTCAAGCTCAATATCAAAATTGATAACAGTATCTGGCTGCAATAAACCACTGCCATGCCGTTTGATCTTTTCCGGATCGGACAATAACAAACCAAGACGGAATAGGCTATGAAAGACAACGCCGTTATAAGGACCACTTTTTGGAAGCAAATCCAAAACACTATCGATTTCATCAACAATCGGCATACACCGATGATCGAGAAAACCAAGACTATCGAGCTTGTCACGTATTCTTCGAAAACCATTCAATGCCCGAACGGTCACTGAATCTTTACCCACAAATGACCTATCGATAATCTGATTGGCATCTTGAGAAATTTCCCTAAAAAGTTGTTCACTCATAGTGAGTGCGCGACGTTCGAGAGATTCTTCTTGCTCAGGTTTAGTTACACGAAAAACCACATAATCAAAACGCAGCTTGGCAGCTACAGTTCCAACCGGTTCAATGGCTCTACGAATAGCATCGCCAAATTCAGCATGACAACGAATCCATTCTTCAGTATCGGCGGTGTAGCTTGCCAAAAACAGATCTCTTTCCTGATAAAACTTCTTGGAAAGCGCATCAAGCTCTTGAGTAATCCTTGTGATCTCAGTCCTTGGATTAGCAAAACCACCAATAAAACGGGTGCCGGATTCAAGACAAATCCTTTCCGCTTCTTTCTTAATACGATTGAATTCCTTCAGCTTGTCAGGATGAATGGTCTTCTTAGTGCCAAGGGACGCTAGGTCTTCCGGTGGAAGTCTGGAACCATCGGCAAGCATAAGGTCTTCAGCTCGAAGTTTTTTCGAACTTGTCCAAATACTGATGTCGAGTTTAACGACGTCAACCTGGTCAAGTATCATGTCTGCGTTTGTCATATCTGCTTCTCCAAAAAAAGTAAAAGTGAAGAGACAGATTGCGTCCCATCAGGGCGAAAAATGCCCCTTCTGGGTAAGTAAAAAATTAAAAGTTCAGAAGTAAAAGTCTTCCTGTTCAGATGCGATCATGGATAGATCAATCCTTTTCACAAGCAAACCTATTTCTTCTGCGATAAGACGTACGGATTCCAGATCGGTGTCAAAAAATGACAACGCTTCGGTTTCCAGTTTGAGCTGGTCACTGATTTCAACACCGTCTTCATGGGACAAGGAAACAGTGATACCTTCGGGTGCGTTTTTCTTCAGTACCATAAGCAGCAACAAAGAAGCAACACCATCCTCTTTCGACAAACACCCCGCATCTGGTTTAACAAAATCACCATGACCATGAATGATCATTTCTGCCCATAAACAATCCGGATATGTACGCAGAATCGCGTTGGCATAACCGGCAGCCAGGCCTCTTGAAAAATGATGTGCGGGACTATCCACCATAGGAGGAGGTATCTTAATTCGCCAATAAATATGCGGATCATTCTCTGTAGGCTGATGGTCTACACCAACGGGCTTTGAAGATGTGGGAGGAACGTTGCTAATTTTTCCGTCATCACCAATCCAGGCTTGTCCGGAATGTTCATAGCCTTTTCGCTGTTTCGAACGTATCAGTTTATGCATATCGTCGGGATGAACAATACCTTTGGTGTTGGACGACATCTTTGCACCCGATTTCCCCCAGAATGTTGTGAATGTGCCATCGTGATTATAACGAAGAGCCCACAACTTTGACGAACCGTCTGGATTGTCAAACCGATAAAAATCAAATGGGTTAAGGTTCATTGCTATTCTCCCCAAGCATCACCGAAAACGTCTTTGGCAATACGATGGATAGCTTCACGTTGAGTCGGCTCTGCACGTAATGTGAGGGCACGATCTAACGAATACGCCAGCGCATTAGGAGCGCGTTTGTAAGCAATCATCAAGTTCGTCCAGCGCACCAGAGTCCGTGTGGACATCGTAACGCTTAATTCACCTGAGCTGTCAGAACCACCGACAAAAAGCCGACGGATTTCATTAGCGACCTCAATCATTTTCTCTGTCAAATTTTCCATAACCGCATCAACAGAAATACCCATGCTAACAAGCGCCGCTTGCAGGATGGACTTCTCAATAGAAGCTTCAGGATAACCGACTTCCATTAATCTGAACCGATCTAGAAACGCAAGGTTTTGCTGCATGATGCCTTGATAAAGACCGCTTTGATCACCTTGACCAGCGGAGTTGCCGGTAGCTATCAGACGGAACTTAGGATGAGGTTTAATCACTTCACCGCCGTTTTGAGGAATGACCAAAGGTTGCCCTTCGATAATATCGTTCAAACCAGCGAGTTCAGAGGGATCCATCAAGTCGATTTCATTCAAAATCAACAGATGACCATCGCGAACAGCTTGAGCAAGCGGACCCTGCATAAAAGACATGGAACCATTGACAAGCATAAATTGACCAATAAGATCGTTCAGCTCAAGACGACCATGACAGGTGACTTGATTAACGGGCCAATTCAAGCGAGAAGCAACCTGGCAGATCAGCGAGGTTTTACCTGAACCGGTAGGGCCAGTCAAATACAGCGCATCGCCGAGAGGATTGGTAATAAATGCCAAGATATCGCGTAGATGTTCATTTCTGAATACATACTCTTTATTGGCTGGAATTAAAGGATGCAGAGCATCTTCAAAGCCATCAACAGTCATTGCGGCAGGAGCAACAATGCCAAAAGTTGAACCAATCGCGAATTTTTTAGTTTGAGTAGTCATAGTGTTTTCTCAGATTAAACCAGAGAAAACACACAGTTCCCAGCCGGGAAAAATGAATTTTCCCCAGTGGGTTAAAAAATAAATCAAATAAAATCACGGCTAAGCCGTTTCATAAGTATCACGCCGGAGCGCTTCATTGATTCCTTATTTAAAGTGCTGAACTGGCACTACTTTTGAGTCCTCTTAGAGAACTACAAAAAATCGTCTTTCCACAATACTCGCTCAAAGCACTCTGGAGAGACGGTAAAGTCATTATGCTATTTACCGTCAAAATAGTAAGATCAAAAGACGCTCAAATTACGCGTCTTTTGAGGGGGATAAAATGAACTCAGTTCGCAAGCAAGAAATTCTATTTAAAAAGAAATTAGTATTCCGAAGGCAGCAACAGAACGTCGTCGAACAAATAAAAGCTCCAGGTTCCCTCAACCAAAGTTGTGAATGGCACATGCTTTGATTTTAGTTCTTTACTATCGCCATCTTTGACAACGATTGTGCAAGATCCATTTTGAGACTCCACCGTAATAAATAAAACGGCTGGTCTTTTAGCATTGGGAAGTACTCGGTCGCAATAACATCCAACAGCCAATAGCTTTCGGTTTGCTCCGCAAAATACTTAACGCCATCGGTATATGTCATCGTAGGCATCAACGGGTGTTTATGCCAGTGTTCCGTGCCAATAAACTGCATTAGCTCAGATTCCAATGCTTCTTTTCGTAGTGTTTCCATGTGAATCTCCAGGTAAAAGTAAAAGACCGCAAGAAACGCAGCATCCGCAAAGGATGAGTGTCTTTGCAGAAGGTGAAATAAAGAATGATCAGGCCAGTCATCGCAACCCTATGTACTTGTTGAGTGTTGAGAGCCGTCAGTGATGTAACAGTTCAGCATTCCTGGGTAATACGGGCCTGTTTAGCAGATACCTAATGCCTGGTTCGCAAAATCACGAGCAGAGTCAATTTCACCTGCAAGCAAGGCTTGGCACGCATAAAACGCAAATTCCTTTCGCTTTATAGCTTTAACGGAGGCATCGGGTTCTGGGAACGCCGAGACTTCTTCAGCACTAAAACGCAAGGTTTCGCCGTTCACTTCTTCGAAATCATCGAATAGCAAAGGCATATTTTGAGTGTTATCCCAAATAGTGCTTTCATCAAATGCAGTCTGGGCCAATTGCTTGGCGGATTCAGCATCAGTCGCGGTTACACCCACAACAACGCGGTGGGTGTAGTCAATTTCGTATGTGACAGCGAATTTTGTAGTCATGGTTATGTCCTCTAAAGGTTTAAAAAAGAGGCAACTATTTCCAATGAGGATGTTGCCCCTCATGGGTTTAGTGAGATTTTCTATTTGGGATGGATTCGAATTTGCCTAAAACAGCATCACGAATGTCATTAGGATCCAATCCAGATACCTTGCAGCAGTTGATGAAACTGAAGGGATTTAGATCGCCGATGTTCGTCAGCCAGTTGTATATTTCAACAACCGTTTTCATTGAACATCTACCGTCAAACAGATTGTGTAACGAGTCTTCCAGAAGACAATCGCAGATATGCGCAATTTCTGTATCAGTCCAGGGCGGTACTTCTTCAGGCAAGGTCTCTGTGCTTTGTAGCCACAGCCATTGATCATCGAACAAATCGAGATTTAGGCTACGATCAAAACCTCGTCGCATGGTGCCTCCAAAAATTCGGGAAACACATGCGCCCAGTCGGGGGGGGCAGTGTTCCCCGATGGGTTAAGGTTAATGATGAGTTAAGGTTTTAAATCAAAACCAAAAATCACCGTCTGTAGAAGACATAATTTCGTCCATTGAGAACGGAACTTGTGCCTTTTCTTCGCCTTTAAGCGTAAAACGTGTTCGCTCAGTCGATTTCTTGCGGAAGGTTTCCAAAAAAGCGGGATCAACATCGGGATGCAGGGCCATTAATGCAGCCTTGTAGTCGACATTACCTTGCGTAAGATAGCGATTGATTCTAAGCCCACTGCTTTCGGCTTGAGCATAATCGCCCATTAATTTAAGGAGATTTTTCGCGATATCAGCCTGCTGTTTTTCATAAGGTTTAATCTTGGATGCGAAGTCTTTAATTATTTCTTCAGCACTGTGATAATTTGCTGCCAGTACGTTCCATTGATCAATTTCCAGTCCAGACGGAATGAAGATGTCACGATCAATATCAGTCGCTGGCGGCTGATTTTTTAACAAATGATCAGCAAACTTTTGGCCCTCGATAATCAAACTATCAATAACCAAATCATTCTTTTTAATCAAAAAGTCTAAAGGCGGCTCCTTATCGTTCAAATAAAACGACAAATAACCTTCATTAGTTCCAGCGACTACAATCTGCTGCTGAACTTGATAGTAATAACGCCTATAAACTTTTGATTTAGTGCCATTTTGCTGCGCATCTCGAAAATTAACTTCCATTGGAACTTTAAGTTCTACAGGAATTCCATCATCGTTCAACCCATCAAAAGAAGCCCTTAGAAAAGGATGATCTTCTGATTCTGCGCATAACGGTAAAACTATCGTGTTATGACGATCTTCAAAAGACCTTCGAGCTGTTGCCTCAAGTCTAATTCCTCTTTGGACAAAGGGATTACTGTCCAGATTATCTGGAAGAGTAATTCCCTTCTTCTCGTTGTATAAGCGATAAATTGTCTTTAAAGGACATTGTCCAAGAACAATAATTGCTTCTGATGCAGAAACACCCAAATTGCGCCATTGGTGCCATTCGGGCGTGCGCTGTTGAAGATTAACGACTTTCATAAAAGACTCCCAGTAATTAATGGGCGTCATGAAAAAACCCAAGTGGGCTTTCAGTGACGCCCAACGGGTGAAAGTAATTAGTTAACCAAGAACGGCTCTAACAATATCAATTACATTTCCTTCTGGAAACGCAGCTCTTCCTAATAATGAAACCAGAAAAACTGATGAAAATAAAAAAGCTGAAATTAGGCCAAAAATTAATTTAAGAATACTCATGACGATCCTTTAAATAATGAAGGGCATCATGAAGTCCCGAGGGGCATACATGATGCCCTGTAGGGTTAAAAGTAGATTAAGCCAAATTAGCTTTTGCTTCAGCTAAAGGTGACTTCTTATTGTTGACGATACTACTAGCTTGCTCTGGAGCTTTACCTTCAGAAGAATTCTCTTTAGGATTTGGCACAGAAGCAGCTTGCGTATTAACAGGATCTTTCTTTTGCGGAAGATTAATCAAATTGGCTTCATAAAGTGATTTAGCCTTATTAATTTCTTCATTCACAAAAAGCAAGTTGAATCCTGAGAAGTTTTCGCCGGCATAATCAAGTGCTGCTTGAAATGCACCACCGGCTTTCTGAGCCCGATCAATAAGTCTTGGTGCCATCTTCGTAGCTTCAACACTGGGTGCCTGATCGGTCGAACCTGACATATCAATGACAGTAGACTGACCTTCGATAATGCGTTCAGCTTCGTCCTGGTCATAAATACCGACAAAACCAAATGCAATACGTGAACACTGGATCATGGCTTTATGACGTAACAACCTTTTGGTATGAGTCTGCCAAGGGCCATTGATAATGTAAGGAGCGCCGCCGTTCTTAGGTGTGCCAGTAAAAGGTGGACGGTAAGTTTCATCAAGAAATTCTTTAATGCGAATAGGATGAGTTCTACCTTTACGGTAAATTACGCATTCAATCCAAGTTGAGCAAAGTTTGCCACCTTCAGGTGTAATGATTTCATCGGCGTAAACAAATTCAAGCCCATCCATATCGGGATGCTGATTAATGATACGAGACCATCCGTCAATACCGACAACAGGAACGATACCGTTCTGCTTATCAGGAAAAGCATAAATTTCTTTAATGAACGGATTCAAACCATATTGATCAGCAACGATCAATAAAGCATTCATCTGTTCATCGCTTACAACACCATCTTTAACTTTAAAGGCTGTCGCTTTTAAAGTGTCAATCAATTTTTGTTCGTCCTCAAAATTGAATTTATCGGCGAACTTTTTGAACAGTGAATCTTTTTTACTAGTGCTACTCATGGTGTACTCCAAAAAATGACACAGAAGGGACACCAAGAGTCCCAAAGGACAAATGGCGTCCCAAGGGAAAGTAAAAATTAGCGAAGTTTAATAAAACGAAACGGCGCTAAACTTTAAAAAAGCTAATAAATTAAATAACTTGACTCCTAAAACGGTATGTCGTCGTCAAAATCATCATAAGCAGGTCCATCATAAGCAGGAGGTGCGGAATGAGAATTAGATTGTGACGAAGTAGAAGAAGCATTGGCCGAATAAGAAGGCGAAGGTGAAGATCCGGTTGAAGATGATCCAGAAGAATCGTTCGGTTTTCCGCCTAACATTTTCATTTCGGTAGCATGGATTTCAGTCGAGTAACGATCCTGGCCGGATTGATCCTGCCATTTGCGTGTACGGATAGGACCTTCAAACAGAGTTAAAGAGCCTTTTTTAAGATAGTCCCGCGCAATTTCAGCAAGCTTTCCAAAAAGAATGACACGATGCCATTCGGTTTTTTCTTTACGTTCACCTGAAACTTTATCTTTCCAGGATTCTGTAGTTGCAAGACTGATAGTGGCTACAGCTTTACCTTCTTGAGTAAAACGGATTTCTGGGTCTGAGCCTAAACGGCCGATAACTTGAGCTTTGTTGTACATGGTAAATCTCCTTAATAGACAAAAAGAAAAAAGGAGACCATTGCCCTGGGGGACATGATCTCCCAGAGGGTTAATTCGACGTCAGCGCTTCGATTTGGGCGTGACGATTGTTGATTAAAGCAGTGTATGTATCCAAATATTGCTTGGCAGCAGACAAAGCGGTTTCCATGCTGAACATCAGTACAGCAAAAATCAGTAACTTTTTCATAGTGTATTTCCTCGGGTAAAACCAGGGAAAACACATGAGCCCAGCAGGGAGTGTTTCCCTGGAGGGTAAAAAAATAAATATCACGGCTAAGCCGCTTCATAAGTATCACGCCGAAGCGCTTCATTGATTCCTTATTTAAAGTGCTGAACTGGCACTGCTCTTGAGTCCTCTTAGAGAACTACAAAAATTAAAGATACTTTGTCACAAAAAAAGCAATTAATCAGTTCGAAAGAGCGCGAAAAAACGCGCCTTTCGGTGCAATGCAAAAAAAGATCAAAAGAGGCCGAAAAACAGCGTCTTTCACCCCGATGCAATTGTTTATAAGCGCATACTATTGGAGACCGTTAAACATCTACCCTTAACGGCCATGTCATCAAAAAATACGCAACAAGAAAAAAAGTTCGAGCCACCAACAGTGGAAGCTTTTGATTGTAAACAAATTGACTTGTTTCAATCCTTTCTATGCAATCACGAAGAACAGCGTGGCAAGCTGTCAAATGCCTTTCCGCTATGGGATTGCCTTCCCCGATATTCAATGTCGCGGCGGGCCGCACAGAAAATGCTAAAAGCCGGAACGTTTCCGAAGCTGCTAAATATTGCGTGCCAATATTTAGGCCGAAAGATCAAGATCGAGATTCAGCCAGCCCGGCTTAATGATAATGGCGTGGTCACGGAATACTACCCTGGGATCAGCGAAGAGCTCGTTGAAGATGCCCTTCGAAAAATCGCGACATTGCAGAACCATGGTTACTACGATGAAAGCCGCCCCAGACATGGCGTGTCATTTACGATCTACCAGTTACGTAAAGAATTGAAGAAACAAGGTCACACCCGCTCCTACCAGGAAGTTGTTCTGAGCTTAAGAATCTTGGCACGCAGCTCAATCGAAATCAGCTCCGAGGATAAAAAAAATAAGATTTACGACGTCTGCACCTATTTCAGCCGGCTGTCGACTGTATCAAGGGCTGGCTTGGAAGAAGATCCTGACGCGAAGTGGTACGTTGAATTCCATCCCCTGATTACCAAGGCGATCAGCGCCATTGATTACCGGCAGTTTAACTACGAACTAATGATGAGCCATAAAACGCAACTGGCTCGCTGGCTGCATAAATACCTCGTTGCTAAATTTATCAACGCATCGGTTGGTCAAAAGTTTGAAATGCGGTTTAGCACCATTAAGCGTGATAGTGGATTGCTGGAGGGTTATGGACGAAATCGCGCCGGGATGGAGGCAGTAAGAAATGCGCTTAATGAATTAGCGAATAATGGAATATTGCAACCGATTCTAGAAAAAGAAGGCAAGGACGAAAAAGTTACGCCATTTATGGAAAACAAAATTATCGGTTCAAAGAGTGAGGTCGAAGACATCGTTTATACCGTCTTCCCCTCCGCCCAATTTTCAAGCGAGTCGAAAAGAGCAAATGCAAATGTTAATCGCCTGAAAGAAAAATCATCCGCAGACCGGTAGGTACAGGTGGCGGGTCTGCCCGATTTTCGGTAGGTATAGCTGGCGCAGATAGGTAGGAATAGCTGGCGGGGGGGAGGGCTGGGATAAAAATGAGCTGTTAATGGCGTTTTGATCGGTAGGTAGAGGTGGCAGGTGGTCCAATTTTCGGTAGGTATAGGTGGCGGGGTATCAATTTGTCGGTAGGTATAGCTGGCGGGGCAAGAAAATAATGGGTTGAAAAAGCGAAATCTGTGGATAACTTTAGGCTGTTCGGTAGGTATAGGTGGCGAGTCAATTTTGTAAGGCATTGATTTGTTAAAATTAAACAATGTTTTTTTTTGCCCTTATCCTTTTATCCTTATTACTATCCTTTTTTTAACCGTCCGGTATCCTTCTTCGTCACCCAAAAAACAGATCGATATAAAACAACTTCATCACTAAGAGGACAAAAAAATGAGCGAAACGAAAAATAGAGATTCTTACCAGCCTGATGGCCTAAAGCGACTTTTGTGTTGAGCAACTGGCCGCCAGATTGCAGCCGTCAATACGGTAGCTTATAAACAATGCAAAAACCGTATTGATGCCGTCAAAAAAGCTTTTGCTGAAAAATGCCGGATTTAGATGATCGGCATAATTAAGAAGACGAAAAAAATGCGAAAAAGGCTATTGCGTTATTTCCGACCTGTTTTAAGGTAGATGAAAAAACAGAAAAAAGGGAAACGAAGATGCAAACCGCAGAAATAGTTCAAAACAATATTAGAAGCCGTCTACAGGAAATGATTGAATCTCGTCGCCAACTTTTAAATCACGCTAATTTTTTATCTTCACTTGGCGTTGAGATAAAAGACAACAGGCTTCATCTGTGTCGATGTTTTGAATCTGTTGCAAAAACCTATATTGATGGTCTGTGTCAGAAATTAACACAGGAGCACGCTAACGGCACGCCAGCTAAAATAATGATTGATCCCGAACTTTACTGCATCATTGGTAGTAGAGCAGCAAGCAGAGCGCTTTCATTACTGTTTAACAATGCGGACGATTACTCTCTTGATGATGAAAAATCGTTGATTGACAAGTATCTGACTGAGATTGATTTTGAATGCATCGCCGACGAAATTAATACACAGGCTGAGCAACTAAAAGATACTGGTATTGGTATTTTTGCCCGCCAAATCATCGACCAAATGAACCTGTCGATCCTGGATGGTTACTATTCTCCCTACCGAAAAAACAGCCGAATAATTTGTAAAACCTGGGCATTCAATTACCTTCATAATCATTCAGAAATCAGCAAACTGGAAACTTTGAAAAATGCCTTCAATGCTATTGAAGAGGATGCCGGGATAACGTTCGGGCCGTCGATTAGGGAATACATTTCTGCCGCCGGAAAACTGCATTGGAAATGCGAAAAAATCCCCTCCCGCACAATCTTTGGCAAAGGTGGTCACCTCGAAATCCATTGCTTCAAAGACAAACACGAATACCGATTTTCAAGCCAGGCCTTTGACGCGCTTATGGCGTTTCTAACGATCAACGGCAAATCTGATGTCGTCGATAATATTATGGAAAAAACCGATTTTATGGAGGCTTTATAATGATCCATAGATATTTACCTATTGAACTCGATAACCTGCAGTCAAGGGGCAGTGTTGCCGCAAAACCCGGATCATTGGCGGCCTTGCACGAAAAAAGAAAAGAAACGCTCTCGCAGTTCTGGACGCCGGATTGGTTGAGCAAATTCATATGGCAAACACTATCACCGGCTTTCCCTGGCGAACAGCGCTACAGTTTGTTTGATAACAGCATCGGCAGTGCCGGCATGTTTCGTTATGCCGATCCCAAGCAGTTTCATTTATTCGGCATTGATGCAGACGGCGATCTGATTGACGAGGTTGTCAGTATTCTCGAAAAGAGCGAGTACGGGTTCGGGTTCGATGTATTGCATGCTCACATGGAAAATGTCGAGCTTGAAAAATTCAGTGCGGCGCTGATTAATCCTCCATTTAGCATCCCGTTATCGAGCCCATTCCTGAAGCCCTATCCAGAGATTACCCATTACGGCAAGCATGGCCCCGATACTTCAGCAGTCTCTCATGAGTATGCGTTAGCGCAGGCATTGAGCCATTGCGACATTATCGCAGCCGTGGTGCCACAAACTACCAAGGACGTTATCTCCCAGAACAGCGAAATGGCTGGCAGACTGCGGGCTGTGTTTGAGCTGCCCAGCGACACATTCAAAGACGAAAACGTCAAAGCGGTAAAAACGGATTTGCTGATATTCGGAAGGAAATTAACCGGCGTCAAAGCCAATGCTCCAGAAGCAATTCGTGTAAAAAGACTCGCGATTGATGAATTCTCGGTACCGCCAGCTCTTTATCAATTCGAATGCCGGACTATCGGCGATATCGGTCATAGTCGACACCCGATTAAGGTTGTCGGGGTTGAACAAAGTAAACCCGTAATTACCACACCAGTCACGGGTAATAACACAGTGCTGTTAAAAAGAGCCGGACGGTGGATCAAGCTGACTTTTTCTGACGGCGCAACCGAAGCGCGAGTTAAGAATTCTTTATATCGTCAGTGTCTTTTTTCAGACCATCTGCACAAATATCCGTCGAAAACACTGTATGCAGGGCAGTTCAAGCTTAATCTGGATGTTATTGCAATGCAGAACGATCCTTTTGCAGCGCTGGATTCTGTTTGCGACGCGATTAGAAGCGCGGGCGGTGATCCGATCGTAACCGATCAGTTAAAAGCCGGTATTAAAGGGATTGTTGCTGAAAACAATAGAATGAGCGTTCCTTACGGGCGCACTGTTTACAGAAAAGGTGTGCCTGAATTTAACGCCACGGCAAAACGCATGGCCTTGATCAATCGCACGCAAAAAGGCGCTGCCATAGCGATGAATGAAGCGGTAACGGCCAAGCGAATTGAATCTGGCTTCTTGGTCACGACTCGACGCGGACAGTTTACCTGCGAACATGACACTTTCTTCTCGCTATTCGAGCCTGAAGAAAAGGCTCTAGGCGAAGGGTATTGGGAAGAAATTTACCCGTCCATCGCCAAAATATTCCCTTCTGAAATCGCCAGGCTGCGGACAAATGCAACGCAGTTAGGTATCGACCAATGGCTTACCTGGGACTTCCAGATGGAGGACTTGTGTGAGCTGGCATTTAAGCCCACAGGCGGTATTTGTGGCTGGCAAATGGCACTGGGCAAATCCAGGCTTGCCATTTCCCTGGCACTGCTTCTCACAGGAAAATCGTTAATCGTCCTTAAGTCCCGGTTGATTCCTGAAATGGTTAATGAGCTAAAGGAATTGGGGATCTCGGATTGCCGGGTAATTAAAACCAAAAGCGACGCTGAATGCTTATGCAAAATTAATATCATCAGTTACGAACGCCTGAAGCGCCCCCTTCACCCCAAATACCCAAAGATCACCCTAGCGAAATTTATCCGGAAGAAAGTACCTAACGTGCTGTGCGATGAAGGCGGGCTGCTGGCTAACTATCATTCGCTGCAAACGCGATCCGTTTGGCGGCTTGGCGCAAAGTGCAAATACATCCTGGATGGAACGCCAAGCCCAAACTATCTACGCGAAATGTTAAATCTTGCGGCCTGGGCCGTTGGCGAAGAAAGAGTATATCAACCCTATTCAATGAGCAGGGGGTTTATTGAGCCAAGGCTGTTCAATGGTGCCGAACTCCAACCCACTGGCCGTGATGAATTTAATAAGCGTTATGTAACAATCGAATGGGCTACCAATGAGTTTTTGGATACTGGGGTGGGTGCCAAGCGCGAAGTACCCAAGATCAAAGCGGCTTTTTTGCAGGATTTTAGGAATTGGGTAGCGCCCATGATTAAGCGCCGCGTCCAACAAGAACCCGCTGTAAGCCGGTATGTTAAATTCCCGGTACCCGAGTTACGAGATCCTATTGAGGTCGATTGGGATTTTGATCATTTACTGTTGTACGTCAAAACCGTTGAGGAATTCGCGAACTGGTACAAAAACTACGCCCAGGAACGCGGGGAAGAAGGTAAATCGCTTAATTTGACCATGATCCTTGCGAGACTGGAGGCCTGCTTCAAAGCGACTAATGTGCCTAGTGCGGTATCCGGTTTCGGACAAGGCTTTCAACGCCTGACTACGAAAGAAATAGCCTGCCTGGATCTGATCGAGAGCGAAGTTAATCGGGGATTGCGCCCCATCATTTTTGCCAGAAACCCAGTTGTTTTACATCGACTATCGGCGGAACTGGATAAGCGCAACATCACCAATCTGGTATTTTCCGGAGAGGAAACCATCAATAAACGAATCGAGAAACTGAATACCAGAATCCGTCAAGGAAATGATCAGGTCATGCTTGCGAGCCTCGGAGTAACCCAGGATGGCCTTAACCTACCTCAATTGAACTCATTCATTTTTTACAATCGGAGTTACAAACTTCGCGAAGAGTTCCAAGCGATTTACCGGCTTATACGGCCCCAACAAAAAAGCCAGGTATCAGGTAGCTTCCTCCATTTGAAAGGCAGTATCGACGAGTACATGGGGCAGCTCATTAAGTGGAAATCCCTCGCGAGCGAATCGGGTCTCGATTATGCCGAGCAAAGTAATGATGAAGAATTTGTGCATTTTGACGCATTCGTCTACAGGTTTATCAACTCACTGCCCGAGCTTAAAGAAAAGCTCGACTCATTGAAGAAATTGGCGGCATAAGGGGAATATCATGGCAAACAATCGAGTCATTAAAAAAATCAGTCTTAACGAGGAATCACGGAGGCTTGTAATTCAGTTTCGAGGCAGCTCCCAAGCCATCGAAGCGAAAGCGTTGGATTTCAAGAAAGACAAGCTTGGCAATATCGTTTATTTGCTGTTGGATCGATTGATCCATAAGGCAAACGAAGCCTGTTTTGATTGCTTCTTGGATAACGAATGGCAGAATGGGTTTTCGGTGTTAGGCTGTTATGTTACTGAGATGGACAGGCGTCCGTTATGAGTTTTGTAGTCTTATTTGGATTAGGTGGGTTTTAATGGAAATCATGGAGTATCCTTTTTGTGGGGAATCATCAGAAAATTCGTTGATCGTAACAGACAGTCGTCGTCAGAATTTAGCGCTCAACAAAAGCGGTAAGCTTCATAGACAAGCCGTTTTGGAGTGTGTTGTGCAGTGTTTAGGGTGTGGAGCTTTAAGTCCATTGAGTCCAGGGTTTGAGTATAAGGAAATTGACTTAACAGAGATTGCAGAGCTGGAGAGCAAAAAACGGAGCAATTCTTGTTTGGAACGCCAGAAATCCTTTGAACGAAACGATTTTCCGTGAAGCATCCTCTGTCGGCCAGTGACAAACAGGCTGATCTATGGATGGCCTGTTGAGAATTTCTCTCACGCAACCTGATGTTCTAAAAATTGACGGTAATTTTCTGAAGCTGGCAATGTCCAGCGCGGAAAATAAAGCAATTTTGAAACACTTTAGTTCATCACTTCACATCAAAAAATATCACCGTTGTAGCCGAGCATATCGAAACCAGCAGGCACCTAAGTGCCGTTCAGCTCCATCACGGTTCTGGCAACCACGATATTAAACTGGGCTTGAATACGTTTATATTCAAAAATTGCAAAAAATAACAGGTTATTTTCGATATCCAGGAACACACAAGGCCTGATCGATATTACCAAATCGATGCAAATCGGGCTGGTTTATTGAGGAGATATGCTGTTAGTGATACAGTCAAGTGTATCTATGCATCTTCTCCTTTAACGCAAAAATATTGACATGAGTTGGCTGCTCTATTACATTATGCGTTAAATAGATTGACGCACAAAAAATGAATTTAAAAACTTTAGCAATATTGATGGCAGGGCATCCGTTACGTGGCAGTATTGAGCATACGCCGAGTGGAGAAGTGGCTGTCGTCCAGATGAAAGATGTAGACCCAGAAGGCGGCATCAGCAAGGATCGGTTTTACCGTGTAAATTTAACTGGCCGAAAAAACCCGGATTATTTGCGTCAAGGTGACATCTTGTTCGTAGGTCGCGGGTATCGAATTTTTGCTGTGCTGGTCGATGAAGATTTAAAACAAACAGTAGCCAGCCCACATTTTTTTATTCTTCGGATCAAACCGGAAAAACCTATTCGGCCTGATTATCTAGTTTGGTATATCAACCATACACGGGCACAGCGATATTTTTCCAAGCATGTTGCAGGTACAGCATTGCCACATATCAACCGCCAGGCACTGGAAGATTTACCGGTAATTTTGCCACCCTTGCAGGTACAGGAGCAGATTGTTAACGCCCATCGTTGCAGGCTTAAAGAAAAAGCCTTGCTGGAAACGTTGATTGAAAAAAAGAAACTATTTTTAAATGAGCTATTGGATAAAAGATTAAAACACTATGAAACATACGAGGACAGGGCATGACCACCAAAATTAATCAGGATGAAATCAATGGCATACTCTGGAAGGCCTGCGATACCTTTCGCGGTGCGGTCGATGCGTCGGAGTATAAAAACTATATTCTGGTTATGTTGTTCGTCAAATACATCTCCGATGTTTGGAAGGAACACTACGACGCCCTAATCGAAAAATACGGTAACGACGAGGAAACCATCCTGCGTCGTCTGCAACGCGAGCGCTTCGTGCTGCCCAAAGGCTGCGCTTTCGAGGATCTCTATAATCAACGCAACCAAGCCAATATCGGCGAGATTATCAATATCGCCCTGGAGCATATCGAGGAATCCAGCAAACAAAAACTCGCTGGCGTGTTCCGTAATATCGATTTTAATTCAGAGGCCAATCTTGGCCAGACCAAGGACAGGAACACTCGTCTCAAGCACTTGCTGGAAGATTTTTACGATCCGCGTCTTGATCTGCGTCCTTCCCGCGTCGGCAATCTGGATGTCATCGGCAACGCCTACGAATACCTGATTGCAAAGTTTGCCGCCGGCGCCGGAAAAAAGGCCGGGGAGTTTTATACGCCGGCGGAAGTGTCGGAACTGATCGCCGAACTGGTCAATCCGCAAGCGGGCGAACGTATTTGTGATCCGGCCTGCGGTTCCGGGTCGTTGCTGGTTAAATGCGGCAACCAATTGCTGGGGCGCGGCATCAAAGACTTTGCCCTTTACGGTCAAGAAATTACCGGCGCAACATGGGCACTGGCGAAAATGAACATGTTTCTGCATGGCATGGACAATGCCCGCATCGAATGGGGAGACACCATTCGCAGCCCGAAGCTGATCGAAGACGACAGCACTATGAAATTCGAGGTGGTGGTCGCCAATCCGCCGTTCTCGCTGGATAAATGGGGCCATGAAGTAGCGAACAACGATCCGCATAAGCGATTCCATCGCGGTCTGCCGCCGCAATCCAAGGGCGATTACGCTTTTATCACGCACATGATTGAAACCACGACCAAAGACTCCGGTCGGGTCGGCGTGGTCGTGCCAAACGGCGTGCTGTTCCGTGGCGCCGCAGAAGGCAAAATCCGCCAGCAACTCATCGAAGAAAACCTGCTCGATGCCGTGATCGGCCTGCCCGCCAATCTGTTCTATGGAACCGGCATACCGGCGGCGGTGCTGGTGTTCAAGCGCAACAAGTCCGATGACAAAGTGTTATTTATCGATGCCAGCCGGGAGTATCAGAACGACAAGAACCAGAACAGGCTGAGACAAACGGACATTGATAAGATCGTAGTGACTTATCAGGCCAGGGAAACGATTGATAAATACGCCTATCTGGCGAGCTTCGAAGAAATCAAGGAGAACGACTTCAACCTCAATATCCCGCGTTATGTGGACACTTTCGAGGAAGAGCAGGAAATCGACATCAATGCGGTGCAGACTGAGATTATCAAGCTGGAAAATGAACTGGTCGACGTAAAGCGGGAAATGGCAGGGTATTTGAAGGAGTTGGGTTATGAATAAAAAAACTACGCCAACAACAGCCCCCGATCAGATAGAACCTCAATCTGAAACACCTTTTTTGCTCTATGCGGGTGATAACGAAAAAGTGCATGTGAATGTGTTATTGCACGCTGAAACCATCTGGTTACCCCAACGACTCATAGCTGAGCTTTTTCAAACCTCAACAGACAACATCGGTCTGCATCTTAAGAATATTTACGCAGAAAGTGAATTGACTGAAGCAGCAACTACCGAGGATTTCTCGGTAGTTCAAAACGAAGGCGGGCGGGCGATTCGCCGCAAGCTCAAACACTACAATCTTGATGCCATTATTGCGGTAGGCTACCGAGTCAGCTCTAAACGTGCCACCCAGTTCCGCATTTGGGCCACGCAGATTCTCAAGGAATACATTAAAAAAGGCTTTGTGCTAGACGATGAACGACTTAAGCAAGGTAAACAAATTTTTGGCGAAGATTACTTTCAGGAACTATTGGAGCGTATTCGTTCCATTCGTGCCAGCGAACGGCGAATCTATCAACAAATCACCGATATTTTTGCCGAGTGCAGTACGGATTACGATCCCAAGTCAGACATTACCAAAAATTTTTACGCGATGATTCAAAATAAGTTCCACTACGCCATCACCGGACAAACAGCAGCGGAAATAATCCATGGTAAAGCTGATCGAAGCGAACCCCACATGGGTTTGCTTACCTGGAAGAATGCGCCTCAAGGTCGCGTATTGGCATCCGACGTTACTATTGCTAAAAATTATTTAACCGAACCCGAAATCAAACGGTTGGAACGCACCATTTCCAGCTTTTTCGACTATATCGAAAACATCATTGAAAATCGCGTACAAATGAGCATGGACGATATGGCCGCCAGTGTAGACAAATTTTTAAGCTTTAACGAATACCAACTCTTGCAAGGCAAAGGGCACATCAGCAAAACACAAGCCACACAAAAAGCATTGGCTGAATATGCCGAATTCAATAAAACACAGAAAATAGAATCCGATTTTGACCGGGTGATTAAAGGGCTGAAACACAATGAACAGTGAAAAGATGGCGGGATATTTGATGGGGTTGGATTATGGTATATGAGGCAGCTGATAAACTTGGAAACTTCTTCAGTAGTCGCAGGGAGCGCGGAATACCTAATCTGCCAACTCTGTCTGTTACATTAACAAATGGACTTATACCCCGCGACTCGCTGGACAGAAAAATGGAAACCAACTTATCGGATGAGGAGCATTTGTTGGTTCGGAAAGACGATATCGTCTACAACACAATGCGCATGTGGCAAGGCGCTTCCGGCTTGGCGGATAGAGATGGATTGCTAAGCCCTGCATATGTGGTGCTTGCTCCAAAAAAAGGAATCGATCCTTTATATGCTTCTTATCTGTTTAAAAGTTCACGGTTCATTTACCTGTTTTGGGCTTATTCATTCGGCCTCACCAGCGATAGACTTCGGCTTTACTTTAATGATTTCAAAAGTATTCCGGTAAATATCCCGCCATTACCCGAGCAAATAAAGACTGGAAATATTCTTTCCACTTGGGACAAAGCCATTGAAAAGCTGGAAGCACTGATTGCCGCGAAGCAAAAGCGCAAAAAAGCCCTGATGCAGCAGCTTTTGACTGGGAAGATGCGGTTTGCTGGGTTTGATGGGGAGTGGAAGAAAAGAGCAATTAAGCAAATGGGAAAAGTAGTTTCTGGGGGCACTCCCGATACTAATACTAGCGATTATTGGAATGGTGACATTTTGTGGATGACACCTACGGATGTGACAGCTTTGAGAACACGATTCATAAACAATACAAATCGGAAAATTACTCAAGAGGGCATAAAAAACAGCTCTGCAACTATAGTTCCAAGTGGATCATTACTTGTCTGTACTCGTGCAACAATTGGCGTAATGTCAATTTCAATAACGGATATTACAACAAATCAGGGATTCAAAAATCTAATCCCAAGTTCAAAATTTGATGTAAATTTTCTTTACTATTTGTTTGCCTTTTTTAAAAAAGAATTCATACGTTACGCCTGCGGTTCAACATTTTTTGAATTATCTAAGAAAGATTTTGAAAAATTGATTTTCGAATGTCCGGAACTTAAAGAACAACAAAAAATCGCCGCAGTCCTTTCCGCCGCCGACAACGAAATCGCAACCTACCAAAACCAGTTAGCCGCGCTGAAACAGCAGAAAACAGGCCTGATGCAGCAGCTTCTGACCGGTAAAAAACGAGTCAAAGTAAATCAGGTGGCGGCATGAAATTGGAAGCCTTTAAGTCTGGAGACTATAAGCAACAATATCAATACCGCAGTTTTTCTCCAGCCTTAATTAATCATGGCTGGAGCTGGGATGATGGGCGTGTGAGCACTTTACTTGAGCAGGCCACCAAGGCATTAGGTGAACTTAATGCTTTTTCATTGATTGTGCCGGATGTGGATTTGTTTATTGAAATGCACATTGCCAAGGAAGCGAACCAGTCCAGCCGGATTGAAGGGACACAAACGCAAATGGATGAAGCGGTGATGGATATTGAGCAAATCGCACCGGAACGCCGTGATGACTGGCAGGAAGTACAAAATTACATCCAGGCGATGAATCAGGCGATTGCCGCTTTAAAAACCTTGCCGCTGTCCACGCGATTGATTCGGCAAACCCATGAAATTTTAATGTCCGGTGTGCGTGGTGAACATAAAACGCCTGGCGATTTTCGGGTCAGTCAAAACTGGATAGGTGGCAGTTGTTTACAGGATGCGGTTTTTATTCCGCCCCATCATGACGAAGTGTCTGACCTCATGAGCGATCTGGAAAATTTTTTGCATAACGATGCCATTGAAGTGCCGCATCTTATTCGTATTGCCATTGCTCATTATCAATTTGAAACAACGCACCCTTTTCTGGATGGTAACGGACGTATAGGCAGGCTGATGATTACGCTGTATTTAATTGAACATGGCATGTTAAGCAAGCCTTCGCTGTATTTGTCCGATTTTATAGAAAAACATAAAGGCGCTTATTACGATGCCTTGACCACGGTCAGAGTATCTAATGATTTACTGCATTGGGTGCGTTTTTTTCTGAATGCGGTTGCTGAAACAGCAAAGAAAGGCAGTGAAACATTTCAGGCTATCCTGATATTACGTCAGCAGGTCGAAGAAAAAATCGTCACTTTAGGTAGACGTGCCGAAAACGGCCGTCGCTTATTGATAGCTTTGTATAAAAAACCCGTGATAAATGTAGCGCAGGCTGCTGAGATACTGGATGTCACCCCGCGAGCTGCCAATGCATTAATTAATGATTTGATTGCACTGGGTATATTAAAAGAGATGACCGGGTATAAACGGAACCGGATTTTTATGTTTCAGGATTATCTGGAACTTTTTTGATGGAAAGTATAATAAGATATTTTATATTATACTTTTTTAGTTAAAAGTATAATATGGGTTATTGTATTTTACTTTGTATGAGAATCGCGTGATGACACTATTTACACAATGCGACATTTTAAAAGCAACGCTCGAAAGCCGAAGGCCGTTGCCCGAACATACGCTAAAAACCTTGCACCAACAATGGGTGCTGGAATGGACGTATAACTCCAATGCGATTGAAGGCAATACCCTGACGCTTAAGGAAACCAAAGTAGTGCTGGAAGGCATTACCATTGGCGGCAAGTCAATGCTTGAGCATTTCGAGGTTATTAACCATAAAGAAGCCATTGACTATGTGGAAGCCGTCATTGCAGGTGGAGAAGCTTTTTCCGAACATTTGATCAAATCCATTCATCAGCTGGTGCTGAAAAATATCGACGCCAAAAATGCGGGTATTTATCGCTGTGAAAATGTGTTGATTGCCGGTGCAGAACACAGGCCGCCCGATTATTTGCAAGTGCCCGGACAAATGACAGTGTTGGTGCAAGCGTACCACGATTTTTTAGGGCATCCCATCGAACGTGCAGCCAGACTGCATGTGGATTTTGTCAAGATTCATTCTTTTGTCGATGGCAATGGCCGCACCGCCCGTTTATTGATGAATTTTGATTTGATGAAAGCGGGTTTTTTGCCGGTGGTGTTTAAAGCCACCGACCGTTTGGCCTATTACGAGGCTCTGGATAAGGCGCACGCCCAGAATGATTACGACGATTTTCTGCATTTGTCGGTTAATGCCGAGACACAGGCCTTAGAAAAACTTATGTCATTACTGGATTAACCATGGCCGCACACGATTATCTGGAAGACTTGTCTTCGCTATTACCCGCCGTTACCTTACTTGAAAAGCTGGGTTTTACCTACTTGACCCCATCGGAACAGTTGGCCTTGCGTAGTGGTAGAACCTCCAAATGCGTGCTGGAAAGCGTGCTCTCCAGCCAACTGCAAAAATTTAATCGCATCACCTTCAAGGGTCAGGAATATCCGTTCAGCGACGGCAATATCCAGAAAGCGGTGCAGGCGCTGGCGGGCATTCCGTTCGATAGCCTGATGAATACCAGCGAACAGGTTTATGACCTGCTGACCTTGGGTAAAAGTCTGGAACAAACCGTCGACGGCACTACTAAAAGTTTCTCGCTACATTACATCGACTGGCAGCACCCGGAAAACAACGTTTACCACGTCTGTGATGAGTTTGTGCTGGAACGCCGCAACAGCAAACAAACCCGCAGACCCGATATTGTGCTGTTCGTGAACGGTATTCCGTTGGTGGTGATCGAATGTAAACGCCCCGATTTGAGGGATGCGGCGGCGGAAGGCATCAGTCAGCATCTGCGCAACCAACGCAGTGATGAAATCCCGGAACTGTTTACCTACAGTCAACTGTTGCTTTCCGTTTGCCAGAATAAAGCCCTGTACGGTACAACCGGAACGCCCAGCAAGTTTTGGGCGGGGTGGAAGGAAGAGAACAAGGATTCTCAGGAAGAAATTCTGCATGAGTTGGTCAACGCCCATTCTAGCGACGATTTCAAAGCCCGTCTGTTCTCGGAACGGACTGAACAACAACGTGCTTATATGGAACGCCTCTGGCAATCGGGCGAGCGTTTTCCTTCCCCGCAGGATAAAGCCATACACAGCCTGCTAAGGCCGGAGCGGTTGCTGGAGTTGATTTATCAATTCATCGTTTTTGATAACAAGGAAAAGAAAATCGGCCGCTATCAGCAATATTTCGCAGTAAAGGCGACCTTGGACCGAGTAACAAATAGTCGTGGCGATAGTCGGCGATCCGGCGGCGTGATCTGGCATACCACCGGCTCCGGCAAGTCTTTGACCATGGTGATGCTGGCGAAAGCTTTAGTGTTGGAACCGGCCATTCTCAATCCCAAGATTGTGCTGGTCACTGACCGTGTGGACTTGGATGACCAGATTTACAAAACTTTCCATGCCTGCGGCAAGCCGGTGGTGCAAGCCAAAACCGGCGAGCATCTGCTGGAGCTGATTACCCACAACAAGGCTAGCATCATCACCACGATCATCGATAAATTCGAATCAGCTAGCCGTAAGCGCAAAATCAGTGATGAAAGCAGCAATATCTTCGTGCTGGTCGACGAATCGCACCGCTCACAATACGGCGTGTCCCACGCCAAAATGCAGAATGTCTTTCCCAATGCCTGCTTCATCGGCTTTACCGGTACGCCGTTACTCAAAAAGGAAAAGACCACAGCTAAAAAGTTTGGCGGCTTTATTCATAAATACACCATGAACCAGGCTGTGATCGATGGAGCTGTAACGCCCTTGCTCTATGAAGGTCGCATGAGCGAGCTGCACGGTGACCGGGCGCAAATCGACAAATGGTTTGAACGCATAACCAAGGATCTGACGCCGAGACAACAAGCTGACCTTAAGAATAAATTCCGCCGCGAAGAAGAACTGAGCAAGTCCGAACAACGCATCGCCGAGATTGCTTACGATATCGGCCAACATTTCAAAACCAACTTCAACGGCACCGGCAAAAAAGGCCAGTTGGCCGTTTCCAGCAAGGCTATGGCGTTGCGCTATAAAAAATATTTCGACGAATTCGGGGATGTATCCGCAGAAGTGATCATTTCCGCCCCCGATACCCGCGAAGGCAATACCAGCGTCGACGAAGATACGCTGGAAGAAGTACAGGTCTTCTGGAAAGTGATGATGGCCAAGTACGGCAACGATCAGAAATATCAAGACAGCATCATCAACGCCTTTAAACATTCCGATGAGCCGGAAATTTTGATTGTCGTGGACAAGCTGTTGACTGGTTTTGATGCGCCTAGAAATACCGTGCTCTATCTCGATAAACGCCTGAAGGAGCATAACATCCTACAAGCCATCGCCCGCGTGAATCGGCTGTTTGAAGGCAAGGATTACGGTTTGATTATCGATTACCGGGGCATCTTCGGCGAACTGAACGACGCCATCGACACCTATGCCGCATTGGAAAATGAAGGCTTTGATCGGGAAGACGTGGAAGGCACGCTGACCGATGTGAGCGAAGAAATTCGCCTGTTGCCGCAACGCCATACCAATGTTTGGGAAGTGTTTAAGGAAGTCACTAATCAACAAGACTTGGAAGCCATGCAGCGGCATCTGGAACCGGAAGATCGGCGGCAACGCTTTTATGAAACACTGGCTGTATTTACTAAAACCCTGCAACTGGCCTTAGCCAATGCACGATTTCAAGATGAGACGCCGGAAGCCAAGATCAATCGTTATAAAACCGATTTGAAAAATTTCCTCAACTTGCGCACGGCAGTGAAGCAGCGATTCGGTGAGACAGTCGATTACTCGTCTTACGAGAAGCAAATCCGCAATATGGTGAACAAGTATATCGGTGCGGATGCGGTAACCCAGCTTATCGCCCCGGTGAATGTGTTCGCCATTGATGAATTCGAAAAAGAAATCGAAGACATAGAGGGCGATGCCGGCAAGGCCGATACCATTGCCTCGCGGATGAAAAAGACCATCACCGAAAAGATGGAAGAAGATCCGGCGCTCTACAAGCGGCTTTCCCAACTGATCGACGAGGCCATCGCCGAGCATCGGGCGAAACGCCTATCCGATATGGAATATCTGAAAAGAATTCGCGAAACGCTGGATGAATTGCGCGGCAAGAGCAGCTCCGAACTTCCAGACAAACTCAAAGGACGCGACGAAGCCAAGGCTTATTACGGCGTTTTACGCGAGCCGATGGCGAGCTATGACGTGCCTAAGCTTTCGCCGGACATGTTCGTGGCGGATATTGCTCTGCGTATTGAGGACATCATCCAGAGCCATAAAATCCGCGACTGGACCCGCAGCCAGGACGTCAAGAATCACATCATCAACGACATCGAAGATTACTTTTACAGCCTGAAAGGCCGATATGAGCTGGACATCGATTTTGGGGTAATCGAAACCATGACCAACCAAGTGCTGGCCATCGCTGAACGCAGGGATTCTTAGCAGATGCAGATGAACACATTACCGCCACCAGCGCATTCGGTTCAATTCGGTGAAACGGAAATCAGTTTTTCGTTGAGCTATGTCGATCGCAAAACGTTGGCCATCCATGTCTACCCGGATGGTCATGTCAGTGTCGATGCCCCGCTGACGGCAGATATTGAAAAGGTTTACGGCAAGGTCAAAAAACGGGCTAGCTGGATTCTCAAGCAACAGCGGCAATTTGAAAGCTATCCGGCTCCGCTTCCGGAAAGATGCTATGTTTCCGGTGAAACGCACCGTTATTTAGGGCGGCAATATCGGCTAAAAGTCATTGAAGGTCTGGGTGAAGCCGTCAAGATGACGCGCGGCATGTTGCAGATTGAAACCTATAATCCGCAAGATCGTTTGCGTGTACAACGGCTTTTGCAAGCCTGGTATCGGTCGAAAGCCTTGACAGTATTCGCCGAACGTTATGCGCAATGCATTCAACGTGTCGAGCGGCTGGGTATTCATCACAATAAGGGCTTTCAGCTTCGGTTTATGTCCAAGCGTTGGGGAAGCTGCACAGGGAAGGGCATTATTACCCTGAATCCCGAATTAATTGCCGCTCCCAAAGACTGCATTGATTACGTCATTATCCATGAGCTGTGCCACCTGAAAGAGCACAATCATAGTCAGGCGTTTTATCGACTACTCGCTTCAGTAATGAATGATTGGGAGCTGAGGAGGAAGCTGCTGAATGAAATGGTTGAAGTGCGTTTCGTGTAATTAATATGTGGGGTTTTTTATGAAGGCAGTCATTGTGTGAAGAGATCGCTTGAGCGGCCCACTGGATTCTCGAAGATCTGCTCCGACCGATGACAACCGCTTGGATGATCTCACAATGATCCACTACCAAGCGTTGAGTCAGATACACTGATACTCGAAATAGCGGTCAAAGCTGCGCAGGGTTTGACCCAAGTGCCAATCCGAGGTGTGCAAAATTTTCAAATGATCTTCCTTTCCAGCATGAATATTTAACTTATCGGAAACTATAAATTGAATGTTTTGATATGTCAAAAAAGATGACATATAATTAAAAGTATGAATACAATTTCCTCTATCAATCAATTGAAATGGGACACTCGCCAACGCCTAGCCATGATTGAGGCAACTTTGTTGTGGGAAGGCAGGATTACCTCGGGCATATTGATGGAGTTGTTTGGTATTTCCCGTGGACAGGCATCCAAGGATTTTTCCTTGTATCACCATTTGGCTGAAGGCAATATGATTTACGATCTTAATCAAAAAGCCTATTTTCCGGGTAAATCCTTCATGCCCTATTTCATAAGGGGCACAGCCGATGAATATTTGCGGCTTATTGAGGCAGGTAGCCGTCTGGGGCAATCGGTCGTGTTACCAATTACACCCACCGGAGTGGGTGTTGAGTTGCTATATCCACCGCAGCGTAAATTGAATTTTGAGGTATTGCGGTTAGTGCATCAGGGGATTCGAGAAAAACGCCAATTAAGCGTTACCTATCAATCTATGAACCGGGAATCAAGACTTTTGACACTGGAGCCACACACACTGGTATCCAACGGTTTTCGTTGGCATATTCGAGCATTTAGCTTGGAACATCAGGCCTACAGAGATTTTGTCTTAGCCCGCTTTTTAGCCTCACCTGAAATGGGCGTAGCGGCCCTTCATTCCGTTGAACAAGATCAGGATTGGCAAAGCTTTGAGACCTTAATTATTGCGCCCCACCCGGATTTAACGACAGATCAGCAAGCTGTGATTGCTGATGATTATGGCATGGAAGATGGAAGACTGAATCTCCCTGTGCGACGTGCATTAAAGCTTTATTATTTACGTATGCTACATCTCGACGAAGCGCTGGGAACACCAAAAGCCCAACAAATTGTTTGGCTTAACCGCGATAAGCTAGAACCTATGTCAACGCCAACTCCATATGATTAACCCTCGCAGCCTGATTCGAGCTTTAGATAAACACTGGGACGCGATAGAGCGCATCGTGCTGCTGGGTCGCGATCACATTGCCTATGAGCGGGATGAGGTGCTGGCGTTACTTGGAAAAATCTATTTGCACGAATCGGCTGAACAATGGGTGGAGCGTTTGCAACATCTAGTTAACGCCGAATTGTTGATTCAAATGTCGCACAGTAATACGTTGCAACTCAACGAAAACGTCCGCCAATTTGTCGGTAGCTTAATGCATGAACATGAACTGGGCTTGTCTGATATCTTAAAAGCCCGGATTATTGACATTAAAACCGGCCTGGATCAATTGCATCAGGCGATGCAGAATCGGGATATGGCCGCTCTGCAACAAGGAGCTGTGCGTATAGACAATCAACTTCGGCAAATTTTACAACAACTGGATCAGGATACGCATGCCATCCAGGATATTGCGGAACGTGCCAAAGCCGCTGATGAGCGAATGCAATTGGCCTGTCGTTATCGTGAAGTGCTGGACGCTTATGATCGTTATGTACTGCCTATGACCGAACTGATGGATACCGGTGCCGGCGGAAGTTTCTATCCATTACTGGAGAAAGCCGAAAGAGTACTGGAAACACTGGCTCAGCAACTGGCGATTCAAGGCGGTTTATACAGCCATCAGCGTTTGTTACGGCAGATAGGATTCAGGGTTAAAGAGTTACGACAAGCCGGACTTATCGCCTTGAAACAGTGTACCAACACCTTGATGCCACTTAGAGAAGAGATTCGCCGTCATAACCAGTTAAGTGCCGCGATTGGGCAATTACTGGGTGAAGTGCGCAAAAAAGGCTTGCGCAAAACTTTCCCGCAGCAGAGTTTGCCGATTTGGCGTAAAGAACGTTTGGTATCGGTCGCCATCGGTCCAGAATTGTTGACGTTAATGGAGCAAGTGCGGCACTATCAGCCTAAAGCTGTTGAGTTTCCGGAACTGATGACTGAGGATATGCAGATTCAGCTGGAACGCGTCGATGAAGAGGCCATCCGCAAACACTTTTATCAGAGCCTGCCGCTACCAGACTTGATGCGCTGGCTGGCTGATCATTACAGCGATTATCAGGACATCACCTTGCTAAGGCTTTATCACACCTTCATCCGCTTACCGGATATTTCCGCGATCCCAGATCAACACGAAACGCGCATTGCACTCAAGCAGGTCGCGATTCGACACCACAGCCACGCGCTTGAATCTTTATGACCATTGATTTTGCTGCTCTGACCCAGTTACAACCACTCTTTAAACTGTTAAGTTCAGGCGCCCATTTAAACCGCTTAAAGGATACCGAACTCTGGGTAGAACTGGAGAATCATCAAAACCACTATGAGGCCCTGTTTGCCGCGCTAGGTTTTGTTCTGATAGTGGATGGGCGCGGTTTCGCGTATTTTAAAACCGAGTTAGCCAGTACTTATACGGGGAAGCTAACCCGTCGCCTTGCCTTACTGCTAATGTTGCTGTTTGAATATCAAGCCGATCAAGGCTTGCATTTATTTCAGTTTCAGCAATGGCGGCTTGATACTCCGTTGCTAGGCAAGCTGTGGCAGCAGTATTACGCTCTATTCGAAGCCGAAGAAATAAACAGTCCGAAAACGCTAAAAGAGATTTTAGACAGTGCCTCGCGTGTCGGCTTTCTGGTGTTTGAAGACGAAGTCTATCGACTATTGCCTGCAGTACATCGTTACCTGGACCTGTTTGAAGAACTGGCGCAGGCTGAACGGCCCGATCACGATCACATTAAAGATGAAGCCAAAGAGGATATACTTTGAGCCTGGCACAATATGGATTTCAAAAACTGGTGTTATTGAACAGCGCCGGTTACAGCCGCGCCGAATTGCCGCTAGATGATTCGGTGTCGATTATCGCCCCCAATAATACCGGCAAAACAAGTTTGATCAATGCCTTGCAGTTTCTACTGATCCTCGATAAACGGCACATGGATTTTGGCGCGCACAGTGTCGAAAATTCCAGACGCTTTTATTTTCCCGACAACAGTGCCTATATTTTGTTGGAAGTGTTGTTGCCTTCCGGCATGGCGGTGATTGGTTGTGTCGGCAAAGGCTTGAGCCATGATTATGAATACTTCGCCTACCAAGGCAGCCTTGATCTTGATGATTACCGATTGGACGATGGCAAGCTGGTTGCCCAACCCAAATTAATCGGTCGTTTGTTCGAACGCGGAAAACCGGCCAAAATTTATCCGCAAGCCGATTTACGGGCATTGCTGTACGGTAATCGCCAAAAGCAGCGTTCTGACGATCCTGATTTGACTATTTTCCCACTGGAATTCACTTCGCAAGCTGCGACTTATCAGCGCATTCTGACACGAACTTTGCGCTTGGATCGCCTGGATAGCAGGGAAGTGAAAAACTATTTATTGGAAATCTTCAAAAACGACTTACAGGATCGTAGCGTCGATTTTAAAAGTGAATGGGACAAGTCTTTTGCCGATGTTAACTACGACAAATCGCAGTATGACACGGTGTTTCGCAATAAGGCGCTTATTGCAGCCATGGAAGACAGCCAGCAAACGCGACTAGCGTTACGCGGCAAAATCATTCTGTGGCGGCCCTTGATAGAAAAAGGTTTGAACGATTGGGAAGACTACAATAACAGCGCTTCTGAACAACTCCGACAACGACTTCGAGCTTTAGACGAGGAAGCCGAGGCTTTGGAAAATCGCCAGAAAACGATTTACAAAGACCAGGCCAAAGTCGAAACCGCGTTAAAAGACCAGAAAAAAATTGAACTGCGTTATCAAGAGCTTAATATTCAGTTTCAATTTGTCAGCGACTTGGCGCAGTTACAAACCCAGCGACAAGTCTTGCAGGAACAGCGCGACGAGTTGGTTCGTAGCATAGGTAATGCCGAACAACAGCAATCCCCCGAGGCAATCAAAAGAAACATTGCAAAAATTAGTAAGGAGCAAACTGATCTGCACCGGCAGTTGGCTAGCCTCAACAACAATTTATATCTGCAATTGCAAAAACTGTTGCCGACTGACAGCTTTGATCTCTTAACCCGGTTACTGGCAAAATCGGTTTTGAGTTTGCCGGTCGCTCAAGGCAATGCCGTAGAGCTGAACGATCAAACCACCTTCCGATCATTTGCAGAAAAACTGGAAGAGCGGCTGTCAGCTAATCGGTTGGAACTGCCCGGCTTGTTACTGGATTTGTCGGCGCTGGAACCTAATCTCACCATCAAAACCGCGCAAGAACTGGAAGCCGAGATCAATGATTGCGAACATCAGCTGACTGAGTCGAATAATTTGCTGAAAACCGTTGAGACATTGACACAACAAAAGCAACGGCAACAAGAGATGGAACGGCGAATTACGGAACTGGAAAGGGATGTAAAAAATTATGAAGAATTATTGTCGTTACAGGCCGGTGCTTCGGAAAGATTACAAGCAATAGAGGATTTAGAGCAAAAACTGAAAGCGCTTGAGCGAGAAGAATCGGTATTGGGTGAACAGAAAAAAACTATTGTCCAAACTCAGGAAATACATAAAGCCGATCAGAAAGAACTTCAAAGCCAACATCAACGCATCAACTATGCTCGCCATCAACGAATTGATCAACTCCCGCCGTTTAACTTTTTGGATCAATTGCCTAATTTGCCCTGTATGGCAGCCGCAGAGCTGGCTATGCCGAGTTTAGCCGACTGCATTGAAAGCTATAATCGCGATTGCCAAAAGCTAAAACAAATCGACGATCAGCTGAACCAACATCTTGGGGAGCTGCATCGAGACGGCGTAAGTAAATTTCAAGCTCAGGATAGTGCCGAGCAGGAACTGAACTCTTTATTTAATTACACAGCACAACTTAGCCAGGAACAAGAGGCTATAGAACGCAAAGCCCGTTCAGCCGTGGTACAGGTGGCTGCCATTCTGCGAGATTTACGTGACAGCCTGGAAACCTTTAAACGGCGGATGCGCGAGTTTAATAACAAGATCAATCGCCGCCAGCTTTCCGATCTTAAGGTATTTAAAATCGAACCCAGAGAAGAAGAAGCCTTAGTCAAAGCGATACAAACCTTGATTTCTACCTCGGAACAGGTTGAATCGGGAAACTCTTTCGATTTGTTCGACCACAATGCAGTGTTGGACGATAAGGATCTGAATAAGGCCAAGGACACATTGATCGCGGAAGGCGAGGCGCGTGGCGGCTTGCGGGTTGAGCATTTATTCCGGCTGGTTTTTATTATAGCCAAAGAAAATCAAACACCGGCAGAATTCGAAGACATCGACAGCGCCGCATCGAATGGCACGGTTCTGATGGCCAAACTCATTACCGGGCTGGCGATGCTTAATCAAATGCAGGACCCACGCAAAGCCATCAAAACCGCCTGTTATCTGGATGAGGCCGCCTCGCTGGATCAACGCAACCAACGCAATTTGATTGAAATAGCAGAGGAATTTGGCTTTACCCTGATTTTCGCCTCACCAGAACCGCAAATCACCGCTCGCTATTGCGTACCCATCGGTACCACAAAGGGTAAAAACCACATCAGCCGACTCAACTGGCAGATTCTGGAAACCATTTTCGATGTGGGTAACCAACCATGAGTATTTTATCAGACGCTTTAAAACGCCTGCTCGCCAGTGACCAGTTGCTAACGGCCTCGGCTTTAACTTCTAGCCAGCGAAAAGAACTGGATCACTTTGCGTTGAGCACCCGGCAAATTGAAATTCTCAAACAAGGCCGGAGCACAATTTATAGGATCATTAACCGGCAAAGCGTTATCAATTACCTGCGCCAACTACATCCGTTGGATGAAGATTCGTTACCGGCCAATCTGCCGACACGCAGCTGTAATATTGGCACAGATCGCAACAGTAAGACCGGCAAAACCGGTCATGAGTGTTGTTATTTGTTGATGAAAGCGTGGGATTCTGAAGTAGTCTGGCAGGATGAAAATAACACGATGCATGTTTCGGAACTCACCGAGCACTTTGGCGCTGCTGCCTTACAGATTAGCGTCGGTCATGCATGGCAGTGCAACAGGCCACTACTATTAGTAGAAAATCAGACATTGTTTGATCGCTACGACTGGCTGCCGGTAAATTTTAACGGTTGTCTAGCCTATTATGCGGGGCAGTTATCTGACGTTTTATTACAATGGCTTTCTGAACAAAAGCGAACCGATGAAGTGATTTTGTTCCCGGATTATGACGGCGTTGGCTTGTCCAACTTCGTCCGGTTGACCAACTCTCTTCACCTCGACACCAAATTACATTTTTATTGGCTACCTGATTGGGAAAATAAATTGGCAATATTTGGTAACACCGATATTTGGTTGAAAACTCGTGTGCAATTTGAAAATGCCTTTGAAATGCTGAGTGCCATGAATGCTTTGAATGCTGATTTCATTAGACTGGGTAGTCTATCGCAACGCTATGGTAAGGCATTAGAGCAGGAATCGATTTTTTTGTAACCCGTTATCGCTCTAAATATGTAAACCAGTTGGGGTATAGGCAACATATTGCTGCGCCAGTTACTGAAGACTATGGCTGCATTTTCTAACCAAATATTTTTCTGTTCAGATCAGTCAACTATAAAAACATGAATAAAATAACATCCCCTTCTGAAGCGATACTCTACCATTTCGCAAAACCGCTATCTGCGTCAACTATTGCCTTCGAATTACCTGACTGACTTGCAAGATAGCTTTGTCGTTGCCGAACAGCAGGTCAATGATCATCCCTAAGCGCTAGCCTGGAGCCAGTGAGAATTGTGGTTATCACACTGGGATGGCGTGTTATCCAGTCATGTCGAATTGGATACCGTTGCCGCAATACTTTCCAATGTATTGCTAAAAAACTAGCAAGTGATGATACGTTACCAAGGGAAAGACGAGCCTCTTCGGTTCAATGTGTTTGGCTTAATTAAACGTGATGAGAACTCATTGGCTTTTGGGTGTTCTTATTGCCAAAGTAGCGATCCCTTAGTGCTATTGGTGCGTAAGATTTTAGCGATTGAGTTGACAAATCATTCAGCCCCTCAGTCAGCGCCAGGTTTTGATTTACAATATTTTCTATTTGTCCACACTATTTTAAACTAGGCAAGTCCAGTTAGATCGCAATCACTGATCAGCAACCTGATATAGAGTACTTATTTTCAAAGTCTTAAGCAGACACAAGATATCCGAGAATAAGATTTTAGTTTCTCCGCTTTCGATACTTTCAATTAATGTAGCTTCCAATCCGGTCAAATTTGCAAGTTGCTGAATAGTGTAACTGTACGATTCACGAGCCGATTTAATTGCAGACGATAACTCGGTAAATACTCCATTCGATACACTACCTGGGTTAATAAAATTATTAGGCTTTGGTGGTTTGTCGGGTTTATTAATCCACTCCCAGAGCTTGCATATCCCTAGCCAATAATCGTAGGATACCTTTTCAGATAAATCCCTGTGAGATTTCCAGAAGTTGATAACGTGCCGTTTGCCTAATCTGTCTAGCGAGGTTAGTTTCTCGGTTGAATCCGTAAATTCGAGAAAGGCAATAATTAACGACACTTGTTTTTTCCGATTTTGTTTTCCACCACGACGCACATAATCGTGAGTGTGCGCTTGTAATTCCTCAGCCCAGGTACGCATTTGTAATTTCCACGCGAGAATGTCCGAGTTCAATTGATATTATCTGACGAGCCGATTTATCAATTTCCTTCGCATCTGTTTTGTTAATATTTAGATATTCAGCAAGTTTATTGAATCGTTCCTTGCGGGGCCATCCGGCTTCTATGGGTGATGGTGCTCCGGTAATTCCCCGGTAGCGTGCCTGAGCATACGCATGGCGTTCAGAATGGAAAACAAACCCATTTTCACCGGCTATGGCGTAGCATTCCTGACGGAATTCGACATAGGTCATAGTCTTGGGAACCATTGATCGTTCATCCTGGACAGTGACCGCCTGTTCGAGCGCAGTGATGCCGGCGGGGCTGCATGGAACCGTTCTTTTACGACCTCCTTTAGTGCCCGTTTTTACTGAGATAAAACCCTTTATCTTGGCTTCTTTCAGCGCGGCTTTGGCGTTTAGAAGGGCTGACTCTTTGAATCTAAGGCCAAATGCACGTTGAAGAGCAAGAAGCGAAGAAATACGATCACCTGCAGCGCGTTGAGCATTTATGTGTCCAGCATCCGTTGCCGCCTTGTTCTCTGTTGCAATATAGATTCTTTTTTGAATGCCGCAATCACGCCCAGGAAAAATAGATTTCCATTCGCCATGGGTTGCAAGTTTCATTACCGCATTCACCGCAGACACGTAATTTTTTGGCGCTGATGCACTTGCATGTTCACCGGCTTCAAGTTGGCTCTGAAGATGTTGTCCGTATGCGATCACGATGTCTCTGGTGATGTTTTCCATTTTTTTTATATCTCGTTCAGACGCCCAGCTGCAAAAAAGCCGCCAGCGATCTGCGTAGTCATACTGGGTTTTAAACCCATTACGAGATCTCCGTTGCAGTAGCATGCGACCAGCGACAAACATGTCCCTAGATCCGATTCCGAAATTTCGGCTCATAGCGAACCCTCTAAAATATTCAAATTGAAAGTAATCATTTTTCCAAGCTGCCTAGGGCGCGTTCTCAATTGAGCCAAATGACAGTGGATACGAGGCTGAGCATAGCTTGATAATTTCTTACTAAGCGCTCATATCGGGTTGCAATTCGACGAAAATGCTTCAATTTTTGGAAAAATCGTTCAACGAGATTTCGTTCTTTATAAAGCTCTTTGTCACACTCTCGTGCAACTTTTCGGTTCTTTTTCGAGGGAATCACAGGCACTGCATGACTGTTTTCTATAGCAGAGACAAACCGATCCGAATCATAACCTTTGTCAGCCAATATGTAGCCTGCCGCAAAACCTTCAATCAATGCTTCAGCTTGAGTATATTCGGACGTTTGTCCTGCCGTGAGCAGTAAGCGAACCGGATTACCCAACGCATCAACGGCCGCATGAATCTTGGTGCTCAAACCGCCGCGTGATTTGCCCATCGCCTCGTCATTTTGTTGTTTTTTTTGCCGCTCCATGTTGATGAACCCGCACAATGCTGCCATCCACCATTAAATATTCAAGATCAGGATCATCAGCAATGGCTTCAAATAGCTTGCTCCAGGTGCTCTTATGTGACCAGCGGTTATAACGCACATAAACCCGATGCCAATTCCCAAAGGATTCCGGTAAATCTCGCCAAGGTGAACCCGTTCGAGCTATCCATAAGACCGCTTCAATAAATTTCCGGTTATCGGTGGCTGTCACTCCGCAATCGCTGGCTTTACCCGGCAAAAGATCTTTTATTCGCTCCCATTGGTCATCTCTCAGAACAGTACGTGTCATAGTTCACCGGCTAAATACTCAATAAAATACTCCATTTTAGCTGTTCAGCTAAATCTGATTGAGAACGCCCCCTAGTTGAGTTTCAACTCCACCTCAAAAACGTCTAAATGAAACGGTTTTGAGGTGGAGCCGGGTTGTCCTAAATTTATTGATCGCGAGCAAGCTAACCGGCTCCAAAAAACGCCTCTTTTTCTACGGACACAATTCTCGCGATTGATGAGCGTAGGGGCACAGATCATATATCTGGCGGATTTGTAGAAAAAAGGATGGCGTCAAACTTGCGCTTTTAATACTCGCTGCGCGATGCGAGATATGGGTTTGGTCTTGCCTCTAACCTTGGGTGTCAAGCTTGCCAGCGTCCAAAATCGACGATGGGAAATGAGGGTCCTAAAGGGGTTCCAGTAAAAGAAATCACAACTTTTCCTCGAAGATAATTACCAGGAAATAGCACGTAAGATATTAGAACTAAAAATAATTCTATTTTTTGCCTTTCAGTGTCTATGTTTTAGAGCAGTTAAAAAAAAGGATTTTAAGGGGGCTTTCGCGAACGCTAAGCTATGAGATCAAATCAACGAATACACAATAAATCCGTCGTTGGTTTGGTCTTGGGTTAGAAATATTTTGCGCCAGTCCTGCGGGCGAGTTGATATTTTTAGATTAAAAACAATGAAACTATTTAAAAACACAATCGTTTAAGTGGTGTTAAAAAAGCAAAATCATGGGAGGCTGCAGCGAGTGCTGTAGTGAGAGATCGATTCTGCGAGTACATGATAATGACTGGCGAATTGTTGATCTGATGGATCTGTAAATGTTACGCCGATCCTAATGAGCGAATGACATTTAAGGATTTAAAAACAGAGCAATTGGCAGCGCCATTGGATAAAGGGATCCCAATTTGATCGCGAGCTGGTTTGTGGTGCCTTGAAAATGAGCTTAGTCGAACGACGCATTGGTCGTCAGGGGATGTGCGTAGGCACGAGGATATCCGGACTCTCGGATCCAAATAAACACCGAAGAAGCGGTTATAGCGCACAGGGCGCAACGGAGCTCGACCGATCGCGGACGATCAGAATTGAGCTATTAAAAAGAATTAGCCAAATTTCGGCTGTAAAAATATCAATATATACAATGGCCTGGGAGTTTCCGTCCCACCTCGGTTTGAGGCTATCCAGGTAAGAGACCTTTTCTATCCCGACGTCATACCGGCCTTTCGGGTGTAGAGCATCATGCAACATTCCCATTAATTGCCGGCGATTCTGACAGAACCCATCTGAAAGAGTCAAGCTTTCTAAATATAAAATTAAAAGAGTCGTTTTTAGGCCGCCTTTCACCCCGACACAAGTACAAAAATGCTGTCAAGATGTTCTCGGGTGCTCTAGGAAGCGAACAGAAGTCACGGAAACATCTAAGGTGTCGCAAGAGGTTCTAGGCTTTTTCGTGACGGAATATGCCGGAACCACTAAGAAGTTCTGATGTGTTATCGGGCGCTTTAAAAACCGCTTAGAGGTCGAAAAAACATTTAACAGGTAATAATTATGAACAAAAGAATCTTTGCCATTGCATCGTGTGTGGCAGTTGTCAGCCTTTCAGGGTGTGCTCTCACAACTGACCGGATTGAACTTCAGTACAACCAGCAGCATGGCGTTTCGAAAATCCCTGGCGCAAGTAGTGTCTCTGTCAACGTTCAAGTGGCTGACCAACGCCAAGACAAGCGCAAAGTTAGCAGTAAGAAGAACGGTTACGGAATGGAAATGGCACCAATTCTTGCGACCGAAGATGTCGCCGTAACTGTCCGTAGGGCTATTGAGCAGGAACTCCGAGCAAGAGGCTTTCTGCTTAGTTCGGATGCTGCACTTGTCCAGATCGCAGCAGACCTAACTCGTTTTTATAACGATCACAAGATTGGTTTCTTTTCTGGTGACGCGGTCGCCGATCTGGATATGTCCGTTATTGTGAAATCGAAGAAAGGTGATCTGCTGTATTCACGGCGGGTTGTTGCCCAAGGTACCGAACCGAACACGCAACTTGCGTCGGCTGAGAACGCAAAGCTTGCACTTAACCAAGCGCTTGAAAATGGCATGAAATCCCTGTTCGAAGACCAAGCATTTTTGTCTGCATTGATGGGTGATTCGTTATGATTATTCGTTCGATAGATGTAGGTTATGGAAACACGAAATTTTGCTATGGTGAGGGTGACGCCAGGCTCAAATGCAGCCACTTTCCCTCAATTGCCTCGCTGTATACAGGGCTGGACCGGGGCGCTGGGCTAATGGTTAAACGGGATCTAATCGAGGTAGAAAGTGATGGCAGCCGGTATCTGGTGGGGCGAGACGGTATTGACACTCTCTCTGCCCGCGATGATCAAGGCAGGAACTTGCTTAACAGCTACATTGATACACCGCAACACCTCGCGCTATTTCGAGGGGCGCTGGCGTATATGGGTGAATCAAAAATCGATTTAATGGTTTCAGGATTACCCGTGAATTTTTTTGCCCAACACAAAAATAAAATGACGGAACGCCTGAAAGGTGAGCACGTCTATCCCGATGGCAGACGTATTTATATTAAAGACGCGTGGATTATTCCTCAACCAATTGGTGGGTTTATCAATTATTTTATGAGCGCCAATCAGATCGATAATCTTACCGATTTAAAAAGCCTGACCATTGATGTTGGTTATTACACGGTTGATTGGTTAGTGTGCCGAGGACTGAAGCTCCAAGACGAACGGAGCGGTAGTACGCCAGGCGGGATGTCGCTGGTTTTGGACAAATTAACGCATTTAATCAGCGAAGATCGCCAGGCACCATTTTCAGACATTAATATCGTCGACACCGGCATTCAAAATGGATTTAAGGCTCGAATACAGGGCAAAGAATATAATTTCTCTCATTTAATTAAAAAAATGGACGCCTACATTATTACTGCAATCCAATCGGTTTTAAGCAGTGTTGGTTCATTGGATGATATTGACGTTATCGTTTTAGTTGGCGGTGGCGCAAACTGCTATAGGCCGATTGTTGAGGAGTTATTAAATGGCCGCGAAATTATAGCGCCAGAAGATGGTCTTTACTCAAATGTTAAAGGGTTTTATTTGGCAGGTAATGAGCGCATTAAAAAGTTAGGGAGTTAATTTGATATGGAGAGAATTAGAATTAACCTGATACTAGAGTCTGATTCAGACGCTGATTTGTATAGCTATTTGATAAATACCCCGCCAAGACGCAGAGCGACATTATTACGCGCCTTGGCCTCGCAAGGTCTAAATGGTAGTCATCTTTTAAAAGCCGGAATAACGAAAAACGTTACGGAAAATAAACCAGAAACACCGAACTCAGTCATTAAAAATGATGCGCAGATAATCATAGATGATGTAAAACAAAAATCATTTAGCAGCGCCTTTGATGACATGATGGAAATCTAAATCTAATTAAAATGTTTGATGATAGTTTATTCAATACTACTGGAGGCAGATTGCTCTGAACTGAATATCAGACGTTCGTATTTAATTGAAGCTGGACAGGATTTATTCGGCAACTGGATTGTAGAGATCAATTATGGACGGATAGGATGCAAAGGACGAAAAAAAGTCATATTAATGGACTGCGAAGAAGATGCCAAAAGGGTAGTTAAAAAAACGCCTAAAAAAACGCGAGAGCGCAGTCAAACGAATAGGGGTTGGGTACGCCGCCAGACTGATTTACGGTAAAGATTGGCTTAATAATGACCAAATCTATGCGGGAAATTGAAAAAATATCAGTAGGTATTGCGGTAAAAAAAAGTACCCGTGACTTGTGAACTTTCCCAAAAAAAATTAAAAAACAGCGATTCCTCCCCTTGCGTCTTTTTCGACCTGTGAGAAAGTAAATTTTTAGGTGTTATTTATTTTGGGGAAAAACTATGTTTAGGTTATTTGTGTGGATTGTAATAATCGGGTTGTCAGGTTGTACGCAACTCCAACGTGATAATCTTCTGGATTATGTGGCAAGGAGCGGTTGTGCGTCTCAGTATCAGGCGCGATCAGGATCAGGAGGGCCACAGAGTTCCTATCTTAATGGTATGCACGAATGTCGCTACGCAGGTGTTGATAGACGGACACAGGCAAGGAAACGTAACATGGCTGAGGAGGACATTAATCAAATGAAAAGGCTAATGGGCGTTAAAGACGACTGCATGGATGCAGGAGGTAGAGCAATGCAGGAGCAATTGCCGAGGACAATGATGTTATAGGGATTATTAATGATATTGAGGATTCGCATGGCGTGACGCACCAACATTGCCTACATGGATGTAGGTAAGGGGCGTGAGCAGGAGCGGTAGCTTTGAATGTAGGCTTTAACAGATTATGATTGGTGGCTTGAAAAAGACTAAGGCACATCAATTCGCTCAAATGATCGCCGCAATGTAAATTAAAAGAGGTCGAAAAAGCGCGTCTTTCGACCTGACACAGAATTTGTGTCGCTGGCATAATCTTTTTTCGAAAATTATCCGGCTAAAGAAAAATGCTCTTTAACTCACCCGAATTCATCTACTTTTTCATGCCTTTCTCAATTGCCGCATGGTGGGTCTTGCAGCGAATGAAACGCGAGCAAGACGCTCAATGGCTGGTTGTCATTTGTTCCATTTACTTTTATGGCTGGTGGGACATTCGCTATGTGCCGTTATTGATCGGTAATGCCCTGGGTAATTTCTATCTAGGGCAGAAGATCTCGCAGACAAAGTCGAAAACGCTGCTAGCTGCAGGGTTGATAGTCAACGTTGGCTTACTGGGTTATTTCAAATACGCCGACTTCTTCATTGAAAACTGGAATGTGCTGGCCGGCAGTCAGAATTCTCTGTTGCACTTGATATTGCCGCTTGGCATATCGTTCTTCACGTTTCAGGTGATTGCTTACTTGGTCGACTGTTACAAAGGCTATGTCAGCGATTTCAATCTGCGCCGCTTTGCGTTTTCGATTTCGTTCTACCCACATTTGATCGCCGGACCGATTCTGCATTACTCCGATGTCATGCCTCAACTACGAGGTCGCATTGATTTTGATGCTAGACAGTTTTCACAAGGCTTGTTCCTTTTCGCGGTAGGCCTGTTCAAGAAAAGCGTGATTGCCGACCGCATTGCCGAGAAGGTTGATCCGTTGTTTGCGGCGCACACCGTGCTGCAATTTTTTGAGTCCTGGGTTTCGTCTGTAGGTTATGGCTTACAAGTTTATTTCGATTTTTCCGGGTACTCCGATATGGCAGTCGGCATCGGCCTGATGTTTGGCATCATCTTGCCGCAAAACTTCAATTCCCCTTACCAAGCAAACAGCATCGCCGACTTTTGGAAACGCTGGCACATGACGCTGTCCAGATTCCTTCGAGACTATGTGTATATTCCTCTGGGCGGCAACAGGAACGGTTTTGGCGCCGCGGCCATCACCATGATCATCGGCGGTTTCTGGCATGGCGCCGCATGGACATTCGTGCTTTGGGGCGTTTTGCATGGGCTGTTCATTGGCCTTCACCGACTCTGGATGAAAGCCGGTGTCAGAATGGCCGAGCCGCTGGCTATAGCCATTACTTTTTTGTCGGTCACGGCGGCCTGGGTGGTATTCCGTGCAGAGTCCGTCGATCAAGCTATCTCCATCTGGAAAGGGATGATAGGTCTCAATGGTTTTGCTATTCCCAGTGTCATGTCCGGATTTTGTCAGACCTGTACCCAAACCACATTAATCACCGGCATGGAATTCGTACAGGGAGCGATTTTGTTGGCGATCTGCCTGGAATATGTCAACGCCCAGAAAACGGCACAGCAGCTTGAGCCGAACTTCAAAAACCTTGCTTATTTCACTACATTATTTTTCACCAGTATCTGGTTGTCAGGATCCCATGAAAGCTTTATCTATTGGCAGTTTTGATTCGTTTTGGAAAGCGGCATTAGTAGCTGGCGGCATTGTCGCCTGGTCTTTGCCGGTCTGGAATGTGGTGGTGAATCCCTACCAGATTTTCAAAGCAAAGTATTCAATCGGCGACCGGTATTCCTCGTCATCCACCAACGAACGGTTCTTGAAGGTGGAATACTTGCTGAATGAGGCAAACAAAACTTCACCCAATTCATCGAACGCGATCATAGGACAAATTAACGATGAATCGCCCAGAGACAGTGATTCAGGAAAAATACTGAATACCACGTATGATGCTTTTATCGTAGGGTCGTCGATCATGGGGCTTGTCGATCCCGATCTGATCAATCAATATTACCCTGATCGGCATTTTTACAATCTGGCATTCCTGGCAGCTAAGCCCGATGAAATACTGGCTACGTTACAAGGTTTGAAACGGGAAGGGGTGCCGATTAAAACCGTGGTGTACGGGCTGGAACCGATAGCTTTTACCGACATTAAATCTTACGGCCCAGCGTATCAATTACACCCAGAAACCGGAGAACAAAGTTGGCAACGGATAATTTTTGATTACTTGTTTGCTCCAAGCCTTTCGGACGGGTTTAGCCGGTTGGTAACTGCTATTAGCGGCAAGCCGTCCGTCAGGTACGATATCGAGGGAACGGGGCGATATTACCTGGAACGCTATGATCGGGAGATCAAAATCGACCATGGTGCATTTATTCGCAAACAGTTCCCTATCAACGCTAAACACGTTAAAGCGCCACCGTGGATTGGCAGTCGATTTGAGGATTTTCGAAAACTGGCTCAGTGGTTCAAAGATGAAAGGATTGATGTCAAATTCTATTTGAATCCGCTACATCCCTATATTGCAAATGCATATGGGGATGGGCGGCTTGTTGAATTCAAACAGAAAATTGCGGAAATAACAGGGCAGAGCCCTATCCAGGATTGTACAGAGTTGTTAAACAGTGACGATGTGAATCGGCGATTTTATGATTACAAACATTTCAGGCCGGTAGAAGTACCAACGGTCATTGAATGCGCACTAAATCATCAATAAATGTACAAATATGCTAAATCGTCAACCCGTTTTTTGTTCAAAAAACGGGTTATGTCTACCAATTGCGTATTTCACTCCAATGCGGCCTCCCAGAATTATGCAAAGCAGCCACCGAAAATTATTGAAAACCAGTCACTGGCTATTAATAAACTTGAGGTGGCATATTCTGCACCAACCTGAGCCCCCGTTCTTATTCAATCAGAATACGCAGAGGTTAGCTGTTCGTCTCAGATCGACCCATTCCAGTCGTTGGTGTTACCTTTAAGCCGTCATTAAAGGAAAGGGGTTGCTTCTCGTGCCCAGAGTTACGGTTACCCTACTTGGCTTCAATAGCCGCATTGATGAACTGCTGCCATTGTCTCCAGAATGGATCGAAGCGATAAAACACAATAGACCTGAAAAGGCTACGTGGTAGGGTTGCGCGAATACATTTATGTTTGCAGAGCGTAACAGATAAGTATGCCCAAAGCGACACCAAGAAATAACAAAATCAATTACTCCGACCCCATTGACTTATGTTTATTTTAAATCAATAGCTTAAATATTTTTGCGTATCGAATCCGATTAAGAATCGCTATAATAAATCCACGCTGATTTCATTTTTGATGCTCATAAATACATTTAAAAGAAACGGGAAAACGTGTCAATTTCCTCGCGAGACGTTCGATAATTATTAACAGGGGCATCAGAATCTTCATAACCCATTGCCATACCGCAAATGAGAATAACCTTGTCAGGATATCCCAGTGTTTCTTTGATGATTTTCGGATATTCAGCTAATGACGCTTGCGGGCAAGTTGCTAACCCTTCTTCAATGGCTGCCAGCATGACTGACTGCAAAAACATGCCATAATCCAAAAAAGAGCCTGTTGCCATATCGGAATCCATAAAGAAAAGAAGCATGATAGGCGCATCAAATGCCCTGTAATTTGCAACCCATTGCTCTATCTGTTTTTCTTTGTCATCTCGATTGATTTCGAGTGCGGTATAAAGCTGGAGGCCGCAAGCCTTACGTCTTGTCTTATAAGGCTCATGCCATTCACACGGATAATATTGATAATCCATTCGCGCCTTTACGCCGCTTCGATATGCATTTTCCAAACGTTGCTCCAAGAGTTTCTTTTTTTCACCCATAACCACGGCAACTTGCCAAGGCTGGGTATTTACACCAGAAGGAGCCTGTTTGGCGGCATTTAAAATACGTTTTATTTTCTCTACATCGACAGTTTTGTTTAGAAAAGCACGAGTGGATTTACGCTTTGCTAAAGCTTCCGAGACTTTCATAGGCTACCTTTTCACTTCTGAGAGCCCTCGGCTAAGTGGGCATCAACGGGAGATTCGAATGCAATGAAAAGAACACACGGCCCGGAGTCGGTGCATGAAGCCTTGTGCGGAGCTTTAATCGGCCCATACGCGTAAGTACCGGGCTTGAGAACTGAAGGGCTGTGTCCACTATATTCGATGCGAAGTTCTCCAGAAACAAGGATCATGCGCTCAGCTGAAGAATGCCAATGGGACGGAATGGTGTAGTTCGCCGGTACCTTGAGGAATACATCCGCGTTGGGTTTGGCAGGGTCGCCGTGAAGGACGGCGATCTCGCACCCCTTGGGAAAGAGTGGCGGGCATGAACCCCACTTGAGCTGAGCATCGTCAAAGGCAAGGGTGTGCGGCTTTTCGGATGGTACTTCTGCCCCCGCAGAGGTATTGGGGAGACCGATTGTCTTAGAAGGGGGCGGTGGTGTATAGATATTATCTAAATCCTTGTCGATTTTAACGGCAAGACTTTCGACACCTTTTAGCGTTAATTTTTTATCGCCGCCTTTTGTCTCTGAAATATAATTACCAATTAATTGACCGTCCTTAACCCTGACTAAATGCCCCATAATATAAGCGAATAAATAACTTGGTTTATGCAGTCTACCAACTAATACATAATCAGCCCCTGCTTTGTTAGCGAGTTCTGCGGCAATATCGCTGTGGTCAAAAAGATACCCAAAACCGCTGTTGGCTTCGTGTTGAGCATTTAAGTCAACAGCAATGATCTTATAGCCCGCTCTTTTTAATTCACCTTCTAGCATAGCCTTTATACTCGCCGTTCTTTCAATTTCAGCAGGTATTCGGGGGGCAAGGGTGACATCATTTAATTCAAAGTCCAATATAGCGATGCTTGTTTCAGCAAATACGCCAACACTGAACAAGCATAAAAATAATACGCCAAGCATGTGGCGTAATCCTGCATTGTTTCTAGGGTTCATAATTAAATTACACTGTATCTTGTTGAAAAAAATATCATCGGTAACACCGCCATTAATTGTTTCATCATATTCGTTTTATAGTCGCTAGTAGAGTAGCGAGTAAATGTAAGTCCGTAACCTTATATTTGCCCGTAAAAGTCGGGCAATTTGCCCGGCCTTCCTGCGGCCCCTATTCCAGTCACGGAATTCAAGCTTAAAATGATCTAAAAAATGAATATTTTCCGACGCTGAATCGTCAGCAAAGCATTTAACAGAAGCTTGCGCTCACTATGAATCTAAAATTTCATCTCCTATCACGTATTGTCCTTATTGCTGGCACTTGCCTGATTGCAACAGCAGCCTATGTTCTTTATCAGGCCGATCAGCAAGCTATTCTTGAGACACAAGTAACGGCTGAGTCAATCGATAAGCAATTGGAACTTCAATTGGTGCATATCGATGCAGGTTTTGCTCAACCGGAACGTTTCCCTGATTTTAATTTATGGAAAGAGACCAGTACCGCGTCCGGCATTTGTATAAGTTACTTATCAACGAATAACAGTCTCAGGCGCAACATTTGCAATGGCGCAAAAATAACGTCACGAAGCTGGCCTATTTGGTTTGAAAGCTTTTACCAATGGGCTTTCCATCCCGGCTTGGAGGTGGTGCGACCAATAGAATTCAAGGGGCGGATTCATGGTTCAGTTATCGTTGCGCCCAGCGCTGAGATGGGAATAGCAAGCGCCTGGCAGAATATCCGTGGCTTAATGGGGCTTTCTGCAAGTACCACTTTGGCTCTTTGCTTGCTGGTTTATTTCGCTGTGAGTCGAGCTTTACATCCGGCACAGGTGATCGTTGCAGGCTTGGAGAAAATGGAAAAAGGTGAATTGTCATTTCGGCTACCCACTTTCGAGCTAGATGAATGGCAGCGAACAGGAAAGGCCATCAATCAACTGGCGGCAAGTCTGGAACAACTCCTTTCCGAGCGTAAGAAATTAGCATTAAAGCTGATGAATATTCAGGAGGAAGAGCGCCGTTACCTGGCACGAGAGCTGCATGATGAGTTTGGTCAATGCCTGGCTGCGATCAATGCGGTCGCAGCTTCCATTTCACAAACCGCAGAAATTGAATGCCCGGAACTGGTTCCGGAAGGGAAAAACATCAGTCGAATTGTCCATCATATGATGGAATCATTACGTGGATTATTATTGCGCTTACGCCCTTCTGACATTGATGAACTGGGCCTTACAGCCAGTTTAAAAAGCCTGGTGGCTGGCTGGAATGCCAGCAGTGGTGGCAAGACTCATTATAACCTTGCTGTTCATGGCGACCTTGACCGGTTACCCGAACCTATTCCCGTTACTATTTTTCGGATTGTTCAGGAATGTCTGACCAATGTATCCAAACATTCAGCCGCTACGAATGCGAAAGTAACACTCCGGACAGTCTCCGAAAATAGTTCAATAACAACCATTGAACTCATTATCGAAGATGACGGTAAGGCCAATAAACTGCCGTTTGAAGACAACCCCGGAATTGGCCTGCTCGGTATACGTGAACGTGTAGCCGCACTCGGAGGCCGGTTGACGTTAAAGACAGGTAATCCCAGCGGGCTTGCAGTCCATGTATGGCTTCCGGCTCAGCCTATTTCAGGAACACAGACATGACAGGCTCGGAAAGTATCAGAATTTTGCTGGTCGATGACCATGCCATCGTGCGTGAAGGCTATCGCTCACTATTGGAGAAGCAATCAGGAATGGAAGTGGTTGCTGAAGCAGCTGATGGAGCGGAAGCCTATTCACGCTTTAAGGATTGCAACCCTGATATAGCCGTTATGGATATTTCAATGCCCGGCCAAGGGGGGCTGGAGGCTATTACGCGCATTAAACAACGATGCCCGGATGCGAAGATCCTGGTATTCAGTATGCACCAGAATCCAAGCTTTGCTGTTCAGGCAATCAGGGCGGGGGCGCTGGGTTATGTCACCAAGAGCAGTGCGCCGGATGTTTTAATTCGGGCTATCCATGATGTCTATGCAGGGCGAATCACGTTGAGCGCCGACATTGCACAAGCCCTGGCCCTGGAAAAGTTAGGCGGCGATAGTATCGCGCTGCAAGAATTAACAGTACGAGAATTCGATATTCTGCGTATGTTAGTCGATGCTCGGTCAACAGATGATATTGCTCAAACACTCAATATCAGTCCAAAAACCGTATCCAACAGCCATTATATTATCAAGCGAAAACTTGGCGTTGCCAGTGATATCGAGTTGACTCGCCTAGCCATTAAGATGAATGTCATTAATCTTTTGGATTTATCTTGAACGCCTAAAAAACGCTTGCCGACAAGTGATAGAGCTTGAGAGCATGCAAAACCGGGGGAGGCGCTCATAAGCTAATTATGTCACCAGCTTATAGCCTGTCGGAAAACACTTGTTTTCCGACAGGCTATATAAAAGAGTTATATTGTTTCCACAATAGCTTTAAAAGTGTACGGGAAACAGTGTCGCTTAGTACTCCTGTCTCGCAGCGTAAGCAGTTTTATCAAAAGAGGCCGTTTTTACGCGTCTTTCACCCCGACGTAAAAAGAATCGCCCTTCTAAAATAGCAACTTCATTATTTGAAATGTTTAGAAAAAATGAAGTTCGAGCTGGGTCAAGACGACTATCTGTTATCCAAAAATCAAACATCCTCCGTTTATTGCGACTTCGACGCCTTGGTTAACGCTCACATGCTAATCATGGGTAAGACAGGTATGGGTAAAACGACATTTCTGAGGCGAGCGATACAGCAAATGCATCGTTTCTCGCCGACACCACGCATTCATATCATGGATGTGCATGGCGACATAAATATCAAGGGCGCTTCGTCTGTCAGATTCTCAGAGTCCACTGAATATGGCCTAAACCCGTTTGTAGTAAGCGCGGATCAACATTTCGGCGGCGTAAGGAAACGCACGCAAGATTTCATCGCGACCATAAATGGCTGTAGGCCAATCGGTTCAAGGCAAGAAGCCGTTATGCGTAACTTGATTACCGATCTGTACGCGGCCAACGGATTCTTTGCAGACAATTACAAATCATGGGGTTTGGAGGATGGGTATGCTCGGAAGCATCCCAAGCGATATCCGGCCATGGACGATGCCTGTCGCTACGCTTTTGGAAAACTCAAGCAGCTTATTATTGGTAGCGACACAACGTCTGGGAGAGCGCTAGAAGATCTGAACAAGATCACTACCAAGCTTTACAAGATATCCAAGCAACTCTGCCATTCAGGCGCCAAGCCTGATGGAGATTTAATCGAAAAAGCGATGGATCTGCGTACAAAGGCTTTACGTTCCTACAAAGATTACATCGAAAATTTGGAAACCGGTAAAGAGCTGGAAGACTTTATCAAGTACGAGTCGAAAGAAGTATTGAAGTCGGTTGTGGAGCGATTCGAGAACCTGAAGGCCAGCGGCATTTTCAAAAACAAACCAGCGCCATTCGACCCTGATAATCCGGTTTGGCATTACGACATTACTGCGTTGCGTGAAGATGAAAAACGCATGTTTGTCGAATTCAGATTGCAGAAACTATTCTCTGCTGCACTGGAAAAAGGTCCAGTTCGTTGTCAAGAGGAAGGCTTGTTGCGCGACATCATGATCATTGACGAGGCTCACCTGTTCTTTAGGGACGACCAGAACAACATTCTCAACACCATCGCCAAAGAAGGTAGAAAGTTTGGCCTGGGTCTGGTTTGCGCCAGTCAATCACCAACCCATTTTTCCGAAGACTTCTTTTCCAACGTCGCCACCAAAATTGTCCTGGGCGTTGATCAGATGTACTGGGACAACCTGGTGCGCAAAATGAAAATTGAATCGAAATTACTGCAATACATCAAGCCCTTTCACGTCATCGGTGTACAGATGAGCAACAAAGGGGAGACCAGATCACGCTTTACGATGGTTAGAGTGCCGAATTCTCGTGTCACACCAGCATAAAAAATTAAATATGGGGATTTAAGCATATCGACAAATGAACAGTTCTTAACAGTTAACTTAACCGATCAAGAAGCCTGGGATTTGGCACACAACTAAAGCGAATTGGGTTATCGGAATTCCGAAATCATGCAGCCGACGAAGACGAGGCTTACCGTATGTTCAGTGTTGCAGAAAAAGTCCGATCCAGTCTGGCCGAGATAGGGTATCAGCCACGATGAAGGTTCAAAAAGAACCCACAAAAACGAGGATTTCTTTGCTCTGTCCAGCAAAGAAATCAGACTCCACAAAGCAAAAGGCAGTTTCCATTTATGACAACAGATAACCCTATTAACTTACGACTTAAATCCTTTGCCAGTTTCGATGATGCCATGACTATGTGCGATCTTCTGAATAAAGAGACCGGTGATGAATACACTGTTGTGTCAGACAATCACCTGGGCTTCACGGCAAGACGGTACCAGGAAAACAGGCAGAAGCAACAACAAAACCCCGTCGAAACCTACGATCATAACAATAGGGCTTATCGCCAGGCATTCAGAGGCTTTATTCCGCATTATTCGGAAATTACGATCGGGATATTACTGATCGCCAAGCCCTACGCTGTTTTGGGCTGGATTTTTGCTTTGCTGAACATCCAAACAATACCTGAATGGTTCAGTTTGCCAGGATGGGGAGAAGTATTCAGATTCGGCGGCTTTTTACTATGGCTTTACGGCCTGCGCTTTATCTACAGCTACTACGCAATAAAGCTCTATTTTGATGATGACGGTGTACTCCTGAAAAAAGGCATCATTGCCCAAAATCAGGTTCAAATCCGCTTTAACGACATCAAAACCATTGGTGTTCAACAAAGCATTTTAGACAGGCTGCTAGGTATCGGCACGTTGCATCTCGATTCAGCGGGAACGAATGGGACAGTGGATATTGTATTCAATAACCTGATTAATCCGGTTTACATGCGCCACCGTATTCAGCATTTGATTGACCAGTATGCGAAGCGCTAGGTTTATGATCAAAAAAATCGCCTCCATGCTGTCCTTTTTTGGCAAAAAAGGACAAAGCAAAATTGCTCTTAAAAAAGACGATACCAACACACAAAATCAACTAATGGTCGATGAATATGTCTATCGATACCCACCCTTTCCAAAGGGAATACCGACGGCACCCATCGAAACGATCATTAACAGCAATCAGGAGATGATTCAGCAGATTATCCTGGCCCGAGGCTTGGCAGGTAACCATAATGCAAAGAAAGCCGAGATAACAATATTGGAACCTATTCGTCATCTTGCCGAGATAGTTCATCTATTGCCTGCATCCGAAAAAAACCATTTCCGGACACCGGGCGGGCTGTTTCGGTTTAGTCTGGAAAGCGCATTGTTCGGCATTCGTTATGCAGAACGCCGTATTTTGACGCGCGTGACCCCGGAAATACGCAGGGAAAATGAAGTGTTATGGACACACGCAGCCTTTCTGACAGGCTTATTTAGCGAGTCCATCCTGGTAATCTCACGGATATCTGTGTATTCCGAAGAAGGCGGGATCGAGTGGCATCCAGGTATGGAATCGATTTTTCAGTGGATGCAGCGAAATAAGCTAAAAAGCTATCACATTCGATGGAGCGAAAAAGAGGATCGGCCGATGATTTACGCATTGGCCGGCAAAGCCATTAAACCGGAACAGGCGGAAATTCTGGCGCAAGGCGAAAAAGCCATTTACAAAACGCTATTGTCGGCATTACATGATCAGGAGGATCTCAACAATCCGCTGGTTAAGATTAACCGGTCAGTGAAATACAAACTCATTGAACGTGACGAAGCGGGTGATCCATCGCGTTACGGTAAACCATTGGCAGGGATGCACCTTGATCCCTGGCTGATTGACGCTATGCGACATCTGGTAGAGAAAAAGCGCTGGGTCGTCAACGAAGAAAATGGCCGATTATGGCATGGTAAAGACGGGGTCTATCTGGTTTGGCCGCTGGCCGCCAGCGACATGCAGCGCGAGTTGAAAGAGTCAGAAAGCCCGTTTGTACCTAACACAAAAGAAATTTTGGCAGAACTCATGCAGGAAGCCGGAATTATCGAAAGCATAGGCATGGGTGGAGGCTATTTATTCGATATTGCAATTCCTCAATCCGATAGCCCGGAAATGAAATATGTGACAGCCATTCGCTTGGTGCGACACGAAATTTTGTTTGAAAAGGTTGCGTACAGTCCACTGGATAAAAACTTGCAAATCCATTTGGAAGAAGAGGAGGAACCGAATCAGGAGACCCAAAAGGCGGTGGTCAATAAAGAACCAGATACAAGCTCCGAAAAGAACACGGAATACAGCGATGACAACGATGATGCGGCTCCAGTGGAATCAGACAAATCGGCGTCGGCACCAAGGAAAGAAACCGACATGGAAATCCTGTTTGGAAAACCGGACAAATCGGGCGACGCTGGGCAGGACGAAATTAAAGGATCATCGACCTCAACAAAAACCGAAGAGACTCGTAGTGAGCCGTGCCGAACTATTGAAATGGACATTCTGTTCGGAAGACGGGTTGAGCCGGTAGAAACCAATCAATACGACGATGAGTACGCATCAGACTACCACAATGAACAGATCGTCTATGCAGGCTCGCCTGAAGTGACCTGCGCGGACACTGACGATCCGGCACATGACATCATAAAGCGGCCTGAGGAAACAATAACTCCAGTGTCTGTGATCAACAATGCCAAAAATAAAAATTTATCAGAACCTCTCTCAACCGATCAGGAGTCGGCAGAAGTCCTCCTAAAAAATTCAGATTCTAAAAAAACGGATAATCCGAAACTGACTGAAAGCGTCTCAGAACTTCTGACGAGCGCTCGGAAGTCGCAGAAAGTCTTCGAAGAACTGGATAATACAAAAAAACCAATGCTAAAGACTGCCTCAAAGCCCTCAGAAGCTTTCAAGGCTTCTGAGAAGCCAAATAAAGTTAATTCGCCCCGTGAAACCCTACTCGAAGTCGATGAGCAACACAGTAATGCGACATCGGTTTTACTGAGTGAATTGACGAGAACATCAACATCCCAAAAGACAGACAAAATCAAGTCAACTGCAGGCACTGTAAAAGCAGACAGTAATTCAGACATTTCAAAACTGTTTGGTAACACGAACACACAGAAAAACCATGACGACTTGAAATCGCGTAGTGGCATTGTGTTGAACAGGCTTAAAAAACTCCCGATTGAATTTTTGGAATCGAGACCCGGTGGAATTACCAAGATCATCGCTAAAGGGCTGAGGAATACTAATCTGAATCTGAGAGATTGTGTGTCCGTGTTGAAAGCAGCCGATCTATTGGTCTTGGTGGATGGCCTTGAAACGGGTATGGATTCTTTAGGCGAAAAGCTATCGCAATATTTTCTGGTAAAGGCTGATTTGTTGGATGGCAAATAATTACGATCCCTACATTCGCCAGCCCTATGAGCTGTATATCGCGGCAGCCTGGTTTGTAGCGACTGCAACCACGTTCACGGCGTACCTTGTGCTGCCCGGTGGAAATTCCATGCTAATACCATGGATCTGCTTTGGCTTGCTAACCTTGCAATCGGCGGTAAAAGGTCTGGATTTGGTGGGGCGTGGACGGTTAGGTCAAATGCTGACGTTTCTGGATGTCGACAAGTTATTGAAATTGATCCAGCCTGAAAAGATGTGGTTTGGCTGGGGGTTCGACTGGATGCCTATCCATACGCAGCGAGCGGTCGACACCATGCTATCCGGTATCAAAATGAGCGATGACCAGGAGCATCCAGGTAGCCCCTGGATACATGGGCTGAATCTCGGCAAGGAACATGAGATTAATATCCCACTCAAGTCACTGGAAGGGCATACCATTATGTTTGGTACGACTGGCGCTGGAAAAACACGGGCTTATGAGCTCATGGTAACGCAAGCCATTCAACGTGGCGACACTGTGATTATGATTGATCCAAAAGGTGATAAGGAATTGCGGGATCGCATGGAACTGGAATGCAAGCGAGCCGGACGGGGTGACGCTTTCCTGTTTTTTCATCCAGCGTTTCCCGGATCATCAATCCGATTAGACCCTATGCGGAATTTCACGCGCACCACAGAAATTGCTTCCCGAATCGCGGCATTATTACCATCGCAATCGGGCGGCTCCGATGCTTTTACAGCGTTTTCGTTTCGTGCGCTAAATCTGGTTGCACAAGGGTTACTGGAAACCGGCAAACGCCCGTCCATTAAACAGTTGCGCTATTACATCGAGGGCGGCGCCGAAGCTCTGTTGATTAAAGCAATCGAGGCGCACGCCGATCGCGTCGATCCGGACTGGAAAAACAGTGCCGATCCTTTTTTTGTAAAAGCCAAGGCCGGCAAAGCCAAAAAAATGGAAACCATTACCAACCCGGAATGGCTGGCTATTGTTGAATGGTATCGAACCACACTAAGCAATGGGCCAAAAGGCTCAGAAGGCATAGACGGATTGTTGTCTCTGGTCGAGCACAATCGCATGCACTTTTCGAAGATGATCGCATCGCTGATCCCGGTTTTGAATATGCTGACATCGGGCGATTTGGGCGATCTTCTATCGCCTGACGAGGAAGATTCAAACGATCACCGGCCAATCTTTGATACATCGAACATTATTTCCGGAAAGCATGTGCTGTATGTAGGGCTTGATTCATTGTCAGATTCCATTGTTTCGTCGGCTATTGGATCCATTGTATTAGCCGATTTCGCGTCGGTCGCGGGCATGATTTACAACAGCGGCAAGAAATTTGGGCGTATCTCAATGTTCGTTGACGAGGCTGCGGAAGTAGTGAATTTGCCGTTTATCCAGATTCTCAACAAAGGTCGTGGCGCCGGATTCCAGGTCGTCATGGCGACGCAAACCTTGCCGGATATTGTGGCAAGACTGGGCGACGAGGCACGCGCACGACAGGTTATCGGTAACTGCAACAATTTGATCACCTTGCGCATCAAGGACGGGGAAACACAAAAGTTTGTTGTTGAGACCTTCGGGCAAACCTATATTAAAACCGTTCAACAGAGCATTTCAAGCGGCGTTAATTCGGCCGAAAACTTTGCTCACTATTCCGGCAATAGCGGACAGTCATTAACGTTTAGCGAACACGATTTGTTCCCGCAACACTTACTGGGGCACCTCCCTAATTTTCATTACATCGCATCAATAGCCGGCGGCCGTGTCATCAAGGGACGACTGCCTATTATTACGCACTAGGATTTCACATGTCAGATCAAGCCGTTTTACTTTTTTTGAAAAAACCACTCAAACAGCCATTGCAATCACCTTCCATTGAAATGAAAAAAGCATGCAGGGCCACAAGACGCCAACCCGCAGCGCAAGAACTATTTGCGCGATGGCCAAACCTGCGCGAATCATCGCAGCGCTTAACGTCACTGCTGACCTTGTACTGGCCCGACCCAAGAAAACGAGATGAAAGTTTACTGGTCAATTGTTTAGCGAGTGGGTTAAGCGATGCCGAACAAGTGATCCAAACCGATAATGACGATCTTGTCGAGCAAAAAGCCTTTATCTGTCGCGTATCCGAGGAATTGGTACAGTGCCTCGGATTGACTCTCATGATCAAGTACAAAGGGGGATGGTCGGCTTATGATCCGAATACTCATGGCTATCTGGATGACATTATGAGATCGTCAGCAAGCGAAGAGCTAACCTGGGTTAACAAACCCCACGATGCATTCGGCAGCCCACAGAGCAAAATCCTGTGCGCATCAAGAGTATTTACTATGAACGAGTTGAAATTAGCGGGATTGCTGGAAAGTTTTCAACGCAGTTTGACAGACTAACGTCAATGGTGAAGCATTTCCTGATTTGGTTGATGATTATAATTTTTACGCCACTGGCATTGCCGGCGCTGTTAAGTCCAAAAACCATGTCGCTGACTATACGGAAAGACTACAACGCCGCTGTCAGTATTTTGGGTGAAAAGGACGAGATTAATAAGCAGCTGATCACGTTATACAAAAATAACTTAACGGTGATTGCAGCGTTTGCCAATGAATTTCGAGATAGGCATGACGATTCAAATAAATTCAGAAACAGCGGCGATCATATTGGAGAAGCGATAGCCGATATTCCAGGAGATTGGGCGGAATCAGTGAAATTTCAGGCCTACAGCATGGCCTTACACATGGTCATTTTGTCGAAATGGGCCATCTGGTTGCTGATACCGGTGGCGATGGGACTCATTGCCGGGGTTTTTGAGCGGAGACTAAAGTCAGACACATTCAGTCCGCCGATACCGCCGATTTACAACACATCGGCTCACATGCTGTTGGCGTCAACCTTCATGATAATTTTGTGGTTGATTTGCCCCATACCAATACCTTTGTCAATTATTCCGACATTTGCGGTATTAATTAGCGTTTTTATCAGCCTGGCAATTACGCATTATCCAAATTATTAAAAATCACAGAAGTCGAAGGAAGTTCTGGCGACTTCTGAAGTCGAGATTGCTGTGACGCTAAAACGCTACGACTTCTATTGACTCTGCATAAGCTATGAGAACGCATGGGAAGTCAATAGTTGGGTGACAAAGGCATCCATTAGAAGTTGAGAGAACTTTTTTGAAGTCGTAACAAGTCTTAAAACAAAAGGCGAAATCTATACTAAATAAAAACCAGGTCAACCTAGCAGTATGTACATGCTGATAAGGGTGCAAGACATAGTGCAACACGCGAGATGCTGGGCTGATTGTTGGCGAAAAAAAGTATGGTCGTGAGCATGGACTCAGATCGTGGCGTCTCTTTCTAAGTCTGAGAAGTTACTGATCTTGATTGCCCCATCTGGGAAGCGTGCCACGACCTCCAACTCACCCCCCATCGCCTCAATGTGACTGCGCAGGGTGGAAATGTACATGTCGGCGCGCTTTTCGATCTTGGCAATTGAGGGCTGCTGGACGTGCAGCACCTCTGCCAGCATCTTCTGCGACAGGCCGCGTGCTTTTCGTAACTCGTTGAGGGGCATCTCAGCAAGCCACGCCTGAGCCTTGGCTTCTGCCCTTGCACGAGACTCGGGCAACATTTGTGCGCGCAGTTCAGAATATTTATTAGCCATTGATCAGCCCTTCCTTTTGAAGTTGCATCAGGTGTTCATCGTAGAGTCGGTCGGCAATGGGAACGTGGATGTCGTACCAACGGTTGTCACCGGTCTTGTCGCCCCCGATCAGCAGAATTGCACTGCGCCGAGGATCGAACGCGTACAGCGTGCGCAGTGGCCTGCCATCGTGTTGGGTGCGAAGCTCTCGCATATGACCGTGTTTGGAACCGTTAATGCCGCTGCTGTGGGGGAAGCCCAAAGTCGGCCCTCGTTCTTCCAGCAAACGGACGGAGGCGTCCAACGAAACTTGTTTATCTTCAGACAAGCTGCTCCACCACTCCCCGAATTCATCAGTGTATTCTATATCCCAACTCATATTGTTAATATAGCCTTGACGGAATATTCCGTCAATGGAATAAACAAATTTCCTTAAAAGGGCGCTGATTTAGGACTGGTCGCTCTTGGCCGATTGAGGGCTACTATTTGCCGTCGTACTCGGAAATCTGACTTCCACCACTCAATCTTTTGCAGAGCAATTTTAATTGCGCTACGATTACCTCGTAGTATGTGCATGCTGATAAGGATTTAAGACATAACGCAATTTGCGAAATGCTGGGCTGGTTGTTGGCGAAAAAAGTATGGTCGTGAACTTGGACTCAGACCGTGGCGTCTCTCTAAGAGCGAGACTCAAGCATCACTGGAACTAGAAACCAGCGATGCATTAGAAGTGGCTGAATCATTGAATATCGAGAATGCCAAATTCAAGGCGGATAAAAATACTTGAGGAAACTGACGAAACAAAACCTATGTTTTTTAATTCGGTTCGGTAGGCACGCTCAAATGTATGAAGAGCTTGCCTGACGGGATAGGTTCTTAAACTATTACCATGCTGGAAAGTGAAATCCTCGGTTACTTTTAACTATCGCGCGTGGTTATGAGAGTGGTAAATTTTGTAACTAATTGAATTAAATTAAAATTAAACGGCCTGCAAAGCCATCTACGGCGGTTCGATTCCGCCCGCAGCCTCCATTAGTGAATTCAGGAAGATTCAAGGAAGTCCATAAACCTGCAAGTCATAAGGCTTAGCGGGTTTTTTATTGTCTAAAATT
>Ga0208752_100007_pt1 | contig 161862 bp, 156 predicted proteins | sample LakWasMet27_LOW6_2_FD_183871 | JGI IMG/M metagenome (GOLD analysis project Ga0208752, IMG submission 183871) | Freshwater sediment methanotrophic microbial communities from Lake Washington under simulated oxygen tension - Sediment Metagenome... | ecosystem: Environmental > Aquatic > Freshwater... | reverse complement strand
GACTACTCGGACTGGATTGCACTCGGTAACGTAGTCATCCAATGATTCTGGAAATAAGGTATTTTGTGTCCGATGCTCGCCTTGTATAAAACGTTTCAATTGAAGTCCTTAACGTTTAATTAGGGCTAAATTTTACCACTTATTACGTTAATTCTCCTTATATTTCAAGTAATTAAGTTATATTTTTACGGCTTTTACTATGGCTTGTGTTTTGACACAGTCTGGGCCAAAAACAGTCATTCAATTTGGTAATCACTGACTGCAATTCGCCGTCAGTGATTACCTTATTTGTCAGCATAGTTACCAAATTCCGTCGCCAATTCAATCACAGAACTCTACTTATCCTAAAAGCTCTTATAGAAACTAATCCACTAAAGAATAAAATCATTGAAGAAAGTATTGGTACTGGCGTAACCGTGCCTCCAATAGAAAAATATGCATTAGTTCTTGAATTGATATTATTTATAGCTGCTGTGGTTAAAGATATTGTAATTTCATTTAATGTATTGGGATCAGAGTTAAACAGATACGATCCATAATAATTGCCCGTGCCCAAGTCGGTAAATATTGTTTGATTCAATCCAGACGATAAAATTAAATCTGAAGCGGAAGTAAATACGTCAAAGAGATCGTAGCGCATTGGCGTGAAGGGATAGCTAGCGCTATAGGGCTTAAGATGAAGGCTTGCTGAAATGGCAGTATCTTGTAAATCGGAAAGATCAAAAGAGAAAAAATTCCTGGTAGAGCCAAAATAGCCGTTGTCACCAGCGAAATAGTTATAGTTACCATCGAAATGACCAATAGTATCGGACCACCAACCGAAATTTTCAGCATATGACTCACTGCCTAATTTGCCAGTCATTGTGCTGGCAACATAGGCATCCCCATTCGACAATTGAATTTCGAGCGTTTGCCCCTCCAGCCCATCTGGTTGACTACCTCCAAATAGGTAAGCAGCAGGCGAAGCTAATCCAATTGTTGGCAAAGTAAGAACCATAAATAATAAGATGTTATGCATTTTATTTTCCAGCCTTGTATCAAATTGATGGATCGTACAAGGATGAAATTACATGGTTATTACCAAAATAAATATTTTGTTTTGTTCTAATCGATCGTAGGTGGTCTAGCTTGCTTAAATAATAAAATACAACACGATACCGTTATGCAACGCTTTACATAATGGTCAGAAAGAATTCCTAAGATACTTTAAGTAAATGGCTAGTTAATATTTATATTCTTTCTGAATGATTGCTAATAAGAGACTAGCAGTCATTCACAATTCGTATATAAGTGGCCGTTTAGGGTAGGCTACTGTCTGAGATCTTTTTTCAAAACCTTGCAAACTAAAACGCCAGGTATCTGGATTTTCAACATTATGATAAGTTTAAAAAAGAATGCATTTTTTCGTTGATTTCAACAATCAATACATTTTTTGGTTTAGTTAAATTTTAACTTTTCAATACAAAACTCCGGATACCAAAAAATGAAGCCGCTGTTAACCAAGCGCAACTGCATTCAAGGTGCGATTATTTTTACATTGGGGATAGTTGCGCCGCCTTGTTGACTGGCGAGTTTCAGGTTTCGCGACTGGTCGGCATGATGCTGTTGGGTGGCAGCCTTTATGCGGTTGAAATCCCTTGGTATTTCGCCTGGATAGAGCGCCATTTTGAAAGGCAGGGTTTTGAATGGGTTGAAACGGGCTTTGACTGCGCAGGCTTTTTTAATCCTTTATGGATTGCCCGTCACCTTGCTTTCATTCAATGTTTTTCGTGACAATTTGCCGCGATACAGTGGAGTTTAATCGGCATCGGTGTGGATTCTTTTGTGCACATCGTTCCTTTCGCATTGTTTGTTAATTATGCGATTCAAAATTTTATTCCTTACCATTGGCGTTTTTTAGCTAACGCTGTTTTTTCGGCTGTGATGGCAATTTACTATGCCTTAAGCGAAGTTTGGTTTGGTTGAATCGCTACAACGTATTCACTGCCCGATTGTTTGCGGATAAAAAGCCACACATCAGCTGAAATTGCTGTCAGCATTGCTGCGGAGTTAATATAAATTCTGAATCAGGAGTGATTTATGAACGACCTGGAACGCATGTTGAATGATATTAAAATGGAGGTCGAGTTAACTCGGCATCTCATCGGTAAGAATGCCTTGGACGCCAGAGTGATGGCGGTGATGAAACAAGTGCCGCGGCATAAATTTTTACCTGTGGATTTTCGCTATCTTGCCTACGAAAACGGCCCGGCGCCGATCGGTTCAGGACAAACCATTTCCCAGCCCTACATTGTTGCGCTGATGAGCGACTTATTGAATACTAAATCCAGCGATGTCGTTCTGGAAATCGGCACCGGCTCGGGTTATCAAGCGGCTATCCTATCGAAATTAGTTACCCAGGTTTATTCAATTGAAATAATTGAAGATTTGGCCACAAAAGCAAGCAATCGGCTGCAAAAGCTAGGCTACGACAATGTCGCTGTGCGCAATGACAACGGCTATTTCGGCTGGCAGGAACATGCGCCTTTCGATGGCATTATTGTTACCGCTGCCGCACCACATATTCCCCAGCCATTGATTGATCAACTGAAGGTTGGCGCTCGCTTAGTCATTCCAGTGGGTTTGCCATTTGCTTATCAGCAACTGATGGTTGTAGAAAAAAAGCCCAATGGCGACATAGACACCCAAGAGATTCTTGGGGTGAGTTTTGTACCGCTCACCGGCGTAGCCAATACGGAAGATAACCGCCCATAACGCCTTAAACACTAGACCGAGGTGACGCTATGCTCAATATTAATCATGACATCAAAGACATCTCCCTGGCTGACCAAGGGCGTGAGCGCATTGATTGGGCACTGACCGAAATGCCGGTGCTGCGCAGCATCCATGATCATTTTGCCGAACAACGACCGTTAGCGGGCGCGCGCATCAGTGGTTGTCTACACATCACCACGGAAACCGCCAATTTGGCCCGCACGCTTAAAGCTGGCGGCGCTGAGCTGGTGTTATGCGCCAGCAATCCTCTGAGCACGCAGGATGATGTTGCTGCCGCGTTGGTGCAGCATTATCAGATTCCCACCTTTGCAATTCGCGGTGAGGACAGCAGCACTTATTACCGGCATATCGCCAAAGCGCTGGACCACCGGCCGCAGTTGACGATGGATGACGGTGCCGATCTGGTCAGCGAATTACATAAAAACCGCAGCGAGTTACTAGCTAAGGTGATTGGCGGCACGGAAGAAACCACCACCGGCGTTATTCGGCTGCGCGCTATGGCGGCGGATAACGCGCTCAAGTTTCCGGTGATTGCCGTCAATGATGCCATGACTAAACACCTGTTTGATAACCGCTACGGCACCGGCCAAAGCACGCTTGATGGAATTATTCGCGCCACCAACATCCTGCTGGCGGGCAAAACCTTTACGGTTGCAGGCTACGGCTGGTGCGGGCGCGGTATCGCCATGCGCGCCAAAGGCCACGGCGCGCAGATCATCATTACTGAAGTCGAACCGCTTAGAGCGCTGGAAGCCGCTATGGACGGCTTTAGAGTTATGCCAATGCTGGAAGCTGCCGCTATTTCGGATTTTATTATTACCGCAACCGGCGACAAACACGTGTTGGATCAAGCGCATTTTGCAGTGATGAAAGACGGCTGCGTCATTGCCAATTCCGGTCATTTCAATGTTGAAATCAATATTCCAGCACTGGAAAAATTGGCCGTAAGCAAACACCGGCCACGCACCAGTGTCGAAGCCTATCAGCTTAAGGATGGTCGCACCATTCGATTGTTGGCTGAAGGCCGATTGGTCAATCTGGCTGCCGCAGAAGGCCATCCGGCAACCGTTATGGATATGAGTTTTGCCAATCAGGCCTTGAGCATTGCCTATTTATGGCAGCAAGGTGTTGATCTTGAAAACATCGTACATCCGGTGCCGGCCAATATTGATCAACAAGTTGCCAAAATGAAACTCGCGGCAATGCGTATCAATATTGATGATTTAACTCCGGAGCAGCAGGCTTATTTATCTTCTTGGCAAGAAGGCACTTAGACTTTTAGCAATCGCTTAAGGCGGTAAGCATTTCCTCAAACTGCTCAATCGGTACCGGCTTGCCAAACAGATAGCCTTGGTAACGAGTACAACCTTTGTTGAACAGTCGTTGTTGTTGCGCTTGCGTTTCTACGCCCTCGGCAATCACGTCTAAGTTCAGACTTTGTGCCATCGCAATGATTGTGCGCACAATGGTTTGGTCACTGCCGTTGGTATTTATATCGCGCACAAAGGACTGATCGATTTTGAGTTGACTGAGGGGCAGCCGCTTGAGGTATTGCAGCGATGAATAGCCGGTACCGAAATCGTCCAATGAGAATTTAATGCCGATTTCTTTGAGTTTAATCATCGAGGCGATAGTGTCTTCAATGTTATTTACCAGCATGCTTTCGGTGAGTTCTAGTTTAAGTAAGCTCGGGTTGATAGCGTGGTGGGCAACTGCGGATTGCACTTGCGCTACAAAATCAGCTTGGCGAAATTGCTGAGCACTGACGTTCACCGCCAGAACAAGATCGCGGGTCAGGGCATCTTGTTGCCATGCTTTGAGCTGGGCACAGGCAGTTTCCATTACCCATAGCCCGATCGGCACTATCAAACCTGTCTCTTCTGCCAGAGGTATGAATTGATTAGGGGGAACTAGATTTCGTTCTGGGTGTATCCAGCGAACTAAAGCCTCTGCGCCCAATGGACGTTGCGAACTATCTACTTGGATTTGGTAATGCAATTGAAATTGTTGATTCTTGATTGCCGTGCGTAATTCTTCTTCGAGAGCGGCGCGCGCGTTAATTACACTCTGCATGTTCGGGTCGAAAAAACGCAATGCGTTACGTCCAGATTGTTTGACTTGATACATCGCGATGTCGGCTTGCTTCAGCAAGTCATCGGCAGTTTGCTGATGACCGTTAAACAGGGTGGCGCCGATACTAGGCGTATTACGATATTCATATTCGGTGAGCTGGTACGGCTGACCCAGCTTAATAAGAATTTTGTCGCTGACGGTTTCTGTCTGTTCCGCAGCTTCAACATCATGCTTGCTTAAGTCTTCCAACATGACAACGAACTCATCGCCGCCCAGACGCGCCACCGTATCACCTTCACGGATACAAGAAGACAGCCGTGCCGCAACTTGTTGCAGCAGCAGATCCCCAATGTAGTGACCGAGAGTGTCGTTAATGGTTTTAAAATGATCGAGATCGATAAAGAGCAGGGCACCTCGCTTGCCACTGCGGGAGCTGGATGCCAACGCATGCTGTAGACGTTCTACCAGCATTCGACGATTGGGTAGGCCCGTTAGTGGGTCGTAGAACGCCAGTTGGCTGACTTGGTCTTCCATCTGCTTGCGCTCAATGGCGATGCTCGCCAGATAGGCGGATTGCTCAATCAGGTAAAGGTCTGATTCTGTAGGCGTGTTAGCTTCATGGTGATAGATGGCAAAGGTACCCAACACTTGACCGGATGAGGCGTGGATAGGCTGCGACCAGCACGAGCCCAATCTAGCGCTGGCTGCGAGTTCTTGATAATCAGCCCAATAGGGATGCGTTGTAATGTCCTCAACAATGAGGCGCTGACCAGTAAACGCTGCCGTCCCGCACGAACCGACACCGATACCAATGGCAACGCCTTCAACTGCCAAGTTATAAAATTCAGGCAGGCTAGGAGCTATGCCGCGACCAAGGTGCTTACCTTCTTTATCCAGTGGCACAATGCTACAGAGCATGGTCGGATTGAGTTTCTCGACGCCAGTCACAAGAGCTAGAAGAATCTTGGGTAGCGGCTCACTTCCTGTCAGCAGTTCCAGAATATGGTTACGAAATTGTTCAAACTTTTCAGCTTTTATGCGTTTAGCCACTTCTACGGATAATGCGTCACGCGATGCGGTGATATTGAAAAGGCTCGCTCTGATCTCATTAAAATGGTAAGTCAAGGCCAGCGATAAAAGCGTCGCCTCAAGGATGGCGCCGTAATCGAGTCCGTAAAACGTCCAGGCGTTAAAAGGCAACCACCCCAATACCGCTAAGGATGTAATAACCGTGCCCAACATGCCGCATAGCGTCGCTAAAAGAAAATAGCGCCCCGCCATCTGTCCTTTGCGAATGGAGAGTATGCCGAGGACAATCATCATTAAAATGAACACGGCGATAAAGCTAAAGGCCAGCACAACTGCACCTAGGTGGCTATCCATCAACAGGCATAATGCAAACAAGCCTATTGCCAATAAAGCAGTCAGACGGACAAAACTTAAGGTGCGCGGTCCATGTTCCGCGAGGGCCAGGAAGCGGCTGGCAAACAGTAAACCGCAGCAACTATACAAAACCATCAATCCTAAGACCACATAACGCTGAAGTAATGGCTGATCGGTCCAGAGCCAAGCGATGCCATGCCCGGTGTAGGAAAACAGCAGCAGAACCAGGCTTGATAAATACAAGGAATAGTAAAGATAACTGCGCTTTTTCAGTCCGGCAAAGAGAATGCTGTTGTAAGCGATCAAGGCAATAAGAAAACCGAAAATAAAGCCGTAGCGGTAATTCAGGGATTGATTGCCGGCAATGAACTGTTCTTCGTTCAGCAGCTCTATAGGAAATACCAATGGATCAATCGATTCGGCACGCAGGTATAAATCGCTACGCCCCGGCTTAAACCGGGGCGCGAAGGCGAAACCAGCTCCCGGTATGATTTTTTGCGCATTAACGCTTTCATCGCCAGTGTGCCAGCTGGCGCTAATTTGATTGTCACGCACGATGTACACATCTAAATGATCAATCCAGGTTGTCCCCACTACCAAATTAAATAGTAAGGTCTCAGCAGTCGGGTTATTTAGCTCGAGATGTACCCAAACTGGGCGGTTGATACCGAAGCTGAGTACTGGTTGACTGCCCAATTGAAACAATCCACTGTGTTGGCGAGTTTGAGCTTCATCCAGAGATAATGGCGAGGCGTCTTCTATTAAATAACTTGACCAAGTACCTAGAGATCCAGTGGGCAATGCGTTGAGCGGCAAGGGTTGTGCTTGTATTAAGCCCGGCACCATTATCAACAAGATTGCCAAGAAGTACCGCCAATACTGGGACAAGGTTGAGTCTAAAAACATCTTTAATTTACCGCAGAGATACATGTTGTCGATTAGAAGGAAAATACGCCCAAGCGTTCAGGCATTTGTTATTTGCATCAGTTGATTCCAGTTAAATTACCAAGTCGTAGGCTCAACGATGGGACTAAATGTATTCAGCTTAATACTGCTATTTATTACATAGTGAAGACAGCTGTTAACTATAGACGCTTTCTTTTCAAGCTCCATGTTTTCAATCTGCGCTTCAATTAGAAGAATCTACTTGCCATTTAATTATCTTTTAGCGGGTATATCGATGTTTTACACCCACAGGGAAATAGTCAGTGTCTGCAAAATAACGCAGGGAAATTTCCGGCAATTGCCGTTCCGCTGGCGCGTAGTTGGCGAATTCGCTATTCAAGCGCAATAACTGCGCGCGAATGGACTCGGCGATGATGGGTTTTATCGTTGCATCAGGCTCAATGCCGGGTAACAGCTCCACGGCAATGTGCAGAATCTTGTCACCATTGTCGGTTTCCTGAGTTTCCAGTACAAATTTCCCGGTCAGCCAAGCCATGATTTCCGGCTGTTCCAAACCGACGGTGACGTTCTCTGGATAGATATTGGCACCGTAATAAGACACAGTGAAATCCGCCCGGCCGAATACATATACAAACGGCAAGTGGTGCGGATGAAAGTCGTTAGGCAGGCCCAGTTCGCCTAGCGATTGGATCCCATGCTCTTGCAGGAAAGTCCACATCTCTTCAAAGCCCAGCACACCGCCTTTGTCGGCAATGTGATAGCGCACCAACGGCACGCTGTTTTCTCCGGAAACCACCAGCGTGCCTTCGTGGACTTCAAAGAACCGGTTAGTCGGATCGTATTGCACCAGTGTCGGCAGCCGTGATTCGCCAAATAAGCTTCGGGCCGCATCGGGATGCTTCGCCAGCCAGCGGCGAATGGCGATACTGAACGGCGTTTCGTTACCGAGTACACCGCCGTCGGCCGTACCGTACAGCGAAGCGGAATCAAAGCAAGGCGCCGTCGAGCCGATGCGCTGCCCGATCAACTCGCGCCATTCCTCGCTAAACACCTCGCCGGCAAAGACCAGCTTGGGGTTGTAGCTTTCCCAGTCGATCCCTTCGGCGGCACCCGCATCGATTACGTCTTTGACGAAAGGCGGATAGCCCAGTAATACCGTTTGTTCGAAATGCGGAGACAGCTCCCGTACCACCCGGAAGATTTCCGCCTTATTGTTGCCGGGCGTTGCGACCATCAATGGATAACCCTTACGTGCCAGATGCCAACAACAGGACGTTGTATACAAGCCTCCGACCCAGTTGCCCAACGCAAAACAAACCACCGCCAGCGTGCTGCGCTCATCGGCACGGAAACTATCAGCAAATACCTGCTCAAAACGCACCGCGATATCCAGCTCATGCGCAACCGAGCGCGGCCAAAAAGTCGGCTGACCGGTCGAGCCGGAAGACACTGCCACCCGGTCTGAACTTTTAAGGCTACCGCCCAAGCAGCGTTCCGGCAGCGGATAAGCTTGCATGTAATTGGCCTTAGCCATCAGCGGTAATGTCTGAAATGCCGGGTAAGAGGTAATCTCCGCAGGGTTTATGTCGTGTGCTTCCAGAAACTTCCGGTAAGCGGGCACCTCAGTCACGCAGCGGTGAAATAGTGCCAAAATCTTATCTTCGGGCTTGATGGCTTGGTGTTCCGCCAGAAGCGTATCCAGTGACGTGGCGATAAAGTGTTGGAAAACGTCGTCGGTTGGGGGAGTAAGCAAGTTGGACATGGCAAGTTACCGAATGAAAAATAATCAACGTGTTTGAACGGTATATCTAATAGGCCAGACGAGTCAATTATGGCCACGATCAATTAGGTGTATCTACGAATAGATAGGGTGATTTTTGAGTGTTATGCTCAATCCGTTAGTAAAACACGTTCCCCCTTTTAAGTTGGCTGCCTAAATACAAACGGATGGAAAATCACATGTTACAGTTTCTTAGTTAACTAGCAATCAGTCAGTGGCGTGCTAAATGCGTTATTTTTTCGTTGCTTATTGCGTTAATGGGGTGTGCCGAGGAAGCCCACAGAACATTGACACCTGAGACAGTGCCATCCTCCTAAACTGTCTATCACGGGGTCAAATCCAGGGTGGCGCACTACGGTATGATTTATAACACTGAGCAGGGCTTTCTTGCCGGACCTTATATGCCGCCGCAAGGCAACGATCACTGTCGACCGCAGCAATAAAAAACTGTTTTCAAGGGGGCAGGGCGATAATTCAGAATTAACCTTTGATACAAATCACCGGCTCCAGTTTGGCGACTTTTCTGGCTAGACCGGCGCGGTCGGCAACATCCACCACCGCACTGACATCTTTATAAGCCGCGGGGGCTTCTTCGGCGACACCGCGTAGCGATGGACTACGAATAATAATGCCTTGAGCAGCCAGTGCATCGACTAGCGTTTTACCTTGCCATCGTTTGCTCGCTTGGCTGCGGCTCATCGCGCGCCCGGCGCCATGACAAGCCGAGCTGAACGCGAGCTGTTCACAGGCTTTGGTGCCGCACAACACATAAGAGCTGGTGCCCATGGACCCACCGATCAGTACCGGTTGACCGGTATCTTTGAAGACGGCGGGCAAATCAGGATGGCCCGGACCGAAAGCGCGGGTTGCGCCTTTGCGATGCACAAACAGGTTCTTTTGTTGGCCGTTAACTGTGTGCTGCTCCAGCTTGCAGGTGTTATGCGAGACATCGTAGAGCAGGTCGAGTTGAATGCCGGGGAATACGCCGGCAACCGCCTGCCGGGTTAGATGGGTGATAATCTGGCGGTTGGCCAAGGCGCAATTGATGGCTGCACGCATCGCACCTAGATAGTGTTTTCCTAACGGTGAGGTTAGCGGCGCACAGGCCAGTTCCCGGTCCGGCAAGACTATATTGTATTGAGCTGCCGACATCGCCATGTCTTTCAGGAACTCGGTGCCGATTTGATGCCCCAGACCTCTGGAGCCACAATGAATGCTCATCACCACATCATCAACGCGTAAGCCGAAAATATTGGCGACTGTTTGATCAAAAATCTCCGTAACCCGTTGTACTTCCAGATAATGATTGCCCGACCCGAGCGTACCCATTTCGTCTTTTTGCCGTTCGCGGGCTCTGGGGGAAACATAGTGCGGCTCAGCACCGGCCATACAGCCGTGTTCTTCGATACGTTCCAGATCCTGCTCGTCGCCAAAGCCCTGATCCAGCGCCCATTGCGCGCCGCCGGTCAACATGCCTTGCATGCTTTTATGGTTTAAGTGGATCTTGCCTCTGCTGCCGACACCGGCGGGTACCGTGCGATATAACGCATCCGCCAGTGCCTGTTTGCGCGGCCTTAGTTCTGCAATGTTCAGTCCGGTATGCAAGGTTCGAACACCGCAGGAAATATCAAAACCCACACCGCCAGCCGACACCACACCACCTTGTTCCGGATCGAACGCAGCGACACCCCCGATCGGAAAGCCATAGCCCCAGTGTGCATCCGGCATGGCATAGGCGGCTTCAACAATACCCGGCAAGGTCGCGACATTGGTGATCTGCTCATACACTTTTTGGTCCAACTCCTGCAGCAATTGTGCATCGGCATAAATAATCGCCGGAACGCGCATCGCGCCTGTCGGCCGGATTTCCCAGCAGGTTTCGTCGCGTTGGTTAAATTGATTGGTATCCATTGAAAAGCTCCACTAAACATCGACCACACATTGCGCAACCCACATGCCATCAGGCTGCTGGTAGACATGTAATTCAGTAAACGTTGCACCTTTAATTTCGACGGCAATCTGATGTTTTTGCCGGTCAACGGTTTCACCAAAGGCTATCGCCGATAATTTGCTATCGGCAATCTCAACTTGATAACGTTTGAACAGCAGATGATGCACCGCAGTCTGGTAAATCAACTCGTTGATCCAATCCATCAATAGCAGCTCATTGTCAGACGCGTTACACGTTATCACCACCGCATTTGATTCTGTTAGCGGCTCTGGATTAGTCATAACGGCAGTCATAGCAACCGCTGCCTGTTCAAATGCCTGCGCAAGCGTTGGCGCAATGCCGCGTATGCCAATATCTGCATCGTGTTCAAAATGCTCCCAGTGGGGTGTTAGCAGTTGATTGTTCAATGGCATCTCGCTCTTAAGGGAGTCTCTAAAAATTATCCATTCATGCTTCGACATGCTCAGCACGAACGGATAAGTCACTGATTTAAATAGATTACCGTTCGCATTTATGCCCTGTGGGTACTGAGCATGTCGAAGTGCAATTTTTAGAGATTCCTTTAAAGGGATCGGCTTGCACTACCAGTCGCCAGAACACGCTGCTGACTACAGTATTGGCCTGAACAGAACGGCTACTTGGGTCAATGCTGACCGGTGAGCGGCACAAAACTGACCTGCACAATTTGTCGCGTGCTTACTTTGTTGTCGGCATCTTTAGTCACTAACACCAGATATTGCGGCGCAAGCGCTTTGCCCACCGGGATAATCATGCGGCCACCGGGTTTGAGCTGCTTGATGAGCGACGGCGGTAGTTGGCTAACAACAGCAGTAACGGCAATACCGTCAAAAGGCGCCGCCTCTTCCCAACCGGAGTAACCATCGCCGATTCGAGTATGGACAGTTTTGTAGCCTGTTCGGTTAAGGTTGTTAACCGCTTGTTTACCCAGTTCTTCAATGATTTCTATGGTGTATACGCTGCCGGCAAGCTCAGCGAGTACGGCCGCTTGATACCCTGAGCCGGTGCCGACTTCTAATACGCGATCAGTTTTTTTTAGATTAAGCAGGCTCGTCATAATCGCGACGATATAAGGTTGGGAAATAGTCTGACCATAGCCTATCGAAAGCGGCCGGTTTTCATAAGCATGAATGCGTTGATTTTCGGGTACAAATTCATGTCTTGGTATCTTACGCAGTGCTGCAAAAACCAATTCATCAAACGATGCCTGGCTTAGAAAGTCGTCGCTTATCGTCAACTCGGCTTTGATGTTTTCAATCATTAATTCGCGTTGTTGCTGAAACGAATCTTCGGCGATCACATGGGTTGAAAATAACAGCAGAATAAGACCGGCGATAAGCAACCAAAAAATAATATGCTTTATTCTTTTCATGTTTATAACCTCGATACGTCAGCAGGCAAGAACAAACTATTGGCGGCCCAGCGCTTTACCTGCCGGAACTTTCAAGGCAAAAATAATTGGCAGATGATTGGCTATGGCGGGCCATATCATTGGGCATACAGAGCTCATCTGAACTTATCAGCGTAAGTAGACCGACTACTTTCGACCATAGATCAAAAATACATCGTTAAGCACAAAATACCTATGCGTATGAATACCTACTGTCCTAGCTTGAAAGTCGATAGGGTTAGGGCAGTTATGGTGACCTTACCCACAAAATGTGCTGGGTTTCTAAAGGAATCAAGCAGTCCGGATGGTTGGGCCTGATTCTGGGGGTGTAATCGGAAATCGGCCGGATTGCAGGCAGGGTAAGGCTATAGACAAAGCCGTTAACGGTACCCGGAAGGGGATGATCAATCTGCATTTCATGGACGTTGTCTATATCGCTTTTAGTCGGTTCTGAAAACACTTCAACACTGACATCTTGCGCGGTTAAATCGCCAAGATAAATCTGTAAGCTGAAAAAGTACATGCCATCGCGCGTCTCGATTTCGACATGGACAACATGTATTTTTGACCACAAATCATCCAGGCGTGCCAGCCATTTAGTCAGTGAGCGACCTAGTTCGGCATTGTTGGCGGCGCGGTGATGAAATCGATCCGCTAGGGGAAGGTAAAATCTTTCAGTGTATTCACGCACCATCCGATTGGCTGAAAAATAGGGCGTTAATATAGTCATGCTTGCGCGCATTTTAGCTACCCAGTGTTGGGGAATTCCGCTGTGATTACGATCATAAAACGCCGGTACAATTTCGTTCTCCAGCAAGTCAAATAGCCTTTTTGCCTGTTGTTGGTCGTTTTGTTCGGACTCTATGCCATCCAATGACCAGCCGACTTCAGGACGATAGGCTTCGGCCCACCAGCCATCAAGCTCCGATAAATTTAGTCCACCATTAACCAGTATTTTCATGCCGCTGGTGCCGCAGGCTTCCCATGGGCGACGCGGTGTATTGATCCATAAATCAACGCCTTGCACCATAAATTCAGCGGTGACCATGTCGTAATCACTGATGAATATGGCGTGTTCGCGAATATCCGGCCGCCGCATAAATTGATGCCAGGCTTTAATTAACAATTGTCCCGGTACATCGGCCGGATGCGCTTTGCCCGAGATGACCAATTGCACGGGTCTAGTTTTATTGGTTAACAACCGGGCCAGTCGATCGGGATCGGTTAATAATAAATTAGGCCGTTTATAAGTGGCAAAGCGCCGGGCGAAACCAATTGTCATGACATTCGGGTCAAATAGTCGCAGCACCAGATTTTCCAATTCATTTTCGGATAAATTGCTATGCACATTAAGTTCTCTGGCATATTCATCTCGGACATATTGCACCAGCCGGATTCGATTTTTGGCGCGCAAATGCCATAAATCTTGGTCTGCCACTTGCTGAATTTTTTTAGAGACGACTTCCGGGTCACAAAACCAGCGCTCTTTGCCGCATAACGAGGTCCAAAGATCGTCGGCTTCTGCAGAATCCCAAGCGGGTACATGAACGCCGTTGGTGACATGCGTAACCGGAATTTCGTATTTCGACCAGTTGTTGAACAATGGCGTAAAAATATGGCGACTGACCCGCCCATGCAACTGGCTGACACCATTGATCGCGGCGCTGCCATGTATGGCCAGATAAGCCATGTTAAAAGCAGCTTGCGAATTGTTGCCAGGAGGCCTGCCCAAGCTCAGTAAGGTATTAACATCAATATCCAGTTCTTTTGCATACAGGCCTAAGCTATTAATTATCAACTCAGGGCTGAAGCGGTCAAAACCGGCCTCAACCGGCGTATGGGTAGTAAACAGATTACCGGCGCGGCTTACCGTTAATGCAGTAGAGAAATTAATATTTTTTTCGCGCATTAAATCCCTGGCCCGTTCCAACACTAAGAGCGCGGCATGACCTTCGTTAAGATGGCAAATATCAGGATTGATGCCTAAGGCTTGTAAAACTCGCCAGCCACCGATACCGAGTAGAATTTCCTGGGATAAACGTTGTTCTGAGCCGCCACCGTATAGTTGAGTGGTGATGCAGCGATCTAACGGATGATTGATCGGGTCGTTGGTATCGAGTAGATAGAGCTTGATGCGGCCGATCTTCGCTTGCCACACTCGCACCCATAATTTAGAGGGGGTTTGTAAATGCACCCGCAGCCATTCGCCATTCGCGCCACGCACCGGGCTGACCGGCAAATCGCTGGTATTGCTGGAAGGATAAAGAGCAATTTGATTGCCTTCGGTATCGAACGTTTGGCGAAAGTAGCCGTTTTGATAAAGCAGTCCGACCCCTACCAACGGTAAGCCCAGATCATTTGCTGCTTTTAAGTGATCCCCAGCGAGCAAGCCCAGCCCGCCGGAATAAATGGGTAACGCCTCACTGAGGCCAAACTCCATACTGAAATAGGCAATTTTTTTTAGACTGGGGTTTTGTTTTTGCTGAAACCAGCGTTGCGCAGATAAAGATTGTCTGTGCGTCGACACAATGGCCTGAAGTTTTTCACAGAAAACGTCGTCTTTGGTCAGCTCTTCCAGTCGGGCGCGTGATATTTCTTGCAGCACCAGCCAAGGATTGCGGGTTTGCGTCCAAAGCTCGGCGTCCAATTTGTTCCATATTTCATCGGCACCATGTGCCCAGTAAAAGCTGCAATCGGTGGCCAAATCCAACAAGCCATCGAGCTTTTGTTCCATATCAGGTTGAATATCAGCTCGAAAACATCTGGGTGTATTCATGAATTATGTTCTCTCACGGTGCTATCAACGCAGGATTTTTAGGCGGTTGGAGTTTGTGAAGCGACGATGGCTGCGGCTTTAGATAAGCTCGGATAGACATGATGAGGCCGGTCAGGGTGAATTTAATGCATCAACTACCGGTTTTTTGCCTTACCTGGTTGAGGACTAATTTAAGGATAATGATAGAACTTGCCGTTTAAATAACGACTGACTTCCTCAATGTCATTCTTGCTCCATTCAAGTCCAGATGCATGCTGCCAACGATCCACTTGAGCCACTAGACTTTTCCAGTCGTTAACAAGCTTGTTCTCTTGCCAATGTACCTGCTGAGTGTGGCATTGTATGCAATGATCATCGTAAAGCATCGTGCCACGATCGGTATCAAGCTGCGCTCCACTTTCAGCAAAAGCGGAACTGATGCTTAAAATAATAACGCACAAATAATTTAAGCAATATCGAATCACGTTAATCTCCAGCATGGCGTTAAGAATCGTGGTGTTTGTTAAATTTAATGTTCAGAAAACAGTGGTTGAGGTGTAATGGCCTCAATTAGCTGGTTGGGTTGTGTTAGGAACTCTTTGCAGCAAGCGCTTCAATGTTACGTTTAGCCAGCGCATCAATAACGGCGCTTATAGAACCTTTAGTTTGAATTTCCTCGTTAAAGGTTGAGCGATAATTAGTCACCAGACTCACACCGGCAATCACAATATCGTAGACCTCCCATTCGCCTTTACTCAGGAACATGCGGTAATTGACCTCAACAGGCTGCTGACGAGGCTGTAATACTTCTGTTTTTACAACGACTTTGGTTGCTTCAGAGGAACTGTCAAGAGGCAAAAAACGTATTGTCCAGTCGTTATATTCAACAAATGCCCTGGAGTATGTCCTTACTATCAGCGTTTGGAATTCCTCTTTAAACCGCTGCTGCTCGGCAGTTGTTGCGGCTCTCCAGTGTTTTCCCAAGACTAATGGGGCGATTTTGTCGAAATCTGTATGCTGGGCAATAACGCCGTTAACAAACTTCACCACTTGCGCAAAATTTTGGCTAAAGGCTTTGTCCTTTAGCTTTTGCTGCAATTGGACCGACACACTTTGTATGACTTGCTGCGGAGGTTGCAAGTTATCAGCTACTGCTTGGCTGGATAGTAGACCAAGCAATATTGCTAAAAAACCAGCTATGGCAAAGTGTTTAGTTCGGTTTGGCATATTGATGGTTCCAAGCGATAGCAACGTTATCGATCTGTAAAGAATGCGGATTAACAAAAATTAATCATCTTCTTGAAACCAGTAAAAGCAGTTATTTCTCACTTCACATTCGGCCGCAAGCCAATCTTCCAATTCATGTCCTGGAATAAAGCCTCTTTTTTCAGCTTTATGGTATGCAAGTTCTGCAACCATTTTTCTAAATTCATCGGGATCAATGGGAACGGAATCAGGGGGAATTGTTGAGCTAAAACCAGATTGCATTTGCTTTCCTCACAAGATTGAAAGGAATACGGGAGATTTATTATCGTGTCTAAAAATTAAAGAAACCATCCGTATAAATACTTATGGGCACTTTTCATATTCGGCATTCGCTCGTTAGATTGATGCCGCTGTTACAAAAGATGAGCTGAGAGTCTTAATTAGCGGTCAGTGATTCACAGTTCAGAGTCATAACAATAATAAAGCCAGTCGGACATAGGCGCTGTCTTAAAAATCAAGTAAATTGTCTATCTATGGAATTCAGCCACGACTGATAACGCGATAACAAACTACTAAAGAACTCATGTCTGTAACCAAAAAGTCTATTCAAGACCCCTACGAAGCGATTTTGAAGCAGTTGCTTGTTGAACTGGTCGAATTGCGTGAAACCATTGAAGATCATGCCAATCAACGTCTGCAAAAATATCAGAGCAGCTATCATGCCGGCCTGTTTTCAAAAAGCGCACGCAATCTCGCCCATTATTTGGCGATGCGGCAATTTGATCTGCGCCATTTACAAGATCGCTTGGCACAGGCGGGCTTATCCTCGTTAGGTCGTTCAGAATCATCGGTGTTATCAACGTTTGATGCACTGATTGAGGTATTAAACCGCGCTACCAATAAGTCTTATCAACCCAGCGCCAGGAACCCCAGTGAGAGTGGCTTTAATCGCGGCCAGCAGCTGTTGGAACAACACACCATCGCCTTATTTGGCTCTTTCCATGATCATAGCAAAGCGCATGTCATGGTCACTTTGGGGACTGAAGCCTCCTGGGATTATGAGCTGGTCAGCGCCTTACTGGAAAAAGGCATGACCTGCGCCCGTATCAATTGCGCCCACGATGATCCTGTTGTCTGGCAGAAGATGATCAGCAATATTCGCCGTGCCGAAACAGAACTGGCCAGTCCTTGTCGGGTTTTAATGGATTTAGCCGGACATAAAATTCGGACCGGCGCGATTACCCCAGGGCCCGCAGTACATCGGGTCAAAGTTCAAAAAGACCGCACCGGCAAGATCATCGCCCCAGGCTATTTGCTATTAACCAGCCAAGTTGATGCGACAGGCAATGCCGATGCTTTGTTTAAAGTGCTAATACCCGAACAATTACACCGGCAACTTCAGCCAAAAATGACATTGAGCTTTATTGATATGCGTAATCGGCCCCGTTATTTACAAGTGGAGCAAGCGCTGTCTGAGTCCGATTGGCTGGTGAGTTGCCCGCAAACGGCTTATCTGGCTTCTGGTTGTGCCATACAACTGTTGTCCCCAGACAAGTCAGACCGCCAGAAAACGGTTGGCAAATTTAACTTGGGCGAATTTCCAGGTGAGCCTTTGGAGATTCGGGTGTTTAAAGGCGATACGGTTCTGCTGACTGCAGAACATATTCTTGGTAAACCCGCTGAGCATCATGCCGATGGTGAGTTAACACATCCCGCACAAATTGGCTGCACACTGTCATCGGCCATCAACAAACTTAAGGTAGGGCATCCGGTATGGATCGATGACGGCAAGTTGGGCGCGACAGTCGAAGCCGTGTCCAAAAAAGGTGCGCTGTTGCGCATCACTCATGCAAAATCCAGCGGCGTTTGTATAAATTCCGACAAAGGCATTAATTTTCCGGAAACCGATCTTGAATTGTCGCCATTAAGTCAGAAAGATTTAGTCGACTTGGATTTTGCTTGCGCTCATGCCGATTTAGTGGGCTTTTCATTTGTCGAAAGCCAACAGGATATGGAGTTATTGATGGATGAATTGGCAAAACGTAACGCTGCGGAAATGCCTATCATCGCCAAGATTGAAACCAATCGTGCGGTAAAAAACCTGCCGGACATTATCTTGGGCACCATCGGGCGCTATCACTTAGGCATCATGATTGCTCGTGGGGATTTAGCGGTAGAACTGGGTAGTGCCAGATTGGCTGAAATACAGGAAGAATTATTATGGCTATGTGAGGCAGCGCATGTTCCCGTCATTTGGGCAACGCAAGTACTCGAATCCATCGCCAAAAAAGGCACTCGGTCACGCCCTGAATTTACCGATGCGGCCATGGCCGTGCGAGCGGAATGCGTCATGCTTAACAAAGGCCCCTACATACTGGATGCGATAGAAGCATTGGTTAATGTGATGAAACGTATGCACGAACACCAACGAAAAAAGTTTTCGCGCTTACGAGCGTTGCAATGGTGAATTTAATTTCCTAGGTTCTGTTGGTGCTTTGTCTTAACTACTGATGTTACGCGTAGCGTAACCAAAACTCCCGTATACCGCGCTGAGCACTGCCGTTGTCATCGGGAATAGCCCGTAGGGGCACGGCAAGGATGCCGTGCGTTGACAATGGGGCAGGAGCCCCATTTGGCAACCCCCGATGACAACGGCAGCGCGCAGGAAGTAAGCGGTGTCCGGGCGGCTTTTTCTTTGGATACTTTCTTTTGGCCGTGCAAAAGAAAGTATCACGCCTTCGGGTGCGGGAACCCGATTAAAAATATCGTCGCGTGCGACACAATAATTTTAAAATCTAAACTGTGTAACATCAGTTAATCATAAAAGAACCTGGGAAATAGATAGAACGCCATTCAAATGCCATCAAGATGAAGCGGACTTATCCGGACTTCAACCCAAAAGTTCAATGAATTGATCAACCTGATCTGCGTCGGTTGCAAAACTGGTGACCAGACGCAACAAAACTTCATTTTCCCCAAGCAGCTCTTGCTTTGAACGCGGTGGATTCCAAGTATAAAAAACGGCTCCTTTTTGCTTGAGCAGTTCTGCCCGTTCTTTTTCCACAATACAGAAAATTTCATTGGCCTCAGCCGGCCAGGCCAAGTGGGCATTTTTGGAGTTTATGATGCCGTTTTGCAGGCGCTGTCCCATGACATTGGCATGCCGGGCAAGATCCAACCAGAGGTTGTCGTGCAGGTAAGCGTCAAATTGGCTGGCGATAAACCGGGTTTTAGAAAATAGTTGGGCTGCACGTTTACGGATAAACGGTAAATCCGTGGCCATCTGGGGATCCATAAAAACGAGCGCTTCAGCACACCAGCAGCCATTCTTTGTTGCCCCGAATGAGACGATATCAACACCACATTTCCATGTTATCTCTGCGGGTGAAAGTTGCAACGCCACCAGCGCATTGGCCAAACGCGCCCCGTCCATATGCAACGGCAAGCCTTTTTCTTTAGCAATTGCAGAAATCGCGGTAATTTCTTCGGGTCGGTATAGCGTACCTATTTCAGTCGCTTGGGTGATAGAGATCGCCATGGGCTGGCCGGAATGAACAAATCCAGGTGGGAAACGGTCAATTTCGGCTTTGAGATTTTGCGGGTCGATTTTGCCATTTTCGCCATCAACCGGCGCAAGACGGGCGCCGTGAGTAAAAAACTCCGGTGCTCCGCATTCATCTTCAATCATATGCGCTTCTCGATGACAAAAAGCGACACCTCCCGGTCGATTAACCGCCGCAAGCGCCAGGGCGTTCGCCGCTGTTCCTGTGCCTACAAAGAAAACCGCGACCTCCCGTTCAAAAATGTCATTAAACTTTTTTTCAACCTCGCGATCCAGTTCGCCGGCGCCATAAGGTACGGAAAAACCTGCGGCTTCATTCAACAGCCGTTGTGCAATGATGGGGTGAGCCCCCGCCCAATTATCGGATGCAAAAATCATAGTGATGTGAACTATTCATTGAATTATAGAATTTACTTTAGATTGCTATTTATTGGCGATTGCTCCTTCTTGCCGCTCTATTTATCAAACTTTTAAACGGTATCCAACACCCGACTCGGTCAGTAAAAACTTCGGCTGAGTTGGATCTGCTTCCAGTTTATGGCGCAGCTGGCTCATGTAAATCCTTAGATAGTGGGCATTTTCTTGATAAGAGGGCCCCCAGACTTCCTTAAGGATTTGTTGTTGGGTCAGCACTTTGCCGGCATGCTTAATTAACACAGTCAGTAACCGATACTGAATCGGCGTTAGATGGATTTCCCGGTCATCGATGCTGACTACGCGATTGTGCAAATCCACTTTCAGATTGGCGGTGACAAACACGTCTCCCTGTGTCTGTTCGTTAGGTTTGATTGAATGCCGCAATGCCACGCGAATTCGTGCCAACAGTTCGCCGAAACCGAACGGTTTGGTTAGATAATCGTCGGCCCCGGCATCCAGTGCATCGATTTTGTGTTGCTCGCTGCTGCGCGCGGAGAGAATGATGATCGGCAGCTCAGACCAAGCACGAATTGCCTTGATAACATCGACACCGTCCATATCCGGCAAGCCCAGGTCGAGTATCACCAGATCCGGCTTGCGGACACTGGCTTCAATGATGCCTTGTTTGCCGGTATCGGCTTCAAATACCGTAAAACCGTGGGTGCTGAGGCCGGTGCGCAGAAAGCGGCGAATAGGTGGATCGTCTTCGATGACGATGATGACAGGATCAGTTTTGGCCATAGCTCGAGGTCCGCAGAATTGGCATCATTCTTCCGGCTCCATCACCGGCGGTGGTTGGTCAACCGGTAACACGAAGGTAAATACCGCGCCGCCGCTTGGTCTGTTAAGCGCATAAATACGACCACCATGGACTTCAACGATGGCGCGACAGATAGCCAGTCCCAACCCGACTCCGCTTTGTGCCGCTTCATGCCGAGCTTGATAAAATTTTTCGAATAAATGGTCTTCTCTACCTAAGGGAATGCCCGGTCCATGATCGGCAACGGCAATTTCAATCGCATGTTCGGAAGCCTCAGCGGTAATTTCCAGGCCGCTGCCGGACGGTGTATAGCGCAGTGCATTTTCAAGCAAATTAATCAGCACCTGTTCAATCAGTACCGCATCGACAAACATCATCGGTATGCCCGATGGTAGCTTGACTTTGACCGGCCTGCCGGCCAATTGTTTTTGCAAACGCGTCAGTACCGTACCGACGATTTCTTCCACTGGATGCCACTCTTTTTTCAACTCCACCACACCTGCATCAAGCCGGGCCATATCTAGGATATTGTTAACCAAGTTTGACATGCGTTCGGCTTCGTCGACAATGCCGCGACTCAGGTCGAGTTTGTCTTGTGGTTGCAAATGGCCGTCATCTTCCACCAGTGCGCTTGCCGATCCGACGATGGTCGCCAGTGGCGTGCGCAGGTCGTGGGAGATAGCACTAAGCAACGAATTACGCAGCCGTTCCGCTTCAATCTGCAGGTGGGTTAGCTTGGCTTGTTCTGCATAGCGGATTCGCTCTACCGCTTGACCAATCTGCCGCAAAAAGGTTTCCAGCAATTTCTGTTGTTCCGGCAAAAACACTCGCCGCAGATTAACCGGCAACAAGGCTAGTACCCCCAGAACCTTGTCTTCATTATTAATAGGAAAATAAATGGCCGATGCGCCAGGCAGGGTATTCGTGCCTTGCCCGGCCATTTCGTTATGGTCGAAAACCCATTGTGCGATGCTTAGATCGGCGCCGTGCAGGGATTCGGCAATACTCTTTTGCTTTGGATAAACGACACGGCCGTTGTTATTCGGAAACAAGATGACATTACGACTGCTGAATTCCGAATACACTTGCCGCACTGCAGTGCGGACAATGTCATCTTCACTTTGACTGCGACTGAGCTCCTTACTCATCGTGTAGAGCGCTGACGCACGTCGTTCTCGATGAGCAGCTACTTTTGCCTGAGAGCGAACATTCGCCATCAGACTACTGGTGACCATCGCCACGGTCAGCATTGCTCCTAGAGTGACAAGGTATTGGCTATCGGCCACCGAAAACGTTAAGTAGGGATTGATGAAGAAAAAATCCAGGGCAGCAACACTGAGAATAGAAGCCATGATCGATGGTCTTCGCCCAAAGCGGGTTGCCACAAAGATAACGCCCAATAGGTAAACCATCACTATGTTGGCCAGTTCGAACTTACCGACCATTATCTCGGCGAGTAAAGTACAAAGTCCGATAACGATTGTTACCCAGACATAATCAAGATAACGATTTTTCCCGCTTTTACCCAAGCGGTTTTTTAGTCCCGGCAGCGGGGCGCGATTGAATAGTGATGCTTCTTGAATTTTGCCTTCACCCTGGGGACTTCCCAGCAAATAAACATTGATGTTGTGTGCCTCACTAATGATCTTATCGACCACCGAACCCAGCAGCCAACGTCGCCAGCCCCTACGACTGGGTTTGCCCATGACAATTTTGGTGACATTACGCTCTTTGGAGAAATCGACCAGCGCTTTGCTCATGTCAGGTGCGCTCAGGGTCACCGTCTCGGCGCCTAGTTGTTCCGCCATACGTAACACCCGTAACACCGCATCACGCTTTTCTGCAGATAAGCGTTGCAACTGTGGGGTTTCCACATAAACAATTATCCATTCCGCACGTAAACTGGCGGCCAGCCGTTTACCAGCTCGCACCAGTCGTTCGGCTAGGGAATTAGGGCCAATGCAAACCAGAATCCGTTCGTTAACCTGCCATATATCTCGAATAGCATGATCTTCCCGATAATCCAGCATCTGCGCGTCAACGCGATTGGCGGTTTGCCGCAATGCCAGTTCCCGTAACGCAATCAGGTTACCTTTGCGGAAAAAATGATTAATGGCTTGCTGCGCTTGTTGCGGCAGGTAAATCTTGCCTTCTTTGAGTCGAATCAATAATTCGTCGGGCGGCAAATCTACCAGTTCGATTTCGTCGGCATCTTCATACACCGTGTCGGGCACGGTTTCCCAGACCCGTATGCCGGAAATTTGGCCGATGTCGTCGTTTAGGCTTTCCAGGTGTTGGACATTCAGCGCGGTGTAGACGTCAATCCCGGCATCCAGCAGTTCGTGAATATCCTGCCAGCGTTTTGGGTGACGACAGCCGGGCGCGTTGGTGTGCGCCAATTCGTCGACCAGAATGATCGATGGTCGGCGTTTGAGGGCGGCATCTAGGTCAAATTCATGAAGAATAGTGCCTTTGTAGTCGATTTTGCGGGTCGGCAGCACTTCCAGACCTTCAAGCAAGGCCTGAGTTTCCTTGCGGCCGTGGGTTTCAATCAGGCCGACGACGACATCCAGATTTTCTGCGCGCCGCTCCCGTGCTGCCAGCAGCATTGCATAACTTTTACCGACGCCCGCTGCTGCACCAAAGAAAATCTTCAGGCGTCCGCGCTTGGCTTTGGCATTGTCGCGTTCGACGCGAGCTAGCAATTCGTCAGGATCAGGGCGTTGGTTGTTCATGATGAGGGCCTGTGTATTTTAAGTTTACAACCAACCTGATTTTCGCAGTCGCCAGTACAGCAGCATACTGCCCACTGCGACGCCGCCAACTACGATCGGATAGCTGTATTCCCAATCCAGCTCCGGCATGTGCCGGAAATTCATGCCGTACCAGCTGAACACCATGGTCGGTATCGCCAAGATCGCGCCCCAACCGGCCAGTCGTTTAACGACTTCGTTTTGGCGCACTGTTTCAAAGGTCAGATGTACCTGCATTGCCGCAACCAACATTTCGCGCATCGCGTGAATTGCCTGATCGATGCGTTTGACATGATCGGAAATATCTCGAAAATACACCCGTACATCCTTGGGAATACCCGCGTTATGAAAACGCATCAGTTCGTTGCAAATATCGATAACCGGGTTGATTGCACCTTCCAGCAGCAACAATTCACGTTTTAATTCGTAAAGGCCTGCCAGGGTCTGCCGGCCGGGCTGGTATTGAAAGATTGCCGATTCCAGCTCATCGAAACGCTTCTGCAAGCCGTCGATGACCGGTACATAATTATCGACAATAAAATCCATGATTGAGTACAAGGCAAAGCCGGGACCTTTGGCCAATTGCTGCGGCATGGATTCGCAACGTCCCCTGACTTTGCTGTGCGACAGCGCAGAGCCATGTCTAACCGTCACCAGAAAGTGCGGCCCCATAAAAATATGGGTTTCGCCGAACTCGACATCCTCTTCGGTGAGATGTGCGGTATGCAAGACGATAAATATAGAGTCGCCGAATTCTTCTATCTTCGGACGTTGATGCGCGACGCAGGCATCCTCAATAGCCAGCTCATGCAAACCAAATTCCTCCTGAATTTTGGTTAACAATTCTTTATCTACCTCACGCAGACCCAGCCAGATAAAAGTATTGTCTTGTTTCAGCACTTCACTGATGTCGTCGATGGTCACATCGCCAATGCTGACGCCATTTTGATAGGCCACGCATTTCATGATCATGTGGTTGTCGATGGTATTTGTCAAAAGCATCTCCTTAGATTTAGCAATAGTAATTCTCGTTGCCTAATACTAATTGCCAAACCATAAACTAGCGAATTTCATCCAGCTTTTTATTCAACAGCAACACGTTAACCCTCGGCTCACCGAATAATTGCCATTGTCTGGCTTCTGTCATTTGAGTCACCAAATCCCTTAACTTATTAGGATCAAGATGACGGGTTTTGGAGAGGCGGTTAATCTGGTATTCGACCGCAGCCGGGCTGATATGCGGATCGAGCCCACTACCGGAAGCGGTCACTAAATCCACAGGAACTGCGGCTTTGTTACCTGGATCAGCCGTTTTTAAAGCTTGAACTCTGGCAGCGACTGCTTCAACCAGCGCCGGATTGGTGGGCCCCAGGTTGGAACCGGATGATGCAGCAGCGTTGTTGGCATAAGGCCCGGTCGCCGACGGTCGTCCCCAAAAATATTTAGGATCGTTAAACGATTGACCTATCAACGCCGAACCGATGGGTTGGCCTTGTTGATCTTTAATCAAGCTGCCATTGGCTTGATCGGCAAAAAATACTTGGGCAACTACGGTGACTAGGGCGGGATAGATTACGCCGGTCAATAAGGTCAATAGCAGCAACATGACTGCGGCAGGTTTTAAGTAACTCAACATGTTCAATCTCCTTTACACCAGATTCATGGCAACAAGCAGCCAGTCGATGGCCTTGATGCCGATAAACGGTACGATCAAGCCGCCGACGCCGTAAACCAACAAATTGTTTTGCAGCAATTTCTCTGCACCGACCGGCTTATATTTGATGCCCTTCAAGGCCAACGGAATCAAGGCGATAATGATTAAGGCGTTAAAAATCACCGCCGACAAAATCGCGCTGGACGGTGTTGCCAAGCCCATCACGTTCAGCACATTTAACGCCGGGTAAGTGGTGGCGAAGGCGGCTGGAATGATCGCGAAATACTTGGCGACATCGTTGGCGATGCTGAAGGTGGTCAGCGCGCCGCGCGTCATCAGCATTTGCTTGCCGGTTTCGACGATTTCGATCAGCTTGGTGGGGTTGGAATCCAGGTCGACCATGTTGCCGGCTTCCTTGGCGGCCTGGGTGCCGCTATTCATCGCCACCGCTACATCGGCTTGCGCCAGCGCCGGGGCATCGTTGGTGCCGTCGCCGGTCATTGCGACTAATCGGCCGTCAGCCTGGTGCTGGCGAATCAACGCCAGTTTGGCTTCCGGCGTAGCTTCGGCCAGAAAATCGTCGACACCGGCTTCGGCGGCGATCGCAGCGGCGGTCAGGCGATTGTCGCCGGTGATCATGATGGTTTTGATGCCCATTTGCCGCAATTCGATAAAGCGTTCCTTGATGCCGCCTTTGACGATGTCTTTGAGTTCAATTACCCCAAGAGCTTTTGCGCCTTCCGCCACTACCAGCGGCGTACTACCGCGGCGGGCGACATCGGTGACTATTTTTTGAATATCATCCGGAAACTGGCCGCCTTGTTCGGTCACATAGTTGCGAATCGCATCTTCTGCACCTTTGCGGATTTGCCGGAGATTTTCGCCTGTCTGCTGCTCATTAGAAGACGGGACGGCGGGCAAATTAACCCCGCTCATCCGAGTCTGGGCGCTGAAGTGAATGAAGGTGGCACCCAAAGCATTCACATCGCGCTCGCGTAAGCCGAATTTTTGCTTGGCAAGCACCACGATACTGCGGCCTTCGGGGGTTTCATCGACTAGCGATGCCAGTTGCGCAGCGTCGGCGACCATTAATTCGCTGACGCCTTTGGCGGGAAAAAACGCCGAGGCCTGGCGGTTGCCTAATGTAATAGTGCCGGTTTTATCCAATAGTAATACATCAACATCGCCCGCCGCTTCGACTGCCCGGCCTGAGGTGGCGATGACATTTTTTTGCATCATCCGGCCAATACCAGCCACACCAATTGCCGATAGTAAACCGCCGATGGTGGTAGGAATCAGGCACACCAGCAGCGCGACCAGCACGGTAATACTGATCGGCTGACCGACACCTGCGCTTTGTACGCTATATAAAGAGAAAGGCAATAACGTCACTGTCGCCATCAGAAATACCAGCGTCAATGCCACCAGCAGGATAGTCAGCGCAATTTCGTTAGGTGTTTTCTGGCGCTTAGCGCTTTCTACCATTGAAATCATTCGATCCAGAAAGCTCTCTCCGGGATTGGCAGATATACGCACCACCAACCAGTCTGATAGTACACGGGTGCCGCCGGTGACGGAGCTGAAATCTCCCCCCGATTCGCGAATCACCGGTGCGCTTTCACCGGTAATGGCGCTTTCATCGACCGAGGCCACACCTTCGATGACGTCACCGTCGCCTGGGACAAAATCACCGGCTTCGATTAACACCACATCGCCTTTGCGCAAAGTTGAACCGGCCACTTTGGAATAATTGCCGCCGTAGCGCGGCTCATCGAGTTTTTTGGCGGCGATGTCGCGCTTGGCTGTGCGTAAAAACGCCGCCTGCGCCTTGCTGCGCCCTTCCGCCACGGCTTCGGCGAAATTGGCGAATAGTACGGTAAACCATAGCCATAACGAGATGGTCAGGATAAATCCGGTAGGTTCTTCACTTTTGCCGTTCAGTGCCTGTAGCCATAGAATTGTGGTCAATATACTGCCGAGATAGACGACAAACATCACCGGATTTTTCCATTGTTGCCGAGGCGTTAGTTTGCAGAAGGCATCGACTATGGCCTGTTGCAGAATGTTTCGGTCGAATAGTGAGGTGGAAGTGGATTGTTTGCTCATTTCGTTCAACCCTTATTGTTGTGTCGCTGTCGCGACGGTTGTTTTGATCGGGTTCTCGCACCCGAAGGCGAGTTACTTTCTTTTGCTTCGCCAAAAGAAAGTAACCAAAGAAAAGGCGACCCGGATGCCGCTTGCTTCCTGTGCTCCTCGCTTTTGCCGAGGGTCGACGGAAGGGGCTCCTGCCCCTCCATCGACGTGCGGCATCCATGCCGCACCCCTTCGGGCTAATCTCGACAAAAGCTCCGGTGCGCGGAGCGGCATAACGGGATGACTGCTACGCCACGGCTACTTCACGCCAATCATCTGCAAATGCTCAACCACCGGTCCCAAGGCCAACGCCGGAACAAACGTCAGAGCCCCCACCATCAACACAGTGATAATCAGCAATACGGCAAACAATGGCGTGTGCGTCGGCAAAGTGCCCGCGCCAAACGGCACAGTCTTTTTGGCGGCCAAAGAGCCTGCAATCGCCAGCACCGGCACCATCAGCCAATAGCGGGAGAACAGCATCGCCAGACCCAGTATGAAATTGTAAAAAGGCACGTTGGCTGACAAGCCGCCAAAAGCGCTGCCGTTGTTATTGCCGGCCGATGAGAACGCATACAACACTTCGCTGAAACCATGGGCGCCGGGGTTAAATACCGAGGCCTTGCCGACATCCAGCATCAACGCTATTGCCGTACCGCCCAGCACCACCAGCGGCGGCACCAGGATAATCACCGCTGCCATTTTCATCTCGTAAGCTTCGATCTTTTTACCCAGATATTCCGGGGTACGGCCAATCATCAATCCAGCAATAAACACCGCAACAATGGCAAATACGATCATGCCATATAGACCGGAGCCGACACCGCCGAAGATCACTTCGCCGAGCTGCATCAAAAACATCGGTACTAAACCGCCTATCGGTGTAAAGGAATCGTGCATGGAATTGACCGAACCGTTGGAGGCCGCCGTGGTCGCCGTCGCCCACAACGCCGAGTTGACAATGCCGAAGCGGGTTTCTTTGCCTTCCATATTGCCGCCTGCTTGCAGATCAGATGCGAGTTGATCAACTCCCAATGAAGTTAGCGCCGGATTGCCGTTTTGTTCGGCAGGGACAGCAACGAATACCAGCGCCACGAACACCAATGTCATTGCCGCCAGTAACACCCAACCCTGACGGGTATCACCTATCATCACGCCGAAGGTGTAACACAGCGCCGCCGGGATCAATAAAATCGCCAGCATTTCCAGAAAGTTGGTCAACGGGGTAGGATTTTCGTAGGGATGGGCGGAATTGACATTAAAAAAGCCGCCGCCGTTGGTGCCCAATTGCTTAATGGCAATCTGCGATGCTGCCGGTCCCAAAGCTAAGGTTTGCTCATTAGTTACGACGGTTTCAGTCACCGGCTTACCTTCGGCATCTACTATGGCGTTGCCATCCGCATCCAGCTTGGGCGTTTGATAGCTGATGGCTTCTTGCAAACTCACCGTCTGATAGGGCTTAAATGTTTGCACCACGCCCTGGCCGACCAGCACTACCGCCAGCAGCAGCGATAACGGCAGCAGGATGTAAAGCGTGCTGCGGGTCAAATCCACCCAGAAATTGCCGATGCTGTCGGTATTGCGGCGAGCAAAGCCGCGGATCAGTGCCACCAATACCGCCATGCCGCTGGCGGCGGAGACAAAGTTTTGCACTGACAACCCCAGCATTTGCGTCAGATAGCTCATGGTGGTTTCACCGCCGTAACCCTGCCAGTTGGTGTTGGTGGCAAAACTGACGGCGGTATTGAAAGCAGAATCTGGACTAATCGCAGGCAACGCTTGCGGATTGAGCGGCAAAATGTCCTGGAAGCGTTGCAGTCCGTAAACCGTCAGTAAACCCAACAGGTTGAACACCAACACGGCAATGGCGTATTGCGTCCAGCGCATTTCCTGCTCGGGCTTAACGCCGCTGAGGCGATAAAACAGCCTCTCGACACCGGCAAGCCAGCGATTGAGGCCTACCGATTCATCTTGATAAACCCGCGCCATATAACTGCCCAAGGGCTTGGCCAGCGCTATCAGTACAATCACATAAATTGCAATTTGCAGAAAACTTTGACCTGTCATCAGAATTTCTCCGGATAAAATAACGCCACCACCAGGTAAATAAATACGGCCACTGCTAGGCTGCCGCTTAATACATATATCCAACTCATGATTACCCCCTTAGTGACTCACAACCGGAAATTAAAAGAACGGTCACTGCAAAGAAAACCGCCGTTAATATCAAATAGCCTATGTCCATCGGTAACACCTCTTGAGAAATGTGGAAACTACAACGCGATTAGCCTTAATTGCTTGACGATAATTTTCTGCAATTACGGGTAAAAAAGCTGTAAAGAATTCGCTCAACGGTATAAAGAAAATATAAAAATTGAGCGGCGCACTTTAGTAGAGGAGCCGCTGTTGATATGTCGAGCGCGAATTCAACACTGAAGTGTAATTCTAGTAATCACGCGGCTTGCTGCTCGTATTCAGCCGGTATAAGGCCATATCAAGTATGTGAGAAGCCGATTTTTCAATTGAGAATAATCTACGTCTTTACGCTTTTTTTACATCCCTATCCTTACAATCAATTGCCGTATTGAAACCTGAAGGCTTACTTGTAACCTTTGCCAGGTTAATCATTCAAATTAATTGAACATAGGGAGATTATTGTGAATTGTGGTTTTCGTGTGCTGGGAATAATAGCCTTGTTGCTACCGGGAACGGTATTTGCCGAGGGCGCAACGGTGACACAGGCATTGCAACGGATTGATCTGACGCATCATTGGGCGGGGTATTTTTCATTGGCGGTGATGGTCGCCGCTTATATTGCTGCAATGTTTGAAGAGGCCACGGCGCTGCGTAAATCAAAGCCGATGTTACTTGCTGCGGGATTAATTTGGTTTGCGATTGTTTTGGTCTATCAGCAACAAGGCAATGACCAACTTGCGGTAACGGCCTTTAAGAGCAATTTGCAGGCTTATATGGAATTGCTGTTGTTTATCATGGTGTCGATGACCTATTTGAATGCAATGGAAGACATGCGCATATTTGACGCATTAAAAGTCTGGTTAGTCGGCATGCATTTGAGTTATCGGCAATTGTTCTGGATTACCGGGCTGCTGGTGTTTTTTATTTCCAGCGTTGTTAACGGCCTAACAGCAGGATTGCTGATGGGGGCCGTGGTGGTTGCTGTCGGTAAAAACAGTCCCCGTTTTGTTTCGTTAGCGTGCATTAATATTATCGTTGCTACCAATGCCGGCGGTTCTTTCAGTCCATTGGGCGGCATCTCAACCTTATTCGTTTGGCAGCATGGCATGCTGGGCTTTACTGAGTTTTTTAAATTGTTTATTCCTTGTCTGGTGAATTTTTCAATTCCGGCTTTGGCAATGCATTTTTCGGTACCCAAAGATAAACCCGATATTGATGCAGAACAGGTCCATTTGCTTCGTGGAGCCAAACGGGTCATCTTTCTATTTGGGGTCACCATAGGTCTAGCGGTGGTGTTTGACACGAAATTGCATTTGCCGGCAGCAGCCGGGATGATGGCCGGGTTATCGTTATTGCAGTTCTTTTATTTTTATCTACACAGAATTAATAAACAAAATACTCAAAAGCAATCGGAATTTAGTTTGTTTTTCGGTAGCGGAAAAATCAATTCTTCGGCCAGTGAAGTCAGTAGGCTGGATATTTTCGACAAAGTCGGTCGTTTGGAATGGGATACCTTGCTGTTTTTCTACGGTGCGATGATGGGGATAGGCGGGTTAGGCTACATCGGCTATCTTGATGCTATATCCCAAGTGCTGTATGGGCAATTAAACCCAACCGTTGCCAACATTCTGATTGGTCTGTCTTCGGCATTTGTCGATAATGGTACGTTGATGTTCGCTGTTCTCACCATGCATCCCGATATTCCCCAAGGTCAATGGCTGCTATTAACTTTAACGTTGGGTGTAGGCGGTAGCCTGTTGGCGATTGGCTCGGCGCCTGGAATAGGCTTGCTGGGTCAGGCCAAAGGTCAATACACTTTTACCAGTCATATGAAATGGTGCCCGGTAATTTTATTAGGTTATTTTGCCAGTATCGGCGTGCATTTTTTGATCAACTCTCAATCTTTTTGACAGTGCCGGCTAGCTGCTTCGGGAGAAAAGTTTGCGTAAGAACCAGCCTGGAGGCGAGCAAGATCATCAGTTTTCCGAAATCATGTTAAGCCGCAGTCGTCGGTCTGATCGATTGCAGGGTTACATCTGGGGCATAGCCGCACCGTTTATTTGCACATTGATCGATTGGCCGCTGCGTCATGTTCTGGGCCCCGCCAGCATTCTGATGATCTATCTATTAGGGGTGTTTCTGGTCGCAAGCCGCTATGGACGCGGCGCGTCAATCATCGCTTCGTTTTTGAGCGCCCCGGTATTCGCTTTTTATTTTGCATCGCCGATTTTTTCATTTGCTATCAGCGACCTTGAAAACATTATCGGCCTGGGCGTGATGATAGTTGTTGCCAATGTAACGAGTAATTTCGTGGAAAGAGTGCAGTTGCAAGCCGGCATCGCCAAACAGCGTGAAAACCGCGCCAACGCACTTTATCGCTTAAGTCAGGCCTTATCTGAAGCGCAAAATCGACAAGCCGTTGCCAGGATCGCCGTCAGTCATATTTATGATGATTTTGGGGCCTTGTCGGTACTGCTGTTTCCAGACCAGGCGTTTCAACTTCATTATCCATCTGACATGCCACTCGAACATTCTTTAAAAGGTAGTAACCTGACAATTGCGCAGCAAACCTATCAGCAGCACACTACCCGGCAAACCAGCGAGCCTACAGGCTTAATTAACTATTACCCGCTGGAACGCTCGCAACTCATTCAAGGAGTGCTGGCTATTCAATCACCAACGGATTCTGACCTGACCAGTCCGGAATTGATTACTTTCTTTGAGACCTTTTTAAGCCTGATTTCGCAAACGCTGGAACGCCTGCGCCTCACTGAACAGGCCAACAACGCTAACCTGCAAGCCGAAACTGAATCGTTACGCAACGCGCTGTTAAGTGCCATATCACATGACTTGCGCACGCCGTTGACACGTATCATTGGGGCAAGTACGGCCTTAGTTGAGAACAACACAGAATTTTCAGCGGAAGAAAATCTCGATTTTAACAAAGTCATTCTCGACGAGGCCCAACGCATGGCGGAGCTGACCAGTAAAATGCTGGATATGGCGAGACTGACTGCCGGAAAGTTAGTGCTGCATCAGGAATGGAACGCTCTTGAAGAAATTGTCGGCAGCGCGCTGAACAGATTAGAGAAAAATTTGGGTGCGCGCCCGGTAAGAACGCTCTTGCCTGATCATTTGCCACTTTTATGGATAGACGCCGTCTTAGTTGAACAGGTATTAACCAATCTGATCGAAAACGCCATCAAATATACGCCTGAGGGTAGTCCTATCGATATCAGCGCCGAACTGTTAGCCGACACAATAAAAATCAGCGTATCCGATTATGGCTTTGGCATTCCCAAAGGCATGGAAGAAAAAATCTTCGACAAATTCTATCGTCTTGAATCCGAAAGCCATCAAGGCGGCGTGGGGTTGGGATTGACTTTATGCCGGGCCATTATTGAAGCGCATGGCGGAACCATTCAAGCCGTCAATCATTCCGGCAAAGGTGCGTCATTTATTATTCATTTACCTTCACGCGATCCGCCTCAAATTAATTGGCACGAAGGTATGGAGTCATGATGAGTGAGATCAAGCCGTTAATATTAATCATCGAAGACGATCCGCAAACCCGGCGTCTTTTAAAAACCAATCTCTGCAACCGTGGCTGGCGTGTTATTGAAGCTGAAAACGGCAAACTCGGCCTGTCGCTAGTCAAAAGCGATAGCCCCGACCTGGTGATACTCGATTTGGGATTGCCCGATATAGACGGTATTTCCGTCACCAAACGTTTGCGGCAGCTATCTGATTTGCCCGTGCTGGTGTTATCGGCTCGTAGCCAGGAACAAAACAAAATCATGGCACTGGATGCCGGCGCAGATGATTATCTAACCAAGCCGTTCAGTACCGGGGAATTACATGCCCGCCTGCAGGCATTGCTACGGCGTGTTATGCGAACGGCAAGCAGTATGGAAATCTTCCAAACTGGCGAATTAAAGGTCGAGCTGGCTCGACGCAAAGTTTTTATCGCCGACAACGAGGTGCATATCACCCCCATTGAATACCGTTTGCTGCTTATTCTGATCCGACATGCCGGGCTGGTGGTCACTCATCGCGAATTGCTCAAAGAAGTTTGGGGCGTTGAGCATATTCACGACCAACATTATTTGCGGATTTACATGGGACAACTGCGCCATAAACTGGAAATAAACCCGGCTCGACCACGTTATTTGCTGACCGAGATCGGCGTGGGTTATCGATTAGTTGATGATGAAGAGAGCGAATGTCGTTATTGAATCCGCGCTGACCAGCCTCTGAAATAGTCGATATTCTCTAAGTTGATCAGGCGTTAAATGGGACTACAGGCTTATAATCTTCATTCAAATACGTATTTCCGGAACAAATATTCGCCCAACATTATCTATGAACGCCATAAATATGCACGATGTCCCAATGGTTGAAGTCACCATTGAAATACCACGAGGTAGTTTTATGAAGCGGGGATCCACCGGAGAATTAGACTTTATCTCCCCAGTCCCTTGTCCGTTCAACTATGGCTCAATTCCTGCCTATATTGGCTTAGACGGCGATCTGTTGGATGCGGTAGTGCTTGGCCCTCGTCTTCCTGTGGGTACTAAGGTACGGGTTCCTGCCAGGGGAGCCGTTGTAATGATCGATCATGGATTATATGACGACAAATTGATATGCAGTTCTTCACCCATTGCTACCTGGAAACAACAACTGATTCTTGTTTTTTTTATGATCTACGCGAAATCTAAAAGCTTGATAAATCTTCTCAAAGGTTTCAGAGGACGCAATCGTTGTGAAGGTTGGCATGAAGCTAAAGTTTGCTTGGCGAGAGCAACACCCCGTACTCAATTAATCTGCGAAGAGCCAACAATCGATCGTAAAGATTAGTAGTTGAGCGTGCTACTAAAATTGGTGGTCAGCAAATAGGTGGATACCTGCCGACCAATGAATGGGTAGTTCAGAGACGACTTCGGCCTCATCAAAACCAAACAATTTTGAATGTCAGCTATCGAGATTCGTTGTTTGAAATTGGTGAATTCGCAGTTTCGGCCAACTGCAGTCGATCAAGATATCTTTTTGAATAACTTGTTTACATCTCGGTAATTGCTCATTCATAACGACGAAGCGCCGACGTCGGTTGGAGCGATTGATACACGCCCAGCATGCGTGAACATATGAGGTGAAAGCCCCCTGTCGGAGAACCAACGTTGATTAGCATTATCGCCGAAAACGTTGCTGGTTGCCGAGCGGGACTTTTCGGAATTCAGGGACCGGCTTGAAAGCTAGTTGGCAGCTGCTTAATGAGGACGGTTCAACGACTATCGGATCGCCGTCAATGTCGTGTAGCAAACCTGACAATTGGACAAGTGAAGACACGTTCCCTGCTGATTATAAAGGAGTTTTTATTGGCATAATGTTTGCTTTTAGATTTATAGCGTCTGCCGGCCACACTTAGGCTTCTCTTCCGTAGAGCTTTTGCTTTAGTTTGTAAGAAATCAGGAGGCTGAAATTTGATCGCCGATAAACCTAACCGATAACTTCCGGAACAAGAACATGCCAGCAACTTTTGAACTTAAAACCAACGACGAATATCAGTATTTCTTTAATTTCCTCAACAGTAAGGGCGAACTCATTCTGATCAGCGGCGATTACGGCAACAAGGAAGAAGCCATGCAGGCCATTAAAGAAGTAAGAACCGGTTCCTTAATGGGCAACCAAATTGCCGCCAGTAAGGTCCCTGAGGGCGACACTTTTTTTGTCATCAAAGATTCGGCCGGTGCCATCATTGTAAAAAGCGTTTTATATAACTCGGCAATGGTGTTCGACAATGCGCTGCACAGTGTAAAAGACAATGCCTGCATTGCCGAAATCGTCGATCTGACTGAGTGAGCTAAGGATCGGGGCGATTCTTAAATTTTTTCTCCAGATAACGGAAATAGGTGTAAGTGAAATGGGAGTCGAGCTCAATATTGTTAAGGAATTGGCCACGGTTAGCGTCACTGCGAGCGAGTTGGCCGCGATTGAACATCTAATAAAAGCCGAACTCAAGAAGCCGGCCTTTGTTGAGCAATTCGACAAAATGGCAGGCGCGATCGGAGAGTGCTATGAATTAACGGTGGCTAATATTCAGCCTTGGCTTGAAATTACCGACGAAACCGAATTTTGCGAAAAGTTCGACTCTGCCCATACCGACTTCAAAGCCACTTACCTTAGTATTACCAATCAGCCGCGGGTAGCATCCGAGCAGGCTTACATCCAGTATATGGTGCTCCGGGAATACAAGGAAACGCAAACAGCTTATCCTCTGCTGAAACGGACCTTCGAGCGTTTGGATGAATTTATCGACAAATGGATTACCAACGATGCCTGGCTGGCGATGTCGATCGAGAATCTGTTAAAAATGCTGCATCGCTTTCTGAACGAGGTCGCCGAGCTTAAACAGAAAGACCCAACCGATGCATTTACTGTTTTTCGGGTAGTGATGGTCGCATTGCGTCCTTATTACGTCTTGCTTGAAAATGACTGGAAAGCCCTGGAAGAACCGTTGTGAGGGCGGCGCCCTTTTCAACCTTGGTTAAATCCAGGTGTCCCGGAATTTATCGAATGGAAAACAGCATTTAACATTTATCAATAATTAGACGCCGTTTTCCAGTCAATGAAGAGTTTAGGACATTAAATTCTTACTCTTTTTTAAAAACCATCATGACCAACTTAAAGAGAACAAAACAATGAACAATGAATATAAATTAATCGTAGATGAATTCCAGATTAAGCTTACAAAATTGCAGGAAGATAGTCAGAAAGATAGCGATCATCCAGAATTATTTAGTAAACATGAGAAGGCATGCCTTTTTGAGAAGTGGCAAAAAATAGGTAAGTTACTGATGGATTTTGACGATATAGATAACGAACCAGAAATAACAGAGGTAGAACAAGCAGCCAAAAATAGGAAAGTTTTTGAAAGTTTGAAACGTAAACAGGAAAGAGATCATTAAAATGATCTGTACTAGCGCAGACTTGATCTGACAGACACCCCGATAAACCGGTAACTGTCAGATCAAGTCTGAGCCCGCGTAGCTCCGATTAGCGGTAGCGTAATCGGAGGAATGTTGGCTTCGAAATGTGCGATTACGCAAGCTAATCGCACCTACATTTTGAATGACAGCTTATTTGCCTTTTCTTGTCTTTTCAATTTAATCTTAATTGGCAGCTCAAGGTCGATAACTGACTTCTGCGACTACTAGCAGCTGGTATTAATATTTAGCAATTTACCGCCTAGTTTCCAGTCAGAGCCGGACGGTACATTGCTGAGATGCGGAATGTCGTTTAGGTGATATTTGTGAATATAGGGCAACGAATTAGTTCAACCTCAAGGTGAATTTATCGACCTAAGTTAGGTAGCTCATTCGGGCGCAAATTGAAAACCAATACTTCCGCGTTATTGCCTTCAGTAAATCTTAGTGCCTGTTCATCCCTGATGCGAACACCATCACCTTCGTTAAGGCGACTGCCGTTAACGGCCAAACTGCCCCGCGCAACATGGACATAAACGTACCGGTTTGAGCCGATTTTAAGTTCCGCGGATTCGGTCCCATTAAAAAGACCTGCAAAGACTTTCACATCTTGGTAGACAGAGAGCGAGCCTTGTTTGCCGTCAGGTGAAATAATCAGGCACAGTCGGCCTCGCTTCTGCGTCTCGTCAAAGTGGACTTGCTGGTAACGCGGCGTAACTCGTTTTTTTTCCGGCACAAGCCAAATTTGCAGGAAGTGAACGGGATCAGTTTTAGAAGGGTTATATTCACTGTGCCGGATGCCGGTACCGGCGCTCATCATCTGCACGTCGCCGGGCTTAATAATAGAACCGGTGCCCATTGAATCCTTATGTTCCAAAGCACCTTCATGCACGTAAGAAAAAATCTCCATATCGGCATGGGGATGAGTGCCAAAACCCATGCCCGGTTGCACCTGGTCATCGTTGATGACCAGCAGATCGGAAAAACCTTGCTGCTGCGGATCGTAATAATCGCCGAAAGAAAACGTATGCCGGGAGTTAAGCCAGCCAAGATTAGCAACGCCTCGGTCTTTGGCTTTACGAAGTTCAAACATAGCACTCTCCTTTAGAGAAGGATCAGAAAGTCAAGCGGTTCCAAGGTTCAGCTTTGGCCGGAAAATTATTTTTTGACGGCTTCAACCGAGATCGTTAGGGTCACATCGTCACCCACATTCGGCGCATATTTGCCCATGTTAAAGTCAGTACGCTTAACAACGGCAGTCGCATTGGCTCCGCATGCATCTTTGTTCAACATTGGATGCAGCATGCACTGAAAAGAGCTCAGCGTCAGTGTCACAGGTTTGCTGATGCCTTTAAGCGTCAGCGTGCCATCGACCGACGTCACTTTGTCGCCTTCGAAATTAACTTTGCTGGAAACAAAGTGAGCGCTTGGGTATTTAGCGGTATCCAGAAAGTCGGCACCTTGAATATGCTCGTTGAACAGTGGATACCCGGTATCGACCGACGTCGTATCAATGTTAACGCTGACAGAACCTACTTTCGCCTCGCGATCAATGACAATGTTACCGGTGGTCTTGTCGAAGCGGCTCAGCTGCGTTGAAAAGCCAAAGTGACTGTAAGAAAAACGAGGATAGGTATGGGTGCCGTCAATGACATAAGTTTCCGGTGCAGCCAGGGCTGTCGTTGAAATTGCTGCGGCCAAGCTTAACAATGCGATGCGTTTCATGTGTAGATCCTTATTTATGGTTGAAAAAACTGTCAAAAAATTAAATGCTCAAGCTACCAACTTAGCGATTTGCTGTTGGGCTTCGGCCAATGCGGCCTCTTTGTTTAAATCACCCATGTTGAGACCTTCGGCATAAATAAATTCGACATCAGTAATCCCTAAAAAGCCCAGGAAGTTGCGTACATAACCGGTTTGGCTGTCGAGCGGCGTACCTGCGTAAAGCCCGCCTCTGGTTGCGAAGATATAGGCTTTCTTGCCGGTCAGCAAACCTTCAGGACCGTTTTCGGTGTAACGAAACGTTACGCCGGCGCGGGCGATTTGGTCGAAATAGGCTTTGAGTGTCGAAGGAATGCCAAAGTTATACATCGGTAAACCGATGACAATAACCTCTGCCTGTTTGAGTTCATCAATCAATGCATTCGACTCGGCGACAAAGGTCTGTTGTTCCAGCGTTCTCGTTTCAGGCTGGGCGAAAAAAGCCAGCACCCGCTGAGCGTCAAGATGTGGCAAGGGTTGCTGTGCCAGGTCACGAACTGTCACTTGGGCATCCGGTTGATTTGCGCGCCATGCGGCAACAAACTGATCGGCGAGCTGAGTCGACTGACCGCTGGACGAGAAAATGCTTGAGTTAAGTTGTAGTAAGTTTTTCATGAGGTTTTGCTCTGTTATTGAAAGTGACGCCATTAAACTCCTGATCAATTCGATAAAAAAGTATAATATTTAGCCTTTAATGATCTACTTTTTAGATTAATAACGATGACTCCTCACATTACTCTTGAGCAATGGCGATCACTGATAGCGGTGGTGGACGCCGGCGGTTATGCCCAGGCGGCTCAAATGCTGAACAAAAGCCAGTCTGCGGTGACTTATGCCGTGCAAAAAATTGAATCGCTATTGGAAGTGAAAGCCTTCGAGATTCAAGGACGCAAAGCGATACTCACGCCTACCGGCCAGATGCTTTACCGGCGCGCCTTGGCATTAATAGACGAGGCCAACGATCTGGAAAAAGCTGCACATACGTTATCGGCGGGATGGGAAGCGGAAATTCATATCGCGGCTGAAATTTTGTTTCCTTCTCGACTGCTATTGGCCTGCCTGGATCGGTTTGGTCAGGAAAGTCCGCGTACACGGATTGAATTAACCGAGTCCGTACTGGGAGGCACTGCCGAAGCCTTGCTTAAAGGAGAAACTGATTTGGTGATTTCTCCCCTGCAGCCGCCGGGCTTTCTGGGCGAGTTGTTGATGCGCATACGCTTGGTCGCCGTCGCGCACGTTGATCATCCTCTGCATCAGCTTGGCCGGGAATTGACTAACAGAGATCTGCGCGCTTATCGGCATTTGGTGATCCGCGATTCTGGCACCAAGCGCGATCGACGTGCGGTATCTGTCGAAGTCGATCAGCGCTGGACGGTAAGCCAAGTTGCCACGTCGATCCAGGCCGTTTCAATGGGTTTCGGTTTTGCTTGGCTACCGGAAGAACATATCTGTGAGGAGTTAAAGACAGGCTTGCTTAAGCCATTGCCGTTACGCGAAGGCGGAACACTTGAAGCGCCGCTATACATGATCTTTGCCAATCCGGACTTTGTTGGCCCCGGTGTAAAACGTTTGGCCGAGATCATCAGAGAATCGGTAAAAACATACAGCTCAGTCGATGTTCAATAAACCCGAGCAATGGCACCGACGGCTTCTTTCTTAACTTGAAAATGGCAGAACATTAAACTTTGTCTGAAAAATACACCACAACAGTTCAGTAAAGCTTAGCCCTCAGGACCAAAACATTTAGGGTAATCAATGCAGACTTCGCAAGACGGAGCGCGGCATAAATATAAGCCTTCTGCTTCGCAAAGTTGTTTGTACAAGAATTTTTTCCATTTCATATCCTTGTTATTTCTTGCGGCTAATTCGGGGAAGTTGTAGTGCAGCATTGCGCTTAATTGCAAGCGTGACCAGAGACCTAAATCCTGCCATAAGTGGTCGCTACCTAAACAACCGGCGACGATGATGTCGATAATCCAGTCAATTTCCGGGCTATTAGGTTTGGCATAGAGTTTTAACAGATTGACCAGATCCTGTTTTTCCAGCATCCGGCTGAAATCCAGCTTGCTGCCGGAAGGCGCTTGTTCTGGAATGGCGCAGCCGGGAAAAAAATGCGTAATTAACATGTTGAACTGCTCAGCCTCCAACCCCAGGGTGTCAGGTAAAACCCCTTGTCCATCACACCAACTGGCCGTCATACAGGCGAGCCATTCATGATTTGGAGACATCAAGGCTTCTGACTTTAACCGGGAATAGATCAGCTCCCGGTTGTCCTGATGTTGGAGAGCGGGTGACATGATTAATATTCGACCAGAATATCTTCATCCCTGACTATCATCTGGCAGGCCAGACGCCAGGGCGAGGGCAGGTCATCGACAATCATTTGCTCCATTTCAGCTTTGCTGATTTTGCCGCTGGATTGCAGTACTGCTTTTTCTTTTTCAGTTAACGGGCCGCCCATGCGTTGATGTTTTTGATCAACACTACTGACTTTAACCAAGCAGGTGCCGCATTCGCCATCTTCACATTCATAATTGATGGGGATTTTGTTTTCCCGTGCCAGTTTTAGTAGTGATTCGGTATGGCTGCCGGCGACGGCATAAACGGTTTTATCCCGATATTCGGGATTTGAAAAGGTAACTAAAGCCATGGTTTTCTCCTTAAAAAATTTTGTGTTGTCGTTTGGCTCGTTCCCAGGCTGGTTTATTCTGGGCCGTAACCCAAAAGCATGAGAACGAGATTGACTGTTTTAAACCGGCTTAACGCTAATCGTTCCGCCCAGTACCTGTGCTTGGCAAGCCAGTCTGTTATGTTTACCGGCCATGTTTTCGCGCAAGACTTTATCTTCAAGTACAGACGGTTCGGTCAGGTTGTTCCAGCCTTCCGTTACTTTGGTAATGCAGGTGCCGCACTCGCCTTCACGGCATCCATAAACAATACCTGAGCCAACTTTTTCGGAAATTTCGATAAGCCGGGTACCCGCGGGTGCGGTTACGGTAACGTTTATATCTTCAAAGGTAATCGACGCTTTTGCCATTTCTACTCTCCTGTTGTGTTAAAAAAATATTAAGTAAGATCAGCCATATCAATCACTTTGGCTTGTCTTAAACCCATTAAATCCAGAGCCATGTCATGCCCGAAATCTCGACAGAGTTGGATTTCCTCATCTGTCGGAATTAACTTGATACGTATGCCAGGAATCGGCACGCGCAACTTGAGGCCACGTAACCGGTCCTCAACCATTTTCACGCCTTCGCCGGTCCAGCCGTATGAGCCGAACACGCCGCCCAGTTTAGATTTGAGATTGACTACCGCCAATGATGACAATAAATCCCAGACCGGTTTGACGGCATCGCCGTTGATGGTCGGCGTGCCAAACATGATGCCGTCCGCACCTTCGATCAAATCGACGAAGGGCGCTATTTCACTGCCTTCCAGGTCGTATAACGAGACGCGCACATGCTCAACCGCCATGGCGCCTTCATAAACAGCCTCGGCCATGCGCCGCGTATTGCCGTAAGAACTGATATAAAAGATCAGCAGAGTTTTCTCGCCGACACTGATTTCGCTTTGCAATGCAGAACTCGATAATTCGCGATAGCGCTGCACATATTTTTGCGGCTGATCACGTAACAACGGACCATGCGCAGGCAGGATTTTATTCAGCGCTAACGGCTCTATCAGTGCTAGCGCTCGATTTACATACTCCTTAAACGGCCGCATGATGTGGGCGTAGTAATATTCAAACGAGAAGCGAAAATCACCGACTTCATCGTTGAATAAACGTACATCGCAAAAATGGCAGCCGAACACATCGCCGGAAAACAAGGTTTTTTCTTCCACCAAATAAGTGCATTGGGTATCCGGCCAATGTAGATAAGGCGTGTGCAAAAATTCTAAGGTGCGATCACCCAGTGATACCTTGTCGCCGGTCATTACCGGCGTAAAATCGAATTCATCCTGTTTTAAAAGTGCCTTGAGCATGGATTGCGCTTTCTGCGAAATGTAAAGCTGGGCTTGCGGCGCTCGGCGCATCAGTTCCGGTAAGGCGCCGGTGTGATCCGGTTCCAAATGATTTAAAACGATGACTTTAATTTCGTCATAACGCGCGACTGACTCCAAGCGGGCAAAAAAATCGTTGGCATAGGCCTCTTTCACGGTATCAATTACCGCCACGCCTTCACTGCCTCTAACCACGTAGGCGTTATAAGACGTACCGTTAGCGGTTTTTAAAATAATGTCGAAGTTGCGTAAATTAGGATCCAGCGCGCCTATCCAGTGCACTCTTTCTGATAGTTCAATGGCTTGCGGTACGCCATCAATCGTTAAGACCGGAGGCTTACTCATGACCGCAATTTGCCTGGGCAAGCGTTCTAGGACAACTCTCCAAATCAGTCGTTGTCTCGATTTCAGTTAAACCAATCCAGTTGTCTACTACTTGCTGATCGAATCCTGCCAGCAAGCGATCACCCACTTGCATCAACGGGCGGCGAATTAATAACGGAGTTTCCAACATTAATTCTATGGCTTGTTGTTCCGTCAGGTGATCAGGATCAATTTCGCCATGTTTAATCGCCGGTGCGCTGTAGTTAAACCAGTCTCGTACCGCCATATCACCGAAAAAAGCCCGTAAACGCTCGGGCTGCCAGCTTTCGGTTAACAAGTTTTTGGCTATCACCTGATGGCCCGCTGCTGCTAACAGTTTCTTTTGCCGGGTGTTGTTGATACAACCGGGCTTTTCATAGAAAGTGATGGTAGCCATCAGGATGCCCTTAAGTTAGTGGGCCTGTAACTCGGCCATGGCTTCCGCCATTTTTTCCGGCGGAATGCCGGTTAACGAGCCGGGCGGGTTGAATGCCACTCCTAACGAATCCAGAATCGCACCCTCAATGGGACAGATACTGGCGCATTGATGAACCGGAAAATCGCCTTCGCACTCAGTGCATTTTTTAGCATCAACCAAAAAATGCGGTTTGGCTTCGTAGATGGCTTTACTTGGACAGACGGGCTCGCAAGCAAAGCAATTAACGCAAGATTCAATAATTTTTACTGCCATGACAGACTCCTGGTAGGGTGGGCAACGCTTTTCTGCCCACCGTTTAACTGTAAAAGGTGGGCAGAAAAGCGTTGCCCACCCTACATTAATTAAGCACTCGCTCTGGCTGCTTCAGGCGTCGAGTCCAATTTACCCGCTGCCGCCATTTCCTTATAAACCGCCATCACAGCCTCTTCGATAGGTTCCATCGCATGTTCACCATTGGGTGCGATACCTGCTGCTTCCAGCATTTCCCAAGGTTCATAACCGACTTTGGAACACAACACCGCTTCACAGCCTGCCAATGCCCGGACAGTCACTTGCAACACGCTTTCGCCATCGCCACATGAGGTGTCGCCGCCGCAATATTGATCGGCTTTGCGATGACTGATAAAACGCACACCGTCCGGCGAGGCTTCATAAATCAGGAATTCTTTGGCATGACCGAAGTGAACGTTAATAACGCCTTGTCCGCTGGTGGCGACGGCCATCAAGACCGGGCGGGTAGTCAGTTTGGGTTCTTCTTTATGCTGCTGGGCTTTTGCAGCTTTTTCCAAACGTTTGCTGTCCATTTCCTCCTGTATGGCTTGATGAATCACCGCACGTTTTTCCATTGCCGCTTGATAGTCGATTTCCATTTCTTCGATCTTATCAATCGTAAATTCATCGCCGCGATCTTCACCCAATAATCCAACTGCATCGGCACGGCATTGGCGACAATGGCGCATCATGTTCATATCGCCGGAGCAGCTGTCTTGTAAGTCTTGTAGTTCATCCGGAGTCGGGCCGCGTTGGCCCATCACGCCGTAAAAAGTGCCGTGTTCGGCTTCAGCAATCAACGGCATGACGTTATGCAAAAACGCGCCTTTGGATTTAACAACCTTGCTGACTTCCGCCAAATGCTGATCGTTGACACCCGGAATCATCACCGAGTTGACCTTTACCAATATGCCCTTGGCAATCAGCATCTCCAGGCCTTTTTGCTGTTGTTCGATCAGTATTTTCGCGCCCTTTACGCCTTTAATGCGTTTGTTGTTCCAGAAAATCCACGGATAAATCTTCGCGCCGATTTCAGGATCCACGCAATTTATGGTGATGGTGACATGATCGATATTGTGTTTCGATAATTCCTCGACCGAATCGGGCAACGCCAGGCCGTTGGTCGAAACGCACAGCTTAATGTCCGGCGCTTCTTCGCTTAAGCGGCGGAAAGTCTCAAAGGTGCGTTCAGGATTGGCTAACGGATCACCAGGGCCGGCGATGCCTAACACCGTCATTTGCGGAATAGTCGCCGCGACAGCCATAGTCTTTTTGACTGCTTGATCCGGCGTTAATACTTCAGACACCACGCCGGGACGTGATTCATTGGAGCAATCGTATTTACGATTACAGTAATGGCATTGGATGTTGCAAGCCGGTGCAACCGCTACATGCATACGCGCAAAGTAATGGTGAGCATCTTCTGAATAACACGGATGATTCTGTACCTTTTCCCGTATCGAATCAGGCAATGAATCCATTTGGTTATCGGATGTTCCGCAAGAACTTGCGGAGCATCCACCCTTTTTTTCCTCTGCATGGGCAGGGGCATCATTCAATACTGGCAATTGCATCGTCTTGACCTCGGTTGTGTGTTGACTTGAAAAAGTAAATGCACAGGCCATGCCAAGGGCAATATTTTATTTTATGTTATTGATTTATATGGTTATATTATTTAATGAATGACTAGATTGTTGTAAAAGCAACAGTCATATTTTTGGGGTTTGTAATGAAGGGGACAATGGTTTGCTGTTTGGAATCTGATGCTTTTACGTTTATGACATAGTGGAAGGCTTGTAGCAAACTAGCCATGTAGGCCGAGATGGCAAAAAAGCCACATTATGATACCAATCCAAAAGCTCTTCTCCGCGCCAATTATCAGCATAGGCGAGGATACTCATGTGGAGTAAGGTCTACACAATCTCAATACAGGCTTTATTGTCGATAATTAATGCTTGTTCAATAGCATGCCGGTTATCGAGCAAGGTTCTGATAGTTGCCGCTTTCGATTGATTGCCCATCTTGAGCCAAACAATTTTGGGTGGTTGTCCATGTACCAAGCTCATTTCGTAAAAATCAGCATCTTGGGTAGTAATGATGTAGTCGTTATCAATGGCGTATTGGCGAATAACAAGATCGTTTACACGCTCCAGGCCAATTAAAGTGACTTGCGTTGAATCGGGGTAGCTATTTTGGATGAATGGTACGATACGTCGTGACAGGTTTTCGTCAAGCAAAAGCTTCATTAGGTTTTGATAGTGACAGATTGATGCTCCCGATCTGCTGCAAATTGCAAACAGGCAGTAATGTCATCATCTGTTAATTCGGGGAAGTCTTCGACAATGTCAGTCCGGCTCATGCCATCTGCAAGCCAGGAAAGCACGTCATAAACAGTAATTCGTAAGCCTCTAATACACGGTTTGCCGCTACGTTTGCCAGGTTCTATGGTGATTATGTTGTGATAATCAATATTCATGGCGTTGAACTCATTCGATAATTGGTAGCCGGATTATACCGAATGCTGACTTTGCGAATGAAGTATAAAAATTGTGTCTTTTGTTTCAACAAATACCTGTATCAGGCTCATAGTCTTCAACTGACATCATGATACCAATCCAATAGCTCTTCGCCGCCCCAGTTTTCAGCATCTGCCGGAATGGTTTCATCCGTTTGGCATAGCATCATTTGTCCTGGTTTGGGTGACGATACCAATAAACTTTCTGCATATTCAATTGAGCAGCCTTGTTGGCCTGTTGCATCTTTCAACCATTCTGCAGCCATCGCAATGGCAGCCTGCCGGGTTTCACCAAAGCCGAAAACGGCGTAGTCGTGTTGCACGTATAAAATAGTCATTGTTGCTCCAAATACTTAAATCTGCTTCATGGTGATGTCCAACGTCAAAATGCGATAAGCGATTTGCCGTGGTGTCATATTTAATAGGCGGGCGGCTTTGGCTTGTACCCAGCCGCTTTGCTCCAATGCTGCAATGACACGTTCGCGGTCATCCATGTCTGCATCATTAAAATCTACGGCAACCGATTTTTGCTGGTGATGACTGAAGCCGCCCGTGCCTATTTCATCTTCCAAGCCGGTGCTGACCATGACGTCACGATCGATAATGCCGTTTTGACTCATGATGGCGGCGCGTTCCAAGCGGTTTGCCAGTTCGCGGACATTGCCGGGCCAGTTGTGTTTCATCAGTATGCGGATGGCACTTTCTTTGATTTCCAAAGGTCGTCCGCCTTGTTGTTCGGAAATTCTGCGCAACAAAAATTCAGATAACTGCGGGATGTCTTCAGTTCTGTCGCGTAACGGCGGCATGATGACGGGCATGACATTAAGGCGGTAATACAAGTCTTCCCTGAATTTGCCTTCGGTGACTTCTTCTTCAAGATTGCGATTGGTTGCGGCAATGATGCGCACATTGACCTTGATGGTGTGCGTGCCGCCAACGCGTTCAAATTCACCTTCTTGTAATACGCGCAGTAGTTTGGCTTGGAATGAGGCGGAAATTTCGCCGATTTCATCAAGAAATAGGGTGCCGTTATCGGCCAGTTCAAAACGCCCTTTGCGTTGGCTGATGGCACCGCTAAACGCACCTTTTTCGTGCCCGAATAATTCGGATTCTAATAAGGTGTCGGGCAGGGCGGCACAATTGAGCTTTAAAAACGGTCCACTGGCACAGCCGGAATTAAAATGAATGGCGTTGGCGACCACTTCCTTACCAGTGCCCGACTCGCCGCGAATTAATACCGTGGTATTCCACTTGGCAACCTGACGGATTAAGTCGAATACTTTTACCATGGGTGGCGAATGGCCAATGATGTTCTCAAAGCTGTAGTTTTTGATTAGCGCTTGTTTAAGTTGATCGCGTTCGCTTAGCAGATTGCGCTGTTTGCGCTCGATGACCCGCAACATCTTGACACTTTGGGCAATCAAGTTGGCAATCATTTCCATAAAGCGGGCGCGCTCACCCAGAAACTGGCTGTTATCGGGTTGGGCGGCCAGTACGCCAATGGTATCGCCTTCTTCTATATAGATAGGTGAGCCGATAAACGGTAATTCGGGATCATATAATCCCAAGCGGCCTAAGAAACGTGGCTCTTCAGAGACTTTTTCAACGACGATGGTGCAGCCGGCATCCAGTATGGCCCCCATCACGCCTTCGCCGGGGTTGTATATAACAGGGTGATCAAGTTTACTGGCGCCGTCAGAATGCACTGCGCTGACAATCATGCTGTTATTTTCGATTTCCTTGATGGTTATCATTCCTGAACGCATGCCTGATCTTTTATGCAGAATCTCCAGAACCGCTTGCAGTTTGGCATGCAAATCATGGGTGCTGTTTAATACCTGACTGATCAGGTACAAGGTATCAAGCTCGGCTTCGATTAGCTGGGTACGCTCAGTCATTGCAATAATCTCCCAGGCTCCTGTCTGTGTAGAGGGAAGCTTATTTTGAACCGGCATCCTTGGTCGTAATCCTGATCTATATCAATAAATCCCTTGTGCTGGTTAACAATTTCTTTTGCGATAACCAGGCCCATGCCTGCTTGATTACCGCCCATGGGACGGGTGGTGTAAAAAGGTTCAAACACTTTTCTGCGCTTTTCAATCGGGATACCCGGCCCGCTGTCTTCAATACAGATATAAACCAAATCAGCATCAGCATCGGTGGTAATTTTAAGTCGCTGTTCACTATTGTCGGAGGTGCTGACTGCCTCAATCGCATTGTCGATCAATTGCTTAAATAAGATGCGCAGGCGATTTTCAGAGCCCAGTATATTCGGCAGCGGAGATAGCGGCTGCCAATGCATATCTATGCCGTAATTAAAGATACGCTGCTCACTAAGTAGCAGTACTTCATGCAAAATTTGATTCAGATTCACTGGAATAACAGCGGTTTGTAGAATTTCTGGGATGCATTTCTGCATGGTGGCAATGGCTGCTTCGCCGGATTGCTGAATTTGTTGCAGACTTTGTAATAGACCGGCGTGTTGATCGTCCCGCTTGTGTCTAAAAATCTGCTCAGCTGCCCTAATTTGGTTCATCGGCATCTGAATTTGGTGCATTGCCCCCAGCAACGTTTCCCTGATGCTGCGTACCCGTTGATCTTCTGACATGATGGTTTTTAAGGTCTGAATATGCAGTTCTTCCATTTGCCTGTGTTGCCGGGTGATGTCGGTAATGGTCAGTATCAGGTACTGTTTTGACGCATTTTCAAAGAAGGCATCGGCGTTGACTTCATTTTCTATAAACCAGTTGCCGGAGCAAGAAAACCAGCGAGTTTTGCGGGTTCCTTTACCTTCTATTCTAAATTCACGATTATGAAAACCTTGTTCGTTAGTTTGTAACTGTGTCCATAAATCGCCCATTTCATCGCGTAGTAATTGCAGGAAATAGCTTGCCGGCTCGCCTTTATCAAGGTCTGTTACCAGGGCTTTATACATGTGGTTATCTAAAATGACCCGATCCTGATTATCGATAACGACCATTGCAATGGGCGATGAATTAATTACCGATTCAATCAATAATTTTTGATTGATCAGCTTTTTTTCCGATTCGTGCGCTTGAGTAATATCCCTATGCATGCCGATGTAATGCGAAATCGTGCCTTGCGCATTTAACATGGGCGCTATCGTCAAATCGGCAAGATAGCGTTGCCCGGATTTATGCCGGTTACACAACTTGCCGCGCCACACCTTTTTTTTGCTGATGGTATGCCATAAATCGTAATAGACATTGCGAGGGGTGGATTTATCAGATAACAGCGATTCGTTTTTCCCCAGCACATCGGCAGGTTGGTAGCCGGTAACGCGGCAAAACTCTTCATTGACGTAAAGAATTTTGGCTTTTTTATCGGTGATGGAAATGGCTATCGGTACTTGTTCAACCGTTTCAACAAACAGACTGTATGGCGTTTTGTCATGGTTTTCATTATTTAATTGATCAAATAAATCAGGCGCAAATTCATCAAGCACACTGGCCAAGTTGGTGTGTTCCTGAAGAAAACGTAATGAAATTTTTTTCATAGTTATATCCGTAAACTAAGTGCTTTAAGAATTACTTAGCAAATATGGCGCCAGCGTTAATAGGTATGCTGGGTACTTAGCTCTTATATCGCGTGATTCATTATCGCGTGAACTTACAAATCAAGGAAAGTAGGCCAATTGCCGAAAATATTTTGTAAGGTTTGCGACACACAATTTTTTATCAATGTAGAAATGTACTACTTACAACAGTTTTTTACGCACTAATTTGGGGCGGTTTTGATGGCTCTGGTCCGCCAAACTTGAAGCGCTCGCGCATTTGTTCGATTGGCATAATTGCTGCTGTGATGTTGTAAACAGCCTTACAAACAGCCTGGAAAATACAGTGAGCGAATACCTTCTACTTCTATTAGGCACGGCTTTGGTTAACAACGTGGTCCTGGTGAAATTTCTCGGGCTATGCCCGTTTATGGGAGTCTCGAAAAAACTGGATACGGCGTTGAGCATGGGCTTGGCAACCACTTTTGTGCTGACCCTGGCCGCGATGACCAGCTGGATGTTGGAACATTTTATTTTGGCGCCTTTGCATATTCAGTTTTTACGCATCCTCGCCTTTATTTTGGTGATTGCGGCGGTGGTGCAGTTCACCGAAATGGTGGTGCATAAAACCAGTCCGGTGTTGTATCAGATACTGGGGATATTTTTGCCGTTGATTACTACCAATTGCGCGGTATTGGGCGTGGCGTTATTAAACGTACAAGAGCAGTACGGCTTTATGCAAAGCATGATTTTCGGTTTTGGTTCTGCGGTTGGCTTTACCTTGGTGATGGTGCTTTTTGCAGGACTACGTGAACGATTGGCATTGATGGCAGTCCCGGTGTTATTTGCCGGCACGCCGATTGCGTTTATTACCGCTGGGATTTTATCCCTGGCGTTTATGGGGTTTGCAGGACTTTATAGTAAATAGTGTCAGGAAAGAAACTATGTATGTCTTATCCGCTATTGTCAGTTTAACTTTATTAGGGTTGTTTTTAGGCCTGTTGCTGGGTATTGCTGCCCGGTATTTAAAGGTTGAAAGCAGCCCGATTGTCGATGAACTGGAATCATTGCTGCCCGGTTCGCAATGCGGGCAATGCGGCTTTCCAGGATGCAGGCCTGCTGCCGAAGCACTGGCGGACGGTAAAGCGCCGGCGACGATATGCCCTCCAGGCGGTAGCGCGTTGGCCGAACAAATCGCTGCGCTATTGGGATTAGACCTGGATTTAAGCGACGTTAAAGAACCCGAGTTACTGGTCGCCCGAGTCAGTGAAGATACCTGCACCGGTTGCACCCGCTGTTTTAAAGTGTGTCCTACCGATGCCATCGTCGGCGCACCCAAGCAAATTCACGCGGTGGTGGCCGATGCCTGCATAGGCTGCAAAAAATGTGTGGATGTCTGCCCGACCGAATGCCTGCAAATGCACCCGATCGAAGTCACCTTACGTAACTGGCGCTGGAATAAACCCAGCTTGCCGGAAGCGAGTAGCGGCATATGTTAAGTTTTTTCACTAGACAGCGCATTCGGGGCGGCGTGCATGCGGAAGAGCGCAAGGTTGAAACCTCCACTCAACCGATAGTTTTCGATTTTCCGTTGCCGAAAAAATTGTATATCCCTTTGCAGCAACATGTTGGTAAGCCCGCCGAGCCTCTGATTCGGGTTGGTGACAAAGTGCTGAAAGGCCAGTTATTAGCCTACAGTCAAGGCATGATCTCTGCACCGGTTCACGCGCCAAGTTCGGGCATTATTCTTGATGTAAATGATTATCCGGCACCACATCCTTCGGCCTTACCGATTCGCATGATCGTGCTGGAAACCGATGGCAAGGATGAATGGATAGAAACCTGTCCAGTGGCCGACCCATTCCAGTTAACGCCTGAAGATATTAGTTTGCGCGTCGGTGCGGCGGGTATTGTCGGCTTGGGCGGCGCGACCTTTCCAACCGCGGTCAAGCTCAACATGGGCCGCGAGAACCATATTGATACACTCATTATTAATGGTGCCGAATGCGAGCCTTATTTAAGTTGCGACGATAGGCAGATGCAGGAGCGTGCGGAACAGATTATCGACGGTGTGCGCCTAATGCTGCATGGCATGGAGACCGAGCATGCCGTGGTGGCGATTGAAGACAACAAGCCGCAAGCTTATTTTGCCATGCGAGCCGCTGCAGAGCCTTTTTCGCAGATTAAAGTGATACAAATCCCCACTCGCTACCCGATGGGCTGGGATCGACAATTGATCCGTTATGTCACTGGCAAAGAAGTTCCGGTCGGCTGCCGGTCCTCGGAAATCGGTGTGACCATTCATAATGTTGGTACTGCATACGCAACTCATAAAGCCATACGCCACGGGCTGCCGCTAGTCAGCCGAGTGATTACCGTGTCAGGTGGTGCGGTGGGGCGGCCCATGAATGTTGAAGTGCCGCTGGGAACCTTAATCTCCGAGCTGTTCAATTTTTGTGAAGTCAATATTAAAGACACCGCGCGCATCATTATGGGCGGGCCAATGATGGGTGATTCGTTGCCGCACACTGGCTTGCCTACCGTTAAAGCGACCAGTGGCATTCTGGCGTTAACCCAAAGCGAACTTAAAGACACCGACGAAAAGCCCTGCATTCGTTGCGCGAGTTGTGTGACGGTTTGTCCGGCGGGCTTGAGGCCGTTGGATATGGCGAATAATATCCGCGTTAACCAGCTGGATGCGGCTGTCGATATTGGCTTAAAAGACTGTATCAGTTGCGGTTGCTGTTCATATATTTGCCCGTCCAATATTCCGCTGGTGCAGTATTTTAAATATGCCTCTGGCGAAGTGATGGCCAGACAGCAAGCGGCGCACAAATCCGAGCAAACCAAACGCTTGATAGATGATCGCAATGCCCGGCTGGAGCGCATTGCCCAGCAGCAACGCGAAGAAGAATTGGCACGCCTGGCAGCAAAAGCAGAACGCGAACGGTTAAAAGCCGAACAAGAGGCGGCGGTATGATGGTTCATTTAAAGCCCAGCAGTGGCGCACATGTCGGCGCTAAATCCAGCGTCAGTCAAATTATGTGGCAAGTGATGCTGGCGCTAACACCTGCGACAGTATTCGGCATTTGGTGTTTCGGCTGGCCGGCGCTGAACTTATTTGTGATTACCGTGGTATCCGCGGTGGGTTTTGAAGCTTTCTGTATTCGGTTGGCGGGCAGGGCGGCCACGCCGGTCATTATGGATGGCTCGGCGGTATTGACCGGCTGGCTGCTGGCGATGACCTTACCGCCCTGGGCGCCGTGGTGGATAGGCGTGGTCGGCTCCGGACTAGCGATTGTATTAGGCAAACAAGTGTATGGCGGCCTGGGGCAAAACCTGTTTAATCCGGCCATGTTAGCCAGGGTCGCTTTGCTGATTTCCTTTCCTATCGAAATGACCACTTGGGCTAATGTGTCGCCGCTGTTTTTTTCGGATTCGCCAGGGTTGGTAGAGAGTTGGCGTATTACCTTTACTGGGATTGAAAATTTAGACGCAAGCACCGGCGCGACTACCTTGGGCTATATCAAAACTGAATTTTCTCAAAACCGGCTATTGACCGACATCCTCAAGGATTATTCCGGTTTTCTTGATTTCATCGGCTGGACGCGCGGCAGTATGGGCGAAAACTCTGCGCTGTTATTGGGCTTGGGCGGTGTGTGGTTAATCCGTAAAGGAATTATTCAATGGCAGATTCCGGTGTCGTTATTGTTGACGGTTGTGTTGTTATCTGGAATTTTTCATCTCATTGATGGTGAGCATTATGTCGGCCCGCTGCTGCATTTAAATTCAGGTGCGATGATGTGTTTGGCATTCTTTATCGCCACCGATTATGTCACTTCACCGAATACGAAGACGGGCCAGCTGGTGTTTGGCTCCGGTTGTGGGCTGCTGATTTTTGTTATTCGTACTTGGGGTGCGTATCCCGAAGGTGCAGGGTTTGCGGTATTGCTGATGAACTCGGCGACACCATTGATCGATCATTACATTCGGCCGCGAATATACGGACGAGACCGTAAGGGCAAGCCACTTGAAATACCAAAATCGTAGGCTGGAGCGTAAATTATGAAAATTGACCCAGCAACAATCGAGCGCATAAAAACACAGGCTACCTATTATCTGGAATGGCTAAAGCGCTGGCTGGAACCAGCAAATCTTGCGAGGCTTAGACCCAAGCTTGAATTTCAAACTGGGATATTGGCGGGCTTTGCGTTACTGGCCAGTGTACTGCTGGGGGTCACCAATTGCAGTACCGAAGGCACTATTCAACGGCGTCTCGATGAAGATTTAATCAAGTCACTGGAAGAAGTCGTTCCGGCTGCTTTACATGACAACGATATGCTGCAAGACACGCTAACGATCCCGTCAGCAGAATACAACATCGGTGCCAATGAAACCACCGTATATCTGGCTAAGCAAGCGGGAAAAGTCACTGCTGTGTGCTACAAATTTATCGCGCCAGATGGTTATTCCGGCGCCATCAATATGATTATGGGCATAGACCGAGACGGCAATATTTTGGGTGTGCGGGTGCTTAATCACAAAGAAACTCCCGGCCTGGGCGATAAAATCGAAGTTGCTAAATCGGATTGGATATTGAAGTTTGTTGGTCGCTCGCTGGACAATTTAACGCCCGCACAATGGGCGGTTAAAAAAGACGGCGGCGAATTCGATCAGTTTGCCGGTGCGACAATCACCCCGCGCAAATCAGTCCAGGCAATTAATCGCGGCTTGCAGTTGTTCAAAGCGCATCAAACGCAGCTGATCAATCCTTAAGGAGATCGCCATGTTTCTATCAGAAAGCTTTCGAAAAATCGCCAGTGACGGGCTTTGGAATAACAATATTGTGTTCGGCCAAAACCTAGCGTTATGCCCCTTGCTGGCGGTCACCGGCACAGCGACCAACGGCTTGGGCATGGGCCTGGCAACGCTGGTGGTGATTACTGCGTCGAACGGTTTGATTTCACTTACCCGGCATTTAATTCCCAGTGAAATCCGCATTCCGATTTTTGTCTTACTGATCGCTGCATTGGTGACTTTGGTGGATATTTTAATGAATGCCTGGGCGCATGAGCTCTATAAAGTGCTGGGCTTGTTCATTGCCTTAATCGTTACCAATTGCGCCTTACTTGGCCGCGCCGAAGCCTTTGCTTCCAAACAGCCGGTTAAAGAAGCTTTGTGGGACGGTTTCATGATGGGCTTAGGTTTTCTCCTTGTGCTGGTCGCGCTCGGTGCGGCAAGAGAAATCAGCGCAGCGGGCACCTTATTCGCTAACGCCTCATTGCTGCTGGGCGAATCGTTCAGCTTTCTGGAAGTCACCGTTATTCCCGACTACAAAGGCTTTTTATTGATGGCGCTGCCGCCCGGCGGTTTCATCATGCTGGGTTTTTTGATCGTCGGTAAGCGCCTGATTGATCAAAAATTTGCGACCAAAAAAGTGCTGGTACCTGTTTCAACTGAAGAAGCCATTATCGAAGAAGCTTAAGGAGGCATCATGAACGTCGGAGTGTGTTACGCAGAAGCTGATAGGCAACTTTGGATGCGCCTGGAAGTGCCCGATAACAGCACCGTAGAAGAAACTATCAAGTTGTCGGGCGTGTTAATTCGTTATCCGGAAATAAACCTGGCCAACCAAAAAGTTGGCATATTCGGCAAAATTGCCGCGCTGGATGCCACTGTAAAGGATGGCGATAGGGTGGAGATTTATCGGCAAATAACGGTCGATCCACAAACGGTACAACGGCGCAGACGTTGATTTTTAACAACTTAAAGATCAACAGATCATCATGTATCGTAATGATCAAGCAGAGGAGGGTTTTTTCACTTTACATAATTAATGAGAATCATTACTATTAATAAAAATGTATTAAGTGAGAGTTGAGCCATGTATGTATGCGTCTGTAAAGCAGTAACCGACAAGCAAATTACCAGTGCTATTAGTGAGGGGATTTGTACGCGTAAACAATTGTTTCAATGCCTTGGTGTGGGCCGAGACTGTGGTAAATGTAACACTCACATAAAAGAATTGATTAACCTCAATCTTCCTAAACAACAGATAATGGAGCCGATCTAAACGCTTCTTTTCTTAACAATGGGTGAAAATATGAAAGGCGATACTAAAGTCATTGAATACCTTAATAAAGCTTTGGAAAATGAATTAACAGCCATCAACCAGTATTTTCTGCATGCCAGAATGTACAAAAACTGGGGCTTTCAAAAGCTTAATGAAAAGGAATATCACGAATCCATTGATGAAATGAAACATGCCGATCAGCTCATTGAGCGGATTCTTTTCCTCGAAGGCCTGCCCAATCTGCAAAATATCGGCAAAATATTGATCGGTGAAAATCCGCTGGAAATGCTCAGTTGTGATTTAAAACTCGAACACATTGCTGTGCCCTTACTCAGAGAAGCCGTTGCTTATTGCGAAACGGTGAGTGATTTCGTATCCCGCGAACTGTTTTCCCATATCCTGGAATCGGAAGAAGAACATATCGACTGGCTGGAAACCCAGTTGGAATTGATTGAAAAAGTGGGTATACAAAATTATTTACAATCGCAGATGTAATAATCATTCAGCAATTTGGTGGGCAAAAAAACTGCCCACCCTCGCTGACTTTTTACTAATGGCGCTGTACAAATCTATCGTCAAATAACGGTCGATCCGCAAACGTTAACGCCAAGGCAGGACAGGTACGGCGGAAACACTATTTTTCGGCGAACCTTTTAAAATCCGGTCGCTGTAGACCATATACACTAACGTGTTGCGGTTTTTATCGTAGAACCTGACCACCTGCATCGACTTGAAAACAAGTGAGGTGCGCTTTTTAAATACATCCTCACCCTCACGCTCGCCTGCTTTGATTTTCGGATCAAGATTCACCGCTCCGGTTTGATGGCATGACAAAGACGCGTCGGAAGTGTCTTCAGCCACACCGACAGCCCCGGAAATACCGCCGGTTTTCGCCCGGCTGATATAACAGGTCACACCGGCAATGTCCGGATCGTCAAATGCTTCAATGACTATTTTATTGTCCGGCCCAAGGAGTTTAAAGTCGGTATCAACAGAACCGATCAAATCCGCCAGGGCTGAGGTAGTGAAAGCCAGTAAAAATAAGCTGATAACAACGTTGTTTTTCATAACAGTAACCCTTAAAAATTCAAAAATCTTATTTCCCCGCCTGCATTACGTTAAGTAAATCAAGCGCACTTTACGAGAATGGAGTCGGGTAAAAATCTATTGTATATCTTGTGCAGTGCGAAGTCGGGTAGGTTGGGCAACATCTTCTCGTTGCCCAACATTTTTCGTATATTGATGTCGGGCAGAAACAGCATGCCCGACCTAAAGGGCTACGCAAATGGGTTAGCCTTCATTTGATGTTTAATGCCCACCTCACACATACGGCGTGCCATCTCTGTGGACGAATTCCCACTTTCCTTCAACGAGCAAGGCTTTGAGGTCGTCATCGGGATAGCTCCCTTCGTCTCCCGGTGTTCTGTCGCCGACTTCGAGGTACACAACTTCCTCTATGGTTTCATTGACTAGGCGGTGTCCGTTGTCTGTGCCTGCCTTGAAACCTGCGCACATTCCGGGAGACAGTTGGGTTTGGCCTTCATCGGTGTGTAGTGTCGGCTGACCTTGGAGGATATACACAAACTCGTCTTGCTTGGTGTGTGCATGGCGAAGGGCCGAGACTGCGTTAGGAGCCAGACGGGTTAAATTTACGCCAAAGTTTGTCAGGCCAAACAGATCGCCAAGTGGGTGCTTCACTCTGCCCGCCATGCGTGATGCGAATGGCTCCGGATAGACGGAAGGCTTAGTTCGTGCCGGCACATTGGCAGCGGTGACGGCGATTAGCTTTGGTTTTTCTGACATGCGAACCTCGTGGGACGGGAAGATGGGGGTAACGTTATCAACAGTCGGGTAGGTTGGGCAATATCTTCTCGTTGCCCAACATTTTTCGTATATTGATGTCGGGCATAAACAGCATGCCCGACCTACAGGGCTTATTTAATCCTTTACCTCATAATCCAAATGCCCATAAGCAGGCAAAGTTTCCAGTCGTGAATCTTCCAGCGGTTTACCCACGGTAAAGTGATACAGGCTTTGGAATTTATCGTCCTTAAACCCCAAAATCTCATGCACGCTGTCATCAAAGTAACAGCCGATACCGGTGCCGCGAAAGCCTGCTGCTTCCGCTTCCAGATAGAGCGTTTGGCCTATCAGGCCACACTCCCAGAATAAGCGGCGGTAAAGCCACGGTGCTGCTGCGATGGTTTCACTGAATTCCGCAACCATGCCCAGGCTGAAGGCGCTGTCGCTGGCGATGGGTTGATGGCAGGACAACGTTTTGGCAATTTGTTTGCAATCGCCTGAAAGCAAATGATAAAGCGGCAATGCTTCTGACACTTTTTGCCAGTCAAAATCAGCCAACGTTGCGGCTTGCAATTTTGCCAGGGCATCATGATCTCTCGGCAGGGCGTACACGCCGGGAGCTAAACCTTCAACACGATGCACAAATATAAACAGGTGGATTTTCGGCGGCCACCGCCACAGTTCAAATGCGGCGGTGGTCGGTAAAACGGCTGCCAGCATTCGGTAAAAATCAGCTTGCGGCAACGGTGACATTTTGCCGTCAAACTGTTGCGCGCTGCGGCGTTGACGGATGATTTGCGTTGCTATTTTTGTGCAGGATGATTCTATAAGTTGCTGATGGGCGGCTTGCCATTCCGGTTCTTCGGTTCGCGGTTTGCTTACAGCAATTGAGACTTCATCAATGATCGGCCACTTATACATATGATAGGCGCGAAGGCTATCGGCTTTGCCGGACCAAGTTCCTGATTGCGCGGCTTCCAGCAGAGCCTGGGCGTCTAAAGGCTGGTCGCCAGAATGGGTATTAATCCGGCAAATAATATCGGGGGATTCATGCTCCTGATTTTTGAAATCATTCCGATCCAGCCCCAATAGCTTGGCGATGTCGTCATCCGAGCATTCGGCCAGCAATTCAACCGACCAGCCCAGTGTTGCCGCCGCGTAGCGCAACGCCCCCAGCGCATGACCAATATCATGCTGGCAATAGCGGAAAGCTCTTTCTCCATATTTCCAGGCTTCCCGCCAATGGACGGACGATAAGCCGATCAGTATGCCGGAATCGGGCAATATGCTTGCAAATTGGCAACGCTGTTCAAGCGTATGGTCGTGGCTGACATAGTGGTAAACCCCTGATTGAATAAAATCATTACCGGCGCTAACCAGATAGGCTTCAGTCGGATGCAGGTTGCCGCTGGATGGGTTGCAACGTAATGCCCAGCGGCTGGGTCCAAATTGTTTCCACGCTGACAAACCGAAGGCTAATTCCAGTAACAAACCGGCATTAGTCAGGTTTAACGGTTTTGCCGCTATGGTTTCCGGATTATCCAAATCGCTAAACAAGGGCTCAAGTTCTGCGCCGGGTAAGGGCAGTTTGATAATATCGCACCCGGAAAAATGCCGGAATTGGTCGGGTTGATCTTCCCAATCGATTGATTCCGGGCCTTTGGCGTATCGCTCCAGGCTGTGCTTGGTGCGATTGTGGTAGTTTAGGACGGTTTCGGTTTGCTTATTCATAAGGGTAAATCCACGGAGAAAAGCTGTCTTCAAAAGGGGCAAGGATCTTCCCATATTTGCCCGAAATTACAATGTACAGGTTAATTGATCAGCTTAGGTTCCATCGCCAAATCCTCTACCCAACAACCAATCGGGTTGCCGAGATTCATCTCCCTGTCTTCAAAGCGCACTAGAAAAACACTGCGGGTTGGCTCTTCTTCAACATGTCCAATCATCGTAAGTACTCCGCGTGTACCGGCTTCGACCAATACCTCGCCTTCGGCACCGTTGGGGATGGAGCCATCATCCATAATCGTTTTTGCTGCATAAACGACATCGCCAATATCTAAATCTTCAATTTTCATGGTTTCTCTCCTTTGGTTTGTAGCAAACCTTACATTGTTGGTTTTGTGTGTACGTAAAACCTGTCTGAAAGGACGTTGTTTATTGTCATGCTGCTTTGTTAAAGCCTTATTAAACAAGCGATTAAACAATTAGAAACGAAATGGCATACAGGTTGCTTTAGATATTTACAAGAACGATGCCAACCCTTTTAGGAGACTTAAGATGATTACACTCACAGACAAAGCCATCACCGCAGTTGGCCGTTTTATCGCCAGCTCGGAAATGCCTTCCGCCGGTCTTCGCATTGAAGTTACCGATGGCGGATGTTCAGGCTATCAATACGGTTTGAAATTAGAAGCCAGCCAGACACCAGATGACACTGTGATTGATTGCGGTGAAGTAAAGGTGTTTATCGATCCAGGCAGTTTGCCGATGCTGGATGGCATGAACGTCGATTTTCTCGATAGCATTGATGGTTCAGGATTTAAGTTTACCAACCCGAATGCGGCTAAAAGTTGCGCTTGCGGCACTTCATTTAATACCAGTGCCGAAGGTACCGGAACCAAGACCTGCTCGTAACCAATACAACCGTAGGATGGGTAAAGGCATAGCCGAAACCCATCTAAGACCGACACGATGGGTTTCGCTTTGCTCTACCCATCCTACAAACCGATTTCCGAGGATAAAAGCCATGTGGGACTATTCAGACAAAGTAAAAGAGCATTTTTTCAACCCTAAAAATGCGGGTGCGGTCGTTGATGCCAATGCGACAGGCGAAGTTGGTTCAATCAGTTGCGGCGATGCCTTACGGCTGACCTTAAAGGTTGATGATGACAGTGAAGTCATCCTTGAAGCAGGTTTTCAAACCTTCGGTTGCGGTTCGGCCATTGCTTCGTCGTCCGTACTCACCGAAATCATCAAAGGCATGACGCTGGATGAAGCCTTAAAAGTGACCAACCAAGATATTGCCGATCAACTTGAAGGCTTACCGCCGGAAAAAATGCATTGCTCAGTAATGGGTCGTGAAGCGCTGCAAGCAGCCATTGCCAATTATCGTGGTGAAGAATGGAAAGACGATCACGAAGAAGGCGCATTGATCTGTAAATGTTTCGCAATCGATGCGGTAATGATCGAAGAAATGGTCTGGGCCAATAAGCTGCGCACCGTTGAAGATGTCACCAACTTTACTAAAGCCGGAGGCGGCTGTGCCTCTTGCCATGAAGACATTGAAGCTATTTTGGAAAAAGTGCTGGCTGAAAAAGGCGAGAAATTTGACCCAACTGCCGCACCGGTTGAAGCGCCAGCAAAAATCGCCGCAGTGAAAACACCACTGACCAATTTACAACGCATCAAAAAGATCGAAGAAGTGCTGGAATCTTTAAGACCCGCATTAATGGCCGACGGTGGTGACGTGGAACTAGTTGAAGTCATCGGCAACACTGCTTACGTCAACATGACCGGCGCCTGTAACGGTTGCCAAATGGCGGCGATGACCATTGCAGGTATCCAACAACGACTGATGGAAGTCATGGGCGAATTTATTAAAGTCGTCCCGGCAACCGAAATGGCGAAACTGGTTAATATTGAGGTGGCGTGATGAGCGATATTTATCTTGATAATAATGCCACTACCAAGGTTGATCCGGTGGTAGTGGATGCGATGATTCCTTACTTTCTTGAGCAATACGGCAACCCGTCATCCATCCATAAATTTGCCGATGGTGTAGCGCGCGGGCTTAAACAAGCTCGGCAACAGGTTCAAGCCTTGATTGGTTGTGAGCATGATTCTGAAATCATCTTTACCTCTTGTGGGACTGAATCCAATTCCACAGCAATTCTTTCTGCAATCAAAGCGCAGCCGAATAAAAAGGAAATCATCACCACCACGGTTGAGCATCCGGCCATTTTAAGCGTCTGTGAATATCTTGAAAAAGAAGGCTACACCATTCATAGAATGCCGGTTGATAAGGCTGGACGCTTAAACCTGGAATCGTATAAAAAATTGCTATCCGACCAAGTGGCGCTTGTTACGGTGATGTGGGCTAATAATGAAACCGGCACCATTTTCCCGGTCGTGGAAATGGCGGCTTTGGCTAATGCTGCGGGGGTGATGTTTCATACTGATGCAGTACAAGCCGTCGGCAAGATTCCAATGATGCTGCAAGATACCAAAATCGATATGTTGTCGGTGTCCGGCCATAAATTGCACGCTCCCAAAGGCATTGGCGTGTTGTACCTGCGTCGCGGCACAAGGTTCCGTCCATTGTTACGCGGTGGTCATCAAGAGCGCGGCAGAAGAGCCGGGACTGAAAACAGCGCATCTATCGTTGGTTTAGGTAAAGCCTGCGAACTGGCGTTAGAGTTTATCGAGTATGAAAACACCAAAGTCAAAGCCATGCGCGACCGTTTGGAGCAGGGCATTACCGAAGCAATCCCGCATTGTTTTGTCACTGGTGACATGTACAACCGTTTACCTAACACCACGGATATAGCGTTTGAATATATTGAAGGCGAATCGATTTTAATGCTGTTGAACAAAGCCGGCATCGCGGCGTCCAGCGGCTCGGCATGTACTTCCGGGTCCTTGGAACCTTCGCATGTAATGCGGGCCATGGATATTCCTTACACTGCGGCGCACGGCACCATTAGGTTTTCACTTTCGCGTTATAACTCCGAATCGGAAGTCGATGAAGTGTTGAAAGTGATGCCGGGTATTGTTGCAACCTTGCGGAAATTGTCGCCTTATTGGGATGGCAATGGCCCAGTGGCCGATCCTGAAAAGGCCTTTGCGCCGACTTATGCGTAAGTAAAGATGCTATCGTTCCCACGCTCCGGCGTGGGAACGATGAAAGTTAGGTGTTTATTACTTTGGTGCATACCGTCCTCTGACATCTTCCCGAATATGTTTTCGCACTTCCTCATCTGCCTGGACAGCCGCGTCGTATTTTTTTCTTAGCTCATCTATTGGAACTTGGAGCCGATGAACTTCCACCAGCGTTGATTCCAACGCTTTAGGAGTTAGATCATCGTAGCCTTGGAAAAGCCAATTGTTATAGGTGTTTTTGCCAACGGCGATTTAATAGCGTAAGTTGGCGTTGCAGTTATCATCTATCAATCATTTTTCCACATGACCTTGCACCAAGGAAGAAACCACATGAAACAATACTTTCAAGCACTACCAGTGAATAAGCTTTTCCTGGGTTTGACACTGGGTTTTTGCTCCGCCACATCGTGGGCCAGTTCCGTGTCTTATTACGGTGAGGCCGCTTATCTTGGCAGCTTTGACATTCCAACGAACGTAACGTCTACTCCTCACGGCAATCCGACAACATATTCCGAAGATGTAAGCACTCCTTTTGATATTAGAAGAGAATCCGTTACTTTCACCAGCATGCCACTGCCTTCAATTTTGGCGTCGACAACAGCCTATAACCCATTTGGAATTACTCAGTCCTTGGCCTCGGGGAGGCTTGACTACGATATAGGTGTCTCTGGGCCTGCATCCAGTTGGGTCCCGGTGACATTCTCGGGGCAATATGCGATGGCAGGTATGGACATTTCTGGATATAGTGGTTATGACAATGTCGTAAATGCTACAGCTATCAGTTTGGTTATACATTCGAATTCGGTACATACGTCGGAAAATGTAGTTTTAAAATACGATTGTTCAAGAAAATGTGAGGCTACTTCATATGCAGGAGAACATTCAGTAGCAGGTTTTGAAGACACCTTCAACGGGATGGATAGTGTGACGGGCAATATGTATGGCACAGTAGTGCTCCTGACTGATTCGTTTGGGCTCGCCACGGCAACTGTTAATATGCAGGTATCGGCATACACTTTTGTAGGTGCCCAGTCACATATAGAAAATTTCAATGCAATGGCTTATATCGACCCTTATTTTTATATAGATCCGGAATGGCTCGCTTTAAATCCTGGCGCTACGTTATCGCTACCCAAAGGCGTCGGCAATTCCATCACAGCTGTACCCTTGCCTGGAACGTTGCCGCTCATGTTGGGTGGTTTGGGATTGCTTGGTGCGTTGGTGCGTCGCCGCAACCTGAAGATTGTTTGATAGCCAAGTAGGGTGGGCACGCTTTTTGTGCCCACGCGGAATTAAAAAACGGTGGGCAGAAAAGCATTGCCCACCCTACATTTGATGGCTTCAATCGGATCGGGCAGGATTATCACATAGTGTCCGTTTTCGTAAGCTTCAATTAAGTTGACCAGCATTTCCATTTCCTCCGCCTCTGGCGTATCAGCTTCCGCTTGAAAAATCATTTCCAGGTACTTGAAGGCAGATTTTAGTTCGTCATCGTTACGGATTGGTTTGTTAATCATCAGTTTTTACCAGGTTTTAATTCAATTTACCCATTCTCCATTTTGTCGGCTTTACGACAATTTCCTGCTCCTGGCGCTGTATTGTTCTGTCGGCATCCCGTCAATCAAGGCTTGCAGCCCGTGATTTCTGCCGATTAGATAGTTGGCAAGTAATTTGCTGTATTGAATTTAGTAGGGTACGCACTGCGTACCTTTTCATAAGCTAAACAATGGTACGCGATGCGTACCCTACGGTGAATTATGAAAACTCAAAACCGCCAAATCATCATCGACGACACCACGCTCAGGGATGGCGAGCAATCTGCAGGCGTGGCGTTTTCGCTGGACGAAAAGCTGGCGATTGCAACGCAACTGGCGGGATTAGGTGTGCCGGAGCTGGAGATCGGTATTCCGGCAATGGGCGCGGTGGAGAGAGACGAAATCAAGGCGATTGCGGCATTAAAACTGCCAGCAAAATTATTGGTCTGGTCAAGAATGCGCCGTGACGATTTACCTGCTTGTTTAGGCTTAAACGTAGATAAGGTGGACTTATCCATATCGGCTTCCGATCAACATATCCAGCACAAACTGAAACAAAGCCGCGAGTGGGTGTTAAGCACGATCAGTAGTTGTGTCCGGGAAGCAAAAGATCTTGGCTTGGATGTTTGTGTCGGCATGGAGGACGCTTCACGTGCCGATGTGGATTTTTTAATCCGTATGGCTGAAGCGGCCCAGCAAGCCGGGGCGAGTCGGATTCGGTTCGCCGATACTGTCGGCATCATGGAACCGTTTGGGGTATTTGAGACCATCAAAAAACTAAGAGCCGCGACCGATCTGGAAATTGAAATGCACGCCCATGACGATTTAGGGCTGGCAACTGCAAACACGTTGGCTGCGGCGCTGGCTGGAGCAACGCACTTAAACACAACGGTAAATGGGTTGGGTGAACGCGCCGGAAATGCCGCGCTGGAAGAAGTGGTGGTGGGTTTAAAGCAGTTGTATGGGTTTGAAACCGGCATTTCGTTGCAGAATTTTCCTGTTTTATCAGAGCAGGTTGCTCGTGCTTCGGGTGATGCTATCGGCAGTCGCAAAAGCCTTATCGGTAAAAATGTCTTTAGTCATGAAGCGGGTATTCATGTCGATGGCTTATTAAAAGATCCAAAGAATTATCAAGGGGTTGATCCGGCTGTAGTGGGTCGCAGTCATCAACTGGTGTTAGGCAAGCATTCCGGAACACAGGGGGTTATTCATGCTTATCAGCAAATGGGTATTCCGGTCACCCGAATCCAGGCGCAAGCCTTATTAACTCAGGTCAGACGCTTTGTCAGTGAGTTTAAACAGCCACCCAACGCGGTGGATCTCAACCGATTTCATCAAAATCTTTAGGAGAGGCAGTCATGAACGAAGTTAGCGAAAAACAAATTTGTGAGCCGGAAATTAATCAGTTGAGTCCATTCATGGTTCGACAAGCTCACCACGAACGGAATTGTCATGATCGCCACGAACGTAATCAACAGCTCACCGTTCGTCCTGAGCCTGTCGAAGGACAAATTAAAGAAGAAATGGAAATACCTGATCAGGATGATCGTTATCCCGGTTCATTTTTCCGTATTCCAGGAGCGCCTATCACGGGTAGCACGACCTGGAGCCTAAGCTAGTGGTTATGGTCATGTCCAATAACGCAACAATCAGCACTGAAAAACCGTTGAGTTTTTTCGCCCAGTGGCACGAGGACGTTTATTGTGTTTTTGGGCGTGACCCGGCGGCCCACAGTGTGTGGGAAATTTTACTGACTTATGCGGGTGTTCATGCGGTGTTGACGCATCGAGTCACACATCGCTTATGGCATGCAAACTGGCATCTGACGGCTAGAATTTTGGCTGCATTCAGCAAAATGATTACCAGTGTCGATATTCACCCGGCGGCAACTATCGGGCGACGCTTGTTTATCGATCATGCGCTGGGGGTAGTGATCGGCGAGACGGCGGTGATTGGTAATGATGTCACGCTCTATCACGGCGTCACGTTGGGCGGCACCACTTGGAACAAAGAAAAGCGTCATCCTACTTTGGGCAATAACGTCATGGTGGGGTCGGGTGCCAAGATTCTTGGCGCAATTACACTGGGTAACAATGTCCGCGTCGGCGCTAACTCCGTTGTGATTAAAGATGTACCGGCTTGCTGCACGGTAGTTGGCATTCCGGGACGGGTGATTCAAAGCAAAGGTACGCAAATCCAGAGCATGCATGGTATTGATTTGGATCATCACTTGATTCCTGATCCGGTGGGTAAAGCGATTGCTTGTTTGATGGAGCGGATTGACGAGCTGGAGGCCGGGCAAAAACAGGCGCTTAAAGTCTTGGCGGAAGATAGTTGCGACGTGTGTGATGCGGAAAGTATTTGCGCACCCAGAAAAGAGACGCCGGTAAAACGCGCGGTGGGGGCAGCATAAATGGATTTGTTAGATTTTGAAGCACAAGGTTTGTATTTTGAAGAACCCGATGTTGCCGGGGTTAAAGAATTAATAGCCACCGCAGCAGAGAATTATGCGGACGGCGATGCCGAGCAACCCTTACTGAAAGCGTATGCATTGGCACCTGAATCGTTGAATGTATTGGTGGCATTAAACCGGTTTTATTACTACCAACATCGGCTGGATGATGCGTTAGCCATCACCACAAAAGCGTTGTCTGTGATCAGACCGTTGGTGTCATTTCCGGAAAATTGGCGCTTGTTGGAGCTGGGGCATATTACTGGCGCCCCGTCCGAATTATTAACTCAAGTCAGGTTGTATTTATTCACCCTAAAAGCGGTTGGCTTCCTGAATATGCGTTTGGACAATCTTGATGTGAGTCAGGCGATTTTTGAAAAATTGGTGAGTTTAGATAGTAAGGACAGGATTGGCGCACAAGGATTATTGGAATTAGTGGTTAAGCGTAAAGTCGATACAAATTGGGAGCAGCAGCATGTTGAAAGTTAAAGGCGATTCATTACTGTTAATCATGGCCTGTGCGGCCTTCGTTATTCTGGCTATTTATCTTTTAAGTCAGGATGTGTCTTTAGTTGGTCCCATTTAATTACCGGAGAAAACCCATGAGTTTTGAAGAAGATTTGGAAGAATTAGAATCCGCTGAAGATTTTTTACAGTATTTTCAGCTCGAGTATGTGCCAAGCGTGGTGCATGTTAATCGTCTGCATATCCTGCAACGATTTCATGATTATCTACAAAAAGCCGGTGATGACATGCCGGAAAATGAACCGGCAAAGCGGGCTGTTTACAGTAAATTGCTAATGCGCGCCTATCAGGATTTTGTTGAATCAGACGCTCAAACCGAAAAGGTGTTTAAGGTGTTTTCAATGGCCGAATCATCGCAAACGGCATTTGTTTCTTTAAGCGACATAAAGACATGAAACCCGATAGATTCGACGAAGGCCGGTTTGAATTCGGTGAATCGGTTCGGGTCACCAGAAACGTCCGCAATGACGGCACCTATCCGGGCATGGATGTGGGTACGCTGTTAGTTCGCCGGGGCAGTGTCGGCAATATTCTAAATGTGGGCACTTTTTTACAAGACCAGGTGATTTATACCGTGCATTTCCTGTCTGTTGACCGAATGGTGGGTTGTCGACTGGAAGAGCTGATCGGTGGCGATGAGCCTTGGAATCCCAGTCGCTTTGAGTTCAGGGACAAGGTGGTTTGCAATATCGATTTAGGTTTGAAGGGCAATGTATTATTCCCCAAAGGCACGGATGGCGAAGTTTTTAAGGTAATCAGAGACCATCAGCTCATTCAATACCATGTTGCTTTTCAGGGTCGAGTCTTGCAAGTACCAGAGCCAGCGCTTGATCCTGCACACCCTGAGTCATTTGTTGAACCAGAGAATTGATATGACCAAAATCGACAAGCCTGCTCAGCTGGAAACTTATAACTTGCTAAGAGCAGCGTTAAGCTTATTCAAAAAGACACCTGCTGAATTGGCTGAGGACGAGTTAAAGCAAGCCAAAATTCAAGCGTTGAATGAGTTTAGGATTGAGAGCCGGGTGCTTAATACCCCTGAAGCGGCATCTGTCATTATTACTGAACAGGAAATACAGCAGGCCTTCCAGGAAATTCGAGATCGTTATGACGATGAGGATACATTTTTCAGTGACCTGGAAAAAAATCAGCTCGATAACGCCAGCTTGCTAGCTGCCTTGCATCGTCAGTGTAAGGTTAATACCGTGTTGGAGTTTGTTGCCCGCAATGCGCCGGAGATTAATGAGGTCGAAATCGGCATTTATTACCATCTGCATGCCGAGCAATTTAATCGTCCTGAGCGGCGTGAAGTTTGCCATATCTTTATTAGCATCAATCCTGATTATCCAGAAAATACCGAAGAAATGGCGTTAATACGTGCTCAGGAAATTGCCGAAAAGCTGCAAAAAAAGCCGCATAAATTTGCTGATCTAGCATTAAAGCATTCTGAATGTCCGACTGCATTGCAAGGTGGTGTGTTGGGTACCGTGTCACGCGGCACGCTGTATCCCGAACTTGATGAAGTGTTATTTACCTTGAAGGCCGGGCAAGTCAGTGATGCTGTCCAATCAGAAATAGGCTTTCATGTGGTGTTATGTAAAAGCATACAAAAGCCTGAAACGCTGTCCCTGGCCAAAGCTACACCAAAAATTCGCCAGCTAATGAAAGAACGTGCCCGGCGTACTTGTCAGCGCGCCTGGATAGCCAGTTTACCAACACCTGAACCGGGAGAAAGTAGTCATGACTGATAAAGAAATCAAACACTGTTCATTTTGCGGCATCGGTCAGTCTGCCTCAGTCCCCTTAATAGCCGGTGCGGAAGGCTATATCTGCGGGGCGTGCGTATTATTAGCCAATCAGGTAGTGACCAACTGGAGCCGGAAAAAAGAGCTTTCCGAGATGCAAGGCCCCTTACCGACTCCGGCCAAGATTAAAGCGCATCTTGATCAATATGTGATCGGTCAGCATCTGGCTAAAGAAATATTGTCGGTGGCGGTTTATAACCATTACAAACGTCTAAAGCATGAAGGTGGCGATGCCGGGCTGGGCGACTACGACAAAGATGTGGAAATCGGCAAATCTAACATCTTGTTGATCGGCCCATCGGGCACAGGCAAAACTTTGCTGGCCAGCACCTTAGCAAAAATTGTCGGCGTGCCGTTTGTGGTGGCCGACGCTACGACGCTGACGCAAGCCGGTTATGTTGGTGATGATGTCGAGAATATTTTGGTCCGGTTGCTCGATGTTGCTGAAGGCAATATGGCTAATGCCGAATGGGGCATTGTTTATATCGATGAAATCGACAAAATCGCCCGCAGCCCAGAATCACAAACCGGCACCCGTGATGTGTCCGGTGAAGGCGTGCAGCAGGCACTGCTAAGATTGGTCGAAGGCTCGCATGTGAAGATTTCCGGTAAAGGCTCGCGCAACAAAGACGGCGAATCCACTATCGATACCCGCAATATTCTGTTTATTGCCGGTGGGTCGTTTCCAGGTCTGGAGAAGTATGTCGAAAAACGATTATTGCCAACCAATTCAGCGATTGGCTTTCATGCTGAGGTCAATAAGCAGACTGAAAAACCAACATTGGACGCTATGCTCAATGCCACACAGCCCAGTGATTTGCGTAAGTTTGGCTTGATCCCTGAGTTTATTGGCCGTTTCCCAGTGTTGGCGCCATTGGAAGCACTGGATGTTGATTCATTGATTCAAGTGTTAACCGAACCCAAAAATGCGCTGGTAAAACAATATCAACAATTGTTTGCTTATGAAGGCGTGGAATTGAAATTCGAACAGGATGCCCTGGTTGAAATCGCCAAAAAAGCCATAGAACGAGAAACCGGCGCCCGCGGCTTGCGCAGCATCATGGAGCAAATCTTACGTAAAACCATGTTTGATATTCCCTCTGTCGATGATGTTGAGCAATGTATTGTTGATGGCGAGGTCGTGAAAGGGGAAGGCGAGATTCGTTTGGTAAAGAAGGAAGAAGACAAACTCAGGCAGCAGGCGGGGTAGAGGAGGGTAGGGTACGAGAGGGTATCGCGTACCATTTTTTGATTTGAACAATGGTACGCAGTGCGTACCCTAGAACGAGAGACTTATGAAAACTGAAGACAAAATCCACAAGCAACTGGCAGACAACCCCGTCATTCTTTATATGAAAGGGATACCGACAAATCCACAATGCGGATTTTCAGGAAAAACAGTCGGCATACTCGATGCGACCAAGATTCCTTATGCGTATGTAAATGTGCTGGAAGCGCCTTTTATTCGTGAAAAATTACCGAGCATTTCCCACTGGCCAACTTTTCCCCAATTGTTTGTTAATGGGGAGTTAGTAGGCGGTTGTGACATTGTTGAAGAAATGGCTAACAACGGCAGCTTGTTACCGTTATTAACTGCCGCCGCGCCCAAAAACGCGGAATCCACCGAAGGCTTGAGCACAGCGGAAGTTGCCCAACTGGTGCAGCAGGGAATTCCTGATGCGCAAGTGATTGTCGACGGCGCAGGCTGTGATTTGTTGATCTCGGTAGTAAGCGAGCAATTTGGTGATTTATCAATCGTAAAGAAGCAGCAGCTGGTGTTGGCAACGTTAAAAGAACCGCTGGCCTCAGGCAAACTGCATGCCGTCAGCGTTAAGGCCTATACGCCGGAAGAATGGCAGTCACTACAGAGCCCCAAAAAAGATCCTGGTTTGTTGCAAATACAGCTTTAACATCGAAGACACGTTCTTTGGTGCAATTGATAACAAGGCAAGTCGCCTAAGTGAGGAAATCATGGCTAAAGTAGGTGTTTTTTTTGGCACGGATACCGGCAATACACGACGGGTTGCAAAAGATATTACCACCACATTAGGTTCGGCTATTGCCGCTAAACCGGTGAATATACGCAATGCAACCGTCGAAGACTTGCTGGGTTTTGAAACCTTAATATTAGGCACACCGACTTACGGAGAAGGCCAGTTGCCAGGCTTATCAACCGGTAATGCCACCGAAAGCTGGGAAGAGTTTTTACCAATGCTTGAAGGACATGATTTTACCGGTAAGAAAGTGGCGATTTACGGGTTAGGAAACCAAAAAGGCTACCCGGATGAATTTGTCGATGCCATGTTTTACTTGTATGACCAATTTGAACAATGCGGCGCCACGCTGATTGGTGCATGGGACATCGAAGGTTATAAGTTTCAAAAATCTAAAGCCGTTGTTGATGACCGTTTTGTCGGCTTAGTGTTGGATCAGGAAAATCAGAAAGAGCTAACGCCAACGAGGCTTGAAACGTGGTTAGCCAATTTGGCGGAAGCATGGGGTTGACTTGTGTAGGTTGGGTAGAGGCGGTAGCCGAAACCCAACGTATTGGAGCCCCATGTTGGGTTTCGCTATGCTCTACCCAACCTACGTGACTTGCGCTTGATTAACCATGGCAATCGACAAATTAAAACCAGCCTGCACGCGTCGTGAGTTAAATGAAACGAGCTATTTAATACGCAAAATTCAATTTAAGAAGCTGCCGACATCAGCCATTATCTTCGCTTTTGAAGGTATTGCTTATGCGTACATCAACCATTGCATGCACATGCATCGGCCATTGAACTGTGAGCAAGATGCGATCTTTGATGAAACCAGAAAGTACCTGCGTTGCTCAATGCACGGCTTTATTTTTGATCCCAAAACCGGCGAGTGCCAAAGCCCGGTGTGTTATGGACAACGCCTGCAAACACTTCGTCTGGAAGAGGTTGATGACACACTTTATTTTGCCGAAAAGCATCTGGTACTTATCGATTAGAGAGGCATCGCGATGATAGAAGAACTAGCGGTCGTGGTGAAAATAGAAAACCATCAAGTCTGGGTCGAAGCCGGACCGAATAGCGCGTGCGGCGGTTGTCAGCAAAAAGCATCCTGTACCACCAACGCCATCGGCAGTGTGCTTAAGAAAAAGTCAGTGCCGGTCGATTGTGACATGCAACTAAAAACCGGCGATCAAGTCATGGTCGCCATTGATGAAAACCTGTTACTGCGCGCGTCCCTTTTATTGTATCTGTTGCCGTTATTAGCGCTGTTTACCGGTGCAGGAATTGCCGACTGGTTGTTGGCAGATAACGCCCAGTATGCCGATGTTTGGACTGCCGGCAGCGGTCTCTTAAGCTTTTTACTGATCCTATGGCTAATCAACAAAGCACAAAATCTGCTGATCCTGAATTACTACGCCCGACCTGTGGTCGTCAAGAAGGTCTAGGCCTGAGTACGGGGATGAATGTCTGGGCGATAGATAAGGATATTCCACTCAAACTCTTATTATTAGAGCTGGTGCATCGATATGGCGAAAACACACTCGCACTTAATACTAAAGAACAGCATTTTCAGGCCATTGAACTTTCTACGCTTAACGACCCCAGTCTTGCGGCTTATATTTATACTTTTGGTCAGAGCGCTGAGCGCTACGGCATAGACCTGAAATATCCTATATCTGCGCACAATATTGTCGGTGAAAACGAAAACCTGACCTTGGCTCAAATAATAGAAATCATCTCTATCCATTTATTTTCGTAACTATTCAGCGCGAAGCACAACAGCCCCTCTCCAGCGGGAGAGGGTAGGGTGAGGGGAAAATTGCCGCGCTGAACAGTTACCTATTTTCTTAAATTCTACAGGCTATGAATCCAGAAACCGAAGTGCGTTATTTCGTTAGTTACAGTGGCATCAAACTGCCGCTAAAGCTGGTCAATGAAATAACTGAAGCCAGTCTAAATAATAGAAATACCTATTACCGTGGCTATTTTGATGCTCAAAATAAAATGCTGCTGTGCCAGAAAGTGGTTTATGGCGAGGTTGAATCCGAGCATCAATATCAATATGACGATAGCGGTGTGTTAGCGCATGCAAAAATCACCGAAGATGATGAAGTGCGAGAGATTAGTTTTAATGAATTGGGGGAACCAAAGATGATGTGATGTATGCACCGTCGCCCCAATAAAACTAAGCTACCAAAGGGAACCTAGAAAAACCCACTCCGTTCATGGTTCGACAAGCTCACCACGAACGGAACTTATTGATTTATAAAGCACCGTTCGCATTTATGCCCTGTGGGTACTGAGTTTATCGAAGTGCAGGGTTTTTCTAGGTTCTCCAAAGATAAGCGCTCGCCATTTTTCCCAATATTTCAAATTCAAATACTCTTGTTGCCGCGGTGCCGGCGGCGCCATAGCAAACATGCAGCGGTAATAAGTGCTCTTCTCTTGGATGGCAGTATCTTGCAGCCCGCGCTTTATCCCAATTATTCAGCCTTTGTTCCCGTTCCTGTTCAGTCAGTTCAGTGTTCGAACAAGTATCGATCAGCCATTGCTCGAAGGCTTCATTCATGGCTTGGCTTTGTTGAGTCGCTGGCGCAAAAAACGCCTTGAGATTATGAAAAGAAAATCCTGAGCCAATAACCAGCACGTTCTCCTTTCTCAATTCAGCTAAAGCCTTGCCAATCTGGATATGCGCCTCGGATTGTAAATTGTTAAGCAAAGACAATTGCACACAAGGAATATCAGCCTCCGGATACATAATCTTTAAAGGCACAAATAAACCGTGATCAAAACCCCGTTGGGCATCAAGCGTGGCTTCGATACCTGCATTTTCTAACAGATTAAAAACCTTCTGCGCCAACTCAGGCGAGCCTGGGGCAGGGTACTTAATTTCATAAGATTCTTTAGGGAAGCCGTAATAGTCATAAATCATTGTAGGAAACGCCCCGCTGGTAATGGTGGGTTTATTCTCTTCCCAATGGGCGCTGATTACTAAAATTACCGCTGGCTTTGTAATAAGTGATGCTGCTTCTTTAAGAAAATTTACTAGATTTTGGTGGCTTTTATCGCCGAGTAAAGGCAACGGCCCGCCGCCATGGGAGAGGTATAAGACTGGGCTTAGCGGAGCAGTTGCTTCATGGTTCATGATGGATTTATGTATTTCGGTTGGAAAAGCTTACCTGAATATGCCAGAGATGAAGCCTCTGAGTTTGGGAACAATTAGTTCGTCTTTGCGCGTGATTTGGATTTAAATGTTATTCAAGTCATTTTGGTAAATATGCTTAGTTCAGGTTACGCTATAGCAAACTCAATCCATTAAGCAAAACTAAAAAACTTATGTTATCTCCGACAACTCGTGCAGTAAAAGACTTATGTCAAAAAGATGATGATGGACTGTACCAAGAAATCTCGACAGGGTTGGAAAAAGTCTATAAACATTGCATTGAACTTAATGAATCAGCAAAATTATTGGCTGAAAAAAAACAGTATCGGGCGTTTAAAATAATTCAGGCCATATCAAAAGAGGAGGCTGGGAAATATTTAATCCTTATTGATATTTTAAGGTGTCCACGGAAAAATAATCTCGATAAAAAATATTTTAAACAACAATTAGCTAAATTCGATGACCATGTGGCTAAAGGAATTTATGTTGGACTTTTTGACCGGACTACCGATTCTTATGAACACTTATGCAACTTTATAGAAGCACAATGCCAGCAGTTTTATTTTGACGGCTTTGATGATGGCGAAGATTGGAAACTTAAAAACTCAATACTTTCAGAAAGAGAGGAGGTATTTTATGTTAATTATGTTCGAGATGACAAAGGAGATAATCAATGGGTATCTGCAAAGACACCGACTTTAGTTGATGATAATGCAGATGATTATGAAAGCTTTATGGCTAGTTTCGATCCTTCAAGCGAGGTAAATTTCTTTACGCAACCGCCAATTTTTGGAGTAATTAAAGCTTTACATAATATTGAAATTGAAAATCTTGCAACAATAAAAGAGTTTTCCAATTTTTGGAGAAGTATTGAATTTGATGAGAATAGCGATTGCCAATTTATCAAACAAGCTAATCGTGAATGCCTTATAAGGCTTCAAACAAAAAACTTATTGGCTGATGCAACGCAAGATGACTGTAATTTAATAATAGAGAAACTTCCATTTCCACTTTACAAATTACCAATGAGTGAGAATAAAGAAAAATGAATAGCCAAACAAGGGGCCTGCAAAATCAAGCTCGCCTTGATGTATCATTTTCAAGTAAATAATTTCCGGTTTCTATCAGGACGAGAGGACTTAACCATGCGCAAAGTAGTCAAGCTGTTTTTTTATGGCGGTAGCCAAGCACTATGTTTGCCAGACGCTTATCGATTTGACACCAAAGAAGTTTTTATCCGCCGGGACCCGAAAACCGGTGACGTTATTTTGTCGGGTAAGCCGGGGAATTGGGTTGGTTTTTTCTCTGCGCTTAAAGGTGTAGATGTCCCAGCTGATTTCCTGGATGCGCAGGAGCGTAACCAGGAAACGCAAGATCGTGATCTTCTCGAGGGTTGGGGCGGATAATTCCGTAGGGTACGCATCGCGTACCTTTATTGGGATTTTAGAATGGTGTTGGGAAAATGGTACGCAATGCGTACCCTACGTGGAACATCGGTTTCGTTCATGCCTTTCGACTACGCTCAGGAGAGCGTTCGACAAACTCACCATGAACGAAACCTGTTAAGAGATTTCTTAATACGCCTCATCATGACTAAATCTAACCCGCTCTTCAGCTGAACGTCCCAGTGCTTTGGCAAACCAGGGCGGCGGGGCATCAAACACTTTTTGGAATTCCTTTAACTGATAGACTGCTTCGGTGACGTCCGGAATCTTGATTGGGTAAATATCGGCGCGGATCACTTTAGCGGCTGCCGGTCCGCCGATCGATTGCACGAACATGACGTGACAGTCTTTTATCAAATTGGCGCGAAACAGGTTTCTATCCTCGGCGCTATCAGCCTCAATAGTTGAGCGTATATCAACCAGCCGGTAATCATCCTGCGACAACTGGTACACCAGAAAACGGATGCAGGAACCGAAATGGCCGTTAATTAACGCGCCGCTATTGGAACCTATCGCAACCCGAATTGAATCGGGTAGGTCGCCGTCTTTATAGGGCAATATTTCCGGCAGATCTTCATCTTCAGCCTCGTCTCCCCACAGATAACGTACTGCCAGTTTGATATTGGCCAGGCCGATGCCGATGTCCTCGCCGTCTTCTTCACCATCCAGGCTGCCTAGGCCGGTTTTAAGATTGGTGACGGTGATGGATTTTAATTTTTCATCATCCAAGGGTGAGCCTACTTTTTCATGCAATATTTCCAGCAGCCTGGGGACGTCGATACCAGGCAATATGCGCGATGCCAAGGCGATGCGTAAGGCTAGTTCACGGGGCAATGCTTCCATTTTAATCTCCTGATTTAACAAGCTTGGATAAGAGTCTGAGTATGTTTCTGGTGGAGGCTAAATCCAACGCAGTGAAATCATCATGTGATTTAAGTGTTGGATCAGCGCCCGCCGCCAGTAGCTGTGCAACAACCTGTTCTCTGCCGCTGGAAGCCGCAAACATCAAGGCCGTTGCACCAGAGGCGGAGTTTTGATGATTAATATTTATGCCGGCTTGTATCAGTGCCGTAATACAGTCGCTGTTGTCGGCATAACAAGCGGCCCATAAAGCGTTATTGCCGTATTGATCGATAACATCCAGTTCGGCATGTTGTTCAAGCAAAAATTCAATCACATCGTGACGACCTTGCTGACTTGCCAAGATCAGCGGGTAAATGCCGTCATGGTTTTTTAATACCGGCTGGGTTACTGAGAAATAGTGGTTTTGTAACCAATCCCGTATTTCAGGCTTCATCATGCTTCCTGATGTTTTTCTTTCCAGCCCGAATAGCCACCTTCCAAGCTGTAGACATCTTTAAAGCCGAAATCGCTAAAGAATTCGGCAAGATGTTCGCTGGCATGACCGTAATAGCAATAAATTAATAAGCTGCGCTGTTTATCGCCGCGTTTGACTAATGACTCTTTTAAGCTCTCATGCACATGCAGAGCGTCATTCAAATGTCCGGCCTTATAATCTTTCAAATCTCTACAATCTAAGATTAAAGGCTTTGCATCTTTAATAAGAGTTTCGGAATCAGTAATGGAGATGGTTTTAAATTTCATCGATTATTAATGACTTTAAAAAAGTCACCCCTCAAGTGTTGAAAAGATTGTTGTAAAGCTGACAATTAAAATGCTTTTGTAATTTGTGTGTCGCTATCTGCCTTGTTAATAGCGGCCTGAGCTATGTAGTTAAGACTCACTAGATTAATAAGCAAATCATTTGCCACAATCTTGAATAACCTTGATTTACTTGAGGTAAACAAGATTGCCAGGCAAAAAAAAGCGCCCTATTTCGAGTAAATAGGGCGCCAAAAGTGCCAAGCCCAGGAGCACTAAACCTAAAAAAGGGTATGACATAAAATATAAAGCATTAACAATGCCAATTATTAGAGTTGTTGATGTTTAATTATTTATGTAGAGCATCCTTACGTTAAGGATTTGTCTACGCGCATGTTCAAAGCTGTAGGCCGGAATAAGCCCGCCCGGCGACAGCAAGGGCGGGTGTTTCCGGCCTATATTTATTTCAGGAAATCGTTTGCCATATTTTGATAAGGTCTGATTTACCTGGGTTAAACACGAATTGTCAGACAAAAAAAAGGCGTCCTATCCGAGGAAAATAGGACGCCAAAGGTACCAACACAGGAGTTTACAATATGAAAAGATATACGCATTAAATACTATGCAGTATCGATGCCAAAAAATAATGTTATTTATTTTCAATAAGTTAGTGTTTTTCGAGGGTGGCATAGAGCTAACTTTTGCACCAAAGAGCGGCTTTATTCGCTTTTAATGTTCTAACTTAGTGCATTTTCTGTGGATTTCTCGAGATCCATGCCCCTAAATATCGAGCAACGTTTGAATACATCCAACGTTGGCGGAACTTGTTTATGCTGACAAAACTTTGCCACCAGTTTGGAGAGTCCTTTAATGTCGCGGCCGGTTGCATCCGGGAAACTGTCTACCAATTGATCGATTAATTGAACATCAACGTCCAGTTCAAATTGATTGACCATGACCTGCCAAATCTGGCGGCGTGCATCGCTGTTCGGTGGGTAATATTTAATTAACGCGATGCAGCGGGACACAATAGCTTCATCAATGTCATCGACTCGGTTAGTGGTCAAAAACAGCAAGCCGTTAAAATATTCCAGCACCCGTAAAAATACCCCGACCACCGCATTCATCGCGATGTTGTTGTCTCGGCGTTTGATGTAAACATCAGCTTCATCGATCAGCATCACCGCGCCCCAACGTTGTGCACGAGTTAACACGTCTTTTAAGGCTTTTTCCATTTCGCCGACATTGAGCCCGAGTTGTCCGGAATGGACGCGGTACAACGGCCGTTTGATGATTTCGGAATAGACTTCGGCAGTTAAGGTTTTACCGACCCCGGCTGGTCCTGCGCATAACACGGTCGTTCCGCCGGATTTGCCTTCGACAATGTCATCCATCAACACATCCATTTCGGCGGTCAAAATGTCGATCAAATCAATCTGCTCTTCGCGCAGAATTAGTTTTTGTTTTAATTCCGGCTGATAACGGTAAGGGGTGAGATCATTCACATGCACCCATAAATGATGATGCAATTCCAAATGGAACATCAGCAGGTAGCAATGTACCGGTAGCTCAGTAAATAAACCTTTGGGGATTTCCGTTTGCGAGGCTTCAACTTCGTTTTCGACCTTGCAGTCGTAGCGATTACTTTTCGCGGCTTTGCGTAGATATTTGGCAAGAATGTCGCCTTTGGCATCGACCGTTAAGGCGCGGTCGCTCAAGATGCTTTCATCGCACACCAGGCGCGCCGTGCCGCCTTCTGTCGACAACACCACAACATCTTTGCGCGCCCAATCGGTGTTGCGATGCGACGCAGTGGGATCTTCTGCATAAAAGCCGGTGCCTTTGCCGCAAAACTGGGCGCCGGATTGACCGCACCATTCGAAATAGCGCCCGGCGGCATCGTCATAAGAGTGGATCAGCTCAGGCGTTTCTTTCAGAAAGCCTTTTGCCATAAAAATTTCGGTAATCGTTTTATTGGCAATGTCCCGTGCGCGGATAGTGACGGTTGAAATCGCCACTTTGCCTTTGGCATTGGCTTTCAGCTCAAGCGTGACGCGCCCGGTTTCTTCTTCGCCGGATGGCGTAAAATCCAGCCGGGTGACCACGTAGGCCATGGGTTTTCCGGCAACATTGGCCTGGAATAACCAGCCGCGGATGGCGTTATTGATAAGGTATCGAGCGACTGCCGGCAGCAGCATTTCCAAGTCATCTTCTTCAAACCTGACCGTATCATCGTTCATCGCTTGTTGCAGCGTTGACAGCTGCGCGGCGCGGCCTTGCATCTCTGATCCGGCCTGTTTGTACAATACCTGTAAAAAGCTGAGTTCAGTATTGGACAGATCTTTGAACGGCACTTCGGCTTTATTGCCGAAACGCAGTTGATCTTTTAATGCGGAAAGCCCCGGGAACTCATCCACCATGGCTTCCACATACTTGCGCTCAATCTGAAGTTTCATAATGATTTATATCAGTGAGTGAAGCCATAATGAAGATGGCTTGGGCCGCTTTGCAGTTAATTTTGTTCATGGTTCGACAAGCTCTCGGCAACTGCTCCATGCGTCGCCTACCAACAGTAGGCGCATTAAGCGAAGCGCCTACTTTTGGTGCCCTACCTCCTGCATGCCCGGTGAAGCGGGGCAGGCCCTCCGTGCAGTCGACCACGAACGAAATTAACTTGTTACCGTTCGTCCTGAGCTTGTCGAAGGACTTAATCAAATCTTAAATCGCACCCACTGCCGCATCTTTAACCACCACAATAGTATTGTCTTCAGCTTCTGCGAATGAAACCAACGGCGCTTTCGATTTATACGTTTTGGCTGCGGCATAAGCAATGGCGACTTTATCTTCAGCAGATTGGTTTTTTAACTCGCTTTTTTCGATATACAGTTCTTCGAGTATTTCATTCCAAACCAAGCCATCTTTGAAAGGCAGCAAGATGTAAGTCACGCCTTCCAATTCAACTTGTAAACTTTTGCCAATATTTTCTACATAAACAATAGCAGTAACGTCCGGGGCTATATCGGCTTTATATTTTTCAACAAATACCGGCAGTAAATTGAGAGTCGGTAACAGGCCGTTAATAAATTTGATCTTGTCATCTTCAATAATTAGAGCCGAATGGATGAACAACGCTTCTGGCGGTCTACGATCAGTGGTTGAGCCCTCACGCAGCGTACCTTCTTTTAACACTAGGTCACCGCGATAAGCGTAAACGCCGGGTGTACTGGTTTGTCCATTCACCAAAGTGACGGTAAGTAAGCCTTTAGCTTGATAGGTTTCTAATAGCATTGTTTTTTCTCCAGATAGTTTAAGTAGATTTTTAACTTGAGCGTCGGGTGGAACCAAGCAGCGCAACAATTGCGCTAATCAATAGCCAAGGTAACTTCAGTCGATTTAATCAGTGCATAGGCTTTGCTGCCGACTTTAAGCCCAAGACTTTCAACAGCGGTTTTAGAAACGATTGATATTACCGAGACATTGGGGGCTATTTCTAAGGTGACTTCCGATACGATATTGCCATGATTAATCGCGGTAACAATGCCTTGCCATTGGTTGCGAGTACTGAGTTGCATAGGTTTATCCTTGCTGAATAGTTAAAAACACACCTTTGGTTAAGCACGCCTTATGCCATATTTAATTTGATATTCTTTTTACTTTTAAAACAGATAGATAGGGAATCTGGTTGGCGTCATTTTCAATATCTAAGCCGACAATACCGGGTGTTTTTTAAGTAATTGTCGGAAACCATACATTGAATTATCAATATCGATTAGCTGGGCATTGGCAGTAACTTGGGTTCAGCTTTAATGTTTTCCCCATTGCCCCAGGCCGTAACACTTTCTACAAACCATTTGGCTTTGCCGGGATGCTGTTTGACGACATCATATTCTGCGTAAAAAGTGCCATCGCTATTAAATTGCAGACTGCCGAGACGCTGCCTTTTACGATCGTCATACCAATAGCACGCCAGGTTTTGGTCGCCACTGTAAGGATCTTTAATAAGCACAAAGGTGGCGTCGTCGTAACTTGGATAATGTTGTATCTCTGCGACAGCAAAACCCAGGCTGTTAATTTCGTCAGTCAATCGCCGGCATACGCATTCAGCCATCTGACGTTTTATGGTGATATGTTCAGATAATTCCATTAGGGGACCTCTAAAATTATCCGTTCATGCTTCGACAGGCTCAGCACGAACGGATAAGTAATTGATTTATGTGGTAACCGTTCGCACTGAGCTGTGAGCTTGTCGAACAGTCGAAGTGCAATTTTTAGAGGTTCCCATTAGTCGGTAACTCCCGTTGCTAAATCCATAATGACAGACGCGCCGGAAAGGTCTTTCGGGTCCAGCTGTTGTAGATGCGATAAAACCAGCTGCGCGGTAATTTGATCACCTTGCCTCAGTTTGATAAACGCCAGTGCTTTCAGTGTGTATAAATAAAAAAAAGTGATCTCATTGGCGTACAGATCCCATTTTTGCCGATCCAACACCAGCCTGCGGTAGTCGCTGGGAAAGTGGCCTTGTCTTGCTGCTTCTTCCAAGCCGGCTATAACGATTCGTTCTGCATCGACCAGACGTTTTTGGAAGAAATAAAATTTATACAATGCAAAGTAGGTCTGCAAACAATGGCTATCCAGTGTTTGTGCTTGTAAAAATAGATTCTCAGCCTGAGCTTGATCAACCGAACTTGCAGCCACTGCCGCTTGCAGAAGATTATTAACTTCAGGAGGAATATGCGGGCTAAACAGCACCCGCTCTTCTACAAATGACACTGAAGCCATTACCAGATCTCGGCAGGAACCATTAAATCGGTAACGGGTTCGCCACCAAGCAGATGTTGCTCAATGATGGTCTTAACATCTTCTTTCTTTAACTTGCCGTACATAATCCCTTCCGGATAAACCAAAACGCTGGGGCCCATCATGCACGGTCCCATGCAGCCGGTATTGGTTAGGCCAATTTTTTCAAACAGATTGCGGGCTTGTATTTCATTCATGAATTCGTTCATGACTTCGGCGCAACCGCTACTGGCACAAGACCCTCTGGGATGTCCTTGTGGGCGGTTTTGAGTGCAAACAAATACATGTTTTTCTGGTCTTGGCATGATCGTAATCCTCTAACAAAAAAATTAAGCGGCTTGTTTGTGTTCATGGCTAAAACAGTTTTTCGGGCACACTCTGGAACAAGCCTCGCAACCGATACAATCGAGGCCATTTTTGATGCTCATCACCATGCTGTCATCATCGTCTTCAAAATCGCCATAATCATCATCAAACTGTTCGGCTTCAAGCGCTTCGGATTTTTCCACCAAATCGAACACATCCCGTGGGCAAACCTTAAAGCAGCGCCCGCAACCGATGCAGGTTTTTTGGTTGATGTCGGTGACATACGCAGGCGTCCATTCCGTGCCGCCAAAAGTTACGCCAGTTACAAATTCAGACATGACAGACTCCTTAGGCTGTTTCAGATTGCGCGGCAATCAATTTTTTATTGGCCTCATCCCAAGCTTGACAAGCTTCGTAAGTGGCTTGCGCGATACCCAACAAGTCACCGTAGCCTTCAGGCAAACTGTCTTCAATCAGGTCATGCAATACCATCGCTTGCTCATTAGCCAGGCGTTTGGTCTTTTTGACTTCTTTCTCAAGTTTTTTTAATTCTTCAGACATGCTCGGGCTCCTTTAATCAGTTGCAGCCGCATTGTATTTTTCAATTAACCCCAATGCTTTTTCGATGACTTGGTCGCTCTTTTCTTTTAGATCTTCCAAGCTTGAGAAACCAAAACGGTGGGTGTCCCGCAATATCTTGTCGACCACCACTAACTTGCCGACCATGATTAACGCGCGGCCAAAACCTTCGTGGCTTAGATGCACCATAGGCGCCGCCATCAAGCCGGACTTTTTCTCAATTAGCGTGGCTAATGAGTTGTAATAAGCTTTTAAACGGGCAATAGTGATTTCATCCGGGTCGCCAATCACCGGGATGCCTTGTTTGCGTTCTTTGGTCAGTACAATAGGGTCGATGATTTTTGCTTCCGACCAACCTGCATAGGTATCGTAAGCATCGATCGCGCGTAATTGTTTGATCATATCTTTAACGATTTCAGACCCTAGATTGGTATCGTCTTCTTGTACAACTAATGCTAATGCAGCTGAGGCCATGTTTTTTCTCCTGAATTTATAAATAAATAGTTTTGGTTTTTTAATGCTGGTCGTTTCCGGAGCACCCGTGCTTTCATTCATCCCAGCCTTCATCCTCCATTTTTTTAAAGCGATCAGGATCGGGACTTTTATGTTGACTAATCGCTTTGGCCAGCCAATTGGACGGCCCGGCTTTTATTTCATTTTGCAGGTCAACGATTAAGTCTTTAATTTTGCCGCCTTCATGGACTTTCACCGGCTGAATGCCTTTGGCGATTAGCTGATTAATTGCCGAGCCGCCAACCGCTTGGCAATACACCGCGGCACAGCCGTCCAGTAATTCAATCTTGACGGATAACTTATCTTCATTACCGTCCTGGCTAAGTTCACCAAATTGGGCGACTTCCAGTAATTGCGAGTCTTCCATATCCACCGCGTAAATCGCGAAGGATTTGGCAGAGCCGAAATGTTGATCCACCGTTTCCATGTCGGCAGAGGCAAACGCTATTTTCAATGCAGTTTCCATAAACTTAATCTCATCAGGGCCTTGCACAATGTGCATGCGTCTTGTTAATGACATGACAGCGGGTAGTCAGTGAGTTCGTTGGCGGGTTTTTGGGCATACACCGAGCGGTAAATCGGAATTTCTTCGTGTGAATAATTGATGACCAGATTGGCCAAATCAAACAAGGTTTGCCGGGTGCCGCGGTAACCGATCCAGGTTTTTTGGTAACCGCCAATAATGTCGAATAACGGAAATCCCGCTCTTAAAATGGGTGTGCCTAATCTTTCAGCGGTATCCACGGCGTGGGAATTACCAATAACTAATTGCACTTTATTGGTTCGACCAATAATTTCCATGTCTTCAAGGTCGCCAATTTTGATGCTGTCGACCGGGATTCGCGCCAGCAAAGGCACATTACAGGAGGTGACGGCGGCAACAACTTCCGCGCCCATTTCCTGCACCAGATCGATAAAGGCATTGAGTAAATCGGCATCGGCGGCAATCGCAATGCGTAACTGACCGAGCATGAAATGCGTATCGAGCATGGCGTCTTGTAACTGCGAACGCTGCCGTTCGATGCGCTCAGGCACATCGCGACCGCTAATCTCAACCAATGCGGAAATCAGCGCATCGTTGGCTTTCAAGCCGTAGAGATGATCGATGCTATAAGTCGGAACGCCGGTTTTTTCTTCCAGCACTTCCGCGGCTTTGGCAAGGGAAGGGCCGATAACGACTGTCGCCAGCGAGTCACCCAAAGTCGCCATTTCCGATATCGGTGTGCCGCCGATGGTGACCGGACTGAAATCTTCATCCGTCAGACAGCCATCGAGCGAATCGGATAAGTCGGGTACGAAAACAGGACGGAGCTGGAACTGCTCAAAAATATCCCGCAAGGCTTCCAGGTCACCCGGCGTCAGCATGTAGTTAACCAGGACGGTTACTTGTTTTTTGCGTTTGCCGGGGTAAGTGCCAGCCTCTTTGGCATCCGGCACTGTCGCCCGAATTATCTCGGTAAGTGTCGCTGCAAAGCCGGTTTCGACGCTGCCGGTAAAATCCGGGGTATTCACACCGACCACGGCAATATCGGCAAATTCCGGGTTGGCTTCTTTAAATTCCCGGACATTTCTATGTACATCAGCTCCTTGCGTCTCAGCCAGGCCGGTTGTCAAAATGGTTATCAGGGCAGGGCGGGATTTTTCGGCGATGGTTTTGATGCCTTCACGCACGTTTTCATCGGCGCCCATCACCGAGCTGCCTTGATCCATTGCCGTACTTTGCAGAGGAATAGGCTCCCGGAAGTGACGGACAAAAAACACTTTCGCGAAAGCGGTGCAGCCTTGCGAACCGTGCAACATCGGCATCGCGCGATTAAAGCCCAGCGTGGCAAGCGAGCCGCCAATCGGCTGGCTGGCTTTGAGCGGATTAACCGATAGCGCTTTGTTTCTTTTCAGGACGTCAGCCATTACGCAGCCTCCACCAGATCATTACCCCCCTTTAACAAAGGGGGGCTAGGGGGGATTTGTGTATTCTTGATTTTCCAAGGTGCAGGCGCTCTAACCGCCTCCCATACCGGGCTTTCAATCGTCAACGCCAGTTGGCGAACCAGCTCCAGCATGCCTTGATAGCCTTCGTAACCGAATTCGCGTTCCTGGTTAATATCCAAAAAAGGTACCTTGGCTTTTAATGCGGTGTACATATTGCGGCCACCCGCGATCAGGATGTCGGCCTTGTAATCATGGACGATTTTCAATAACGCCTTGGGGCTGCCGTCGTCGATCATTACCGTGTCCTCGCCCATCAGTTCGCGAATTCTGGCCTTATCTTCTTCGGTGGATTTCTTGGTGCCGGTCGCTACCACGACCATCCCTAAATCCTGCAGTGCAGAAATCACCGACCAGCTTTTTACGCCGCCGGTAAACAACAATACCCGCTTGCCTTTCAGGCGCACTTTCCACGGCTCCAATGCTTTCTGTATGCGGGTTTCTTCGCGCAAAATCAGCGCTTCGGTGCGTTCGGTTAAATCCGGATCGTTAAGCACTTTGGCGAAATCTCTTAATGATTGACTGGTGTCGGTGATGCCGTAGTAACTGCCTTCAAACCAGGGTGTGCCGTAGCGTTCATTTAACTTGCGGGCGACATTCACCATCGCTTTGGAGCACACCATCATATTGACTTCGGCCTTATGCATGGTTTGCACTTCGCGGAAACGCGCATCGCCGGACAAGGTGCACAATATGCGCAAACCCAGTTCATCGAACAACGGCAACACATGCCAGAACTCACCGGCGATGTTGTATTCGCCGATCAGGTTAACATCATGGATTTTTATATCCGCGCGTTGCACGGTTAAAGGTAAGGGATCGGGATCGCGGGTGCCGATTACATGTTTAACCATCGCATCACCGGCGATGCGATTGCCCAAATTCTTGGTGCCGTAAAATCCGGCGCTATCAATCGGCACCACCGGCACACCCCAGAGTTCTTGGGCATTTCTACACACGGCAAAAATATCGTCGCCAATCAACGCCGGCACGCAGGTGTTATAAACAAACACGGCGGGCGGATGATAGGTGTCGATGGCTTGTTTGATGGCGTGGAACAAACGCTTTTCCGCGCGCCCCATAATAATGTCTTGTTCGGTTAAATCAGTGGTCATGCCGATGCGGTATAAATCCGCCCCGGAAGAGCGCGTGCCCCGGTTATCCCAGGAGCTGCCCGCACAGGCGATTGGCCCATGGACGATATGGGCGACATCGGCAATCGGCAACAAGGCAATCTGCGCGCCGTCAAACGCGCAACCGCCTGCCGAAGCCCCCGGCTTAGGTTTGGCGCAACCGGACTTTTCCTTCTTGTTATGCTCACAGGCAGGTTCGTCCAGAAGTTCAGCAATGTCTTTTGTTGTTTTCATCGGATTAACCAGTAGCGTTGTTTACTTAAGCTAAAGCAATCGATGTGCCATTTTGTATAGTGTTGAATTTATTGGAGTTTACTAAGATTTTATTTGTAGCAAAGCTTACAAATTTGATAGATGGATATGACAAGCGGGTTGATTGGCGCAATCCTGCCAATGCCTATTAGGTGTTTATACGGATTATGTATTTAGTTCGGATATGCTAACTTCGCTAAAAAATAATAAACGCTATTGATGATTAATTCGCCATTATCACAACAGTAAGTGTTTGCTTTTAAATTACTTTTTACCGACGTCATCCGATAATTACAACAGAGGCTTTATTTATGATTACTATCAAAAACACCACGTTAATATTATCACTGGCTTTTTCTTTAGGCTCATTCAGCGTTATCGCTAGTGCAGAAGAAGCTGCCCAAGTCACTGCTCACAGCCCAAATGCGACCATTATGCATATTGAAAAGGCTAAGGTTGAAATCCTACATAAGGATTTCGTGCCGCCCAGCGAGCATTTAAAAGCGGCGCGTGCGGAATCCGAGCAAGTAAGGGGAAATCCGGACATCGTCAAACAGGCCACCGCCAGCATCATTCAGGCGCAAATTAAAGTGAAAGCGGGTGATATAAAAGGTGCGACAGACGAGTTGAACAAGGCCTTAGGCTTATATAAATTACTCAAATCAGAATAGTAGATAGACCTCGTTTTTTGGTAGCCAAAAGATGGGTTGATTGAGTTCATCAACAAGCAGCAAGTTGAGGTTGGCGCCGATAAGATCGTTACTTGGATTGGAAATCGAGCCGCGGGCAGTGTTCGGATCGTTGAGTTGAGCATCAACACTCAACTTCAATTTATCTCGAAACTTAAGGGGGAGCCGTCGATGAAGACAGTATTAATTCAATGGCCATGGGCTATAGGACTGATGTTTGTCACTACGCTGTCAGTAGCTCAGGAAACCCATTCTATGAAACTTCCACAACCTCAGTTCGATTCGGGAATGCCGCTGATGCAAGCCTTGCACGCTCGTAAATCCACACGAGAATTCAGTCCGCAAAAACTGTCTACCCAAGTGCTTTCAAATTTGCTCTGGGCGGCATTTGGCGTAAACCGTTCGGAAACGGCTGGTCGTACCGCCCCGTCAGCACACAATTGGCAAGACATCGACATCTATGTAGCGACCGCAGAGGGTCTTTACCTGTTTGACGCAAAGAATCAAGCGCTGGAAATGCTACAGGCGAAGGACATACGAGCGCTGACAGGCACGCAGGATTTTGTTGTCGATGCACCGGTCAATTTGATTTACGTATCTGACTTTGCCCGTATGGCTGCAGACACCAGTCAAGAAGATAGAAAAATCACGGCGGCAATCAATACCGGCTTTATCGGTGAGAATGTCTACTTGTATTGCGCCTCCGCTGGTCTGGCGACCGTTGTTCGAGGCTCAGTTGATAAGGAGGTGTTGGCGAAAGCGATGAAACTTAAATCAACACAGTGGATTGTAGCGGCGCAGAGCGTAGGTTTTCCGAAGAAGTAAGAATGTATTTATTTGGTAATTCTGGCCGTTTTACAGCTCAGCAATTCGATAATGTGTGCCAAAAGGACGAATAGGGTCAGGTCTTGTGAGTTCAGATAACGACCCACTCAACCAACCAAGAACTAAGTTCTCACTGTGTTCTCTCAGTTCGGCCATATTCTCTGCTACTCGCCTACCCCCAAATCTAAATTCACAAACGACTGAGATTCACATCTCAAATTTCAATTGGTTACGTGCCGACTCATCAAGTGGTTTTATTTTGCGGTCGATACTTCCGGCCTCTCCGCGATGTAGAACAGTTACAGTTTAATTACGCATAATAGATCTCTAAATAGAGCATCTGTACTGCCAAAAATATACAGTTTCTGCTTCTGTTCCTAATCCTCTTCTCTATTTAGAATTTTCCCTGCTCGTTCAGCATCCTCCGGCTTTAGCCCGGTTCAATCCAGTATTTAGAAGCGGCGGCTTTTCGAGCACATGGGGCAATTTGGCAATTGCTTTTACTTCATCGTTGTTAATCATTGGGGCTATTCATATGAAATTAAAACAGACCGCTCAATTCATTGGTGCTGTTGCGCTATGCCTAAGCATCCAGGCCAATGCTGCTGAGCATCACGCGGCAGTGGCGTTAGAACATTCGGGCATGGCGGTAGCCCACGGCCAGGATGGACATGCGGACCAATTGCTCAAGCATGCTCAAACCGCTTTGACTCATGCCCAAACTGCGGAAAAAGAGCATGCCGAAGCACACGCTCACATGACTGAAGCAGTTCAGCATCTAAAAGAATCCATTGATCACGCGCAGAAAGGCCATGCCGATGTTGCCACCCAGCACGCTGAAACAGCTATGGTGCATATGCGTGAATCGATTGATCAATAAATGACTATTACCTTTTTTTCAAAGAGGGGAAGGTATTGATGGCATCATTGCAGTAAGCCGGATAACTTAGAAAAATACACTGAATAGTTAGCATGAAACACTTATACGAAACCGTCGCGGAAACGGTGATTGCGCATATCGAGCAGGGCGTTTACAAACCGGGCGAAAAACTGCCCGGCGTTAGAAAGCTAAGCCAGCAATTACATGTCAGCATCTCCACGGCGCTGGAAGCCTATCGATTGCTGGAGGACAGTGGACGTATCCAGGCCCGCCTGCGCTCAGGCTACTATGTCAGTAGCTTTCACCGGCAAGCGATTATCGAACCGGAAATCTCCGATGCACCGGTCACGCCCGCCAAGGTCACCGGCCAATCGCTGACCCGGCAAATCCTGCGCGCTGCCAAAGACCCGTACCTGATCAACCTGGGCTCGTCGGTGCCGCATACCGACTTTTTGCCGGCTCATGCCTTGCAACAAGCTACCGGCAAGGTGTCGCGGACTTTCGGTAAACGCTGCTTCGACGCCGACGAATTGCTTGGCAATCAGGAACTGCGGCGACAAATTGCCAAGCGCATGGTGGAACTGCAATGTGCCGATAGCCCGGATGATATTGTCGTTACCCACGGTGCCCGCGAGGCAGTGCGGCTGGCGCTGATGGCGATTTGCCGGCCCGGCGACTTGATCGCCATTGAATCGCCGACCTTCTACGGTCTGTTGCAAGTCATCGAATCCTGCGGCATGGAAGCCCTGGAAATCCCCACCCATCCGCGCGATGGCCTATCGCTGGACGCCTTGCAAATGGCCATCGAGCAATGGCCGATCAAGGCCTGTTTGATTGTCTCCAATTACAACAACCCGCTCGGTTCCTGCATGAGCGATCAGCGCAAGCAAGCCTTGGTCAACTTGCTGGAAAAACATGAGATTCCGTTGGTCGAGGATGATGTCTACGGCGATCTGGGCTTTGGCTTGCGGCGGCCATCCGTTTGCAAGGCCTGGAGCCAACAAGGCCAGGTGCTTTATTGCAACTCGTTTGCCAAAACGTTGTCGCCGGGCATCCGCGTCGGCTGGCTGGTGCCGGGCCGCTACAAGGAAAAAGTCGAAAACCTGAAATACATGCTGCACCAGGCCGTGCCGACGCTGAATCAGTTAATCGTCGCCCACATGCTGGAGCAAGGTGGTTACGACCGTTACCTGCGCCAAGTGCGTCAGGAATATGCCAGCAACGTGGCACTGGCGGTCAAGGCCGTTAGCCTGCTGTTTCCGGAAGGCACCCGCGTCACTCAACCGGAAGGCGGTTTTGCGTTGTGGGTGGAATTGCCTGCCGGTGTCGACGCCATGGAACTGCATCGCCGCGCCAGCCAGGAAAACATCATCATCGCCCCCGGCCCGCTGTTCTCCGCCACCCAAAAGAAATACGGCAACTGCATCCGCTTGAGTTGCGCGGTGCCGTGGAACGACAGAGTGGAAAAGGCCTTAAAGAAGTTGGGGGAGTTGGTGAGGGAGTTGATGGTCGAAATCCAAAAAGATCAATAAAAAAATAGCCTTGTTGTAGTGAAATATTTCCCGCATATGAAATCACGTTACGATCTCCAACTAACTGTTATTCGACCAAGTGGGGTAATCGGTGTAGCCCTGTTCCGCCCCACCAAATAAATAGCTCCCATCGAAGGCCGCTAACGGCAGGGCTTCCGCGAGGCGACGAGGCAGATCCGGGTTTGCAATAAAAGAACGACCGAAAGCAACAAGGTCAGCGTACCCGTTTTCGAGTACCCATTCGGCACGCGCCTTGTCATACTTGCCGGCGACGATGATAGGGTGCTTGAAATGCCGGCGAATGGCTTGTCTGAATTCCTCGGTGAATTGGGGCGCATCGTCCCAGTCGGCTTCAACCAAATGCAGGTAGGCAATCCCACGATGCTGTAGGAATTTTGCCGCTTCCAGGATGGTGGGCAGAATGTCCGGACAAGCCATGCCACGCGCTGTTAAAAACGGCGCCAGGCGAACGGCCGTGCGATCCGCTCCCACCTCGTCGGAAACAGCCTCGATCACTTCTTTCAGGAAGCGCAGACGGTTTTCACGCGAGCCGCCATATTCATCGCTCCGCACGTTAGAGGTCGTGCGTAGAAATTGATCGACTAGATAGCCATTGGCGCCGTGGACTTCCACGCCATCGAAACCCGCGTCGATAGCGTTGCGAGCCGCCCGGCGGAAGTCGTTGATAATTTCTTCGATTTCATTGTGCGTGAGCGCGCGGGGTGTTGGGCATGCCACCATAGAGCCTACCCCTGTGGAAGGATCGACCTTCCAAATCGATCCTTCGAACGACACAGCCGACGGCGCGACAGGTAGGGCGCCTTCGTGGAAGTCGGGATGGGACATCCGGCCAACATGCCACAGTTGCAGAAAAATTCGGCCGTCTGCGTCATGCACAGCACGAGTGACCAATCTCCATCCTTCTAGCTGTTGATAACTGAAGATACCCGGTGTAAACGAGTAACCTTTCCCTTGAGGCGAAATCTGAGTCGCCTCGGTGACGATCAGTGCTGCCGAGGCACGCTGGGCGTAGTATTGGGCATTCATCTGATTCGGGATGTCGCCCGGCTGTGTGCTGCGGGAGCGAGTCATGGGCGCCATGACGATCCGATGAGCGACTTGATGGCGGCCAAAATTCGTGGGGGTGAACAGTATCGATTCGCTTGGCATTTTTTCTCCAGAACTATTGTGGGATGGATTTCAATTCCGATGGCTTTAATGGTTTTGGTGTCACAGGTCGCTTCGACTCCTCCGGTAAAAGGAGGAAAACGGAGGCTAGCCCTGCAAGCTGGGAAAATCGGTATAACCCAAGCTATCGGTTGGCGAATACCAATCTTTCATGTCCGCCGGCGGGTTCAACGCCGCATCCGTTGCGAAGCGTTCGACCAAATCCGGATTACTGATAAACGGCCGGCCGAAAGCAATCAAATCGGCATGGCCTTTGGCGATAGCGGTTTCCGCGCTGAACTGGTCATAGCCGCAGTTACCCATTAGTGGACCGTGAAACAGTTGGCGAAAGTCGGCCAGGCTCATCGGTTCGCCTAATTCATGGAAGCCGAAAGCCAAGCCGTCCATGACATGCAAATAAGCCAAATTGAACCGGTCGAGTTGTTGCGCGATATAGCTAAATTGCTCCCTGTAATCCGGCGAGCCCATGTCGTTGAAAACACCATTCGGCGACAATCTGACGCCGATTCGATGCGCCGGCCATACGGTGCTGATCGCGACGACCACTTCGTCTAATAAGCGGTAACGATTTTCGATGCTGCCGCCGTAGCGGTCGGTGCGGCGGTTGGTTTTCGACTGGAGAAACTCATCCAGCAAATAGCCGTTGGCGGCGTGAATCTCCACACCATCAAACCCGGCTTGTTTGGCCCGTTCGGCGGCGCGGCGATAGTCTTCGACGATGCCGGGCAATTCATCGGTCTCCAATGCTCGGGGCGTCTCGTAAACTTCTTTGCCGTTTGGCGTGTGGATAGAGTCACCGTTGATCGCAATCGCCGACGGCGCTACGGCCGGCTCGCCGCCGTGAAAACTGCTATGGGATGCCCGGCCGCAATGCCACAGCTGCATAAAAAGCGTGCCGCCTTGCGCATGCACCGCATCGGTGATGGGCCGCCACCGGCTTTCCATGTCATCGGTATAGATGCCCGGCGATTCGTTCCAGCCGTTGGCTTGTGCGGAAATCGTGGTTCCTTCAGTGATCAACAGCCCTGCCGACGCCCTTTGAACGTAGTATTCAGTCATTATGGCGTTAGGTAGTCGATTTTTGCCGGCCCGCCCCCGCGTCATGGGTGCCAGAACAACGCGGTTTCTAAGGTTTAGATCGTGCAAGGTATAGGTGGTTAACAGCTGTTTGGGCATGAGCTTATTTCCTTTTGTGGATATGGTAAGTATTGGTATTTCGTCTTTCGGGGTCGGTTGCCGACTTATTTGTGCAGTTCTCTCCGAGGTCACAGTCGGCAACAGCTCGTTGAACGTGGAATCGTGCATTTATTTTCCCGGCGCTTTCAACCTGTTACACAATGCCGCCGTTGGCTCGCAAAACCTGCGCGTTTATCCAGCCGCCGTCCGGGCCAACCAGAAAACTGACAACATTGGCGATCTCTTCCGGTGAACCCAGCCTTTCCAAGGGCGACATTTTGGCAAGCTGCCAGATTTGCTCTTCGGTTTTACCTTCCAAAAACAAATCGGTGCAGGTCGGTCCCGGTGCGATGCAGTTTACCGTGATGTATTTACCCCGCAGTTCTTTGGCAAAGGTTTGGGACAGCGCTTCGACCGCTGCCTTCGACGCGTTGTAAATAGCATAGCCCGGCAGGGCTAGGGCAATGGCGCTGGTGGAGAAATTGACAATCCTGCCATAATCATTGAGTCGCCGTGCGGCCAAGCGCAGGGTATTGAAGGTACCCTTCAGGTTGACATCCATGATTTGATTGAAAGTTTCGTCATCGGCTTCCCTCAGTTTTTGCAGCTTCATGATACCGGCGTTATTCACCAGCACATCGATGTTGCCCAGGGATTTTTCCACCGTCGCAAACAGGGTTTCGACCTGGTTAGGATCGCTGACATCGGCTTGAACAGCCACGGCATGGCGGCCTGATTGCCGGATCTGGGTAACCACTTCGTCGGCTTGTTCGGCGTTCCGGGTGTAATTCACTGCGATATCGAAACCGTCTTCGGCAAGGCGCAAAGCAATCGCTTTACCGATGCCGCGAGAGGCGCCCGTGACTAATGCGATTTTGTTCATATCATCCTCCACTGCATTGAAATGCCACCTATTTGCGGTGGGTTAGTGGTAGGGAGTATATTGGGCTGAAATATATAGATAAATAGGTGATATTTGATATGACTGTTCAAAAAATCTAAACAATAACAGCCGATGAATCAATTAGAGGCCATGCGCATTTTCGTTCGAGTCGCGGAAACGGCCAGCTTTACTCAAGCCGCCCAGGCTTTGGGGCTCCCCAAAGCCTCCGCATCAATCGCTATTCAGTGGCTGGAAAACCTGACCGGTACTCGTCTATTACATCGCACGACACGCCGGGTACAGATGACTCAGGATGGGCAAGTATTTTATGAACGGTGCAAAGATTTGGTCGCGGATATGGAGGAGTTGCAGGAGTTATTTCGCCTCGATCCCAGCGATCTGCAAGGGCGTTTGCGAGTGGATATGTCGGTTGGCGCCGCCAGTAATATTGTCGTCCCCCGCCTCCCTGAGTTCATGGCGACTTACCCTAATATTGACATCGAGCTTAGTGCCTCGGACCATTTCGTCGATGTGATCGGCGAAGGCTTTGATTGTGTCCTAAGAGCCGGTACTGTCACGGATTCCAGTTTAATTGCGCGACGTTTAGGTGCCTATCGCCTGATAAATTGTATGAGTAGCTCTTACGCCAAGAATCACGGCATTCCGCAAACGCTCGATGATCTGAAAAACCACACACTGATTCACTACTCACGCGGCTTTGGAACCAAACCAACGGGTTTTGAATATGTCGACAGCCTGACCGGTGAGCCTCTTCACGTACCGGTGACCGGTAACCTGACGGTAAACAACTCCAGCGCTTATCTAGCGGCCTGCCTTGCGGGACTGGGGATTATTCAGGGGCCGGAACCCAGTCTACGCCCGCATATCGACAACGGCAGTTTGATCGAAATCTTGCCCGAATTCCAAGCACCCTCGTTACCAGTAACATTGCTCTATGGTAACCGTCGCCATGTGCCTAAGCGAGTTCAAGTCTTTATGGCTTGGCTGGAGAAACTTATGAAGCTTCACTTGAAAGGCTGATACATAATCATAAAAAAACAGTCGGGTAGGCTTCCGTTGAGGAAACAGTAAGTCTCTCTACCTTATTATCGTCGTTCTCCTTTTCTGCGTACGGTATGACAAAGCGAGTGGTGATGATGCGTGCATCGTGCGCCCAGGCCCAGTGATGGGCGCCGGCGCACAGGCGTCGCAGACAAAACAACGTCGGCAGCTCAACGATCAGTAGCTTCAATCCCCGCTGAGCCATCATCAGCCCCATGATAATCACCAATAACCCGGACACACTGACCAATTGCCAATTTGCCGTGAATAATGTTGGCCAGATAATGTGCATCGTCGGCAATGCCCAGAAAACGTCCTGATCCCCAGGTATGCAACCAAGGCAAACCGATGAAGTACAAACCTTCCACATGGGTAATGCCGCGATCGAATTGCGGGTAGCCGCGGCCGTCGAACACGGGCAGTTCTATCCAACGGTAATTCGGCCTAAAACCAATCGCCCAGACGATGCTGGTGATGTTTTCTTTGTCGGCGTCGATGCTGGTCGGATCGAACTCGGGCTCCCACACCTTACGGAATGGCGGTTCGATCGGCGCATCGATATTGTTGTCGGCAATATAACGATCTATATCGTTACGGATGTTGACATAAATCTCGTCGGCATCATCCAGGTTTTTGGTTAGATCCGGTTGAAACTCCAACGTGGTGCCGTGGATGTTCGACATACTGCCATAGAGCTTGACGCCTTCCAGCGCAAATTTACGCAAATCGATCTCATGACCGCCGCTGCGTCCGGTCAGAAAATGGTTGGTCTTGTGTTTGGCCTCATCGCCCAAGGGATGGCGGTCTATGGTCAAATCGTAAAAGCCCAGATCATATAGCCATTCGGTGGTTTCGCGGCCGCGATACATGCGCGGCGAACGCGGCGCGCTACCCACCGCCAGATGCACTTTTCGACCGGCCAGATGCAGGTCTTCCATGAGCTGCACGCCGGATTGCCCAGTACCCACTACCAGCACTTCGCCTTCAGGCAGCTGCTCGGGGTTACGATAATCAATGGAGTGGATTTGCTTGATGCGTTTGGGCAGGCTGTGGGCATAATCGGGCACGATGGGAATGTCGTAACCGCCGGTCGCCACAACCAGGTGATCGGCAGTGAACTCCCCACAACTGGTTGTGACATTCAGTTGGCCATTTTGTCCGCGGCAAACGCGGGTTACCGATACACCTTCACGTATCGGGGGATTGACCTTTTGCGCAAACGCTTCGACATACTCGACAATTTCATCCTTTAGCATGAAGCCTTTGGGGTCGTTACCAGGATAGGGAAAATCCGGTAACTGGCATTGCCAGTTGGGGGTGACCAGGCAGAAGGTATCCCAACGGTCGTTACGCCAGGAATGGCCGATACGGTTTTTTTCAAAAATGATGTGGTTAATGCCTTGTTTTTGGAGGTTATAACTGACTGATAAACCGGCTTGTCCGCCGCCGACGATGATAACGTCATAGTGCAAACGGGTATTTTCTAGTTTTTCTTTCATGGCTTCCTCTGTTGTGGTGTTGTTATGGTTTTTCTACCGGTGGATGCGTTGCGCTTATCCACCCTACGTTTCTCGATTGGGGTTATTCGATGAACTCGATCACGGTGACTCTCGGAGCGTCATCGTCCCAAAACCGGGTAGCGACGGCTTCGATGTCGGCCAGTTGGCTCATCGCGCTGGAGCAGGTGTAGCCGTATTTCTGTCGCACCCGTTCACTGGCGATTTGCAGCGCTTCGCGGCTGCGGCTGACAAACTCTTCCAACGGATAGTTTTTGCCGGGTTCTAAAAAATCCTTGATCACCAGCGATGGTGAATAACAAAGGCTTTCGGATTGGTCCGGCCAGCGGACGCGGAAACGCATTTCAGGCATGGGCTGTTCCTCGTGTTTCAAGCAGTGAGTGATAAATATTTAAATGGCTATGGGCCGAGTTTTGCCAGGAAAACTCGGCACTCAGGCGTTGAGCGATGGCCGGTAAACTGTCTTTGGGGAAATCTTCAGCCGTATGCATCGCCTTAGCTATCGCAGCGCTGTCTTCCGGGTCGGTCCAAATACAGTCTTGGGCTTTCAGGTATTCGGTAAACGGAGGCCGGGCGGAGACGATGACGGGCGTGCCGGAGGCGATTGTTTCCAAAACCACCAAACCGAAGCCTTCGGTTAACGATGGAAACACCAAGGCATCAGCCAGACGGAACAATCTCGGCATATCCACATCGGGCAAAGAGCCGGTTATCACCAGCGCCTGTCCGTACTGGTCCTCAATGCCGCTGGCGGCCACCGCGGCATCGAATTGCTGCCGATACTCGCTGTGATCTAGCAGACTGGCACCGCCGACGATCAGCAATTGAGCATTGGGATATTGTTGCCGGACTTCCAGAAAGGCGGCAAAAATGCGTAAGGTATTCTTGCGGGCCTCGACGCCGCCGACTGCCAGAAACAGCGGGCCATCTTGGGTGAGTCCAAGCACCTTGCGTAAATCATCGTCTCCGATTTGCGGTGTGGGCGTGTAACGCCGGGTATCGACGCCGTTGTTGATCTGTAGCGCGTTGATGCCGTAATCGTTACTCAATTTATCCCGCCAATCGCGGCTAACGCACAGTACTTGCTCGGCAGCTTGGAATGACCAGCGTTGCCAGTCCATTAGCCAGATGTCGTCAAAGTGGTCGAGATGGTGAACGGTGCGGATGAAATTTTGAATAACGCCACGCTCGGTCAAATCGGCCAGTGCGCAACCGCTTATGGCGTCCTGGGCGTGGTAAATATCGTAACTTTCGGCGTCATTTCTTACAAAATAGTTGCTGTAGGCCAGGATGCGCTGGCCGACGCTTTCGGTGAAATTGGTTGGCAATGTCGGCAGCGGTATTAATAAGGTCTTGCAGCGGGCCGGCCTGAAAAAGGTCTTGCCGGGTTCCGCTGCAGCGATCAGCGTTACGTCGTGCCCCAAGTCGTGCAACGCCTCGGCCAGTTGCAGGGCATGCACTACGCCGCCGCGCGGATTAACGGAATGAGTCAGCATAGCGATTCGTAGTTTTTGCATGGCTAGTTTTCCTGTTTAGAGCCGCAGCCGATCAAAGGCTCTTCGTTTAAATCCCAGAGCAAATGTTCTTCATCGCTATTGGCGAGCCGCATTTGGCGGCTGGCGTCGGTCGTGCCGATTACTGCGCAAGCGATGTCGCGTTGTTTGAATAATTCGATTACCGCGTTGCTGTCGTCGGCATCGACGCTGAGTACGAAACCAAAGCTCGGAAAGCAGCGCAACCAGCGCGGCAAATCGATATTTGAGGGACGCGGTATCGCATTGATGTCGATTGCGCCGCCCAAACCCGAACACTCCAGCAACATCAACAGCGTGCCGATCACACCGGCATTGCTGATGTCTTTGGCCGAAGCGCACAGGCCGGTTTCGGCCAATGTCGGCAACAGTTCCAAGTCTTCGCGTAAGCGTTCGGGCGGCGCGCCGGTGCTGGCGTCCCACCACAGATACGGCTCGCGGAAGTGGCCGCGCAAATCGATGGCCGCCAGCAGTTGTTGTCCGGGTTTTGCAGCAAAGCTGCTGAGCAGCCGGTTGGCCCGGCCCAGAATAGCCACCGACAATTGCGGGCGGTCGTTTCTGAGGTTGCTATGACCGCCAACCACCGGTACGCCGTAAACCTGCGAGGCGGTCGCTATGCCTTTCAGAATTGGCTTGGCCTGGCTTTCGCCGTCGCTCCAGATCGCATCGACCACCGCGATCGGCCGCCCGCCCATTGCATAAATATCGCTGACGTTGACCATCACTCCGCAGTAACCGGCGAACCAGGGCTGGGTAGCGACGAAGTCGTTCAGGAAGCCTTCGGTCGCCAGCAACAGGTAACCGTCGCCGTCGGGTATCGCCGCGCAATCGTCGCCGACTGGGACGGCGGTATTGTTCTGATGCTCCGCGTCGGAATTATCAAACCCTCTCCTGCTGGAGAGGGGAGGGCGAGAATAAGGTATTTGCCGATTTAATTTCTCCTCACCCCGGCCCTCTCCAGCAGGAGAGGGCGATAAGTAGCTGGCGTGCGGTGCTGATACTGGTTGGTTAAGCCCCCCTTTCGGCAAATACTTCATCACTCCAGCAATGTCGCGCTTATGCGCCAGCCCCAAGCCTTGCCGGATGCTGAGAGTCAAGTCGGCCAGCGCTGTCATGCCGCAATCCTGCTAGTGGCGACGAAACCGATAGCGCCATCGGCATAGGGCGGATACCAATCCAGGTCGGCTTGCATCAGATAATGCGGCCGACCGTGTACCGAAATTTCCTTTAAGGACTTCCAGTGCAGGCGGCGGAACAGCAATTGGTTGCGGCTTTGCACCTGAGCCAGGAAGGTGTGGCAGCCTTGGGCATTAGCACTGGTTACCGCCAGCCGGATCAGCGCCGCGCCGAGACTGCCTTGTTTGCGGTAGTCTTGATCGACGGCCAATCTTGAGCCCCACCAAACGCCGGGTTTTTCTTGATGAATGCGCACGGTGCCGACCACGCTGTCAGGTATGCCTGCCACACAGGCAATCGCGACAATGGGAGTGGCTAGTGTGTCGATCTCGTCCAGGTCGTTATCGTCGAAGATGCCTTGTTCCTCGCAGAACACCGACCGGCGTAAGTCGAGCATTTGCTTACGCTCCCAATCCTGGGTGACGAATTTGATCAGGTATTCGTTGGCAAAATACGGTTTAAAGTTCTCTATCAACATTTCACACCTCGTAACTGGCCAGTGCCGAGCAGGCGCTGCATTTGGCGCAACCGGCTTTCATATCGTGGGATAGCAAGTTTGCTTGTTTCAACATCGCGCCCAATTGCGGCAGGATTTGCGCCATGAAGTCCGGGGTCGGCGCCGGATGGTTTGCCAATGGCGTATCGGTAATGGGCACGAACGGCACAACGAAGGGATAAACGCCTTTGGCGATCAACTGCTCGGAAACAGCCAAGATGGCTTTCGGGGTATCGCCTAAGCCCGCTAGAATGTACGTGCTGACTTGGCCGCGACCGAACACCGACACCGCCGCGTCGAAGGCGTCCATGTAACGCGCCATCGGTACGCCGGCCTTGCCGGGCATGATGCGGTCGCGCACTGTCGGCGTCACCGCTTCCAGATGCATGCCTAAGCTGTCGATACCAGCAGCTTTCATGCGCTCGAACCAAACGTCGTGATCCGGCGGCTCGCATTGGCCTTGAATCGGCAGATCGACTACGGACTTCACGGCACTGGCGCTTTCGCAGAGTAGCGCAGCACCGCGGTCGGTCAGATTCGGCGTGCCGGTAGTCATCACCATGTGCTTGACGCCATCCAGTTCGACCGCGGCTTTGGCGACTTCAGCCAATTGCTCGGGCGTCTTTCTTAAAATAGTTTTACCGGCTGCCAGCGACTGGCCAATGGCGCAGAACTGACACGAGGTCTTACGATTGCCGTAGCGGATGCAGGATTGCAGCAGCGTGGTGGCCAATACGTCCGACGAGTGCAGCGTGGCGATCTGCGAATAGGGTATGCCCTCGGCAGTCTGCAAATCATAAAAACGCGGTTGGCGCGGGAATTCGATGTTGCTCACCACAATGCCATCGCGGCGGATCACGCTGATGCCGTGCTCGTCGGGACGGCTGGCAACGAACGGCGATTCGCAGGCCGAGGCGGTGGCGATCGGTATCATCACGGTCCGTCCAGCCAAGTTAACGGCTTTGTGGTCGGAAGGCCCGGCGCCGCCGCGGCGACCGGTGATGCCGACTTCGCTGTCTTCCAGGCGTAGCCCAAAGGATTGCAGATCGGCAATCAGGCCCGCCGATCCTGTTTCAGCTAACAGTGATTGATTCATGCTGATCACCTTGATGAATTGATTTGTGTAAAGATTCTGATGTGCTGTTGTCCGGTATATCGCTGAACATCGGCACGGCAGGGCGGTCGTCTATGCGCAGACTCAACAGTTCCGGGCGGGCGTAATGGCCGACTGAATCCATCATGCGCTTGCGCTTGGTGATCAGGTTCATGTCCAGGTCGGCTATCAGGATGCCTTCGCCTTCACGCAAGGGCTCGACGACATGCTGGCCTTCCGGCGAAATAATCGCCGTGCAGCAACCGCCGCGCAGGGCTTTTTGTAAGGCTGGATCTGTGGTGACCGAATCGATTTGCTCGTCGGTCAGCCAGCCGGTGGCGTTGACCACGAAGCAACCCGATTCCAGTGCATGGTGGCGTATCGTCACCTCGATCTGGTCGGCGAAAATCGGTCCAACCAACGAGCCAGGAAACTGGCTGCAATGGATTTGTTCATGTTGGGCCATCAAGGCGTAGCGGGCCAGCGGGTTGTAATGTTCCCAGCAGGCCAGTGCGCCGATGCGGCCGATGCCGGTTTCGACGACTTTTAAGCCCGCAGCGTCGCCTTGGCCCCAGATCATGCGTTCGTGATAGGTCGGGGTGATTTTGCGGCGTTTCAGCGCCAGTCGGCCGGTTTCGTCGAAAATCAATTGGGTGTTATAGAGGCTGCCGTGGTCGCGCTCGTTGACCCCCAACACCACCACGACGCCGTGCGCCTTGGCTTGCGCCGCCACCGCATCGGTGATCGGTCCCGGTACCGTCGGCGCTAAATCGTAAAGCTTCAGATGCTCTCGTCCCTGGGCGACCGGCGGCAGCACGAAGGAAAAATACGGGTAATAGGGGATGAAGGTTTCCGGGAACACCACGATCTGCGCACCCTTAGCAGCAGCGTCGCTGATGGCCTGGCAAACCTTGTCGCCCGTGGCGGTGGCGGATTCGAACACCGGCGACATCTGTACCGCCGCCGCTCTGACGATGTTGGGATGGGTCACAATGGGGTCTCCTGTTGCGGGTTGTATTGAAAGCTCTTTAAACTGATAACGTAGGGTGGATAAGCAGAGCACATCCACCTGTCGAGTTTTCTATTGGCTGGATGCGCTTCGCTTATCCACCCTACATTTCTAATCGGATGAAATTGTGTAAGGTACGCATTTATGCCCCAGAGGGTACCGCGTACCTTACAGCGAATTTCGGTTTACAGCGTCCAGGTATCCAGAATAAAGGCGTTTTCTCGCTGATGTATCAGCACGATGTCTAACACATCTAATGGGCTGATCGGGCGAATACCGGGAACTAAGCTCGGTTCGCCATGGCCGTACAAGGCTTGCAACGCAAACCGGCAGGCATAGACTTTGCCGCCTGCTTCGATAAATTTGGCGATTTGGTTGGCGTAGTTTTGATGACCGGGAAACGCTTCGTCGCCCAGGCGTGGAAAACCGCGTTGAATACCTAAGGTAACGCCAGGGCCATATAACAGGATTGAAGTTTCAAAGCCTTTACGTTGCAGGCGAGTGGCTTGTAACAAATTGACAAAGCCGATCGAACCTTCAAAGGCGACGGTGTGGAATTTAACCAAGGCTTTCTGGCCTGGTTCGGCCTTGACGTCTTCGAAGACTTTTTCTTCGAAATCGACAAAAAAATCGCCATTTTGGTGGGCTGGAGTGGTAACTGCTGGCATGAAAATCTCCCGGTGGTTAGTAAAAAGCCCCGCACCGAAGATGCGATGCAGGGGAGGACTATGACTGTCAATCCTTTAGTTGATCGACGGTGCATACTTTACTAACCAGGACAATTCCAAAACAGAATCAGGAGGGTGATGAATTCTCGAGTACAGATTTACAAAAATAAGGGCTGTGTTTATTAAAAAACAAGCAAACTGTTATGCTTGAAAAAAACAGTTAATCAAAGCTTCAATTAGTTTTTGTGTTGGTTAAGAATGATTCTGTACGTATGACAGAAAATTCAAAGCTCGTTTTTGGCTGCAGGAACGCTCGATTCATGAAACAGTTTGCCCGCCCCAGAAGGAGCTATAAACCGGCGAATCTGGCACACTTAAACTCAAAGTAGGGCGAGCTCAGCATAGAAACGGCATTGCGATTCTATGCTGAGCTCGAATTGGTTGTGCCGGAAACGCCTGTTCTTTACTGACGTTCGAACAGGCTTATTCCGGCTACATAATGATATGATTTTTAGGTAACCTCTAAAAATTATCTATTCATGCCCTTCGGCTACGCTCAGGACAGGCTTCGACAGGCTCTCGGCAACTGCTCCTGCATTGCTCTACCTCCTGCATCCATGCAGTCGAGCACGAACGGATAAGTTATTGATTTAAATGAACCACCGTTCGCATTTATGCCCTGTGGGTACTGAGCTTGTCGAAGTGCAATTTTTAGAGACCCCCTTTAAACTCTCAACAAGGCTTTAGCCATTTTTTCAGAAAGTTGTTCTTCAATAAATTGCGGTTCGTTGGGTGGATAGAGTTCTACTTCATCGAGTTCAAAGTTGTATTCCTTGCCTAATGCAATGAGTTCCCTGATTTTTTGTACCGCTAACAGTTTTTCCTTTAATTCAGGATCTGTTTTTGCGTGTTCAGAGAAGGCTTTGATTTGTGCGATTGCCATAATATTTACTCCTGTTGTTGATAAAAAAGAATGATGAAATCCCAGTGTTGTTGCTACACGCTATAAGGCGTGTTGATCCAATCTTTAAGTACCGCGACATCACGTTCGGGTAAGTAAGAAAAATCTCCGCTAACATCCTTAAAAACAGCGACACCAGTGTGCGGAGACACCAGCTTGCCTTTGACCATATAAAAGAACCACGCAAAGGGATAACCTGCCTGACGGTCAAAACGGGTTAACAGGTTATGCAGTGAGGTGCCTTTTTTACCGTTAATATCTTCCAGTTGCGGCACGTTTTTTTGCTGAGCATTGATAATTTCAACGTTAATTATTTGCTCCCCAAAGCGCCCGGTATTTCTGTAGGGCCGAATAATCCAGTCTTCGGACAGTACGATTTTTTGCTGGGCGCTACTTCGGTTCCAGTCATCCATGAAACGTTGCACCGGATGTTCTTCAATATGGTATTTATTGATTTCATCCATGAAAATCGCCACGTCAGCTTTACGTCGATAAAAATAACGCGCGGCTCCAACACCGAATGTTTCTATACATTCCGGGTCCAATGGATCAATAAATTCTTCTAAATCCTCAGGCGGATTGTGTTCATTAACCAGTAATCGATCTGACACTTCATGCGTTTTATCAATATCGATCTGGACAAATTGTTCTGCTTTAGTGCCGGTTTGCACCACAAAATGCAGGGTGTTGCCAGTTTGCCGGGTGGCGATCAGCTTTTGTTGGCGTGCATGATCAATCAGCGTTTGCAGGTTTTTACCGCATTCGATATAGGTTCGTTCGGTCCATTCCACCAAGTCATTGGCAATACGGTTGCCGTCCATATCGACAACGCCGCCTAGGCGATACCATTCTTCACCGACTTTAGCTAAGCGCATCGGGTAGCTCGGGTTGAGCGATTGCAGTTTGGCGAGTAGAAATTCATCATCCAGCCCCGGCACAGTGCTTTTACAAATCTTTGCCAGCTGCGGCCCATCTAGTTGAAATGTTTGCTCAGCCATAGTTATGCTTCCGGTTTATTGTTCCCATGGGGCTCTTGGGAATGCATATTTAAACGTTCATGTACTGCGGCTCTGACATCCGGCTCGGGATCATTAATCATACACATCAATGCCTCCGGCGCGACACGCTGAACCGCTGTGTAGCGAACCACCCAATCGGGATCATTTAAAAGCGTCACGGCATCCGATGGACTCATCCGTTCAGCAACGATGCGCCGCACTTCCGGGGCGTCGTCATGAGCCATTAACCCTAAGCTGACTTCAGGTAAGCGTTCCGCGACCACTTTGCGAACTTGGGCATCTTTATCGCGAATAAAACGAAATAAGCGTCCTGCGGGCAGTCGCCTGGCAATAGTCAATCTAACGATGTAGTCCGTGTCATTGGCCAGTTTTTCCAAGTCTTCAGGGGCAATGCGGTCTGCGACAGTCATTCGTACTTCGCGGTCAGGATCATCAATCAGTTGATTGAGTTGAGCCTGCGGCAGGCGATAAGCAACTGCGCGTCTAACCACTTCATCTTCATCATAAATAAGCTTGGTCAGTGCTTTTTGCGGTGCATATCGGACCGCAATCGCGCGCCTTTCCCAAAAGACATCATCAAGGTATTGCTCGGCATAACCGGGATTAACCCGAAAAAAACGGTCTATCTGGCGGCCGCTTTCTACGGATACGCAGGTGTCACCCGGCATACAGCGTCCCATCAGCAACGTTTTGCTGCGAAAACGACAACAACTGCAATCCGCAATGGGAACGCTAACAGGGCTTTCAGGACCAGACATGCGTTCAGTTCCGTTTAGTCAGGAATAATTTCTGCAACCACAATACCTGTTGCAACCTCATAATCATTGGTCAGGCATAAACAGTGTTCACGCCCATCAATTAGATAAAGATTGAAGTCATTATGCTCAATGATGGGCGTGCTATTCGGTAGATCATCATCCATGCAGTAAGTAAAATGCATTGGCTGATACTCCTGCCTTAGCGCCGACACTGTCGATTCATCAACCCCCAACGTTTCAATTTTTGCCACGATTGCATTGACTTGTTCTGTAGTAATCATCCCGTTGCCTCCCTCTCAAATCTAAACCGCTCGCTGGCGTCAATACCCATGGCTTTAGCTAGCCATGGCGGCGGCGTTCCGGCAATAACGGTTTGTAGTTGATCGATGATGTCAGTAATGGCTTCAATGCCGGATAGCTTCATCGGATGGATGCCCAGCTTGACGATTTTTGCTGCTGCCGGACCGCCGACTGAGGCAATATAAAGTACCTGGCAATCTTGGATCAGTTCGGCTCTAAAGACGTTTTTATCTTCCACTTCCAGGTCTTCAGGGATGTCCGTACTGCGACTATCGATTAGGCGGACTTCATCTGCGGACACTTGAAAAATCAAGAATTGGCTGCAAGATCCAAAATGACCATCGACGTTACTGCCATCACTGCTGGCACAAGCAATCCTAACGGAGCCGGGCATATCGCCATCGGTATAAGCTTCCAGTTCCCATACGCCGGTGGCTGATTGCGGTTTGGCTTGAAGAATGTTTAAAGCTTGCGCCAATAAAGTGCTGTCAATGTCCAAAAACTCGCCTGCTTTGGCAGTTTTTAGAGTTTTTAAAGTGATGCCGGCAATTTTTTCTTCAGTAAGGGGGAGGTCGATGCAGTCAGTTAAGACTGACAGCAAGCGTTTGGCATCCGTATCGGGTAGAGCGTGAGCCGCCAGCCCGATACGTAAAGCCAGTTCTCGTGAGAGTGCAGCCTGGCTGTTCATTGGGTTATGCCTTTAACGGCAAAATGCAGTTATCGATAGGGCACACTTTGACGCATTGTGGCACGTCAAAATCTCCCTCGCATTCGGTACAGGTTTTAGCGTCGATTTTAAAAACAATAGCACCTTCGGTGATAGAGTCGGTTGGGCATACTGGCAGGCAGTCGCCACATGAAATGCAATCCGCTTCAACAATATATAAGGACATGATTACTCTCCTGAATCTAAACGTTTTGCGCGTAAGGTGACCGGGAAATCAGGTTGTGCGTTAATCGGTTCAAAGTAATATTTTGAACCGTCGCTGAGTAGTACTTCACCGCCCCATTTTTCAGGGCTATCAAACTCAACGGATTCCGCAACTTCTTCCAAATCTTTTTTAGGAACGTAGAAGACTAATTTGCCCTCAGCGTTTTTTTTCAGCATGACACTGGGCATTATGATTCTCCGTTATGCGCATTGGGAAATCCCCCCTAACCCCCCTTTTTCAAAGGGGGGGAATAACCAATTAAGTGCGCTTCCAACTGGTTACCCCCTTTGTAAAAGGGGGCTAGGGGATTTTATTAACGAATCAAATCGTAGTTATAGTCAGTGGTGCCCATGCCTTTGGTTTCTTTATCCAATTGCTCCAGCACGGCATTAACCAAGGTTGTCAGCATGTAGATAGCGCCTTCATAACCCAGCGTGGTCATTCTATGCAGGTGATGTCTGTCAAAGATTGGGAAACCGATACGAATTAACGGCACTTCAAACTCTTCGCCTTTATAGAAAGTGTCACGTTGAATGAACTTGCCATAAGAGTTACCGATCATGAAGTCGGGTTTGTTGGTGAATACTAATGAACGGAAATGCCATAAATCTTTGCCGGTATGGACGACGGTATTTTGTCCATAAGGTGAGTCTTTTAGCATTTTATCCATGGCCTTAGTCCAGCGCTTGCTGGCATGGTTGCACAATACATCGGCCGGTTCAGCGCCCATTTCCAGCAGGAATTTAGTCATACCCATGACAAAATCCGCATCACCGTATAAGGAGAACTTTTTGCCGTGCATCCAGGTGTGCGAGTCGGTCATCATGTCAACTAAGCGACCACGTTCAAGTTCCAGTGACGCAGGAATCGGTTTGCCGGTTAATTCGGAGATTTTCATCAGGAATTCATCGGTCCATTCTAGGCCCATAGGAATATTGATGGCGGTAGCGGGTTGATGCCAAATGTTTTGGACAAACTTTTTGGTTTTTTCCAACTGCCATGGTTGCAGCAGCAGGGTGTCAATCGCATTAGGCGAATCTTTCAATTCAGCTTGGGTGGTGCCGCCGGCATACATGCGGAAGTGACCGTCTGCTGGGGTATCCAGCACTTCAGAAGGATCACTCATTAAGGTGTAATCAACGCCCATTTCAGTCATCATGCGTTTGATGACGCGGAAATTGCCTAAGTAAGTTTCAAAGCCTGGCACCAGGTTGATCTTGCCGTTTGAACCGACTTTCTTGTCGTCCATGTGGTTCAGGGTGAAATATTTGATCATACCTTCAAACATGTTGTCCCAGCCGGTGGTGTGGCTGCCGACAAAGCTTGGCGTATGAGCAAAAGGCGTTGGAAATTCCTGTTCGATATGTCCGGCCTTTTTAGTGTTATTGATAAAGGCATTTAAGTCGTCACCAATTACTTCGGCCATACAGGTAGTCGAGACAGCAATGATCTCCGGTTTGTACAACGCTTTGGCGTTTTCTAACCCCGCCATCATATTTTTTTGCCCGCCGAACACCGCCGCATCTTCAGTCATAGAGTCTGATACGCAGGCAACAGGCTCTTTAAAGTGACGGTTAAAATAAGTACGGAAATAAGCAACACAACCTTGCGAGCCATGTACATAAGGCATGGTCTTTTCAAAGCCCAACGCACACAGTACCGCGCCTAAGGGTTGGCAAGCTTTAGCTGGGTTTACGGTTAAGGCTTCACGGTTAAAATTGAGTTCTTGGTATTCCTTGGTAGTCGTCCATTGGAAGACTTCATCAATTTTTTCCTGGGGGTGACGCTCTTCATAAGCTTCACGTTTGTTTGCCAGGCTTTCCTTGTATTCATCATTGCGGAATAAGGGATAGCTGGGTTGAATGTTATCGACTTCTTGACTCATGATAATCTCCTACGCGCCACTAATCTGTGGACGACGGTTGAGGAAGGGTAGGGTGGGCAGACTTTGTGCCCACCACACAGATACAAATTAAGCGCTTGCTGCAACTGCTACCTTCGGACTTTCATCTGTTTTCCAAGGCACTTTCACTTGTTTCCAGCACGGGTTATTCAATGTCATGTCCATATCTCTGGCGAAGATGGCAAAGCCGTCATAACCATGATAAGGACCGGAATAATCCCAAGAGTGCATTTGACGGAATGGAATGCCCATTTTTTGGAAAATGTACTTTTCTTTGATACCGGAACCGATCAAATCAGGTTGTACTTTCTTAACGAACTCTTCAAATTCATAACCCGTTACATCGTCATAAATCAGCGTCGCATTGCCCATTTCTTTGATAGTGCGGTCATAGTCATCGTTATGACCAAATTCATAACCGGTACCAACCACTTCCATACCCAAGTCTTCATAAGCGCCGATCACATGACGTGGACGCAAGCCGCCGACATACAACATTACACGTTTGCCTTGCAGGCGTGGTTTGTACTTGGCGATCACTGCATCGTATTCAGCTTGATACTTGGCGATAACTTTTTCAGCACCGGCTTGAATGGTTTCATCAAACAATGCCGCAATTTTGCGTAAGCTTTCAGCAATTTTGGTCGGGCCGAAGAAGTTGTATTCAATCCAGGGGATTTTGTACTTTTCTTCCATGTGCCGCGCTATGTAGTTCATAGAGCGATAGCAATGGATCAAGTTCAATTTCACCTTAGGCGTTTTTTCCATTTCAGCAATGGTGCCGTCTCCAGACCATTGAGCGACTACGCGTAAGCCCATTTCTTCCAGTAAAGTACGAGAAGCCCAAGCATCACCACCGATGTTGTAGTCACCAATCACGGCAACGTCATAAGGCGTAGTTGGGAAGCTTTCATCGCCGTCACGGTTTTCTAATACCCAGTCCCGAATGGCGTCATTGGCGATGTGATGGCCTAACGATTGTGATACGCCGCGGAAACCTTCGCAACGCACCGGCACGACAGGTTTACCGATTTCTTTGTTGGCTTTTTTGGCGACCGCTTCAATATCATCACCAATCAAACCGATTGGGCATTCTGATTGAATGCTGATGCCTTTATTGAGAGGAAACAATTCTTCGATTTCGTTCATGATTTTGGCGAGCTTTTTATCACCGCCGAAAACAATGTCTTTTTCCTGGAAATCAGAGGTAAAGTTCATCGTGCCGAAGGTATTAATACCGGTGGTGCCGACATAATAGTTACGACGACCTGCACGAGAATACTGACCACAGCCAACCGGACCATGGGAGATATGGATCATATCTTTAATCGGGCCCCAAACCACACCCTTGGAACCTGCGTAAGCACAACCACGAATGGTCATTACGCCAGGTTGGGATTTACGGTTTGAAGTAATACATTTGTTTGATTTTTCTAAAGATTGATCATTTACCGCTAAATGCTTAGCGCGATCTTTCCTTGCTTGTTCGGGATAGACTTCCAGCACTTCTTGAATAAGCGCTTCGGTCTCTTCTCTTGTTAGAGCTGCCATGATTGTCTCCTGCTAATGTCATGGGTAATCCCCCATAGACAGGTTTGAGGATGTAAAACGTAGGATGGGCTGAGTTTACGAAGCCCATCCTACGTTGGGTTTGATGGGCTTCCTTGCGTCAGCCCATCCTACGATGTTTAAGCAACTGCTTCTGCAGCTGCCGTCTTGCCAACGATTGATTCGTCTACTTCATCGATAATGCCGAATTCCATCATCAATTCTTCCAGCTCATCCATCGTGATGGGTGTTGGAATGATGAAGTTCTTGTTATCACGAATTTTGATCGCCAACTGACGGTACTCATCAGCTTGTTTGGCTTCTGGTTCATATTCGATAACAGTCATGCGGCGAATTTCAGCGCGTTGTACAACGTTGTCGCGTGGTACAAAGTGAATCATTGTAGTGCCGATTTTTGCAGCTAATGCTGAGATTAATTCATCTTCACGAGCAGTTTCACGTGAGTTACAAATCAAACCAGCCAAACGGACACTGCCTGAGTTAGCGTATTTCACGATACCCTTAGCAATGTTGTTAGCGGCGTACATCGCCATCATTTCGCCCGAGCAGACGATGTAAATTTCTTGCGCCTTGTTTTCACGGATTGGCATGGCAAAGCCACCACACACAACATCCCCAAGAACATCATAAAAAACGAAGTCAAGTTCATCGTCATAAGCACCTTCTTCTTCAAGGAAGTTAATTGCAGTGATTACACCGCGGCCTGCACAGCCAACGCCTGGCTCAGGACCACCTGATTCAACACATTTGATGCCGCGATAACCTGCTTTAAGTACATCTTCAAGTTCCAAATCTTCAACACTACCTGCTTCAGCAGCCAAACTCATAATAGTAGTTTGAGCTTTGGCGTGAAGAATTAAACGGGTAGAGTCAGCTTTAGGATCGCAGCCGACAATCATTACACTGTTACCTAGTTCTGCTAACGCAGAAACCAAATTTTGAGTTGTAGTAGACTTACCAATCCCACCTTTACCGTATATTGCACATTGACGTAATGCCATGATGACTTTCTCCTCTGATTGAACGTTGTCGTGAATGACATTATGGATAAAGCAATGGCTGTGCCAACAGTGTTATTATTGATTATCTTGTTGAAATATAACTATTATTTATTTTTAACATGAGCGTAAGCAGCGTTATGTTTCAAACATTTTGTTATGCCTCTGTAAGCTTAGTAACAGTAAGGGATTTGTTTTTCGTGTTCTTTAAATCGATTCGACTATGGCGGGATAGGGCTATATATAGAGAGTAAATGTAGGCCGGAATAAGACCTCTTGAGCGGCAGCGAAATCGGGCGTTTCCGGCATTTATACGACACTTCTATATATGTTGGTAAGCGCCGTTAAGCGACAAAAGAATTGTAATAAATCGAACAAAACTGGGTGTCCACCGCTCTATATCCCAGAAAAACTCTACACAAAATCTAAGATAATCAATTGTTTGAATATTTCATTAATAGCAAATACAACTTGGATTACTTATTGCTTAAGTAAAAGGAACACCTACTTAAACAATGGAGTTTGCAATGTCTGCCGATGTCTTTTCTGAAATATTAAATGGTTTGTATGAAAACACCGTCGTGCCTTATCTAGGGCCTGGCGCTCTTTTTGATGCCACCAATAAACAAACCGGTGCTGCGATGCCGGCCGATAGTAATAGCCTGATTTTGGCTATGAATAACGGTAATCCGATGGCTCCCAAGCTGATGTACGAATTTCCACGGGCCGCGATGAATCAGGAACTTAAAAGAGGCCGAAACTTTCTGGGGCAGTTTCTTACCCGATTATATGGCGACACCGAATATACCCGGGCCTCGATCCACAATTGGCTGGCCGAATGGAAACCTGCTTATGTTATTGATGTCAACAGAGACACCCAATTGCAAGACAGCTATGCCGATGAAGAGCATACCTTGATTGTTGGTGTCGCCAGAATCACTGCCAGCCAGTTTCGCTTTAAGATTTATCACTTTGATGGCAGTGAATATTTTGAAATTCCCCAAGAACAGGTTGATCCGCGCTTGCCTGTGTTGTTTAAACCTCTGGGCACCCCAAAACCGGAAGCCAACTATATCGCTTCAGATGCCGATTATGTTGATTACATCACCGAACTAATGGGGGGCTTCGCGATTCCTGATTTTCTTAAAGCCTACCGTAAAGGCAAACAATATTTATTGATCGGTCTGCCATTAAATAGAGATTCTGAGCGCATGGTGATGAGCGACATCATTCGTGACGCGGCCGAGCCAAAAGGTTGGGTATTGAACAAAAATCCCACCGATAAAGAGCTGCGGTTCTGTAAAAAAATGGGCCTTAAAATCGTTGATGCGGGTGTTGAAGATTTATTGAATGCTTTTGCATCCAGCAGTGCAGCTGCCGCTTAGTTAAAACGAAGGCTACAAACTAGACTTTTTAAGAGGTTAAGCCATGAGCAATCCAAAGCGCATTTACGAGCTGTTGCTGGATTACTGTAGTGACGATGCGGAAGTCGACAACCTGATGATCGGTTTGGTGTGGACGCTTTGCCAAAGCAAGGGCAGGGCAACGACCGGATTGGCGATGAGTCCGGGGCATGTGACCCGGACTCTGAAGTGGTCTGGTACTTTGTCAGGCAAGCCGATTACCGATCTGGGCGCCTGGATTTTAGAGTGGGATCCTTATCAGGCCACCGTGGCGATGGCGGCAATCAATAGTTGCATCAACAGCAGGCCGTTGCCTGAATCGGTGGCACTGGATAGCGCTGGAGAACATGGCAATCTGGCGGTGTTCGATTATTTCCTGCCGCAACTGCAGGGTAAAAACGTGGTGGTGATCGGCCATTATCCCGGCATTGAACGCTATCAAAACCAAATGCAACTAAGCGTGCTGGAACGACAGCCGAAAGCCTGTGATTTACCGGATTCGGCTTGCGAATTTTTACTGCCGCGTGCTGATTGGGTGTTTTTAACCGCCAGTTCTATTCCCAACAAAACCTTTCCCCGGTTGGCAGAGCTTTCAAGTCACGCAAAAACGGTGTTGATGGGCCCGACGGTGCCTTGGCTGCCACAATTGCACGAGTTTGGTATTGATTATTTGGCCGGGGTGGAAATCACCGATGCCACTGCGCTGTATCACACTGCCGCCCAAGGTGGCGGGGTGCGGATATTCAATCAAGGCCTCCGTTATCGCATTGCCGAGCTGATGCCCGCGACCAGCATGAGTTGGTTGAAGCAACAAATTGCCGATTGTGCGGCCGATAAATCCCGGCTGACGGCTGAAATGGACGGCTGGTACGCCGCGGGAAACACGAAACGCTTTCCGGCATATCAGCTGCTGGAGCAGACCAATAAACGCTTATCCCGGCTGGATAGTAGTTACAAACCGCTGTGGGACAGTTATTCGGCACAGCCCAACCCGTGAATTAATCATGTCACTCAACAACGTATTCAATAATCACCGCTTGTTACTCATCTACAAAGGTGACATCAGCGCGTTGACTCTTTTTGCTCAGCATAGCAACGGCAGTATCTGTTTTCCGGAGCCGTTGCCGCTGTTGTCTAGCGCATTAGAGCCTGAAGAAGTCGAAGAAAGTAAGGTCAGCTCCCATCCGTCCATGTTGGTCAATGCCATCAATCAACTGTTGCAATTGGATAACGACCTGTTGCACGCCGAGCCCGGTTTTAGCGAAAAAATCGACACGCCAGGCGGCATTATTACTGTCTACATGGCCCGCTTCATGGTGCTTGATCCGCCCCATAAACTGCTGCAAAGCCGTGATTGTAAATTGAGAACTTTACCGGAATTACGCGGCAGACCACCGGCAGAAATGGAATTGTTACGCCGTGCTTATGTCAAGATGATGGAGGGCTGAAGTGTTCGACTATATGGAATTGGGCGTCGACGAACCTTCAGAAACATTTAAGTCGACTGGCCCATATATCCCGGAAGCTAGCGAATGTATGCGTTGTGGTGTTTGTGTCAGTAGTTGCCCAACTTATCGTTTATTCCAGATCGACGAAGAAACCCCGCGCCGCCGCATCCGCACACTCAGTAAGATTTTGGTTGAAAACCTGCCAATCAGCGCCGATGAACACAAGCATTTGGATAACTGTCTGCAATGTCGGGCTTGCGAAACCGCTTGCCCAAGCCGGATGGCTTATGGGGCGTTATTCGATCAGGCTCAAGCCCAATTAAAGACCACGCCAACCCGATTAGCGAAACTGGCGTTGCGCTTAATTGCAAATAAACACTGGCGGACGCGGTTAATGCCTTGGCTGGCGGTTTATCTAAAATCAGGCCTACAAAAACCGTTGCGGCTTAGCGGCTTGCTGAAAAAGCTGGGCTTAGCGGAAGCCGAAGTTTTACTTGGTACGCCTGCGTTGCAGGCATTGGCCGCCAGCTATCCGGCTAGCGTCACGCCGCGCGGCCGGGTTGCGTTATTCACCGGCTGTATCGCTGAACATTTTGATAGAGAGACTTTACTGGCGGCGATCAAACTGCTCAACGCGATCGGTTTTGAGGTGTTGGTGCCGCCGCAACAAGGCTGCTGCGGGGCGATACACCAGCACAATGGTCAATCCGCTGCCGGTTTAATCGATAACAACATCGCCGTGTTTAACGGGTTAGACGTCGATGCCGTAGTCCACACCGCCAGTGGTTGCGGGGCGATGCTCAGCGAATATCAACGTAGTGATGAAGCAGGACAACTATTCCAGCAGCGTTTGCAGGACATTAACGACTTCTTGCTAAGTCACTGGCCAGATGATTTGCAACTAATGTCCGCTAACCTGAAAGTCGCAGTGCATGAGCCATGCAGTCAGCGCAATGTCCTAAAGAACCAGCAAAGCGTTTATGCGCTGCTGCAAAAAATCCCTGATTTAACAATCACCCCGCTGGCCGACAACCACATCTGCTGCGGCGCGGGCGGCAGCTACATGTTGACTCATCCCGACAATGCAGGGCAATTACGCGAGTTGAAGCTTCAAGCTATCAGTTCGGCTCAAGCGGATCAGGTGGTCAGCAGTAATTTTGGTTGCGGAGTATTTCTTAGCGGCGCAGGGACTAAGGTAGAGCATCCTTTGCGGCTATTGTCTCGGCAGTTGCCGGAATCAACAAAGCTAATCAGGAAGAAATAGCCAAAACCATGCAAATCACTCCTGCAAACGCCGCCGACATTCCCGCTCTTTGCGAACTACTGCATTTTTTGTTTTCTCAAGAAGCGGACTTTACGCCTGATCACGATGCACAACGCCGTGGTTTAACGCGCATCATCAATAGCCCGGACGTCGGGTTAATCATCGTTGCCCGGCAAGACGGTCAAGTGGTGGGTATGGTTAATCTGCTGTATACAATATCAACGGCGCTGGGTGAGCGCGTTGCGCTACTGGAAGATATGGTCGTTTCTCCGAAGGTTCGCAGCACTGGCGTGGGTTCTAAGCTTCTCCAGCAAGCTATTGAATTAGCGCGTTTAAATGACTGCAAACGCATTACCTTGCTTACCGATCGCACTAATGAGTCAGCGCAGCGTTTTTATCAACGGCATGGCTTCGATTATTCAGCCATGATTCCTCTCCGGCTTTCACTGAGTGAATGGATCCCCGAACCAAACAAAAAAGCCTTGTAACCATTACAGTTACAAAGCTTTTTCGAGGAACATTTAACCTTTGATAAGGCTATTTTAGGTCGAAGCGGCCGAGGTTCATCACTTTGTTCCAGGCATTCACAAAGTCGGTCACAAACTTCTGTTTGCCATCTTCAGCAGCGTAAACTTCCGCAATGGCCCGAAGTTCCGAGTGCGACCCGAAAATCAGGTCGACCGGGGTAGCCGTCCATTTGAGCTCACCCGTCTTGCGGTCAACGCCTTCGTAAATCCCTTCAGACTTGGCTGACTTCTGCCACTTGGTGGACATATCAAGCAAGTTTATGAAGAAGTCATTGCTCAATGTCCCCGGTTTACTGGTAAAAATACCCTCCTTGGATTCCCCGGTATTTGCGTTTAAAACGCGCATGCCGCCAACCAGAACGGTCATTTCAGGGACGGTCAGTGTCAGCATGTTAGCCCGATCAACCAGCGTTTCCGTTGGAGACAGCAAATTGCCTTCACCGTAATAGTTACGGAATGCATCTGCTTTGGGCTCAAGCACGGCAAACGAATTCACATCTGTTTGCTCTTGGGAGGCGTCCATACGCCCCGGTGTGAAGGGAGCATTCACTGGATAAGCTGCTGTCTTAGCCGCTTGCTCAACCGCAGTAACGCCACCTAAAACAATCAAATCTGCCAGCGACACTTTTTTTCCTTTCGATTGCGCCCGGTTAAAGTCGTTTTGAATCCCTTCTAACTGCGTCAAAATCTTAGTAAGTTCACCCGGGTTGTTAACCGGCCAGTCCTTTTGGGGGGCTAGGCGAACACGAGCACCATTAGCGCCACCTCGCAAATCTGTGCCACGAAAGGAAGCTGCTGAGGCCCAAGCGGTTCGCACCAGTTCCGGCACCGTCAAACCCGAGTTAAGAATTTTATTCTTAAGACCTTCAGTATCCTTAGCATCGATCAGCTTGTGATTCACTGGGGGAATGGGGTCTTGCCAAATGAGCTCATCTTTAGGCACTTCCGCTCCAAGGTAGCGTGTCCGAGGTCCCAAATCCCGGTGCGTGAGTTTGAACCATGCCTTGGCAAAGGCAAGCTCAAATTCCTTAGGATTATCCAGGAAGTGTTTGGCAATTTTTTCATAACTCGGATCGGCTTTCAGTGCTAAATCCGTAGTCAGCATGATTGGCGCATGTCGCTTGTCTTTATCGTGCGCATCAGGCACCAAAGTCGCGGCCGCTTCATCCTTAGGAATCCACTGTGTAGCGCCTGCCGGACTCTTGGTCTTAACATAATCGTAAGTAAACAGGTTAGTTAAGTATTGGTGCGTCCATTTAGCTGGGTCCATTGTCCAAGCGCCTTCCAAGCCACTGGTGATCGTGTCACCAGCATTGCCTTTGCCACATTTGTTTTTCCAGCCGAAACCCTGTTCCTCAATTCCGGCCGCCGCTGGCTCGGCTCCTACACAATTGGCTGGAACTGCAGCACCATGGGTTTTACCAAAGGTGTGGCCACCCGCGATCAGGGCGACGGTTTCTTCATCATTCATCGCCATGCGAGCAAACGTTTCCCGAATATCTTTCGCGGCCGCCAGTGGATCAGGATTGCCGTTCGGCCCCTCTGGATTCACATAAATGAGCCCCATCTGCACCGCTGCCAGAGGGTTTTCTAGTTTTCGGTCTCCCTTGTAGCGTTCATCGGCGAGCCATTTTTTCTCTGGCCCCCAATAGACTAAATCGGATTCCCAATCGTCTGTGCGTCCGCCGGCAAAACCAAACGTTTTGAAGCCCATCGATTCCAAGGCGACGTTACCGGTAAGCACCATCAAGTCGGCCCATGAAATTTTACTTCCGTACTTACTCTTGATCGGCCAAAGCAAGCGTCGTGCTTTATCCAGGTTGGCGTTATCGGGCCAACTGTTCAGCGGTTCGAAGCGCTGCTGACCGCCGCCGGCACCGCCACGCCCGTCAGCCACACGGTAGGTACCCGCACTGTGCCAAGCCATCCGGATAAACAACGGTCCATAGTGCCCGTAATCTGCAGGCCACCAGTCTTGAGACGTTGTCATTAACTTTTCGATATCGGCCTTTACAGCCTTAATGTCGAGTTTCTTAAACTCTTGAGCGTAATCGAATTTTTTGTCCAACGGGCTGGACTCGGCTGCGTGTTGACGAAGAGGTGCTAAATCCAATCTTTCAGGCCACCAGAATTGGTTCGACGTCGTTTGTAGATCTGCAGCACTTTTTGACGGCGCCGGGTTTTCTGCGGAGTAGCCAACGTGGGAAAAGGCTAGCGCTAACAGCACGGCACTCGGTAAGTTTATTTTCAACATATGTGTTCTCCTGTTTTATGCGTGGACACAGTCAATGCTGGCCATCGAATTTTTAACTAGCAAAAAACTTAAACAAAACACCAGAAGCCCCAAGAAACCAATAGGAAACTCAAGCGGTCATTTAAAGTATCCCACCTAAAACCATTATTTCAAGCAGCATTTTTCAATGTTCCATACATTGGCTATTCCTGCGACCTCGCGCTTAAATTGCTCTAAAATGCAGTAATTTACCCACTCGATACCTGTTTATGGCTATTAGCTCAACGATCAATAAAGTCTCAATTAATATTGCCGATATGGACAAGCAGTATTACCAAGACCACGAATTAATCTTGGCTCAACATCCCTCTGAAACAGACTTCCGTTTTATGGTGCGCCTCATAGCGTTTATGACGAATGCCAGTGAGCGCCTTGCCTTTACTAAAGGGATGGATAGTGATGATGAGCCTGATCTCTGGCAAAAAACGCTCACAGACGAAATTGAACTATGGATTGATTTGGGACAGCCGGATGAAAAAAGAATTCGTAAAGCCTGTGGCCGTGCTAAGCAAGTCATTATCTACACCTATCATGAACGCAAGGCAAAAGTGTGGTGGGAACAGCAACAAGAAAAATTGCAACGCTTTAACAACCTTAAAGTTTTACATATTAATGCGCAAGGTATTGAGTCAATGATTAAGCGGTCTATGCAATTGCAATGCACTATTCAGGACGGAGAAATCTATTTGAATGATGAAAACTCAAACCTCGTTATTACCTTGGATAACCTTAAATAATTGAGCATGAGTTAGGCGTTTTCTTTTCAAAAAAAAATACTCGCTTATGGCTGGCTTGCCGTTAGTTGTGGCAAGCAGCACCGCCTCTTAACAGGATACTCAAGCCCCTTACTAAAGGCTTTTTCAAAACGCGGTCAAAAAAGCCGCCGGATACCATGATGAACACACTCGCCCAACTCCATACTGATATTGATTCACGCGTAAGAGCCATCCGCGACGACCACCCTGATTGGCTATGCCGCCAAGGCTGTGACGGCTGTTGCCGACTGCTTGCCGAAATACCCCGGCTCACGGTAGAGGAATGGGATTGGCTGCGGGAAGGCCTAGCTGCGCTGCCATCAGAGCGGCTTCTGGAAATTGACCAAGAGATCGCCAAGCTGGTCGAGCAGTCATCACGCCCTATCGTCTGCCCACTGTTGGACCAGGAGGCTGGAGCCTGCCGGATCTACGCCCACCGTCCGGTTGCTTGTCGTACCTATGGCTTCTATGTCCAGCGTGAGCTGGGGCTTTACTGTAAGGACATCGAATCGCGCGTGGCCGATGGCGCATGGGCCGAGGTGGTGTGGGGCAATCATGATGCTATAGACCGACGTCTCGGCGCTCTGGGCGATACCCGTGAATTGACCGAGTGGTTCGTGCTTTGGAGGAAGGGCGGGGATATGGGTTGAACTGGTCTTATCGTAAAATTTGTCATGCAAACAAGGTTTTTGACAGGTAGCACAATTACGGAAAGCAGCTAGTCAATGATGGTGCGCCAACTATAAAACTTATCTTTACGATTTCTAGCTTAAAACTGCTATCAAATACTCGACTTTTTTACTCATAACTGATGTTACGCAGAGCGGTTTATCTCCCGTTATTCCGCCCCGAGCATCGCAGCCTTTGGCGAAATAGGCCCGCAAGGGGAGCGGCAGGGAGGCCGCTCGTTTTCGCAGGGCCAGGGAGGCCCTTCGAAAACCCTCGCCAAAAGTGAGAAGTGCAGGAAATTGGCGGAATCCGGGTCGCCTTTTCTTTGGATACTTTCTTTTCGACTGCAAGGATGCAGGAGGTAGAGCAACGCATGGAGCAGTTGCCGAGACGAAGCAAAAGAAAGTAGCTCGCCTGTCGGTGCGAGAACCGACATTAAAATAAACTGTCGCGATAGCGACACCAACGATCCTGGGGTATCAATAAAGGTCTTTCTTAACATCAACTCATAACTCTATCAACCTATCTGCATGCCTGTTTTTATCAGGCCACTACAATTTGATGGCAAGCAGTGCCAGCGGAATATTATGGGCGGACATATGTTCTTGCCGGTACGAACTGCGTTCAGTCTTCAGCAGTGTAATCAGCTCCTTAAAGGGTTCAGATAAAGAACCAGCATCGTGTTGTTTTAACAGATAGTTCATAGCCACACCCTGGCTATCATAACCGCTACGGCTGGCAACCTTACTGTTTAGACAGTTGCGCCATGCATTGGGTTCCGGTCCCAGCCAGTAACGAACATTGTCGATGGTCAGGGCAATTTCCAAGCCTTTGGGATCCATGTCACTAAAGACGATAATCTCTTTGTCGTTACCAAACCGGTTTAATAACGCATGACAGGCGTCAATCTTCGCGCCGCTTTTGTAATCGCCCCGATAGATCCATAGGGCGTTGTTAACTTGTGCCGGTATCTTCAACACATTGCATAAAGCCATAATGCTGAGATTTTCGACCACTACAAGCGCCGAGTGGTCGATGTGTTTAATTTCAGAACTTAAACACAGCATGCCCGCGGCGGGCACAACATCGGTGTGCAACTGAATGTTCCGGCCATTCAGATTAAGGGTTCCGCTTGGGCTGTTAACTAATACATGATTATGACTTGCCGGGTTTTTGGCTAATTTTTCATTGTCATGATATTCAGCAATTTGTAGACGGCTATCCGGTAATTGATACGTTTCAAAAGGATCAATACCCAATTCCTTTTTTATCTCGCTGCGTAACGCGAATTTATCTTGCGAGGTGAAATGCAATTTGTTGTTACGAACTGTCCCGCATTGATAACGCTCCCGCACAGCTCGACCGATTTCACTCCAGGCGCGCTCGGTTGTTTGCTCGGGTTGATGCCTGACAAGCTCACTGATCCACTGGTACATTTTACGATTCATGTTACTGAGCCCGGCGCAGCCAAATCTCAGTAATCTGCTGATTACCATTAAAGCCGGGTAAACAGTTGCCTGCCATTTCCAGGGCAATAGCGCGTCTTAAACGCTGCGGTAAACAGCAATATTGAGCAAAAACAATATCCAGCCAGAGTTCCGGTTTGACATCCAAACCGGCTGTTTGCCAGTAAGTTAACGCTGAAATTTTATGGCCTTGTTTGCCAAGGACGCCGGCAAACATAGATTCAACATGCGCTTCATAGAGATCTTGCTGATGCTCCATGACAGCGGCTTCAGCAGTATTAACGGGTACCTGTTCAGCGTTTCTATCGATCGGTAATATCGGTTTGGATTGCCGTTTTAACTCTTGAATCAGGCTCACAAAATCAGCCTGCAGACTTGAATTGTGTGTGTTTATTCCCGTTTGCAGAGTTAAACCGGAACCGCGTTTTAACAGATTTGGAACATTGCTTTCATTGCTCCAATCCAGCGGTGTCCATTCCGGATGTTGCTTTAGATATTGCGCCATGGCCCGTGTTCGGTTGGCCGTCTGTTCCTGAAGGCGTAACGTAAACAGCAGCGCTTTCATACGGTCGACAATACTGGCCAGACGTTCGACAATATTTTTGTATTGGTCGACAAAGCGGATGATTTTGCGGCTTAACTCGGCTGGTGCCGCCCAGTTTAACCATTCATAGCAATCGTTAAGATTGATGTGTTTAAGTTCTTGCACCAATTGCTGCGCATAGCCGAGGGCGCGTTCGTTCTCACGGATTTTACTGGCTAAAGAATTAACGAAACCAAACTGGCTGGTGATTGCCGAAAACATCACACTGAGACTGTTTTCCAGTAATTCCAACGACTCATAAAGGGTGTCGTCTATTTGTTCAAGATGGTAGTTGGCTTCGTCCTGTTCGTTGCGTTCAAGCGCATTGCGATAGGCGTCAATATCTTCCTCAACGCTTTTGACCATTTTGGCCATGTCGGTATTTTGCCGATAGCGCAGGTTACGTAACAACAAGCGGTCGATGAGGCGTTTAATATCGGTTGTTAAACGAAACTCATCGCTTTGGTCGGCTATGCGTAACAGACCGGTTTTTTTTAACCCTTCGATCAGGCTGCGGTTTTCATCATCAATAAATATCGTGCCGTTAATATAGGCTTCCGCCAATAATTGGTCGGCGCTGCCCAGTTTTCTAATCAACCCGGCAATCTGTTGTTGATCAAAACTCATGTAAACAACTCCTGCTGTTCGGTTTGCTCATTATTTGCCGCGTGCTGATCCAGTCCCAGTTCTTCGGCATCATTTAAAAAAGCGATGATTTGGTGCAGGTAATTCATTTTGCCGGTGACAATATAAAGCGTGCCTTGGGGATTGGGTTTGACCAGGTAACCGGCTTGCTCCAGTTTTTGTAATATCCAGCTCAGTTGCTCAGCAATATTGGTTTTATTGGTGCGGAATAAGCTGGATTGTGTCAGCCGGTTCATTTGCTCGCACAGCGACGGTTCGCGCTCAATCGCTCCCAGCAGGTTATGCAAACGGATTTCATCGCGCGCCCTAATAGGCATGTCCTGGCCCATGGCGGTCATGACCATATCCATCCATTCAACCACCGGCCGAAATTGTGAACGAATTTCCGAAAATGCCTCTTTGATTTTGCTGCGATTACTGTCATCGACCACGCTATAAGCCGCGTAAAATATTTCGTCGCCATCCAGCACACACAACTCACGGTCCAGCTGCGCCAAAAAGGCCGCCACTTTTTTGAAGCTGTCTTTTTGCGACAAGTAATCGAAGGCATCGGGGAAGGCGGTCGGGCAAATAAATTCACCGCTCAAGAGTGTTTCAGTGACGTGTTTAAACATGGCTTAATGCCTCTGCGTTTAAGTTGTTCAGTAATTGATCCAATTTACTTTCCGGTAAGTTGACTTCATGCAGTTGCTGTTTATCCAGTAAATAGCGCCGCTCAAACAGGCCGAGGACATGGCGATCAGCGGTCGGCGTGGCTGACATGATATGAATATTTTGTTTGGCCAGCATGGTCATCATGGCTTCAATATTTTCCGGCGCTAAATCCCCCAGCTCATCAATCGGCCAGCAGACAATGGTGTTGTTTTGTTTGCGCAGCATTGATGTGACGCCGGTAAAAAAGGTGATTAACGCCAGGTATGACAGGCCGGTGGAGCTGACATCTTTAAGCTCCTTGGCGTTCCTGGCGTGTTTGATTTGGCCGTTTTCGATGATGCTGAATTCAATATCAAACAGTGATAAATGCTTTATTTTCACCCCTGTTGCCGGCAGCATGCTGGTTAATTCGCTCATCGCCTCGATTAAGGATTTGGGGATTTCATCGTGGCCGGTTAGATCAACCTGGTCTAGATATTGATGGTAATTATCGCCAAACTTTTTCAATGCCTGCCAATATTCCAGGTCGTTCATTTTCGAACGAACCGTGACGGTAATTTCCCCCAAGGCGGCAAAATATTGTTTTTCGCTGACATGCTTGGATAGCTCGGTGCCGGTGTTTTTAAGAATGCTCTCAAACTGCCGCAAATGCTGGTAAAAGGCATTGACATCATTGGCATGCAAATCAATTTGCTGGCTGGTCGCTTGCTTAACATTAGCGACCATCTGCAACACGTTGATCAGAGGATGTTCGATTTCCAGAGCCTCAGCCTGGAAGTAATCATTGGGGCCGGTCGATAATTCCATGGCTTTTTGCCAGGCTTCGGCTAACTGGCTGCGATGATGTTTATTAAACAACTGCACCAGCGTTTGTCGGCCTTTGTGCAGGCTGGATTCCTGCTGTTTGCGTTGGCGCATTGCCGCTTGCGTTAGGCCCAGTAACGTTGCTGGGGCATATTCACGGTTATCTCCAGTTAACATTGGCGGACAGCTTTTAAGTTGATCCATAGTGCTGTTCAGCTGGATCAGTAAGCTGCGCGCTACTTCCTGCTGAGTGTCTTGTGTGGTGATTTCCTGGTTCAGTTGCGCTCGTTGATGCTTGTAATCGTTTTCAGATTGCTTAATGTCATCGTCAAGTTTAAGGATTTTTTGGTGACTGCTGCTGCGTTGTTGGCATAACGAAGGGTGTTGTTGCCAGCGCTGTTGCAGCCAGTTTTGATAGTCTTTGGCCTGACTTTGAAAAAGTCTAGCTTGCTGCTCGTCGGCTTTACGCTGCTTTAATTGCTTATTAAGTTCAAGAATCGTGTCATCGGCGCCGTTTACCTGCAAATCGGTTTTTAATTGCTGAGTGATGCGTTGATGTTCCTGAGTAAAAGCACTGTTTTCGGCGTCAATCTGGCTGGCGATGGTTTTGATACTGTTGTCGCTATCCGATTCTATGGCGCCCCTGCGAGCCAAATGCTCTCTATAAAGGTTATCGAGTTGGTTTGTATTGTCGCTGCTGATGCTTTTTAAACGTTGTTCGCAGTCGAGGATTTCCTGTGACAAGCGTTGAATTTCTTGTTCAATTTCAGCATGGGTTTTGGCTTGTTCGGCCTTGATCAGGTTTTTTACCCCGTCTTCTTCGCTGAGCAGGCGCTCTTCGTTTTTACTGAACCGCTGCACATGCAATTTGGCTTGATCTAGTTCTATGCGGCTTTGTTCACGCATTTTATTGGCGGCAATCAAGCTGGCTTCGAGCTGTTCAAGATCATTTTTTAAGCGTTCCAGATGCGTAAATAAAGCTTTTTCCTGCTGTTCCAGTGAGGCTTTATCGGCGGTCAGGTTAGCTCTTTCGGCTAAACGCTCAAGATTAATCTGTAGCCCATAAAAATCGCTATGCGCAGATTCGGTCAGTTGAGGCTCAAGATCTTTGCTTTCCAACAGTTCAGGGGCAATCACCCGGCCTATGTTGTGCTCCCAGCGGTCGACTTCGTTTTCCAAGAAATACTGCAATGTGCCTGGCTCTGGGCGCAGGCGTTTATGACATTGCGAGTGCTGCTGTTGGGTGTTTTTAAGTTCAGCTTTTTTGGCTTTTACTTGCTCTTCAATAGCTTGATACCCAGCAAGCGCTGAGGTATAGATTGATTGCGCTGCTTCCTGGGCTTGATAAGCTTGCTTGGTGTCTTTTCTGACCGTCTCCAGTTCTTGTTGAGTTTGACTGAGTTGTTGCTGTAAAGCGGCCGGGACAGGGATGTTGTTAAGCTTTGCTTTGGTAATGCCCAGATCAATCGACAATTGCGATTTTTTGTCATTGACGGGGAGTTGTCTGGCCGCCTGGTCTTGGTCAAGCTGGTCTTTACGTTGTTGAAAAACGCTTTGCGCTTCGCTTAGCTGCTGTTCTTTTGTTAATTGCTCGGTCGTGCGTTGATTGTTAAGGTTTTGCAACTGACTGTTATGGCGATGCGCTAAATCGGTTAATTTTTGTTCGTAAAGCGCGTTAATTTCTTTGCTTTTACTTTCCAACGCCTCGATTTCTTGCTGAATGTCCTTTTGCTTTTGTTGATGTTGCTCCAGCAATGCGCCCTTGATGGCAAAGCTTTCCGCATCCTGCTGTTCATATTCAAGCTTTTGTTCTTCCAACGACTGTATTTCAAAATCAAGCTGTTTAATTTGTACTTTAAGTTCGCTTAACTGGTCGATCTTGGGGGCCAGTTGTTGCTCATGGTTTTGTTTAAGTTGTTCACGTTGGATTTTTAAATGTTCAATGCGTTGAGCAATCGCAGTGAGTTCAAGTTGGGTTTTTTGATGGTTAAGCAGCGCTAAATAATGGATATGCGACAGTTCGTTAAGCGTGTCTTTTAACGCCGCAATAGTTTGCAGTAACTCATCAAAATATTCCCGATTCCCTTCCAGTTCTCTGGCTGCATTTAAATCCGCCAGCCAGGCATCAATGTGCTGTTTGTTCAGTTGAAACGGGTTTTTTTCCTGCTCTTGATCTAATAGATTGTGGCTAAGTTTATCTCGGGAAATATCGATCAGCATTTGTTTGATGATGTCGAAATCCCCTATTTTTTCAATCACTGAACCAATGACTTTTTCAATATGGGTAATCGGGGTCGCTGCCATGGCGAAGCGGCGCTGCAAAGGTCGCAATTCTTTTTTACCGCTGCCCACCTGATGACATTGTATGACGCTGCAATAATCGTCAACGCCCATTAATTTCGATGTTTCAACCGTACTTCTGTAAAGCCGGTCTATCGAGGCGCCGTCGCGTGGAAAGTCGTTTTCATCAATGTAAAACTCTTTGTTATAAGGCGCGTCAATAAATTTGTATCGCGCACCGCGGCCATCGCTTTGCACCATGACATGACAGACTTGTTGGTGGGGACGCTGGTATTCATAAATTAAATAACTGTTGCTGCGCGGCAGGTAGTAGTCAAGAAAGCCTTTTTTACTGCCGGTTCCACCAACGATATTGCTGGGCCGCTCGCCCCAAAAAAGCTGCATCAGACGTAAAAAGGTGGTTTTACCCGCGCCGTTGGTGCCGCTTAAATTGGTATGTCCGTCCAAATTAAGCAAAACAGTTTTACCGGCCCAAAAACTGTCTATCAGGATAATTTTTTTCAGTTGAAAGTGATCGGACATTGGTTTCCTTTAAATATTAAAAGCAGGTGATTGCAAGCGAGTTAAATTCTGGATGGCAGAAATCGCCCTCTTTGAAGTCATTAAATTGGGCGATAAGGTAAAATTAACGGAATTATAACGCTCAACGGCTATGGCAATGCCTCGCCGTGCTAACAAAATACCTATTTTTATGGTCATCTTTGCAAAGGACTTATGCCCAATATATTGAACTATCGTATTTCTGCTTGGGCGCGACAATTTGCTTCGCATAACCAATATCATGCCGTCAACGTCACCAAAAATAGCGTGGTGTTTAACAACGCAAATAAGCAGCCGTATAAAATCGCTTTGCTGGCGATTGCGTCCGGCGTTGTTATTGAATCAGGCTGGTTTTGGGATGCGCTGGTTATTCACCAGGAAGACGGCCGTGTTTTTCGTTTTGGTGGTGTCGGCAAAAGTCAGGCGCCGCAACTTCAGGCGGCGCTCAATAGCTACATTGAGAACTATCTGCAGCGGTTTTATCAGCAATTTGAACCCGCTTTACAACGGGCTGAGCAAGAAGCCAGGGTGTTATTTTCCGGGCGGCAGTACATTCGTTATGAGCTTGCTGAGCGATGGTTGGTCAATTATCGGTCGTTATCCCAAGGTCTTAAACGCAAAGACTGTCTGCAGTTTTTAAATGCCGACGCGTTAGCCGATTATCAACAAATACTGCCACTTCTGGAACAGGGGCATCAGCATATTGTGCTGTTAAACCAGGCCTTTGTTGAGCAACAGACCCGCATTTTTAAAGCATTTTTCGATCAGGTGGAAAGCAATCCGCTGACCGAACAACAGCGCAAAGCCTGTGTGATTGATGAGCAGCATAATTTGATTCTTGCTGGTGCCGGTACCGGCAAAACCAGCACCATGATTGGTCGGGCCGGGTATTTGGTGAAAGCCGGTTTAGCGCAACCGCAACAGATTTTAATGCTGGCTTATGCCCGCAAAGCGGCGGAGGAAATGGATGAGCGCATCAAGGATAAATTGGCCATTCAAAATCTGACCGTAAGAACTTTTCACAGTCTTGGCAAACACATCATCACCCAGGTGGAACGTGAAGTGCCGCCTATTCACAAAATGGCTGAGGATGAAGTCCTGCGTGCGCGTTTTGTCGACGATCAGGTACAGCAATTTCTTCACGATGAGCGCTATAAATCGCGGCTGATTACTTACTTTTTGCGCTTTGCCCATCCTTATAAAAGCCAATACGAGTTTAAAGGTCTTGGCGAGTACAACGCTTACTTGTTGGAAAATGACATTCGTACCTTGCAGGGTGAATTGGTAAAAAGCTATGAAGAATGCGAGATCGCCAATTTTTTGTACCGGCAAGGTGTGCGCTATCGCTACGAAGCCAACTATCAGGTCAACACCTCGGGGCCTGATTTCAAGGCCTACCAACCGGATTTTTATTTACCCGATGTCGGCATTTACATTGAACATTTTGCCGTCAATGAACGCAATCAAACGCCGCCGTTTATCGATCAACAAAGTTATCTGGAAGGTATGGCCTGGAAACGGGCATTGCATCAAACACATAAAACGCGGCTGATTGAAACCTACAGTTACTTGAAACAACAGGGGCGACTCACTGAGGTGTTAAGTGAAAAACTACTTGCGGCCGGGGTGCAATTTAACCCGCTGCCGCAAAATGAGTTACTGCAAAAACTCAAGCAACTGGGCCGGGTGTCGGAATTTAGCCAATTGATGGCGCAGATTCTGGCCTTATTCAAATCCGCTTATCTCAACATCAAGAATATGGTCGAACTAGCCAGTCGCCATGAAGATCATGAGCGCATGCGCGCGGCGGCGTATTTGTTTGAGCCGATTTATGAAGCCTACCAGCAAGAATTGCGCGATACCGCCAGCATTGATTTCGAAGATATGATCGGCATGGCGATTGACTACGTCGAATCCGGACGCTATCAATCGCCGTATCGCTATTTGCTGGTGGATGAGTTTCAGGATATTTCCGCCAGCCGGGCGCGATTGCTGAAAGCGTTGCTGGCGCAACAACCGGACAGTAGCTTGTTTTGTGTCGGCGACGATTGGCAGTCAATTTATCGCTTTACCGGCAGCGATGTGTCGATAACCAAAAATTTCGAGGATTATTTTGGCGCCACCGCCATCAGCGTTCTCGACAAAACCTTCCGGTTTAATAACCAAATCGGTGACGTGGCCTCGCGCTTTGTCACGCAGAATCCCGACCAAATAGACAAGCAAATCCGCAGCCACCGTAGCGTTAAACATAGCGCGGTATCGTTGATTAAAACCAACCAGGAAGCCGTCGGGATTCATGCGGCATTATCGGCGATCAGCTCAAAGTCTACTGAGTCTGCCAGTGTTTTACTGTTGGCCCGATTTGGTTTTAAAAAACCCGAGCATCTCGCCGCTTTAAAACGTGAATTTCCGCAGTTATCGATGCAGTTTATGACCGTCCACGCGGCCAAAGGTAAAGAGGCGGATTATGTGGTGGTGTTAGGGCTGGACAAAGGCAAACACGGCTTTCCGTCTGAAAAGGCAACTCATCCGTTATTGGAATTGTTACTGCCAAAAGCCGAAGCTTACAAACATGCCGAAGAACGGCGCTTGTTTTATGTGGCGCTGACGCGAGCCCGGCACCATGTCTATTTAATTACCGACGGCAACAATCCATCGCCATTTGTTAGGGAGCTGATCGACAACCGTTACCCGATAAGTGCGGATGAATTCAAAGGCGAAGGCTTTCAGGATAAATTAACCGATGCCGTTTGTAGCCTTTGTCACACCGGTTATATGATCCCTCGAGATAGCCGGCACGGCAGCTTTTTCGGCTGCAGCCAGTATCCGCTTTGCACACATACCCAACGCGCTTGCCAACGCTGCGGCAGTGGTTTACAACAAAAAGGCCGATTTAACGTCTGTGAAAATCCGCGTTGTGACTATGTGGAACCCATTTGTCCGCAATGCGGCGGCACTTTAAGTTTACGTAAAGGCCGACATGGCGAGTTTTGGGGCTGTTCTAACTATCGCAAAGACGCTGCATTTTCCTGCGGGCATACCGAGAAGTTCATAGATTTACAGGCCGCAAAGCGTAGGTAATTTTGTAACCGAAGAAGGATTGGACTTCTTATGGCTGCTGGCGCGGGTTGAGCACCGTCAAAATGATCAAAAGTGCAAAAGGTACTTATTTTTAAGACGTGAATTCAAGTAATAAGTGCCTTACCTGTACCATGCACTTATGATACGAATTTGCATTTCTCTTCAATCATAAAACTTGCTGTAATCTTCAAGTTTTGCAACTTTTGTGACCAAGCCTCTATGACGACACAAGCCGCAATATCTATTCAACAGTTAAATAAAAGTTATCAGGAGTCCGGGCAGCAACATGCCGTTTTTAACGATTTGCAACTGGATGTTAAACAGGGTGAATTCATAGTTTTGCTGGGTCGCAGCGGTTCCGGCAAGTCTACTTTTCTAAATCTAATCAGTGGTATCGATCCGCCCGACAGCGGCAAAGTTATCATTAATAATATTGATATTACTGCGCTCTCCGAACATGACCGCACCTTGTTTCGCCGTCATCATATCGGCTTTGTCTTCCAGTCTTATAATTTGATTCCTACGCTGACGGTTGCGGAAAACCTGCTGCTGCCATTGGAGTTGATCAAGCGAGTGAGCCGCAAGGATCACGATCATGTCGAAGAATTATTAGCAAAATTAAAATTGTCAGACCGACTGGATAGCTACCCGGATCGTTTGTCAGGCGGCGAACAACAACGCGTTGCGATTGCCCGTGCGTTGATTCATGACCCGGATGTGATACTCGCCGACGAACCTACCGGCAACCTAGATCTTGATACCGCAGAACAGGTGTTGGAACTGCTGGATATTATGGTCAGAAAAGCCGGTAAAACCATGATTATGGCGACGCATAGTCAGGAAGTTATCGGTAAGGCTGATCGGGTTTTATCTATTCAAAACAAAACATTGCATACACGATGAGCGCCATTCTTAAGCGCTCCAGCCGAAATTTTTTATGGCAGCATCCCTGGCAGCTGGTGCTGGCGATCTTGGGCATTGCTTTGGGGGTGGCGGTTGTTATCGCGATTGATTTGGCAATGGAAAGCTCGCTTAAATCGTTTAACCAAGCGAGTCAGGCAATGTCGGGAACAGCTACACACCGAATTATTGCTAGTGACGGCGGCCTTGATGAAAAGCTTTATACCCGCTTAAGAGTAGAGCAGGGCATCGCTAACTTATCGCCGGTCGTTACCGGCTATGTCAAGCTGGCGCAGCCGGATGAGAACAATTTTAAATTGATCGGTATCGATCCGTTCATTGAAAAATCCTTACATTCCGGCTGGCAAAGCGGACAGCCAGAAAATTCCACGCGGGATTTGTTGAGCCGCTTATTACGCGAACCCAATAGCGTGTTGCTGAGTGAAAAAACGGCACAACAGCTGCACCTACAAATCAATGATCAATTTAAAGTTGTTACTGACCATGGCACGCAACAGTTAAAACTGATTGGCTTGTTTAGTGTTAATGATGCGGTTTCAGAACAGATCTCAGCCAAGCTAATCATTACCGACATTGCCACAGCACAGGAAGTATTGGGATTATTTGGTCGCTTGAGTTCCATTGACGTAGTAATCGAGCAAGATGATCCCGCAACCTTGGCGGCTATACAACAAAGCTTGCCGGGCTCTGCGTTATTGGTGTCGATAGATAGCCAAGCGGAATCGATGCGGGAAATGACGCGGGCGTTTGCCATTAACTTAAAGGCTTTAGGTCTGTTGTCACTGCTGGTGGGCATGTTTTTAATTTACAACACGATGACTTTTTTGGTCATGCAACGGCGGCGTTTAATCGGTAGCTTGCGCTTGTTGGGGGTCACCCGGCAGCAAATATTTAAATTAGTTATCGGTGAAGCTTTACTGTTGGCGATTATTGGCACGGTAGTGGGTATTTTGTTGGGCATAGCGTTGGGACAAGGTTTGTTGTATCTGATCTCGGGCACCATTAACGCCATTTATTTTCGTATTGATGCGGCGACGTTAATGATCACGCCTTTCCAACTCGGTAAAGGCGTTTTGCTAGGTATCAGTGCTACCTTACTGGCGGTTTTGCCGCCTGCTTACGAGGCGACTCAGTTGTCGGCGGTTAAGGTGTTGGCAAGATCGCAATTGGAATTGGGCAGCCGCCGCTTAATCAAAACGGTCGGCTTAATCAGTGTTTTATTGATTCTCGGCGGTTTGGTTACGGCATGGTTTTCCGGCCAAAGCATTACCTTGGGTCTGGCGAGCATTTTTTTGATTCTGTTTGGATTTGGCCTGCTGACCCCTGCTGTTACCTTGTTGTTTACCAAAATATTTGAACGAGTTTTCGGGCGTTTCTTAGGGATTTTAGGGCGTTTACCGGCCCGTATGGTCGCCGCTGAAATCAGTAGAACCGGGATCGCAATAGCGGCATTGATGATTGCGGTGTCCGCGACGATAGGCATGGATTTGATGATCGGCAGTTTTCGCCAGACCGTTGCGCAATGGGTGCATGCCAGCTTGCCCGCCGATCTTTATGTATCGATACTTGGCGATAAGATGACAGCCGAGAAGGCGTTGTCAGATCATCACCTGAAAGATGAAATAGTCAAACTTGCCGGTGTGCAAATGCTCAGTAGCGCGCTGCACACCAAGCTGATTGCTGATGATCAACTGACTAAAATATCGGTGTTTGAGTTGAATGAATCTTCTAAACAGGGTTTTATTTTTAAACATAACGTTGCCGATGATCTTTGGTCCAGATTCGACAACCAGCAAAGCATTATCGTCACTGAGCCTTATGCCTATCACCATGCTGTAAAAATAGGCCAAAAAATCCGCTTAAAAACCGATCAAGGTGAACAGGCGTTTGAAGTCATCGCCATTTATGCCGATTACAGTGGCGATCAAGGCCATCTGGCAATGAGCCGTCAGAATTATCAACGTTATTGGCCGGATTTGGGTTACTCCGGCATTGGCGTGTATGCCAAGGCTGGCACCGATTTAAAACAACTGGAAAGCCGGATCAACCAATTAATGACTACCCAGCAGACCGTAAAATCCAATCAGGACATTTATAAAGCGTCCATGGAAGTCTTTGAACAGACCTTTACCATCACTGAAACCTTGCGCTGGCTGTCGGCAGCCATTGCTTTTGTCGGTGTATTCAGTGCGTTGATGGCGTTGCAGTTTGAACGGACACGGCAGCTGGGTATTTTACGGGCGATAGGAATCACTTCTCGACAGTTAACGGTGCTGATAATCAGTGAAACCGGATTGATGGGGCTGATCGCCGGATTACTTGCCGTTCCTGTCGGTTTTATCGTGGCTTATGTATTGATTTTTGTGGTCTACCAACGCTCATTTGGATGGACGATGGCATTTTATTTCGATGCCGGTGTGCTGTATCAAGGGGTGGCTTTAGCGTTTATTGCGGCATTGTTGGCCGGTATTTTTCCTGCCATGAAAATGGCCCAGACTCATCCGGCTGAAGCCTTGCGGACAGAATGAAAACAAAACTCTTAATCTATGGTTTGTTGGTGGCATTGCTGCTGGTGATTGGTTGGCAATTTTTTATGCCGCCAAACGCTAAGGTTGAAGATGTTATTAGTCCAACCACCAAGCAAAAGAATGAGTCGTTCAGTACAGTTTTATCCAATGATAACGAAGATTTTTCCAGGGCGCTAAGCCCTAGAGTGTTTTCATTCCCAAGCGACCACGGTCCGCACAATGATTTCCGCTCCGAGTGGTGGTATTTCACCGGCAACTTAAAAGATCGGCAAGGGCGGCAATTCGGCTATGAGCTGACGTTTTTTCGTTTTGCTACCAAGGCTGATGCGCCGGATTCAAAGTCTGTCTGGCGGTCAAATCAAACATACATGGCGCATTTAACTTTAACTGACGTCCAAGGAAATCACTTTTACACCGATGAACGGTTCAGCCGGGCCGGCAATGATCTTGCCGGTGCTTCAGATAAAAAGTATCAAGTTTGGCTTTATGATTGGTCGGCAAAAACTCAAGGCGAGACCGATTTTCCGCTTCGCTTGCAAGCCAAAAGCCATGACTTTGCCATTGATCTGTTATTAACCTCGCCAAAGAGCTATGTGTTACAAGGCGATCAAGGTTTAAGCCAGAAAAGCCGCGAACCGGGTAATGCCTCGTATTATTATTCATATCCCAGATTAACAACTGATGGGACTGTCAGTGTTGCAGGCAAGCAATTTGCTGTTAACGGTACCAGCTGGATGGACAGGGAATGGAGTACCAGCGCCTTGTCAGCAGAACAAAGCGGCTGGGACTGGTTTGCCTTGCAGTTGTCGGATAATACCGAATTAATGTTTTATCGATTACGGCGCAAAGACGGCCAAGCGGATAGCAATAGCGCTGGTTCTTTGGTGTTGGCAGACAATGCAAAAGTTGCGCTTAAGGACAATGATGTCACGATTAAAATTCTCGATAGCTGGACAAGTCCACATTCAAAAATAACTTATCCATCGCGATGGCGCTTGGCTATTCCCTCTCAGGGGCTTGAGGTTGAGGTTGACCCTTTGCTAAGTGATCAGGAGTTAAATGTTAGTTATCGTTATTGGGAAGGCGCCGTGAGCGTTAATGGCACAAAAAACGGCCAGCCGATTTCAGGCCAGGGCTATGTTGAGTTGGCCGGTTACCAGTGAAACAAATAACGAGGCGTTTGGTTGTTACAAGCGGACATTCTCAAACCTAATGGGTACAGCTTGAGATGGGCAATTGATCCTGCCATATCGAGATGTTGTAAATAGGTAAGGCAGGACTCAAAATTTGCTTTTGACGCTAGATGTTTAGAGGCTCATTAAATAGAGGAATCACACTTTGGGCTGGTTAACAAAATCCAGCCTTGATGGTCATAACCCGATTTTTGCCGACTTCACCACCGGTGATAGGGCTTTGATTTCGCGGGAGATAATCGAATAAAGCTCCGGGGTCCATTTCGGATCTTTTTCGGAGTCAGCTTTTAGAGGGTAAATCCTGGGGTCATGCGGGGCAATGACGATTTTCATATTTTCGGTGCCCACTTGCGCGGTGAGGATAAAAAGTTCCTCTATCGTTTCATCGCCCATGGCCAAGCAACCGATGGAGGCGGCTCTGCCATGGATGAAAATATCCGAACCCGGATTGGTGCGCCCCTCCTGCCAAGCATGGAAGAGGTCGAATTCGTTGGGGTAATTTATTTTCATCGACAAGTGGTAATGGCTGTTGGGATTCAACTCTTCGATACGGTAAATGCCTTCCGGCACCTGCTTGTCGCCTTGGCGCAATTTGGGACCGGCCACGCCGCTGGCGGCTTGGATGGCATAGTCGCGGATAAAGCGGAACTCGCCGTTGTCCCTAGCCCATAGTTCCAGTTTCTTTTCCTGTTTCAAGGCGATGAAGGCGACTTCCCGTGGTGGGTAGGACACCTTGGCCTTGGTGAAATAAGGGGTGAGTTTACGCGTCGCGTTTTCGCCGTAAGCTTGCAGGATATCCTCCACGGTCCATTCGCCGGGCAGCTTGGGAGGCGGGATATAATACATTTTCGGGTCGGTATGGGTTTTGGGTTTGACGGCGATGCTGGCCGTGCTGGTGACGGGCTTGTGCTCGGAGCATGAGCTGAGCAATCCTGTCAAAGCCAAGCTGACAATGATTTTGGCTGTTGATTTCATAATGTGCGCTGGAAATGAAATGGGAATCGACATAGTTTAGGTAAAATGACTACTCGTCTGCAAGTTCGGGGCTTTCGCAGTCGAGGCGGAGTTGAGTGTCCATAATCTTAGATGTGGGATGGCCTCATGCCGTGGGCATTCCGCCGGTGACTGCCAAATTCGTCCAGTATGAATTGCAGGCCAGGTTAGTTGGCGGAATGAACTATGCTTAGGTGAATTTTTACCCTTGGCCTTGTTGAAACAGGGATCTAGCCCATGCCGGCCCGCAACGATTTTACTCTGTTTCGTTGGGCCTGATTGGGTAAGGTTTTCTCTGGCGGCGCTGGCTATAGTAAAATGTGGGCGATGGAGTGGGCATAAAACTGATTATGGCCGCCAACTGAGAATCGGGCTTCTATCTAGCATCCCAAACGAGATGCCTTGAGGCGCAGGTACCTCAAGCTTTTAATCTATACACCTAATTTGGATACGAGATGACTCGATGAAAATGGCCACTTATTTTGGTGCGGTCAAATTGCTTTGCTTCTGGCTGCCCGCTGCTACCATGGCTGTGGTGGTAGTAATGCAAGCCAATCCCAACGCAACCTTTGTCAGCCAAGATATGCTGCCTTATGGATTCGCCATGACGCCCTTGCAAGAGGTCAACGAAGTCGACCCGCGCAAGGCCATCACCCTTGATGCAGTGGGCTTGGGGGCCCGCTTGTCTAAGGTCGAATTACTCGACGGCACAGGAAAAGTCCTGTTTGAGGCGAAGGACCAAACCAGTCTTAGCCTGCCCGCCCCACTAGCCTTCGGAACGCATCATACGATCAAGGTGACGGCAGAGCGATCCTGGTTTGGACAATCCGAGACCCACGAAGTTAACTTCACAACGGTCGCCGTGCCGAAGTTGGAAGGGCCCATGCTGACAATGTTGGGTCTGGACGCATCGGTGAGGCTACATTTCGACCGGCCAGTGGGTGAAGTGCAGGCCACGGGTGACTTAAAGTTGAGCGCGGAAGCCGATGCTGCCGGCCAGAACATCCGGTTGCTGGCCAGTGCTTATGAGCAAGATCATAAGTATGCCGTTCAGTTGAACTATAAAACCACCACGGGCGTACCCCTGCCGCCGCTAAACCTGGAATTAACGACCCCGCCACCCCTTGCCGCCGAGACCAATGTCCGGGGGTTGACTAATTTAGGCTTGATGCTGCCGCTGCAGGTAACCTTTAACGAACCGTTGGCCGATCGGGACAACGCGACGAGCAATCTCCAGGTTCGAACCAACGATGGCAAAGCCATCTCTGGAAAATGGCGTTGGGTTGGGCCGCGTCATCTTAAATTTACCCCTTATCCTGCATGGCCGGCCTCAAGCACCATTGAAGTCAGCGCCGACGGGCAAAACTTAAAAAGCGTGCAGGGCGGAACGCTGAAGCAAGCCTTAGTCGAGCAATTCAACACCGGTACGGATCGAAAGCTTTTCGTTTACCTGGACAGCCAGCGTGTGGAAGCTGTGGAAAATGGCAAAGTGGTTCGTACCTTCAAGGTCAGCACGGGCAAAAGTAAAACCCCCACGGTGACGGGTTCTTTTTATATCTATGACCGTTACCGCCACAAGAAAATGCATAGCGATGTCGGTAAGGGGCAGCCTGGATTCTATGAAGTGGAAGATGTCCCGTATACACAGTTCTTCCATAAAGACTTTGCCTTCCATGGCGCGTTTTGGCACAACAATTTTGGCCAGCCTGCCAGTCATGGCTGTGTCAACATGGCCACAAAAGAGCAAAACAAGCGCTGGCCCAATGTCTCCGAGGATGCCGGATGGCTTTATCAGTGGGCCGCGCTGGGCCTGCCGGTGACCGTAACGTATGAGACGGTGCCCAAGCCGATACTGGCCAGTCATGTGCCTACCCAAGCAAGCAAAATCGCCAATAAGGAGGCACGTGCCGAGACGGCTGCTAGGCAAGAGCTTTCCGATAGAGTCGTGGTTCAGAGATAGGTGACCATAGTTAATGAGGTGTCAGCACTTTTCCGGACACCTGACCCATACAAATTGGATGTTCTGTTTGACTTGCCCCACGCCTGATCATGGTGGTAATGGCGCGGTATGGGGCAACCCAAAAAAGCTAATAGGCTTTAGCCGAATTTGCCTGTGTCAATCCATTCAGCAGAAATCAGCGTCCACCAGTCGACCGCTAACCCTTTTAGAACATATTCATAAGGTAGCCAGCCGTAGCCGCCATCTCCCCATCCTGTGCCCCAAGAGTTGCGAATTAAGAAGGCTCCCGTAGTGGCGACTGCACCGGTATTGGTGTTTTTAATGACCAGGCTATCGTTGTAGCCGGCCACAACCACCGCATGACCACCGGCGATTTTATCCACGGCAGTGGGAAAAGGAATCGCCCCTTTATTGGCGGCATTGGCTTGGGTATAAGAGCTGTAAACCGTAAAGCCAAAAAATGATGGTAATCCGGCCGCCAGATTAGTTTTGATGGCTTTAAGCAGCGCCGCCTTGGTTGTACCTGACGGATCGAGCCGATAATACTTTACCGCCTGATAATTGCTCGCGAAGGCATACAGGAAAGCCGTTGGCTCATCATCGAATTTGCTTACATCGTATTTCCAATGATCTTCTGGCGGTACACCAAACAACACTAGCGCTTCTAATGTGCTGCGAAGATAGGCGCCGGTGTCGCCTGTCCAACCGAGAAGGTTGCGCGTTGTCTTATAGAGAAACAAACGCGAGGCATCAATGTGTTTGCCGAAAGCTCTGCGCTCGTAATATTCCAGCAGGCCCACTCCGGCATTAGCGGTACACGAACCTAAATTAAGCTGGTCCTCAATAGGGGGAAACCACACACGTAAATCCACGCTACCTGCTAATGACGCTGGGGCGCTTACTGCGCCGGCGCCATGTACCTTAGCAAGCAAGGGTTTGATTTCGGCGTGCTCAGTGGTGTAGTTTTTGATGCTGGGTAGCTCGCGAAGCCAACCAAAACTTATTTCTGTGGGTGTTGATTCAGACATGACATTTCACTCCTATGCGGATACGAAAAAAGGCATTGACGGCTACCGAAAGGGCGTAATCAATTCTATTTCGGTGGCGGTGGATTTGAGCTTTAAGAATAATTAATGAGTCTTGGTTCTCCTTATGAAAGTTAAGTGACGAAAAAACAGAGCAGCGGCGCGGTACGAGCTAATTTTTTATTGCCCGAATCGTGACGGAAAATACTTCAGTAGCTGAGGACTCGCCCTCCCACTCCCGCACCCGCTTCAACAATAAAGTGGATTTGCCAAGTTTATTGACCATAAACCCAAACGTCCGTACCCCGGCTCCGCCGACAATATCCGGCGACGCGAATGAAAATTCGGTGTTGTTTAATTGCAGCACATCATCGTCAGTTTTATTAATCCAACCATAACCCGTCGTTGGCGATTCTTCGAGCCGCACGATTAGATTGGTGCCGACTGCGGCTTCAATCGATCTGCCATTGTCTTGGTCAGTAAGAATGGTTTCGGTCATGGGTTTTCCTTCTGCGATAGTGTGATTAAGCGGATTTGAGCAAGCGCAGGAAGAAACGCTAAGCCAACTTAAAACAGCCAGCCAACTCAATGTTTGTCTGCTCATCATTGATGATTGCAATGCTGTACTCATGTGATCAATGTTGAAGCTTTGCTATGACGGCAAATTGATGCTGTCACTGGCAACTGGGGCAAAATGATGGCTGCGAGTCGTCGCAATACCGTACCAATTAGTAAAAGGCAGGTAATCGGCCGCAGCGTCGATCGGGAGTTCATAAAAGCCCTCTGGCCCCGAGCTAGAATAACAATGCTTGCAGCTTAAGTTTGGGTGTATTTGGATGACGTTAACATCGTTTCCAGTGGGTCCCATGACGTTCCTTGATAAGGTTTTTGCAAAGCTTCACGGTGTGACCGCATCAGCTTTTATGAAGGACATTAATGTATTAAGGTAACCTCTAAAAATTGCACTTCGACAAGCTCAGTACCCATAGGGCATAAATGCGAACGGTGGCTTATGTAAATCAGTAACTTATCCGTTCGTGCTGAGCTTGTCGAAGCATGAACGGATAGTTTTTAGAGATCCCCTTAACTCTAAATTTTATAAACTTCGAATATAAGCTCGATTTTCCAGTGTTTCAGGAGGAAATTTACGAGCCATATTCGAAGTAATGTTCACGTTATCAGTAACGGAACCGCATCCACAATACGTATGAATACCAATATGCCGGACTCCTTAGCCGCGCTATCATTCCGAAAACAGTTAGGTTTTTTAAGATATTTTCAGCGTCACCAAAGATAACGTTGCAACCAAAATACGTTTATCTGACATGAACTTCACGCAGTGCCTAGTTGCCCATAACACTCAAAAACAATTTAGGAGTGCTTTATGAAACATAGTCAGATTGCCATTGGCCTCGTAGTATTGCTGTTCACTGCGCCACCTTCGTTTGCTGCAAATCCCAGCAGCACTGAGTTGACAATGCAATCCCTGCAACGGCTGGGCGGCATGCGAGAGTCGTTGGGGCTCGATGACAATCACTCGTTTCAATTGCAAAGTCTTGACCAAGACAAATTGGGGCAGACTCACGTTCGCTTCCAGCAGCTTTACCGCGGCATACGCATCTGGGGCGGGGAAGTGATTACCCACACGCAAGCGAACCAAAAAGAGCTGCCGCCAACTGTCGCGCTCAAACAAAATATTCAAGTCGATATTGAAGCTAAGCTTTCCGTCGTCGATGTGTTGGCCATTGTCAAAAAGGATATTGCTCCCCGCGCTGACTTTACTACCAAACCGCTTACCGAACTGGTGATTTATCCCGAAACGGTTAAACGCGTATTGCCACGTAAAACGCTTGTCGCTAAAAACGAGCTAAACGCCGAAGATTTTGTTAATGAGGTACAAGGCTACCAGCTCGCCTATTACGTCCATACCGAGCTGGAAACACCTGGCGATACCAGGCACACGGATTATCTGGTGAATGCGCATACCGGTGCAATTATCGAGAAATGGGACAGCCTCCTCACCGCAAATGCTGGCGGCACCGGCAAAAGCCAGTACAACGGCTCAGTCAGTCTTAACACCAACAGCGTGACGGGCGGCTTTGAGTTGCGGGATTTAACCAGGCCGGTCAGCGCCGGCAACGTGGTTTACAACCTAAATCATACTACATCAGGAACCGGCACAATCTACCTTGACCCTGACAATACCTGGGGCGACGGTAGCAACTTTAAGGAAGATCCTGAACCGACAACGTCCGCCAATGGTCAAACTGCTGCCGTTGATGCCGCTTTTGGGTTGCAGGCAACTTGGGATATGTATAAAAACGTGTTCGGGCGTAACGGTATCAACGGCCTAGGTGCGCCTACCTACGCTCGTGTTCACTATGACAGCGCTTACGATAATGCCTTCTATTCCGATCAATGTATGTGCATTTCCTACGGTGACGGCACCAAACTACAGACATTTACCGCGCTGGATGTCGCCGCCCACGAGTTTTCGCATGGCGTTTGTTCGAAGACGGCGGGGCTGATTTACAACAAGGAGTCCGGCGGTCTTAACGAAGCCAATTCCGACATCATGGGCGCGATGGCGGAATTTTATGCAAGAGGAGCCAACGGCCAAGGCAGCATTATTCCCGATACGGGAGGCACCTGGACACAAGGCGAGCAAATCACCACGCCTGCTTATCCGTTAAAAATGCGTTTTCTGTACAAGCCCAGCAAGGACGGCAAAAGCGCCGATGCCTGGAGTTCAACGCTACAGAACCTGGATGTGCATTACAGTTCCGGCCCGATGAATCGCGCGTTTTATTTTCTGAGCCAAGGCGCCACGACTACTGGAGAAACCTCAAGTACCTATTTGCCACAAGGCATGAAGGGCATCGGTAACGACAAGGCTGCTAAGATCTGGTTTCGCGCCCTGACTACCTATATGACGTCATCCACTGACTATTTAGCCGCCCGGATCACTAATATTCAGGCGGTCCGCGATCTATTCCCGGTTTCGGGAGCGGAGGAAATAGCCGTCTGGAATGCCTTCGCTGCCATCAATGTCGGTAGCGCCTGGTCAGGTCCCGACACGCCGCCCACGGTTAGCGTGAGTGAAATCGGCAATAAGGGCACATTAACGTTTAATGCCACCGCTAGTGACGATAAAGGTGTCGTAAAGGTTGAGTTTCTCCTTGACGGCAGCTTGGTGGACACAAAGACAGTCGCACCGTATTCCACAACTTATGATTCCCTGATGCAGGATGACGGCAGCCACACCTTGGTTGCTAAGGCCACCGACACCACGGGGCAATACACTAATGCCTCGATGACGTTTACGATTGCCAACGGGCAATTGATTCGTAACGGCAGTTTTGAGAAAGGCTATGGCGTAGGTTGGTCAAACACAACCGGTATGCAAATCGGCACGATTTTGAATCAAAGCGCTTACGACGGCACCAAAATGGCCAAGTTTTGCGGCACCGGATCGCAAATGAGCGTCAGCCTCTATCAAACGGTCAGCATTCCAGCCAATGTTGCCTCGGCCGTATTAAATTTTGCCTTGCATGTCGAAACCAAAGAGACTTCCGGCACAGCCCGCGACACGCTGGTCGTGCAGATTCGCAACAGTTCAGGGGCTATCCTAAAAACGTTGGCCACGTACAGTAACTTGAACGCTGCAACGGGTTACAAGCTTTATAGTCTTGATTTGGGCGCCTATAAGGGACAAACCATCCAGGTTTATTTCATAGGAGCTGAGGACTCGGCGCTCGCTACAGGTTTTATATTGGATAAAGTAAATCTGTTAGTCGGCGAGTCAGGCGAAGTCGACAAGGAAGCGCCGGTTGTTACTGCCAGTGAGAGCGGCACCAGTGGCATGATTACCTTGTCTGCAATAGCGACGGACAACGTGGGTGTGAGCAAGGTAGAGTTTCAGGTCGATGGTGTTCTCAAAGGCGCTGATGAGATTGCTCCCTATAGCGTGACATTGGATAGCAATACCTTAAGCAAGGGTTCCCATAGCCTGATTGCCAAAGCTTATGACGCGGCCGGTAATGTCGGCACTTCAACCGCCGTGAGCTTTTTTATTGACAACACGACAGTTGATAAAGAATCGCCGGTCGTTTCCGTAAGCGAGAGCGGCACCAGCGGGCCAATTACTTTAAGTGCCATCGCCACTGATAATGTTGGTGTCACCAAAGTGGAATTCTATGTGGACAGCGCCCCAAAAGGCACGGTCACATCGGCGCCTTTTAGCATGACACTGGATTCGCTGATGCTAAGTAATGGCAGTCATAACTTGCTTGGCAAGGGCTACGATGCCGCAGGCAATATCGGTACATCCTCAAGCGTCGCCTTTATAGTCAACAACGCCGGTCCAGTTACTACCACTTACAACGAAGTTGAAAGCAATGGCACGACCCGGTCTGCCAACATTGTCGCTGATAGTGTTACCAAGATTACCGGCACTATTGGCAGCTCCAAGGATCAGGATTTCTTTAAGATCAACGTTGCTGCCGGTCGGACTTTGACGATCAATATGACCGGACCTGCGAGAGACTACGACCTTTACCTGCTAAGCAGCACCGGCAACACTTTAAAAACCAGCGCTAACGTCAGCGCCACCGAGTCGGTTACTTACAAAAATTCCGGGTCGACCACTGCAAGCTATTACGTCAAAGTGGTCGCTTTCGGTGGCGCTTACAGCACAACTGCGCCTTATAACCTCGCGCTGAGCCGTTAATTCTGGATCATTTCTCGAAGGCTCGCACTCATGCGACCCTTCGAGAGCAATGCAGCACATTGCTGTCCCATTGTTTAAAAAAACGGAGGAAATTGTTTATGACACATCTCTTCGAACTCAAAAAGACAGCATTCGTCCTGTGGCTTCCATATAACGTCAATCCGGAGCCGCCGACGCTGGTCATCGGCCAGTTTCAGGCGGGTAACCCGCCCAGTTTGGCAAATCGACAAGTATTCCCGCTCACGCAACAAGCGGATCTGTGGAGCATTGATGCAGCGCAATGCGGACTTACCGATGGGCAGGTTTATCACTACTGGTTTGAAGTATCTGACAGCAGTCCGACGCGTGACGGAAGCCGGATTGCCTGCACCGATCCCACAGCCTTTACCGTGGATTGGCGGTTGCAGGCACCATTACGTCCGACGCTGCCCATTTCTGACGATCAAGATCCGGCAGCGGTAATCAAATATCAAAACGGTCAACTTGTGCCCTGCGATCCCGGAGGCGAGACGGTTGAACCGGCGCTTGCAATTGCACAGGCTAAGGCGGCGCCAAATAACCGGATAGTTATTTACGAACTGCCCACGTCATGGGCTAGAACGAATATCCAGCATGATCCTGAAATCGGTGTCGGCAGTTTTCGCGACGTTATGGCTCTTGTTAATGAAACTGCCGACGCTGCAAACTTTGCCGGTATTCCTGCCTTGCAGCAGGGCCAGAGTCATCTCTTGGCACTCGGCGTCAACGCCCTTGAATTATTGCCGCTCGCGGATAGTTTTGTGGATCGCGAGTGGGGTTACGCGACGAGCAACTATTTCGCCCCTGATCATGATTTAGGTTTTCCAAAAGGGAATTCCTCCCCCACGCCCAATACCGACCTCGTCAATCTGGTGAATCTCTGTCACGACCGCGGTATTCGCTTTATCATCGATGTAGTGATGGCTTTTGGCACTCGCGCTGCATTGGAAAACGTAAACTTTCCTGATTTTCACATTGATGCGGGCACGCACCCCAATGATCCTGATGCCAACCAATCAGGAGGGCAAGGCCGACGCACGGATTTCGGTGGCAAGCTCTGGCGTTATGGGCATTTTATTCAAAGTTACGATCCCGCCAACGGCACGAGCGGGTCATTTTGTCCGGCGCGGCAATTCATGAAAGCCTATTTGCTCCGCTGGATGGCTGATTTTGCCGTGGACGGTGTCCGGATGGACAGTGTAAATAATGTGGCGAACTGGGATTTTGTGGAGGAATTTAAGGATCTAGCCCGACAAACCTGGAGCGCTAACGGTGGCACGGATGACCGGTTTATCGTGGTGGGCGAGGAGTTATCGGTGCCCTTGGAGCTGGTAACTCAGCATCGCCTCGATGGCTTGTGGAACGAGGAATTCAAACGCATGTTGCGCTCTGCGCTGCTCGGCCAAAACAGTGAGAAAGAACCTAGTTTTGAGTGGACAGTACGAAAGCTGATCGATTGCCGGAATCTGGGTTTTAAAGATGGTACAGAAGCGGTGAATTATCTTGGCTCTCATGATGTGGAGGGATTTCGCAACGAGCGGCTGTTCAATTTTTTGCAAAATAACGGCGTCGTTTTTACCGAAGAGCGCATCAAGCTCGCGTTCGTTTGTCTACTGACCGCTGTCGGTATTCCAATGATTTTGGCGGGGGACGAGTTTGCCGATCAGCATGATCTGAGCGTCAGCCACCCGCCAAAACAGCGAGATGCCGTGAACTATGAGCGGCTCAATGAGCCTTTTCGTCGGCGGATCTTTGATTATGTCGCCCGCCTGGTAAAATTACGTACCCACTACGACGCGCTGGCAGTGAATGACGCTGAGTTCATTCATGTCGATTTCAATAACTCTAAACGTGTGCTCTGTTGGCGACGCGGCCAGCCGGGGAGTGACAGTCAGGTGGTGGTTGTCGCTAATTTTTCTGACTTTGTCACTGCCAATGCGTTCGACGGAAAGGCGGAATATCGCGTCCCTAATTGGCCTGCGACACCCCAGGGCAAGAAATGGCGGGAAATAACCCAAGAACGTGATGTTCCTTCTGATTGGGTGGCACGCGAGCCGATCTTCCCCTGGGAAGCAAAAGTGTATGCGTTGGTTGACGCCTAGATTTTTTCAAGAAGATTTACATATGTATCAGCCCTGAAAATCCCCAAAAATTATTAGTACCTTCTGACCAGCCTTGCCGGATATATCGCATCATTCCTGCACGGCTCATTTCTGCGCTATTATTCACCCGGAATTAATTAAAAAAGGTGGATATGTGAGCAAGCTGAAAATTAGCGCAGTCATTCCTGCGTATAACAGCGGTGAATACATTGCTGAGGCAATCAACAGCATCCTAAGTCAGACCCATCCGGTTGATGAAATTATTGTGATTGACGATGGCTCGACTGATAACACTGAAGCCGTCATTCGTGGTCTCCACGCCGATATTGTGTATTTTAAACAGGTTAATCAAGGGCCTTCGGCGGCTAGAAATCAGGGGGTCAAACTCGCGCAAGGCGATTGGGTCGCTTTTCTTGATGCCGACGACCAATGGGTTCCAGATAAAATAGCCAGACAGTTGGCTAATCTTGAACGTTACCCGGAGCTGCGCTTGCTGACGGCAGATATGAGGGAAATAGATAAGCAAGGAGTGCTTTTAACGGATTCGGCTTTAGGCAAACATAAGCTGTTGGATGAATTTCAGCAATTAGCCGGCGCGCCACTACCTAATGCAGCGAGTGCTTTATTGCGTAAAAATTTCATTCCACCAAGCACGGTGTTGGTATGGCGAGAGGCATTGTTAGATGCCGGGCTTTTTAACGAAAGCATCCGTTATGGTGAGGATCTGGAGCTGTGGGTTAAGATTGCCGCCAAATATCCAGTCAATTGCTGGCCTGAAGTGCTTATTTTACGTCGTCTACATGGCAATAATGCGACGCAGAATATTCTGGGTATGTTGGAAGATTTAGTGAAAGTGATGCGATCACTTAAAAACACCATTCCAAATGAATTGGCCAATCAACATTGCAATCCCGATAGATTGATTGCGGATAGCCTCGCTGATCTTGGCTATTGGCATTTCAGTCAAGCAAACTATCAAAAAGCAAGAGCAGCATTCTGGGAAAGTGTAAAAGCAAAGATTAGCGGACGGGCATTGCTCTATTTAATTGCCTCTTGGTTGCCGTCGTCTGTTATCTCCGGGATCAAGGCGATTAAAACCCCATCATCTTAATAATTGATGTTACGCAAACCAAATGAAATGATCGTTATTGATACTCAAGAATCGCTGGTGTCGCTATCGCGACAGTTTATTTTAATGTCGGTTCTCGCACCGACAGGCGAGATACTTTCTTTTGCTTCGCCTCGGCAACTGCTCCATGCGTTGCTCTACCTTCTGCATCCTTGCAGTCGAAAAGAAAGTATCCAAAGAAAAGGCGACCCGGATTCCGCCAATCTCCTGCGCTTCTCGCTTTTAGCGAGGGTTTTCGAAGGGCCATCCCTGGCCCTGCGAAAACGAGCGGCCTCCTTGCCGCTCCCCTTGCGGGCCTATTTCGCCAAAAGCTGCGATGCTCGGGGCGGAATAACGGGAGAAAAACCGCTTCTGCGTAACATCATCTTAATAAATCCGCATTATCAACCTTCAACTCAACGGGTGCTTTGAGTGAGTAAAAAAACGATAAAGAACATCCTCTATGTTGAAAATGGCATCGGTTACGGTGGGGCGATTATTTGCTTACGGCATCTTGTCAGACACCTTGATCGTAACCGTTTTAATCCGGTGGTGGTTACCGGTCGCACGGGTACGCATTATCAAGAAATTGCTCAGGAAGCCGATTGGCACTACATAGCCGATAGACACATCGATGTGATTGCATTGCGGAACAGGCTTGCTCAAGCCGGTTGGATAAAGAGAATTCCCGGCCTAAGCACATTGTTTAACCAGTTGGTAGCTAGAGCGGATGATGCATTTAATTTCCTGCCGTTTTTTTTGCGCCTGCTCTGGACGGCTTGGCGTTGTAAGGTTGATTTGATTCATGCCAATAACGAGCCGCTGTGTAATCGCGCTGCGTTATTAGTGGGGGAACTGCTGCGAATACCTACCGTGTGTCATGTGCGTGGCGATCAAAATGGTTCCCGGTTAATGCGCTGGGCATTTAGTATGCCGGATCATTTCATTTCCGTGTCGCATTGGGTTGCCAAGAGTATGCAAGCTAACGCCCAAGTGCCGGTAGATAAAATCAGCGTGATTTACGATGGCATCGCCTTAGAAAAGCTGGATTTGAACGCAGACGGTACTGAATTTAGAAAGCAACACGACATAGCACCTGATGCCTTTGCAGTCGGTCTGGTGGGATTGTTGATACCCTGGAAAGGGCAAGAGCTGTTTCTCGACGCGGCAAAGCTATTGAGCAACAAAATCCCCGGGCTGAAAATGATCATCGTCGGTGGCACGCCTGATGATTGCGTTGCTTATGAGGCCAAACTTCGTCAGCAAATTATTGACGAACAGCTGCAAGACATTGTTAGTTTTACCGGCCATGTTGCCAAAATGGAAACGGTATACAACGGCTTAGACGTTGTGGTATCGGCATCCATCAGCCCGGAACCGCTGGGCACAGTCGTCATTGAAAGCATGGCGATGGGGCGGCCGTTGATTGGCCCTGATCATGGTGGCGCTGCAGAAATGATGGCACATAATCAAACCGGTTTGTTGTTCACCCCTAAAGACGCGGTTGCCCTGGCGAATCAAATTGAACGTTTTTATCGAGAGCCCGAACTACGGACACAGTTGGGACAAAATGCCCGCGATCATGCGTTAGCGACGTTCTCGATCGAAACGCACACTAATAAAATACAAGCCCTTTACGACAGCCTTTTGCCCTAATTACAGCAACTATGAATCCTTTTATCTCCAGAGAAATCGTTTACCCCTTGCAAGAAAAATTATTGCATCGCCCCACCTTTCCTTATTTGTCTGAACTGGAAAAAAGTCAGTGGACGTCAAGAAGCGACATCGAAGCGTTGCAATTGCAAAAACTGCAAACCTTACTGAAAACAGCCGTGGCACATTGCCCCTGGCATAGTCGACGTATCAGTGATGCCGGTATTAATATCGACCAGTTAAGTTTTGAAGAGTTCAGAAAACTACCCACAATGATTCGCGCGGATGCCCAGCAACACGGGCAGGAGATGGCATGGCTCGATGTTCCGGGCGGTGCTTTTCGTTACACCACCGGCGGTTCCAGCGGTCAGCCACTGATCTTTCATTTCGGCAGAGCTCGTCAGGCAGCCGATGCCGCAGGACGCATTCGCGCCAGACGCTGGTGGGGCGTTGATGTTGGCGAACCCGAGGTGTATCTGTGGGGCGCGCCGGTAGAACTGAATAAAACCGATAAAATTAAAACCATTCGTGACCGCTTGCTTAATCAGCTGGTATTGAACGCCTTTGCGATGTCGCCGGAGAGAATGAGTAGCTATTTAACAGCGATTGAAAAGTTCAAGCCGCGGTGCATTTACGGCTATGCCAGCAGCGTTGCGTTATTGGCGCGTTACGCAAAGCAAAACGGTAAAAAGCTTAATCTTCCTAGTCTGAAAGTGGTTTGTACGACTGGTGAACCGCTTTATCCTGAACAGCGACAACTGATTTCCGAAGTATTTAATGTGCCGGTCGCCAATGAATTTGGTAGTCGAGATGCTGGTCTAATTTCCCATGCCAACAGCCATCAACAAATGCTGTTGTTGAGCGAAAGCAATATTCTTGAAGTGTTGGATGGCGACGGCAACCCGGTACAGCCGGGTGAGATGGGCGAGGCAGTAATGACCGGTCTTTGCTCGGAAGCCCAGCCGTTTATTCGTTACCGCACCGGCGACATGGTCAGGTTATCGAATGAAGCCGATAAAGACGGCAGAGGCTTGCATGTTATTGAAGAAGTGGTCGGGCGTAGCACCGATTTTTTGGTGCATCAAAATGGCTCGATTATTCATGCTTTGGCGGGGATTTATATTCTTCGGGAAACACCCGGCGTAGAGCAGTTTAAGATTATTCAGCAGGCGATAAATCAATTTGAAGTGCTGATAGTCACTAACGAGTTTTGGGATGCCGCATCGTTATCAGTTATTGAAGATAAATTTAAAGCGCGTTTTGGCGAAGCGTGTAACACTCACATCCAACTTGTTGAGAAAATTCCTCCGGAAGCATCGGGAAAAACCAGGCAAGTGGTGTCAAAAGTTCAACCTGTGTTTTGATACACCGGCGCAAAAACAAATGGTTGCATTCAGTTAATTGGCGATTACACAGGAAATCATGCTTTTCAGAAAATATACAGATTATCAGTTAAGCAGATTGTTACTGCCTCTAGCAGTGGTTTTGTTTTCCGGCTGCGCCAGTACGCCGGAAAATAAACCCAGTACCGTTGGTAGTTATAATTCGACCTCGCCTACGGTCGATTATGCCTTGCGTTTGCAAGGTGCGCCGTATCGATTCGGCAAAGATAATCCCCAAGAAGGCTTTGATTGCAGCGGTTTTGTCAGGCATGTTTATGAACATCAAGGTGTGTATTTGCCGCGTACAGTCGCAGAAATGGCAGATGCCTTGACGCCTGTGCCCAAAAATCAAGCGCATCCCGGCGATCTGGTGTTTTTTAACACGACCGGCAAGCCGTTTTCGCATGTGGGCATTTATGTCAAAGACGATAAATTTGTCCATGCACCCAGCCAGCGAACCGGCCGGGTGTCGGTATCGAGTCTTAAAAACAGCTATTGGGAAAAACGTTTTATTGCGGTGCGCAGGCCATAAGTTTGAGTGAGGTAATCACTCATCGTTATTTGTATAAAACCACATTTGGTAAATGCTCAACAGAATTTGCAAGCCCATCGATAGGCCCATCAAGCCCCCGCTGCCGACGACAACATAAGCAAAGGCCGGATTAACCTTAGTCACAAACCATGAAGAAATGTCGATCAACATGGCGATAAAAGGAATGACCACCGCTACCCGTTTGACGTAGACATTGATGTCACAAAGCAAAAATATCCTGCCGATGAAGTACAGAATAAAAGCGATGCCAAACAAGTGGATATGCGACACCCTAATCAGACGCGGGTAAGAGGCACCGCCCGTATGAGTGACTTCAGAAACGCCCGCGTAGTTGGTTAAATCAGGTAAGTTAGGATTAATACTGGGCGAGTGACATAAAATGCAATCCCTATTAAGAATGGGGGCGATTTTTTCATCGTAGCCCAGCTCCTCAGCGCCTTCTTGTATCCACTTCAAAATAACTTCCTTGTCGCTTTTGTATTTTAAATTAGGTTCCATGATGCCGTTGATGGCAGACCCTAAGCGTGTACTGCCATTGGAGCCGTGATAATTAATCATCACATCTTCTATCGATAAACCGGCTTCGCCATCGTGTCCTTGGTGTGTGTAATAAAGATTGGCCAGCGCCATTAAATAACCCAGCCCAATAGTTAATAAGAACACAGTATTTAATACGCGTTCACTGACGGAAATATCTTTAAAACGGGTGTAACGTTCGGTAGCCACGGAAATCCTTAATCGAGAGATGATGGGTTGTTAGAGTTATGTGGGGGGTAGCGCAAACTTAACGCCAGTTGCGGATAATCACTAATAACAATGTCTGCTTTAAGAGTGAGGGCTTTGGTGATTTCTGTTTTACTGTTGCAGGTATAAGCCGCAAGCACTTTGCCGTTGTCATGTAAAAGATCAACGATTTCGTTATCAAGATTACTGATAGGTAAGCAAAATCCTCTCAAAAAAGCCTGTGTTTTAAGCAGTTGCTCAATGTCTGTTCGGCTGTAGCGGTCTGATAAAAGATAAAACAGCGGAAAATCGACGGCTTGTTGATAGGCAAACTCTAAACAAGGCAAGCTGTACGAGGAGATGAAGACACCTTGATTGCCGAAGGATTCGATGATTGCCAAGGTCTGCGCAACCTTGCGCTGTTGGCGGGTTGCCGATTCGCCGTCATGACTTTTGACTTCAATGTTTAATTGGCAAAGCCCTTGAAAACTGGCGATAAATTCTTCAAGACTTAATACCGTTTCAGGCGCGGCGCCAGTACCGTCATAACCTGCAAAATCCATGTCTTTAAGCTGTTCGAAAGTAAAATCATCAACGCGTTTGCCGGGATGCGCCAGTTTATCTAAAAACCAGTCGTGCCAAAGTACCGGCACTTCATCACGACTAAGTTGCACGTCAGTTTCAACGCCATCAATGCCTGAAAGCAGAGCATGATTAAACGCGGCGCGGGTGTTTTCGGCAATCGTCAGCCCTTGCTCGACAGCTTCTTTGTTGCCGCCGCGATGAGCAAAAATCAGGTTATTTTTTTGACGCATTTTTATTATCTTCCGTACAACGCATCGACCAAGTCAGCAAACCAGCGTGGCCTAAATATTACGATATAAAGACCGATGCCTGCCGTAATAGGAATCGGGCCTATATCAAGCAGCATTAAAAATACAATTGCTAAAAAACATTTAATTCTGACTGCGGCACTGTGTGTATTCAAGGGAGGTCCAGGTTTGTTGTTCGACTTAAGGAACTTTCCGCATTTTCTCAAAATGCTACCTGCAGTGCTAGGTTACCAGTGAGCTTGGTTTTTAACTAATGCACCTGTTGATCAGGCAACAATGCTGCTTCTTGGCTGTTGATATAGCAACAGAGCAGGGTGCTTTTTTAAGATATATTTTATTTACTAATTAGTAATGAAGTTCCTAAGTACGTGGCTTTGGTGATAAAAACGGCCTGATTTTAATGATTGGCTTAATAATTGCTATCGTTTAAGACCGTAATCCCTTTGCTTAAAAAACGACCGGCTTTTAACTGGTTCGTTACCTACCGAATTTCTTGAGAACCCATGTGGATAGTTAATATTGCCCTACGTCGCCCGTATACTTTTCTCGTGGCGGCGCTACTTATTCTCTTGTCCACGCCCTATGTGTTACGGAATATGCCGACCGATATTTTTCCAAATATCGACATTCCGGTGGTGGCGATGCTGTGGGATTATAAAGGCATGAATGCCAAGGAAGTCGCGGATCGTCTTACCGGCTCGGTCGAGCGCTCTATGTCGTTGATCGATGGCATTGAGCATAGCGAGTCTGTGTCGTATGCCGGCGCGGCAGTCATCAAGGTGTTTTTTCATCAAGGCACCGATATTCGCACCGCACTTGCGCAAGTGATGTCGGGCAGCAATTCGGTCTATCGCTCATTGCCGCCCAGCACCGCGCCACCGCAAGTCATTCAGTATTCGGCTTCCGATTTGCCATTGGTGCAATTGGGTATATCCAGCAGCACCGTGCCGGAAACCGAAGTCAATGATTTAACAAATAATATCGTCCGGAACTCTTTGCAGTCCAAACGTGGCGTTGCACTGACCAGTCCATTTGGTTCCAAAGGCCGTCAAGTTACCGTGGATATCAATCCGGCGGCATTACATGCACGGGGGCTTACACCCACTGATTTGGTTGATGCGATGGCTGAACAAAACCTGATTCTACCGACCGGTACAATCAAGGTGGGATCGACCGAGTACGACGTTACCCTCAATGGTGCAATCGCCGCTATCCCCCGTATTGCCGATATACCCGTACGCACGGTCAATGGTACGACAACGCTGATTCGCGATGTGGCCAATGTGCGTGACGGCTCTTCGCCGCAAACGACTATTGCCCGGCAAAATGGCGAGCGTGGCATTCTCAACTCTATCTTTAAGGTGGGCAGTGTCTCGACCTTGGATGTCGTTGAGCACGTCAAGCTGACCATTCCCAAAATGCTCGCCCAGATGCCGGAAGGCATCAACATGAAATTGATGTTCGACCAATCGTTATTTGTGAAGGCAGCGATAGGCAACGTCATTCACGAAGGTTTAATTGCAGCAGGTTTAACCGCCGCAATGATTTTGCTGTTTTTGGGCAATTGGCGAACGACCTGCATTATCGCGGTGTCCATTCCGCTATCGATCATGTGCTCGCTGATTATTCTGTATTTGATCGGTGAAACCATCAATTTGATGACCATGGGCGGCCTGGCGCTGGCGGTGGGTATATTGGTTGATGATGCTACGGTCGAAATTGAAAACATCGAGCGGCAAATGTTAATGGGTAAAAATCCCCATCAGGCAATTCTGGACGGCGCGGCTGAAATAGCCATGCCTGCGTTGGTATCGACCCTGTGTATCTGCATCGTATTCGTACCGATGTTTTTTTTGACCGGGGTCGCGCGCAGTTTATTTGTACCGATGGCTGAAGCCGTGGTGTTTGCGATGCTGGCATCCTATTTATTATCACGAACCTTGGTGCCGACCTTGGTGATGTACATGATGGCCGGGCATCATGGTCAGAAAGAGCAATTGCCGAGTAATTCAATCGCTAGCCAATTCAAGCAGATTCATCATGCCTTCGAGCATGGCTTTGAAGTGTTTCGTGGTCATTATGTGGTGTTGTTAAGCCATCTGCTTAAGCATCGTTTACGTTACGGATCGGCCATTCTGGGGTTTTGTTTACTATCGCTGACGTTGGTGCCGTTACTAGGACAGGATCTGTTTCCGTCAGTAGATGCAGGCCAAATCAGGCTGCATATACGTGCGCCTGCCGGAACGCGAATTGAAGAAATGCCTCATCAAATTGACGAGGTGGAAAAATTTATTCGTGAACGTATTCCAGCTGAAGAGTTGGGCGAGGTGCTGGATATTATCGGTGGCCCCTACAGCACACGAAACACCTTGTTCGGTAACTCCGGTACGGTCGAAACTGCCGATACTGAAATCATGATCTCGCTACGTGCCGGTGATCACTCTCCGAGTGTTAACTATATAAAAGATTTACGTGCGGAGTTGCCGCGCCGTTTTCCTGGGCTTGAGTTCTTTTTTCAACCTGCTGATCAGGTCAGCCAAACCCTTAATTTTGGCATTCCGGCACCGATCGATATTCAGTTTGTCGGCGGCAAGCCAGATGAGGTGATACCGCTAGTCGTTGAGTTTAATAATAGGCTCCGGCAAATCCCCGGCATTGTTGATGCTCATATCTATCAACGTACCAACAGGCCGGCGCTGGATTTGGAAATGAATCGCTCGCAACTGGAGCAACTTGGCCTATCGGCACGTAACGTCGCGCAAAATCTACTATTAACGCTGAGCGGCAGTATGCAAACTGCGCCTACCTATTGGCTAAATCCGGCTAATGGCAACACCGTGAATATTGGCGTGATGGGCAACCCGCTTGATCTCGACAGTATTGATGCGCTGATGCGCACGCCAGTCGGTAACGACAGTGACAGTCAACCACAGCTGTTGGGTAACTTGGTAACCTTAAAACGCGGTGTTCAACCTGCGGTGGTGTCGCACTTTAACTCGAATAACGCATTTAATATTTATGCGAATGTTGAAGACCGGGATTTGGGATCGGTCAGTGTCGACATCGACCAATTGATTGCACAAAGTCAGGCTAAGTTGCCGCGGGGTGTTGAACTTGCTGTGCGCGGACAAATTCAGACCTTGAATAGTTCTTTTACTGCACTGGCGACGGGGTTGGTGGTGGCGATTGTCATGTTGTACTTGTTATTGGTGGTTAATTTTCAGTCCTGGCTTGATCCGTTCATTATCGTCAGTGCGTTGCCAGCTGCATTGGCCGGTATTGCCTGGACCTTGTTTCTTACTGGCACCACGCTGAGTATTCCGGCTTTGACCGGCAGCATTATGTCCATGGGGGTAGTCACCGCTAATAGCATCTTGTTGGTGTCGTTTGCGCGTACCCGCTTAAATGCTGGTGTGCCGCCAGTCACCGCGGCGTTGGAAGCTGCCGCTACTCGTTTGCGACCGGTCATGATGACGGCGTTTGCGATGGTCGTCGGGATGTTGCCGATGGCTATCGGTTGGGGGGAGGGCGCTGAGCAGAATGCGCCGCTGGGTCGTGCGGTGATTGGCGGCTTGGCGTTTGCAACCGTCTCTACGCTGTTATTTGTCCCTATCGTTTTCGCAAGTGCGCATCGATGGCTCGATCGTCATGCTTCACATCATGCAATTCTTTTAGCTGAATAAAATCATTATGAGCAATCAAACCCCGCCTGCATTTGCTTTGCCGTCAAACCCACAACGTACGCTGGTTTTTGTTAAAAGAACCGGCTTTGGACTGTTATTGTTTTTACTTCTGGCTGGAGGCTTGCGATTTGGGCTTAATCAAGTCGATGCGAAAAACTTGCAACAGCGCAACCAAGCCAGCTTGCAACGCAGCGTTATCACTGTGCGCTCAAAGCCCGGCGAATCGTCCCGCAAGATTGTGTTGCCTGCCAGTTTGCGCGGCAATGCCGAAACGCAGATTTATGCCCGCACCAACGGTTATCTAAGCGCTTGGCATAAAACTATCGGCGATCAAGTAAAAAAGGGCGAACTATTGGCCACGATTGATGTGCCTGAATTGGAGCAAGAATTGGCGCAAGCACGCGCCGCTATGTCGCAAGTAAAAGTCAGGCTGGAATTGGCGCGTTCGACGTTAAAACGATGGAAGCTCTTAAAAGAAAGCGACAGTGTGATTGAACAGGAGTACGACGAAAAACGTAGCGCGGTCTTGCAGGCTGAAGCCGATTTGGCGACTGCTGAAGTCAATGTCAAACGTCTGGAAAACATCGAAAACTATTGCCGCATCGTCGCGCCATTTTCTGGCGTTGTGACGCGCCGCGCCGCTGAAGTGGGTAACCTGATCACAGCAGGTACTCAAGAGCTGTTTGCTCTGACGCAAATCGACCCGCTCCGGCTGACAGTCTGGGTGCCCCAGGTGTACGCAGACGAAGTTAAAGTCGGTCAGGAAGTGACGATAAAGATTCTTGAAGCCCAAGGAAAAACCGTTACAGCCCATGTTGACCATGTTGCCGGGGCGTTGGATCCGGTTAATCGCTCTCGCCAAGTCGACGTTACGCTCCCCAATAAAGACGGCAAACTGTTGCCGGGCTCTTATGTGGAAATCGCCATTAATATAGTTGGCAATAAAGTCAGTCCTTTAGTTGTACCTGCCAATGTCCTGGTAGTCGATCAGGCCGGTACACATGTTGTCGTTGTCGACGCCGAAAACCACATTGTCTTCCACCCGATAAAAATGGGCCGTGATTTCGGACGCGACGTTGAAGTGCTGGAAGGCATAGCGCCAAACGATGTGCTGGTTGCCAGTCCATCGGATCTGCTGGTTGAAGGCGAGAAAGTGAGCGTGGTGGAAACGCAGCAGAAATCGCAAAAAACGGCAGCCAAATCATGATCCGCATCTGCTTGTTAAGAGATATTTACATCTAGGAAGCTCAACTCCGTTCATGCTGAGCTTATCGAAGCATTAACAGAGTTGAAGCCGACACATCAAATTGATAGCGCTTTAACTTTTAAAAATATCCCTATGCATTATCCAAATTCACTTACCAGCAAACTGCCCAATGTCGGCACCACCATTTTCAGTGTGATGAGTAAGCTGGCTGCTGATCACCATGCCATCAATCTTTCGCAAGGCTTCCCTGATTTTGATTGTGATCCGGAACTGCCTGCGCTGGTCTACAGATACATGCAAGCGGGGCACAATCAATATGCGCCCATGGCAGGCATCATCGGTCTTAGGGAAGTATTAGCGGATAAAACCCTAAGTTTGTATGGCGCAAACTATGATCCTGAGCAGGAAATCACCATTACTGCCGGTGCCACGCAGGCCATTTACACGGCCATAACCGCCATTATTAACGTAGGCGATGAAGTCATTATTTTTGATCCGGCTTACGACAGTTATGAACCGGCCATTGAGTTAAATGGCGGCAAGACCATCCACCTGCAGTTGCAAGCACCTGCTTATACGATTGATTGGAAGCAGGTAAAACAAGCGATCAATCCGCGCACTCGCATGATCATCATCAATACCCCGCACAATCCCACCGGGACGGTGCTGAGTGCGGCTGATTTGCTCCAGCTGGAAGAAGTAACCAAAGGCACGGACATCGTGATTATCAGTGATGAAGTGTACGAACACATTATTTTTGACGGGCTGCAACATCAAAGCGTTGCCCGTTATCCGGCATTGGCTGAACGCAGTTTTATCATTTCTTCATTCGGTAAAACCTTCCATGCCACCGGCTGGAAAATCGGCTATTGCGTGGCACCGCAAAATTTAATGGCGGAATTTAGAAAAGTGCATCAGTTTTTGGTGTTTTGTACCAATACGCCTGTGCAGTTTGCGTTGGCCGAATATTTAACACAAAAGAGCCATTACTTAGAGTTGGGCAATTTTTATCAGCAAAAACGCGATTATTTTATCGAGTTGATTAAGGACTCTAAATTTGAATTTGTGCCTGCGGCCGGTACTTATTTTCAGCTGTTAAATTATCAACATTTAAGCGATGAAAAAGACACCGATTACGCCCTGCGTTTAACCAAGGAATTTGGTATTGCCTCAATTCCCGTGTCGGTTTTTTACCATCAGCAACTCGATAATAAAGTGCTGCGCTTTTGTTTTGCCAAAAAACAAGAAACCTTAGAAAAAGCCGCGGCAATTTTGAATAAAGTGTGACTGAGCTCTGTTCTAACGCAGTTCGACGCCGAAACAGCATCTATAAATTAATCAGGATTAAACCATGTCAGATTCAACGTTAAAAAAGCCTATTAGTCAGCCGCCCTACCACAAGACTCCGATTTTTATAGGCTTGGTGGCATTAATCGGAGCAACTATTACAGCATGTGCGGTAGCGCCTTCGCAGCCGGTAGCGGGCGGCAAGCCTAATATTCTCTATATCATCGCCGACGATCTTGGTTACTCCGACATCGGTGCTTTTGGCGGCGAAATAAGCACGCCAAATCTGGATAAACTGGTGCAATCCGGGCGCGTTTTGACCAATTACCATACCTCTACCGTTTGTGCGGTCACGCGTTCCATGTTGTATTCCGGTACCGATCACCATTTGGTAGGCGAGGGCACCATGGGCCCGCCTAACGATGAGCGTAAAGGCTTGCCGGGTTATGAAGGTTATTTGAACAATCAAGCATTGAGCGTTGCCGAGTTATTGCAAGACGGCGGCTACCACACTTACATTGCTGGTAAATGGCATCTGGGATCAAACCTGAATGCGCCTGAAAACAAGAGCCCCGATCAATGGGGATTCGAACGATCTTTTACTTTGCTTGGCGGCGCAACCAAAAACCATTTTGGGCATGATTCGGCGGATGCAAAAATCTATACCGAGAATGGCCGGTTTGTATCAATCCCAGCCACTGACGCGAACGGTCAACCCTGGTATGACGCCAATGTGTATGCGCAAAAGCTAATCAGCAATATCGACGAGAACATCAAAGACGGCAAGCCCTTTGCTGCGTTTGCTACCTTTACCACACCACATTGGCCGTTACAGGTGCCGGAGCCTTGGCTGAGTCAGTACAAAGGCGTTTATGACGTCGGTTACGAGGCTATTCGCAATAAGCGCTTACTGCGGCAAAAAGAGCTGGGCCTGATACCAAATGATTACACCAATCCCAGTCAACCGCTGCCTAATACCCTGACAGGGATACCGGCCACGCCTAATAATGACAAGCCTAACGCCAGCTATATTAATGCCGATAGCGTTTTACAAGGTCGCGTGGCGAATGTCGATTATGGCCCCGGTCGGGCCAATCCCAACTGGGAAAATCTAACACCTGCGCAAAGAAAGGTCCAAGCTAAGTACATGGAAATCTACGCCGGTATGGTCTCAAATCTTGATTACAACATCGGTTTGCTGATTCAGCACCTAAAAGATATTGGGCAATATGACAACACCTTCATCGTGTTTCACTCTGATAACGGTGCTGAGGGAAGCTTGGTTTCGGCGGCGCAAGAAGCTGCTAATGCCAACAATTTCAACAATCTTGGTAAAGATCAAACGCTAAGACCGGCGGGCACTGAGGCCACGGATGTGCATTACGGTCAGCGTTGGGCCGAAGTCAGTGCCACGCCGTTTAGGCTGTATAAAAGCTACACGACCGAAGGTGGCACATCCGTACCCACCATCGTGCATTTACCCGGCCAAACCGAACAACAACCCACGTTACGCGACTTTGCTCATGTTCGCGATGCTGCGCCAACCTTGCTTGAACTGGCAGGCATTCCGCAGCCCACCACACCGGCATCAGTGACTGGCGTCAATGGCGTGCCGTTGGTGGTTTATAAAAATCGTAACGTTTACCCGATCACCGGCCATTCATTCCTTAGCGAATTAAAAGGTAACAACACCGGTCCATTGCATACTGAACCAGTTGGAGAAGAACAATATGGCCGCGCTTATTTGCGCAGCGGCCCTTGGAAGATTGTCTGGACAGAACCGCCGGTGGGTCCTATTGACGGACACTGGCAGCTTTACGACATAGAAAAAGATCGTGCAGAAACTAACGATTTATCAGCACAGCGACCTGAAGTGGTAAAAGAGTTGTATCAAAAATGGCAAGCTTACATGCACGATAACGGCGGCGTGTTGTCGAAAAGACCAAGATCAGGCGGCGCACCGCGCTAGGTTGGTTCAATGCCATTAAAGCAAACGAGCGGTACTGTAAGGCTGGGTATCGTTCAAACCGGCTGGATAGCCATTGCCTGTTGGTTGATTTTCGTCACACCAGTTTTGGCCGCTGGGCCTGCCTCATTAGGAAGCGCTGAACGCTGTAATAAGTATTCCGGATTACCCAAGCATTGGGTAAAGGATTCTCAGGCAGGGATGGTGCATATTAGCGGCGGCGAATTTATCTTCGGCACCAGCTTGGGCTATGAGGAAGAGCGACCGGAAGTCAAAACGCAGGTCGGCAGTTTCTGGATAGATCAAACTGAGGTGACCGTTGCCCAGTTCGCGGCGTTTGTCAAAGCCACCGGTTATGTCACTGAGGCAGAGCGAGAGGGCGGTGGTGTCGTATTCGGCACACCCAGTGTCGACGAACTGAATCAGCGTCCTTATGCTTGGTGGCGTTATCTCAAAGGGGCCAATTGGCAGCATCCCGCGGGAGTCGGTAGTTCACCTATTGCTAATCACCCGGTTACTTTGGTTACCCTTGCGGATGCGCAGGCTTATGCCCACTGGTTAGGGCGCGATTTGCCAACCGAAGCCGAATGGGAATATGCCGCCAAAGCCGGGCAACAAGGTACCGGCCTGGAAAAAGAACCCAGAGATGCAAATGGAAAACCCTTGGCTAATTTTTGGCAAGGGAGTTTTCCATTAACCAATACCAGCGAAGACGGTAATGCAGGCTTAGCGCCGGTTGGTTGTTATGCCGCTAACGGTTTTAATCTTTACGACATGGTTGGTAATGCCTGGGAACAAACCAAAGATTTTTACACGCCAGCCCATCAACAATATCCCAACCAAACCACTGAGGTGAGTCCAGTCAATCCCGGTCAGATGATGGTGGTTAAAGGCGGCTCTCATCTTTGTGGGCGTGATTTTTGTGTACGCTACCGGCCTTCTGCGCGGGAAGGGCATGAGGCTAATTTGCCCATCTCGCACATTGGTTTCCGGACTGTGCTGAGAGAAAAGTAAATCGGTAGAGGAACTTGCAGCGCAAGGTCCATTAAAGCGAGTGTAATCAGTAGCCGGAACGGCTAAAAAAGAAAACATCCGTAATGCCTTGTTATCAATCCTGATCATGACCATGTTTTTTGGTTAGCCAAGCCATTACTGACGATACAAATAGCCCAAATACAATCACGATGGTATTCACGGCCAACCCGGCTTTAATCATTAAGGCATAAGCGCCGAGCATCATTAAAATGCTCAAGTTTTCATTGAAGTTTTGTACTGCGATCGAGTGCCCCGAACCCATGAGCTGATGGCCGCGATGTTGCAGCAAGGCATTCATGGGGATCAAAAAACTGCCTGCCAGGGTGCCAATCACCAACAACATTATCACTGCCATTCGCCAATCAGTGATGTATATCATGCCAAATACAACCAATCCCATGGCGATACCTAAGGGCAATACTTTTACGGCATGTTTTAATGGCACAGCCTTGGTTGCCACTACTGAGCCAATGGCTAAGCCCACCGCGACAACTGCAGTCAATTGAGTTGCTTGCTCCAGATCAAGCTCCAGCGCTAATGCCGACCAAGCGAGAATAATGAAACGCAAGCTGGTTCCAGCACCCCAAAATAATGAAGTGACTGCAAGAGATACTTGCCCTAATGGATCTTTCCATAAAAGTAAGAAGCTTTGCCAAAAATCCGCTAACAAAAACCCCGGAGACCGATTCCGTAAAACGTGCTCAATCGGAAGTTTGGGGATATAAAAATTAAGTATCGCCGCGACAAAATAAAGACCCAGAGTGACAAAAATCGCAAACTCGGGCGCGGTATCAATGCCGCCATTAAACGCAAGTCCGCCCAGTTGCTGGACGACTTGAGCCTCTACCCGATGACCTAGCAGTAAGCCGCCAAAAATGGCACCTAAAATAATGGCCAAAACGGTCAATCCTTCCATCCAGCCATTGGCCCAGATCAATTTATCAGCGGGTAGACATTCGGTCAGAATGCCATATTTAGCAGGCGAGTACATTGCTGCGCCGATACCGACAAAACCATAAGCAATCAGTGGGTGCAAACCCAGCAACATGGCTAAGCAACCGACTATCTTGATCGTGTTGCTGATAAACATCACACGACCTTTCGGTAATGCATCGGAGAAAGCGCCAACAAATGGCGCAAGCACGATAAAGGCAAACACGAAGAATTGTTGTAATACCGGTGTTTGCCAGGAGGGGGCATCCAGGTGTTTAAGTAGGGCAATAGCCGCGAATAAAAGCACGTTATCCGCCAGTGATGAAAAAAATTGTGCCGCAAGAATGGTGTTGAAACCGCGATTCATAAGAGTTAATGCCCTGAGCGAAGCTGTAGAAGCCAATATCATTGCACTTTAAGATGAAAGCTTTATTTCAAGTCGGTTGCAATTTACCTGAAAAGACTGTTGTTGATAAAACACCCCACATTGCGATTAGGTCGGCTTTAATCATCCTGTCATTTACCCCTGCTTATACTCTGGGCCTCATCAATCCAGCCCAGGAGCTATCGCCATGCGCAGCTTAATTAATCCTCCCCATAGTTTTTTGCGATCTAAAAGTGTGACGGCAGTAATCACCGCGTTGCCTTTACTGTTGTCATTAGCTGCCGATGTTAGTGCTAACGACGTGCCGTTGATGGAACAAGGCATACAAATCGGCGATTTGGCGCCAGGACGCGCGATGATTTGGAGCCGAGCCGATCGTCCGGCTCGAATGTTTGTGGAATATGCTTTCAACGAAGAGTTTACCGATGCCAAGACTATCCGCGGCCCGCATGCACTAGAAGGCACTGACTTTACCGCAAGACAAGACTTGGTTGGTCTCCCTGAAGGTAAAGATGTTTACGTGAAAGTCTGGTTTGAAGACCTCACCAATGCCCACGGCAAAAGTGAACCCGTTACCGGTCATTTCCACACCATCGGCAAGCGTGATGACATTCGTTTCGTCTGGGGTGGTGATACGGCCGGGCAAGGCTTTGGCATC